>Ga0153996_1000008_pt1 | contig 176864 bp, 167 predicted proteins | sample TSNC080MetaG_FD_104728 | JGI IMG/M metagenome (GOLD analysis project Ga0153996, IMG submission 104728) | Attine ant fungus gardens microbial communities from North Carolina, USA - TSNC080 MetaG | ecosystem: Host-associated > Fungi > Mycelium > Unclassified | place: USA: North Carolina, Lumber... | reverse complement strand
TGGGTCCAAGGAGGACTCTGTCAGACCGATGCCTAATCATTATACAGCTTAAACAATGAGAAGGATAAGTCCCAACTGGCTGTTGGGTGCTTGAACCTTACACTTATATATTAGGAGGAGGTATTAACGAAATGAACTTATCAGAAAAGATTTTAGAATTACGAAAAGCAAATGGATTATCCCAGGAACAATTAGCTGAAAAATTAAGTGTATCAAGGCAGTCCATTTCAAAATGGGAAAGCGGTGAGTCAGTGCCCGAAATAGTAAGGCTGACAGAATTAAGTAAAATCTTTAATGTCACAACAGATTATCTATTAAAACCGAATGAAGTAGATGAAATAGCTATTCGCACTGAAATACTGGAAAAGCAACAGCAAGACTTAATACAAAAGAATATGAAAGCTGATAGAAAACGGTTTTGTATTCTTTCTAGTGTAGTAATACTTTTGATAGCGATTTCTACTTTCTTACTTATGCGCGGGCTAAAATGGACAGCGGGAGTAAATGTTCCTCTTGAAGCACTTTACATTATACTTGTAATTGCGATAGCAGCTATAATTGTAGTAAATATGCTTTATTACAAAAAATTAAAGAATAAGAAATTGTAATAATTAAGGATTGATTTTTACAATGACTACTGCTCAGCAACGAATAAAAAAACCGTTGTAGTGGTAGAGGTTTAATCATGCCAACATCGCTAAGTATGTCTTACGGCGGTTTTTTTCAAAACCACCGTTTTTATGAGCTGGGAGGGCTTAACAAGTACGCAGCTTATGTATTTATATAAGCCAGGCAGGTATATACCAATTTTTCTTATCTATCGGTATAATATCGCTTGGCATACATATCACTGCTCCTGTTCCGATAGTAGTCTTTAAGTGCGCCGTACCTGAAAAAACATCTTCTTCATTTGGTTCTTTTTCTATCGGCTTCAACACAGAAAAATTCTTGATTGCCTCTCTTGGAGCCGCGCTCTTTTTGATTTCAATTGGATTTATAGCACCATTTTGATAGATAATGATATCAATCTCCTTTTTATTGCTGTCACGATAGAAGTAAAGTGGAGGTCTTTTGCCGTTATTAATAAAGCTTTTATAGATTTCAGATACTACCCAGGTTTCAAAAAACTGACCACCCATAGCGCCTCGTTCCAATACTTCCGGGCTATTCCAACGAGTAATATATGCGCAAAGCCCCGTATCAAGGAAATACATCCTCGGTGCTTTAATCACTCGTTTCAAAGCATTATTTGAAAATGGAGGGATAAGAGCAACCAATCCCGATGAAACCAGAATCGACAGCCACTGCTTTGCAGTAGGTGCAGAAATATCCGCCTCATTTGAAAGTGTCTCATAATTAACATTCGTTGCAGTTCTTGAGGCAACGATATTAATGAAATTCAAAAACGTTAATTCATCGGCTACTTGAGATAAATCTTTAATGTCACGGCTTAAATAGGTTTCTAGATAAGACTCATAGTATTCGTCTCGATTAACTGTTTCTATCTCATAAAGTCTTGGCATAGAGCCTTTGAAAATACGCTCAAATACTTGCATAAGATTCATTTTTGGCACTTCTCTCATTCTTTTGATGAGCATATCCGGCTCGACTGCGAATGGTGGGAAATGATGGCCGCCCAGTTCGCTGTTCGACAGTCCTAACATTCTAACAACTCCGGATCTGCCGGCAAGTGACTCACTAACTCTTTTCATAACATGAAAGGTCTGAGAGCCTATCAGCCAAAAATCTCCGTTTGTCTTATGTTCGTCAACATAAACTTTAATATATTCAAACAGTTCAGGAACATATTGTACTTCATCGATTAAAACAGGCGGCGCATAACGCTGTAAAAACATTTCTGGTTCACTCGACGCCATTGCCCTGATGGTCGGATTATCCAAAGACACAATTTTACGGTTTTCATCTGCCATCTTAGTCAATAATGTCGTCTTGCCGATCTGACGTGGACCTGTCAGCAAAAGCACGGGGAAAGTTTCGTTGATGCTCCGCAGTGTTTTTTCCATTGTTCTTTCATAATACATAGCAGTCTCTCCTCATAATAATTTATACTATTTATATTGATTTATGCAAATCAAAATTAAAAATTTAGTTTAGCATATTTAATTTGCGTTGGCAAGCATCTAATTTAAAAACATCTCCTGATCTAATTTAAAAACATCTCCTGACTGCAAATTTTCAAGACCTTTGAGAGGCTAACTTGAGATTACGGACTGGAAAGAGGAGAAAAAATCCAGCCTTGTGGTCCTGGCTCCTGGTACGGTCGCAGTAAAGAAAAATATGCAGCTCCCCAATTCTTAAGACTATCCAATTTCCCGACTGCCCCATTCTAAGTTAAGTTATAATTGATATATTTGACTATAGGCTGTATAATGATATATGAAATTACCTTGTTACCAATAGTGCGATAAGGTGACCATAGATAATTATATTAATTACTGAAAAAAATGGAAAAGAGAAATTAGGGGTTAGTACATGTATGAATAAATTATTATTGACATTTGTTAATCTATTGCCTGAACCTTTAATAATCAAGTTTGTTAGGTTTTATGTTAATTCGCAGTTAAAAAAGCATGCGAAGCTAGATGTAAAAGGTCTTGAAAATTTAAACTGTGATTTTACAAGACCTTATTTGTTTGTTTGCAATCATTTAAGTAATTCTGATGGTTTAGTATTGAATAAAGTACTGGAAAAAGAGAATATTACCTTTTTAGCTGGAAAAAAATTAGAATCTAATTCACTGACTAGTTTAGGATTTAAAATCGTCAGGTCAATATCAATATTGCCAAATTCACCTGATAAGGTTGCGATCAAAAAGGTCATTAGAGCAGTAAAAGAAGGTAACAGCATTTTAATATTCCCCGAAGGGACACGGAGCAGGACAGCAAAGATGCTTGAAGGAAAAAAAGGAATTTTACTCTTTGCAAAGCTCACCAATGCTCCAATAGTGCCAATAGGTATTTGGGGTACGGAAAAGTTTATGCCTATAAAAAATGATATGGGTAAAGAAGCCTTTTATGATGCTGATATAAATATTAACATCGGTAAAGTTTTCAATCTGCCTAAAAAAAGTGATGATGAGACCAAGGGAGACTGGGAAGCTAATTGCTTAATTCATATTATGATGAAAATTGCTGAACTTTTACCAAAAGAATATAAAGGATTTTATGATGACAAAACTTAAATACTTCTCTCCCATTTGGAGATTGAAAATCAACTTTCCAACCTTACTACAATCCATTGTATTCACCTCTTTGATATTAATCATAACAGCTAAAACATGACTTTACAACAAACGCTCCGTTGAGTATATTAAGAATATCTTCCGTTTAACTAATGTGCCCGTACAATCTTGACCCGGTTTAGAAAAAGCACTTGCCCGTGAATAGGCAAATGCTTCAATTTCAATCGCATAGAATACAGCATCTTTGTTTAAACTTTAAAGCGGTATCCCACTCCCCATATTGTTTCTATATACTGAGGTTTCGAGGTATCAAACTCTATTTTTTCCCTGATTTTCTTGATATGGACTGTAACTGTGGCGATATCACCAATGGATTCCATATCCCAAATCTTATTAAAAAGTTCTTCCTTTGTATAAACATGATTAGGGTTTTCAGCCAAAAAGGTAAGCAGGTCGAACTCCTTGGTTGTAAACGCCCTTTCCTCTCCGTTGATATATACACGGCGTGCTGTCTTATCTATTTTAATACCTCGTATCTCAATAATCTCATTCTCTTTAGCTCCACTGCCTACGAGACGCTCGTATCTGGCTAAATGTGCCTTAACTCTTGCAACAAGTTCACTCGGGCTAAACGGCTTCGTCATATAATCATCAGCACCTAAGCCTAAACCTCTGATTTTATCAATATCTTCTTTCTTAGCAGATACCATAATAATCGGAATATTCTTCTCTTCCCTAATTCGCTTACAGACTTCAAATCCGTCAAGGTTCGGGAGCATTAAATCCAATATCACTAAATTCACCGGTTGGCTCAGCGCTGTTTTCAATCCTGCGTCACCAGTAACCTCTATAATCACATCAAACCCACTTAGTTCTAAGTAATCTTTCTCCAATTCAGCAATACTTACTTCATCTTCAACAATTAAAATTTTACTCATAGATTTTACTCTCCTCATATTTCCGGATGACAAAGCATATACATGTCCCAATATTTTCCTTACTAGTGGCCCATATTCTCCCACCATGTTCCTCAATGATTTTCTTGGCAATGGATAAGCCAAGGCCGCTGCCTCCCTGGGCAGAGTTTCTTGATGCATCTGTTCGATATAGCCTTTCAAAAATACGAGGAATCTCTTTCTTGGCAATACCCTTGCCATTGTCCTCAATTTCCACTTGAATGAATTCCGCTTCTTCACGGATTCGTATATTAATGATTCCTTTTTTATCACCAATATATTTTGCAGAATTATTAATAATATTCGTAATTACACGTTTTAATTTCTCCGGATCAGCAATGATAACTACATCTTTATCTGCGTAATTAAAAAATCCTAAATCAATATTTTTTGCCTCTAAATCGACATTGATTTCTTCAATGCAATCTTCAAAGTAATCATTTAAGTTTACTTTAGCAAATGAATATGTCTCAGAGTTACTATCTAATTTGGAGTACAAAAATAGTTCTTCAATCATCTTCTCCATATCATTGGCCTTTGCATAAATTGTCCTGAAGTACTTATCCTGTTTCTCCGGTGTGTCTGCCACACCGTCTAGAATACCTTCAACGTAGCCTTTAATAGCTGTAATAGGCGTCTTTAAATCATGGGAAATGTTACTCATGAGTTCTTTACTTTCCAGTTCATATTGCATGCCGACTTCAAGCTGCTCTTTCATTCTGACACGCATGTCTTCAAACGTTGTAAATAACTCGCCTATTTCATCTTCCGTATCAGATTCCACACTGAAATCTAAATCCCCGTTTTTAATCCTTTCTGCCGCCAGCTTCAATTCACCAACTGGTTTTACTATACTCTTATAAAGCCAGACTGTCAATAAGGTCGAACCCAGAAAAAGTATCGTGACGATAACGATAACCGTTTGAATCGCCGTAAGCTTGATTCGGGGCGTTAATGCTGCCGCATCTGTTACAATAATAATCTGGCCCTGGCTTCCGTCAGGAAAAGTAAAAGTTCTATGTTTTACATACAATGGGGAGTCTCCCATCAGATAATATTCCCTGTCTCCTTCAGAAGCAATATACACCTCATTCAAATCAATATCTTTAGTATTCCCGGAATAGACAACCTCACCTTCCTTTTTTATAATCAGAAATGCTGAATTCTTTTCCAGAAGTGCATTAATCTCGTTTAAATATATCTCGTCTTCCAGCTTATAAGGCTGTTCCTCCAATGAAGTTTCTAAATCGTTGATAATTGAGAAGTTCACACTTTCCATTAACTTTAAAGGATCGTAAAATACTTCCAGACTGGAATTTGATAAGCCAAATTGCTTCTCAATGGCATTGAGACCTGCACTTGATATGATATAAACAGATATGATCATCAACAATAAAGGTACAAAACAGATTACCAGATATGATACCTTTATTCTTGTAAATAACTTCACATAACCACCTACTCTAATTTTTGTTTCAAATTTATTTTACCACAATTCATCTGGATTAAGTGTAAATAATTCGACAAATGTATAAACTTTTCATAAAATAAGGGGGACAGGCGGGTAGAGGCGTATTTAGGCTGTGCCCCCTTGGGTGTGGGGAGGTGGGCATAGTTTCAAGTTTACTATACATACAGTTTTAGGGTGTCAACCTTGTCAAGGGCTTCCCAGGGAAGTCCCAGATCATTGCGGCCGAAGTGACCATAGGCGGCGGTTTGTTTGTAAATTGGACGGCGTAAGTTTAGCATTTGGATAATTCCGGCAGGGCGAAGATCAAAGTTGTTTCTGATAATGTCGACAATCTGAGTATCAGATAATTTTCCAGTGCCAAAGGTGTCTACCATAATGGAGGTCGGATGGGCAACGCCGATGGCGTAGGAAAGCTGGATTTCGCATTTGTCGGCAATATCGGCAGCAACGATGTTTTTGGCCACATAACGGGCGGCATAAGCGGCGGAACGGTCTACTTTAGTACAGTCTTTACCCGAGAAAGCGCCGCCTCCGTGACGGGCATATCCGCCATAGGTGTCTACAATTATTTTACGGCCGGTAAGACCGCTGTCACCCTGAGGACCGCCAATAACAAAACGTCCGGTGGGGTTGATAAAAAATTTGGTGTTTCCATCAACCATTCCGGCAGGGAGTATTGCATCGAATACGTATTTTTTGATATCAACATGAATTTGCTCCTGGGTTACCGACTCATCGTGCTGGGTTGACAGGACAACTGTATCTAAACGTACAGGTTTACCTGATTCATTATATTCTACTGTTACCTGAGTTTTACCGTCAGGTCTTAAGTAGGGTAATGTATTATCTTTTCGGACCTTTGACAGCTGTCTTGCCAGCTGGTGAGCAAGAGCAATGGGATAAGGCATATATTCGCTGGTTTCATTGGTTGCATAGCCAAACATCATCCCCTGGTCTCCAGCTCCAATAGCTTCAATTTCTTCTTCAGACATTTTGTTTTCCCTGGCTTCTAATGCTTTATTAACGCCCATGGCAATATCTGGCGATTGTTCGTCAATTGCTGTAAGGACACCGCAGGTCATCGCATCAAAACCATATTTTGCACGGGTATATCCAATATCCCCTACTGTTTCACGCACAATTTTCTGTATATCAACATATGCATTGGTAGTAATTTCACCCATGACCATAACAAGGCCGGTAGTTGTACAGGTTTCACAGGCTACACGGCTCAGTGGATCCTGCTCTAACAAAGCATCTAAAATAGCATCAGATATTTGATCACACATTTTGTCCGGATGTCCTTCTGTTACTGATTCTGAAGTAAATAAGATTTTTTCCATGTTGTTTTACTCTCCTTTGTCTTAATAGTTAAAAAAGTCCGCTTGAAGCGGACTTGATTTATGATATATCAAATCCTCTTATTGTTCGATTTACTCGCTCAGGCAGGCACCTTCCATATTGGGGTTGCCGCAACATCATCGATCCTTGGTCTCCGTTGCTCTGAATAAGAGAAATTATGTTAGCTTATTTTCAATTTAAATTTGTGAATATCTTTTTCTTCGCTGACTTTCTCAATCATGCCGCCAAGAGCTTTAATCTTACCGTCAAAGTCTTCATAGCCGCGTTGTATAAATTCTATCCCATCAATACTTGTATAACCCTCGGTTGCCAGGCCTGCGATAACTAATGCCGCACCGGCCCTTAAATCAGGAGCGCTCATACTGGCGCCTTTAAAACTATCGACACCTGTTATAACGGCAGTGTTTCCTTCAACCTTAATATTACAGCCCATTCTTGTCAATTCATCAACATATTTAAAGCGATTCTCAAATATACTCTCCGTTACAATACTAGTACCTTCTGACAGTGCCAGTACAGCTGCCATCTGTGGCTGTAGATCTGTCGGAAATCCCGGATATGGTAATGTTTTAACTTGCGTCGGACGGCACCGCCTTGTTGCCACCACCCGAATCGAATCATAGGATTCATCTATCTGGGCTCCTACCTCGACCAACTTAGCCGAAACAGATTCTAAATGCTTTGGGATGATATTCTTTAGCGTAATGTCTCCTTTTGTTGCAACTGCTGCGCACATAAATGTGCCCGCCTCAATTTGATCTGGTATTATTGTGTATTCAGCACCTCTTAAACTTGGAACACCTTTAATACGAATGACGTCCGTACCGGCACCCTTGATATTGGCTCCCATACTGTTTAAAAAATTTGCGACATCAACAATATGAGGTTCCTTCGCCGCATTTTCCAGAATCGTGCGGCCTTCTGCCAAAACAGCAGCCATCATTACATTAATGGTTGCCCCGACACTGACAACGTCAAAATAAATGTTATTACCTATAAGCTTATCTGCCTCAGCGACAATCATCCCCTGTTCAATCGTCACTTTGGCACCAAGTGCTTTAAAGCCTTTTAAGTGCTGATCTATGGGGCGGCTTCCTATATCACACCCTCCCGGCAGAGCCACCTGGGCCTGTTTATATTTACCTAAAAGAGCTCCCAAAAGATAGTATGAAGCTCTAATTTTCCTTATAAATCCATCATCAATTGAAAATGTGTGTATGCTGTTTCCATGTATCTTTACTGTATTGCCATCTATCCGCTCAATATTTGCACCAATCGATTCCATTGCCTGCAACAAAACATTAATATCATTCACATTAGGCAAGTTATCTATAGTTACAGTCTGATCTGACATAACCGCAGCGGCCAGTATCCCAAGTGCCGCATTCTTAGCTCCTCCAATAGTCACCTCTCCGACTAATGGATTACCGCCTTTTATAATATATTGCTCCATTACACACCTCTTAATTTTTATATAATTTGTCCAGGAAAAATTCTTATATTTATTATGTATAAAAGCCTATTATCACAATTATACCATACAATAGAAATTTGTAAATTATTTTTTAACATTTTATTAACTATGTGGGTACTTCCGTAACGATTTGTAAATAATCTATGAGTTTTTGACAACTTGATTTCGTGTCAATAAATATATTGTAACAAAGATTAACAAGCTTAAACAAGAAATAACAAGGCCGAATATAAAACCTTTGGGGGTATATTTCATTTCAATGACATGATCACCCTCGGTGAGTGGAATGGCCAGCAGTGCCTGGTTTAAATCAGAAGGTTCAGTTTCTATGCCGTCTACCGTAATCGTCCAGCCTTCATCATAAGGTATTGATGTAAATAATACACTATTTTCATCTGCGTGCACAGTTCCTACCAGATGAGCCGTTTCAAAAGTCGTCAGTTCCCATTGGTTTTCGCTGGCATAGTCATAAAACATATCCATGACCTCTTCATTATATTTAAAAAGATAAGCTTTGATTTTACCAGTACTTTTTTCCTCATCCAGTGTAAACTCAAGAGTTGCTGTTGTTCCATGGCTTAAATATCCCAGTTCAACCATGTGCCCTCTGGTATCAGAGTATGATTTTGAATCGCCGTCCACTGAAACCACAAGTTTATCACTATTGCTTGCTTCATAATAAACATAATATAGACCAGATTCTTCGGCATTTACTTCATAGGTTACTTTGCTCACCTTAGATTCATTTGTTAAAGAATATGAATAATGACCTTCCTCTTTCAAAGATAAATTACAGCCTTCTGCTATTGGCTCACGCATCTGGCGTTCAGAAAATAAAGGCGCATATATACCCGAAGCCAAATATACTAAATCATTTAAAACAAAGTCCGGACGTTCTAAATTATAATTCCACGTCAGGTAATCTTCCTTGACGATGAATCCTAGTCCCAAAGCATATGGGTTCTCATAAAGATATTTTCCGCCTACTTGATTTAGAAGCTTGAAGCTCCTGGAAGTTCTAAGCTGCCCTTTAGCAGCCAAATATCTGATTCCAAAAATACTATCCGTAAGCGGTGTCGCCCCAACATAGCTGAACTTGTTAGTCGCAGCAAAAAATCCAAGTCCATCTACCATGGTATCAAGTTCATCACTTAATGTCGATGAAAACATAGAGAATCCTGGAAATCCCAGCCACATGACGTTATTACGCCCTGTCACCTGGTCCAATTCCATTCGATAAAAATCTTCTTCCCTGGCTTCGGTCAATGCTAAAATCTCTCTTGCATCTTCCAAATCATTGTTATAGGTGGTTCTGTTCACCGAGCCATTCATGCAAAATCCATAAATACCGTTTCCTACCACCTCAATTAATAGTACAATTGAAATAATATTTTTAATAAGCTTGCGCTTATGCCAGTTTGTCTTCAAAACGCAGATTAGAATAAAGTAAATGCAGATAATTACCATGGTGACAATATAGGTATATGTCTCATGCTCTGCCTCTCCAAACAAATAAGAACCGATAATGAACAGTGAAACGCCGATAAATGCACCCATATACTGCCAGTTCCTAAACTTATGCAGACAGGTAAATACTTCATAGCAGATGGTCAGCAGGACGAAGATATATATAAAGGTAAACCGGTTGGGCAGGCTGTTGGGATAATGAAAGCCATGCCATATATAATCCAACATATTAAGGCTGCAGCTTAAAAGCAGAAAGGCCAGCAATCCAATCCGGAGGATCTTTTGTCTCTTTAATAAACCCTTATGGAATATGTATAAAAAGATCAAAAGCAACGCAATCACTCCACAATACAGATTGGGCTTGCCATTTAAGCTGGTAGGTTCTACAACTGTAAAGTGTCTGCTTATTAAATCAAATATATTCGAATTGAACTTAGCCTCTTTAGGGAAACTGGCTTCTGCCGAATGGGTGGCCATCAACGCATAGTATGTCGGCAGCAATAAAACCGCACTTAAACCGCCGCCTAGCAGGGAGTATGCCGCAAATTTAAATCCCCGCCTAAAAAAGAGACCGATTGATATCTTCTTTTGTTCTAAAAAAACAATAAAAAAGTAAATACATGCAAAAATACAAATCATAATCGATATATAATAGTTGCACAAGATGCTGATTCCAAGAGTCACGCCATAGAGTAAGCCTTTGCCTTCTTTCACAAGACGTTCCAGTCCAAGTAAAACCAGAGGCAGTAGAATCACACAATCCAGCCACATAATATTCCAGTTATATCCAATCATCCAGCCGCTTAATGCATAAAAAACAGCAAAATATACAATGGTTATATTATACCGATTATACCTTTTACGTATATAGTAAGCAAATGTAACTCCAGATAATGATATCTTCAGCATGATAATCAGGGTAAAGGCTTCTAATAGTAAGCCTCTGGGGAAAATAAAAGCCACTATATTAAAAGGACTTGCCAGATAGTAGGCAATGATTGCAAGAAAGTTTATACCCAATCCACCATTCCAGCTATAAAACAAGCTTTCCCCGCTTAAAACCTTATCACGTAGTTCTGAAAAGAAAGGGGCATACTGATGATATGAATCAATAATTAATATCGACCTGTCGCCAAAAGGATATACGCCAATGACTATAAACGCTGCAGTTAATGTCAAAAACGGTATCAAAAATGCCAATATATAATAAAAATTCTTTCTTATAAAAGCTTTCATTAGTCTCCTTTCAGGATGCCGCCTATAGCCGTCCTAACCTTTTCAATGGCTTCATTGATGTCCAATTCATCTATATTAACAGTAATGTCTGCATATTGCTCATATAAAGGAATCCGCTCCCTGTATAAATCCAGGAGATTTTCCCCTTTTCTTAAAACAACGCCGCGTCTTTTTAGACTGCCAAGACGGTGGCCGATATTATCATAGGATAGCTGTAAGTATACAACTATCCCCTTTTCTTTGAACTTCATCATCGCTTCATAACAATAAACCGCGCTGCCTCCGGTTGATATGACTGTCATATCCGTTTCTATATCCAGGTTCACTTGGTTCTCTATGGCCAGAAAGCTATCAATCCCCTTTTCTTCAATTAAATCCTGCAATATTTTGCCCTCCTGCTTCTGGATGAGCAAATCGGAATCAACGAACTGATAACCCAGTATTTTAGCTAACACCACGCCAATGGTACTTTTACCGGCACCAGGCATACCAATCAATATGATATTTTTCATAGCCGCTTACATCTCCACTCTAACGTTTTAGTACCCTCCATTGTCAATGACGGGTACACTGATGTATAAATCAATCCTTTTTATTGTAGCACTCACCGTTTCTAAACTCAATCCATTTTTTTAAACTTTACACAGAATTATTTTTTCCTTATAATAATCGTAAGAAGTTATGGAGGGGATATTAATGTATTTTCATATTGATGTAAATAGTGCCTATTTGAGCTGGACCGCAGTAAATTTGCTGGAACAGGGGGAAGCGATTGATTTACGTGAAATCCCTTCTATCATTGGAGGTGACCGTGAAAAAAGACGCGGCGTTGTACTTGCTAAGTCAATACCTGCCAAACGCTTTGGCATTAAAACCGGAGAACCTATTACTGATGCTTTAAAAAAATGCCCCTCGTTAATGATAGTACCACCTAATCACCAGTTATACGCAGCCTGCAGTAAAAAGCTTATTAGGTTCCTGACAAATTATTCCTCTGATATCAGCCAGTATAGTATCGATGAATGTTTTTTGACCTATACCCCTATTCAAGGCATTGACGATGCCACAGCCATCATAGATGCCACAGCCATCATAGATGACTGGGTTAAAGCTGCTGTAATTATCAAGAATAAGATTAAAGATACATTTAACTACACCGTCAATATTGGTATCTCCACCAATAAGCTGCTGGCAAAGATGGCTTCAGATTTTGAAAAGCCAGATAAAGTACACACTTTATTTCCAGAAGAAGTAGAGACAAAGATGTGGCCTCTTCCTGTGCGTGAGCTTTTCATGGTTGGCAAATCAACTGCCGCAAAATTAGAATTACTGGGAATCAAAACGGTTAAAGATTTGGCCAAAACCGACCCGGATATATTGGTATCTCATTTGAAAAGTCATGGCCGAATCATTTGGGAATATGCCAACGGGATAGAAACTACCAATATCGATACCCACATGAAGGAAACAAAGGATTCAAGCATCAGTAATTCCACCACCATCTCTTATGATGTGGAAGATAATTCTGATGCCAAGCATATCCTTTTGCAGCTTGCGGAAACAGTCGGCAGAAGGCTGCGGAAAGCCTCTTGTAATGCCGGCATGGTCAGCGTTGAAATCAAGTATAGTACATTTGAAACGGTGTCACATCAGAAACAGCTGATGACACCTTCCAATACAACAGACGTTATTTACCTGACGGCCTGTCGATTGTTTGATGATCTTTGGACCGGTAATCCTATCAGGCTTTTAGGGATAAGAACTTCAAAATTTACTTCTGATAAGATGGTGCAGATGAATTTGTTTGACATGGAGAAAAATGATAAGCTTAAGAAACTGGATAAAGCTTTAGACAGTATCAGAAAAAAATATGGAGATGACGCCATCGTCCGGGGGAGTCTGTTGGATGAGATAAATGATTAATGCCAGAGGCAAGTAAAAAACCTCTGGCATAGAATGCGAATATCAAGAATTATTGCTTCTTTTTCTGTACGCTATAACCAAATTTTCCAATATGATTCCCAATACCATAGTATTGTCCATGGGAATATACCAAGGGCTTCGCCCTCTCCAGTTCAAACTTACCATCTTCATCCATGTATTCCTCATCGGCATGAACTGCCACTACCCGTGCAATAAACATATCATGGGTTCCCAATTCATGTATCGACTCCACTTTACATTCAATGCAGACCGGACTCTCAATTAACATGGGGGCATATTCCAGGATTCCCATTACAGGGGTTAAATTCATTGTTTTAAACTTATCCTCTTTCTCACCAGATTTCACCCCCACATAATCTGTCGCCTTTGCAAGGCTCTCTGTTGTAAGGTTAATGACATACTCGCCCGTTTCACAGATCATATGATGAGAGAACCTGCTCTTTCGAATAGAAACATATACCATCGCCGGGTCAGAACAAATAGTCCCGGCCCACGCTGCCGTCATGACATTCTTCCTGCCTGATTTGTCACCGCTGGTAACCATTACCGCAGGCAGAGGGTATACCATGTTCCCTGGTTTCCATTGTTGTTTAGCCATCACTTCATACCTCCTCATTATTGCTGCAGTTCGCTCATCAGCTTAGGAATAAGCTGTTTCTTTCGGGATACAACTCCGGTCAAATAAACACCATGCTCATCTGTATCTGTACCAAATGCGTTTTGAACGACTTCTATGGCCCCTTTCCCGGCACTTAACAAATAGGTTCCCTCCTCCATTATATTTGTCAACATGAAAAACAACATATCCAAACCATGATTTTCTTTTGCTGATGTCATAAATACAATAAGTCTTGGTAAAGCTTCATCTAATTCAGCCCGGGTCATGGAAGTTATCTGTCCTACGCCAAAGCTAATATTACCCGCCGTAAATTTTTTGAAGTCCTGATAAAAAATATCTTGAGCAGATTTAGATTTTAAATCACTGCCCGCACCAAACATCCTTTGAGCATAAGTTTCTACTGTTATCCCGGAGATTTCGGCCAGTTCTCCGGCGGCTATCCTGTCTATTGGCGTACATGTAGGCGAGCGGTACATTAGTGTATCCGATAAAACGGCAGAACATAACAGCCCGGCGATATCCTTTGGAATATCTATCTTATTTTCTTTAAACATCATATAAACAATAGTTGCCGTAGCCCCTACCGGCTGGTTCCTGAAAAATACCGGCTCTAAGGTCTTAACATGTCCCAGCTTATGATGGTCGATAATTTCCAGAATCTTTGCATCCCCGATACCGTCTACAGCTTGATTTGCCTCATTATGGTCTACCAGAATCAATTCTTTCTTATCCGTATCTATTAGGCCATGCCTTGATAAAAACCCGATGAACTTCCCTTCATTATCCAGGACGGGAAAATCACGATGTCTCTTTTTAGCCATAATATTACGAATGTCCTCTATAAAATCATCTTTTTTAAAAGTAATCAAATTATCCTTTACCATAAAATGTTCAATGGGTATGCTTTGATTCAAAAGGCGGGACACTATGAATGTATCATAGTCAGTCCTTATAATCGCACAATCTTTTTCTTTCGCCAACTTTATTATCCCAGGCGCAATCTCTCCGCCGACGCATACAATCAGGCAAGTGGCATTCATCTCAATGGCACATAGCTGCGATTCATATCGGTCTCCTAAAATAACAATATCACCTGGTTCAATATATTCTTCCATTAAGTCAGGATTGGCCGCCGCCACCAAAACCTTGCCCCGGCTCACACAGGCATTGTCATTTCCGGTCAGCAACTCACCCTTAATCGTTTCTAAAATATTTTTATATGGCGTCTTTGCAGCAGATAGAATATAGCTGTCATAAACCCCCATAAAAGATTTCGCAATGTCTCCCACTGTAATTAAGCCTTCAAGCCCACCATCGTTACGGACAACTGCTAATGTTGCCAATTCCTTTTCATTTAGTATACTCCAGGCATTTTTTAAAGACATATATTTAGGGATCCTTTCACTCTCGCTGAGAATGGCATCCTTAGCCTGGGTTCGTACATCATTGATATAAGCGGGAACTTTAGTTTTAAACGTCTTTAATACAAATGATGTTTCCGGGCTGATTTGCCCTGCCCGCTTCGGAATATATTTGTTTTTTGACAGCTGGTTTTTCAAATACGCATAAGCAATAGCAGAACAAATAGAATCTGTATCGGGATTTTTATGTCCAATGACAAAAACATCTTTCTTCATATTTTCCATGATCCATCCCCTCCTACTGTTGCAGCATCGCCATCAATGGCGGAATAAGCTGTTTTTTTCGTGACACGACGTCTTTTAAATAAATTTCATTTTTCTCTGAGTTAATCCCAAAACTTTGGCTGACTATTTCACCGGCATTCCTCCCTGCATACAACAGCAGCGTAGACTTCTCAATAATATTTGTCAACATAAAGAATACTATATCTACATCATGATTTTCCTTCGCCCGTTCCATATAAGATTTCATCCGGGTCTTTATTTCATCTAATTCTTCCTGTGCCATAGACATAATCTGCCCAACACCGAAAGCCGTCTCTCCAGCGGTAAATCTTTTAAAATCCTGATAAAAAATTTCTTCATCGGACTTATCTTTCAAGTTGCTTCCTGCTTTAAACATTTCCTTTGCCAGCCACTGGGTCTCTATCCCCGCAATTTTAGCCAGTTCCTCTGCTGCCAGACGGTCCATGAGTGTACAGGTAGGGGAACGATAAATTAAGGTGTCGGAAATAATCGCCGAACACAATAACCCTGCAATATCTTTAGGAATCTCTATATTATTTTCTATAAATATCTGATGAATAATCGTAGAAGTGCAGCCTACCGGCTGATTTCTTACAATAATCGGCTTGATTGTTTCAACAGTTCCCAGCTTATGATGATCTATGATTTCCAGGACTTCACAATCCTTAATCCCATCTACGGCCTGAGTAGTTTCATTATGATCCACAAGAATGATTTTCTTTAATGGCATATTGATTAGCGAACGTCTGGATATCATGCCTACAAATTCATCCTGGACAGATAAAATTGGAAAATCTCTATGACGTTTGTTAACCATGGTTCCCTTAATATCTGAAATATAATCTTCACTTTTAAAGAATACCAATCCTTCCTTACGCATAAAATAGCCAATCGGTACGCTCTGGTTTATAATTCTTGCCACAGTATAAGTATCATGAGGCGTAGAAATCACCGCGCAGCCGTTATCTTCCGCTAATTTCCTAATTGTCCTGGATACCGGCGCCCCTTCACATATAATAATACCGGAAGCTTTATTTTCAATAGCACACAACTGTGCTTCATAACGGTTGCCCAGAATCACAACATCGCCTTCTAAGATACGTTTCTTAATCAAATCCATATTTGCCGCGGCAATCAAAACCTTACCTTGGGCTACAATTTCATTAGCATTGCCTACCAGGAGACTTGCGTCTAATGCATCAATAATATTTGTGTATGGTGTTTTAGCATCGGAAAGAATCGAATTATCAAATACAGCCATGTAAGCTCTTGCGATATCTCCGATAGTAATCAAGCCCTCTAACTTTCCTTCGGTATCTAAAACAGGAAGCGTTGCCACATTAACACTTCTCATAATCGACCACGCCTGTTTTAAGGATATGGATTGGTTTACCCCATCCACCTTACGTATATCAATATCTTTAACCTGAGGTCTTACATCGCTCATATATGAAGGGGCTATCCATTTAAAATGTTTTAAAACATACTCAGTCTCAGGATTAAGCTGCCCCGCCCTTCTGGGGCTATAAACAAATTCCTCCTCCGAGTCCTTAGCCATAACGTTTTTTAAGTAGGCATATGCAATTGATGCACATATGGAATCAGTATCCGGATTTTTATGGCCTAATATATAGACTTCCTTTTTTCTTTGCTTCGTCATCAATCTAATTACTCCTTTTTCTATGGATAAATTCCCCGAATCCCGGTGAAACCATAAGTTTTCCGTACTCAGTAACAATCTGCCCACGCACCATTGTTAAAATCGGCCAGCCTTTGACTTCAAAGCCCTCGTAGGGCGTATAATCAACATTTTCATGGAGCAGGTTTTCACAAATAACAACCTGCTTATCGGGATCTATAATGGTAATATCGGCATCGCTTCCCTTTGCCAGAACACCCTTCTTTGGATACAAGCCAAATATTTTCGCCGGGTTCGTACTAATGATGTCTGCAAATTCATTATGTGTAATTCTTCCCTTTATTACCCCTTCAGAATACATTAACGGAATCCTTGTTTCCACACCTGGCCCACCATTAGGGCATTTGGTAAAATCATCCTTCCCACGCTGCTTATCGCCACGAAAATCAAAGGTGCAATGATCGGTTGCCACCACCTGAAGGGTTCCGTCTTTAAGCCCTTCCCATAAAGCTTTCTGATTTTTCTTATTCCGCAGAGGGGGGCTCATAATATATTTCAGCCCTTCATCGCCGGGGGCTTCATAGTAAGTTTCATCTAAAAACAAATATTGGGGACAGGTTTCTCCATAAATATTATTCCCTTTTTTCCTCGCTCTACGTATTAAATTGACACTTTCTCCAGCAGAAACGTGGACAATATATAAAGGTGCATCACCGGCAGCCTCAGCCAGTGTGATCATCCTATTCACCGCCTCACTTTCACAAATCTCAGGCCTTGATACGGCATGATATTTAGGCTTAGTTTTTCCTTCGGAGACCAGTTTATCTTTCATATATTTGATAATAGCATCATTCTCACAGTGAACCGCGGTGATACCGTTAAGCTCTTTCAAGCGCCTTAATATTTTAATGGCTTCTAAGTCTTCCGTCTGATAATCATAGGTCATATAAATTTTAAAACTGGGAATGCCCTCCTCCACCATTGCTTTCATTTCATCAAGTATACTTTCATTAACTTCCTGAACGACGCCATGAAGGCCATAGTCAATCACGCACTTACCTTTTGTATAGCCCTCATAGGTTTTAACCTGATGATGGAGGCTGCAGCCTTTAGGCCCGAAAGCCATATGGTCGATGATGGAAGTGTTGCCGCCGAATGCAGCTGCCGTCGTGCCGGTCTGAAAATCGTCAGTCGTAAATACACCAACATCTAAGTTGAAATGGGTATGTACATCTATGCCCCCCGGCAAAACAACCATACCCTTTGCTTCAATCATCTTATCAGCTGAATCCGTTATATTCGGTTCAATAGCTTTAATAATTCCATCTTCAATTAATATATCCCCCTGCAGGGTTTCTTTCTCCAGGACAATCAAACCACCCTTAATGAATGTTTTCATAAAATACAGCCTCCATATACAGCTAATGTTTTCTTGTAAAAAGCCACCCCATATCGATAGATGGTTTTTATATTTCTTTTCTTTAGTTCTGCATCATAATTTTTATCCAAAACCTGTTGATAAGCATTCTTTGCCTGCTCTTCCAGTTTTTCGCTCATTACTTTTTGATCTATTCCCTGCTCCCTTAGAACCTTAAACTCAAAGATGACTCCAGGGTATTTTCCGCTTTTCGGCTCCAATAGCAGATCTGCTCTTCCATCACCAGTTTCTCTGTTAGAAGAAATATAATGAGTATCTAAAAACAGGCCGGTCAACGACAGCATCCAGCCATGATAAAAGCTCTCATCTGAATCATAATAGCTTATTGAATATTCCGCTATCTGTTTTAGCAAACGATCAATTTCTTTAGTGTCTCCGCCATAAACAGCACGCCTGAAATCATTGATATAACTTGAAAACTTTCTGTTTTCCATGGTTAATTTCTGAATAATCTCATTTTTATAGGCAATACTTATTTCTTTATTTGGTACTTGCAGCTCATAATCATAGTATAGCTCATCTAAATAATGCTTTTTTGCTTTTAAATAACCAGTCATAACGAGAAAACTAAAAATGGCATTTTTATTCTGAAATATCTCAGGATAGACAATATTTGAGTCAATCGTTGTATAATAAGATCTCCCATCTAAAAGCCGTTTCAGGGTCTCCTGTACATCCAGTTCGGTCTCATCTAAAAGCTGTCCAATGATATCATTACTGCTGGTACCAAGCCAGTAAGCTTCCGGCCGGCAGCCGTTTTTAATATAGCGAAGCACAGACCATGGATTATAGATATCCAGATTCCCGAAATAATATCCATCATACCAGTCTTTGATTTCAGACAGCTTGTCCGGACAGTCATAGTCTTTAACCAGCTTTTCAAGCTCATCCTGGGTAAAACCAAAATACTGGCGGAAAGGCTTATCTAGGATTGTAAAGACCTCCAGATTATTCAATCCACTGAAAATACTTTCTTTTGCAACTCTTAAAATACCGGTCAATGCCGCAAACTTCAAATTTACATTATCCTTCAATCCTCCCGACAGCCAATTCCGCATGAAAGAAATCACGTCTTCATAAAAGCCCTTTAGATAACCCTGCTGTATCGGAACATCATACTCATCAATCAGTAAAACAGGTTTTTGCCTATAATATCTAAAAAGATACTCCGTCAAGCTTAACAAAGACTGTTCAAAATCAGCGACACTTCCTGTTTGAGAACTAATGCTTTTAAAGTATTCTAGTTCTTCTGCTTCCATGGATACTTTTAATATATGTTTAAACCGTATATATTCTCTGCTAATCACTATTTTAATTCGCTCGTAGGTTTCCTCCCAGGAGTTACACTTTAAATCTTTCAATGTCAGAAAAATGACCGGATAAACACCTTGTTCCATCCTATAGATATCCCCCTGCTGCCATACTTGTAAATCTTTGAATAACACAGACGTATCTTCTCCTGTTTTCTCAAAAAAATATTTCAGCATACTCATATTAGAGGTTTTTCCAAAGCGCCTTGGCCTGGAAAATAGAAATACTTCTGACTTTGAATCCAAAACGTCTTTTATTAACAGACTTTTATCAATATAATAAAATTCTTCCACTATTTTCTTGAAGTCGCTTGTTCCAACCGGAACTTGCTTTCTTTCACTGATCCCCATACTAATGAACCTCCTTTCCTATTATATAGATTATAGTATTTGCAATTTTTGTTGTCAACTTGAACGCGGTCAAAAGTAGGCTTTGTAACTGCTTTTTTGCAAGCAAAAAGGCAGTTGAAATATCTGCCTTTTAATTTATTATCTCTTTCTTAGTTTTTCAATATCCGGCTCTGCCATACCGGAACGTGCGCCAGGCCCATCGGTCATAATCCGCCTTATAATCTTTTCATTAATACATCCGTAAGATCCTCAAATCCAGGCTTACCAAGCAAAGCAAACATATTTTTCTTATAGCTTTCAACGCCGGGCTGGTCAAAGGGGTTAACGCCCAGCATGTAGCCGCTGACGCCGCATGCAAATTCATAGAAATAGAATAGCTCTCCCAAATAAAATTCATTCTGTTCAGGTATATTAATCACTAAATTCGGTACGTTCCCATCAGTATGAGCTAAAATTGTACCGTTCATCGCACTCTTATTAATAAAGTCTACAGACTTGCCGGCAAGATAATTGAGTCCGTCAAGATCGACAGGCTCTTCCTCAAGAAGAATCTCACAGGCAGGCTTTTCAACACCAAGAACCGTCTCAAACATGATTCTTGCGCCATCCTGAATAAACTGTCCCATAGAATGTAAATCTGCCGTCAATGTTACTGAAGCTGGGAAAATACCTTTCTGATCTTTGCCTTCACTTTCACCGTACAACTGCTTCCACCACTCAGCAATATATTGCAGCGACGGCTCATAGCTTGCGGTAATCTCAACCGTCTTACCCTTTCTCAATAAAATATTACGGACTGCCGCATATTGAAGGGCCTCATTATCTTCAAAATCATTTTCAATACAGCGTTTCCTGGCTGATGCTGCTCCTTCCATAAGCTTTTCGATATCTGCGCCGCTGACAGCGATTGGCAATAAACCAACAGCAGTTAATACAGAAAAACGTCCTCCCACGTCATCTGGGACAACAAAGCTTTCATAGCCCTCCTCAGTTGCCAGATCTTTAAGTGCGCCTCTTGCCTTATCTGTAGAACAATAGATACGTTTTGATGCTTCCTCTTTTCCATACTTGCTTTCAAGCATTTTCTTAAATACACGGAATGCAACCGCAGGTTCGGTTGTCGTCCCTGATTTGGATATCATATTAATAGAAAAATCCCGTTCACCGATAACATCAATTAAATGCTGAATATACGTACTGCTTAAATTATTTCCGACGTAGTAAATTTCAGGAGTTTTACGAATCTCTTTAGATACCATATTATAAAAGTTATGGCGCAGAAACTCAATGGCCGCCCTTGCACCTAGATAAGAGCCGCCAATACCGATAACAAGTAAAACCTCTGAATCTTCCTGAATCTTTCCAGCTGCCTTTTTAATGCGCGAAAATTCCTGTTTATCATAAGCTATAGGAAGATCAATCCAGCCCAGAAAGTCATTCCCCGCGCCGGTCTTCTTAAGCAGTTCATCTTTTGCAGCATAGACTTGTTTGTGTATTAAAGCGATTTCATCATTCCTGATAAAATCTGATGTTTTCGAATAATCAAAAGTGATTTTGTTTGCCATCTTTGGTTCCTCCAGTTTTTATTTTTATCATATCAAATTGTTTAATTTTTATCAACTAGTTTAGAAATTCTTTTAAAATATCCTCGACGACTTTTGCATCTATTTCATCATCCGAACTTATCTCCGCTTTTCGCCTAAATTCCTCTTCCTCTCTTGCCTGTTTGGGGCGGACATGGGTTGCGGCAGCCTCATCCATCGCCTTTTTATTATCATGTATTTTACTTCTGGTTTTAGCCAGTTCTTTTCCCGGACCAAGCTTGTTCTTTAAAAAGTTTTCCAAATAGTCTAAAATAACGCACCTGAGGATTTGCTTTTTTGAACCAAAGTCATGAATTTTGTATTGACCGAACAGCAATAAAAAACTAATCGCACCGATACCGCACATCATCCATATATCTGCATAGTCCGCCTGATTATTCAGCTTTATGAGACCATCTATCACAACGGTAAGTGCCGTGGCTGCCATTGTTAATTTGCCGATTTTTTCCCATTTGTCCAGAGACATAAATCCAATTTTATACTTATATATGTACCGGTTTGCCAATACATCTGCATTCCATGGCTCCATACCCAGCTTATAGTAGCTTTCAAATTTTAATTTGATGTATTTTATCAATCGGTTATCGGAGGTCCCCATAGCGTCTGCTTCATTAATAAGTCTTTTGTATCCTCTATTGGCTATAAAAGTCCCAATCAAACCAATTGCCAATATGCCTGCGAAAATGTAAATGACCGCTCCCTGCTCCATAATCCACTCTCTCATAAAATAAAAAATCTCCCTTCATAATTATATACTCATAATTATACAATGAAGATTCCCTGACTTTCACTTATTATTGTTCGTAGTATTATGACAATATTAATGGCTACTTACTTAATATTCTGTTACGGTACTCATTGGCGGAAATTCCAACCTGGCGTTTAAATACCCTGGAAAAGTGAGCCAGGTCGACAAAGCCTACCTTTTCGGCTATCTCACCGATTCGGTATGCGGGATACTCCAATAGCCTCCTGGCTTCATTAATTCGCTTCCGGTTTAATATTTCTGAAAAATTCTGACCTGTATGTTTATTCAAGAGCTTGCTTAAATGCCACTGGCTTACATATGTTTTTTCAGCCACATCAGCGAGCGTAACCTTCCTGGCATAATTCTCATCTATATAATCTAAAGCTGTTTTTACAATAAAGCTATTGGCATTTTTCGCATCCGCTCCTTCGTAATTTTGTGTAATATCCTCTTTAGTTGGTAAAATCCCTTTATCCAAAAGATTATTACAGGCAGCAGCTATGGCTTCCTCAATTTCTTCCAGATTAGATGGTTTAAGCAGAAAACGAAGAACGCCAAGCCGGATGGCTTTCTGGGCATAGTTAAAGTCACGGAAACCTGTCAAAATAATAATCTGCATATCAGGAAACTCAGACTTGAGGCCCGCAATCATACCAAGGCCATCTAAACCTGGCATAGCAATATCCGTAATAATGATATGGGGATGATATTTCCTGATGACCTGGGCTCCCTCCACGCCATCATACGCAGCAGCAACAATCTCACACTGTTTTTCTTTCCATGGTATGATTCTGGATATACCTTCTACTATAATCGGCTCATCATCAATAATGATTACTTTGTACATAGTTTCCTCCCCTTTGTACCTGAATAGCCATCAGGTCCGCTTTATACTAGCCCTTTATTGCTCCGGCCGTCAAGCCTTTGACGATATTTTTCTGTAAAAAGATATACACAATGAGTACTGGAATGACAATTAAGGTGACACTGGCTGCCATTAAGCCATAATCCGTACCATATTTTGAACTTATATGCTCTAACAAATTACTAATCGGAAACATTTTTTCCCGGCTTATCAAAATCTTTTGAGTAAACAAATCATTATACGACCAAAGGAAACAGAATATTGCAACCGTCGCCAGCGATGGACGGCAAAGGGGAACAATGATTCTTGTGAACACTTTAGCCACTCCGGCACCTTCCATATAAGCCGCTTCTTCCATTTCCAACGGCAACCCTCTTAAAAAGCCCATCATAACGATAGCGGCAAAGCTTAAATTCCCAGCAATCTGAGGCAGTATAACTGCCTGATATGTGCTAATCCAACCTAACCCGGACATCATTTTATAAACTGGTATAATTGTAGAAAATACAGGAATCATTAAGCTGGCCGAAAGCAGTCCCAGCAAAGCGGTTTTAAATCTAAATTGATATCTTGTCAATGCAAAGGCAATCATTGTAGCTAAAACCATAACCGCTACCGTCACCGTACCGGATATAATCAGGCTGTTTTTATAGGACTGAAGAATATTCTGATTAGAAAATGCATTCGTGAAATTCTTCAGTGTAAATACCTCAGGTAATGAGAATGAATTCCTGACAACCTCTGTTGACGACTTAAAGGCGTTAATAATTACCCAGATAAACGGATAAATAGTTGTCGTTGCCCATGTGGCCAAAATGATATATACAATTATCTTTCCGACAGAAATAGATCTTTTGTTTTTTACAATTCCCGGCATCTTACCACTCCTTATTACAGATTCTCGTCTGGTTTCAATATTTTGTTGATAATGAGAGAAACAGCGACTCCTAATGCCACAATGACAACAGCAATGGCCGCGCCATAATCTACGTTCAGGTTGACAAATGCCATCTGATACATATATGTCCCCATGAAATGAGTGATCCCCCCCGGTGCGCCCTGTGGTGCAATAACCCATGGTAAATCGAATACTTTTAACGCACCGGTTACTGCCAGGGTAATACATGTACAAATAACACCTCTTAGCAGTGGCAGTGTGATCCTGAAGACGGCCTGAGACTTATTACAGCCATCAATGGCCGCAGCTTCATATATATCTTCGGATATGTCACATAATCCTGTAAGTATAATGACAAAATAGAAGCCCACATATGACCAGATAGTCGGTATGACAATCATTATAAGCGCCGTTGATGCACCCAGCCAGTTGACCGGTTCCTTTCCGGCAGCCTCAAGAATCTGGTTTAATGCTCCGCCATTATAATTATAAAACAAATTAAATAGTAACCCGATAGCAGTTGCTGAAATTACAATTGGAAAGAAATAAACCGTCCTGAAAAGTTGCTGTCCCTTTTTTATATTATTGACTAAAACCGCTAAAATGAGTGCAATCCCTACCTGGAAAACAACAGTTAGCGCCATCATTTTCAAGGAGTTAATCAAAGCGGTATGTAATTTGGCATCTTGAAGCATTTCCTGATAATTACTTAACCCAATAAATTTTTGCAGTTCAACAAAGCCCTTCATATTATATAAACTATTTCTGATATTATCAACAAATGGAATATATAGAAATATAAATAACATAATAAAACCTGGCAGCAAGAACGCTGCTAAAGGAGCTTTCTTTTTATATAACATATAACCAGCCCTCCCTATCTTTTTTTTTGTAAAAACAGAGGGGTTTTCCGGTACCCCTCTGCTATTTCAAGTTTATTCATTTCTATTCCTGGGAATCAATATTAATTTGTAATGCGTTATTTAGAATTTCTTCTGCAGTTTTAGTTCCGTTAACTAAATCAACGGCACTTGTTATAATTGAGGAGTAAGCTTCACCGGCAATCCTTGCATCAGTAGGTGCAAAGGTACCTGTTGCCGCATTACTTAATTCTAATCCTGATACCCCAAGAGGCGTCATATCCGCAGGCGCTTCAAGCTCCACTGTCGCCATACCATTTCCATTCCAGTAAATTTCAATCTGCTCTTTGCTTGTATTCATCTTGACGAATTCTACTGCTGCCGCTCTCTTTAACGGGTCATCCCATGCTTTTCTTGTAATATAGAAACCTGAGGATAAACCTCCAATAATATCATTAGGTCCTTTATTTCCATTTTCTACAACAGGGAATGCAATAACAACCGTATTTTCCTGATCATCAATACCATTGGCGTACCATGAACCATCTAACTGCATTGCCGCCTGTTTTGTTTTAAATAATTCATTAGCGGCGTCATTGCTGATTGTCTGGCTGTCTTTAGGAAACGCACCCATGTCATATAGCTCTTTAAGTATTTCAAGACCTTTTACCCATTCTTCAGGAGACCTTGCGACCAGGTTACCGTCAGCATCTGTAGGAACCTCCGTAAATACTTCTCCCCCTGCTGCTGATAACATTAAGTGTTCAATCCAATAATGAGGTACTTCATTTAAAGAAACGGCAACCGGAACGATTCCATTCTCTTTGAATGTCTCTACTGCTTTAATAAAAGAATCCCAGTCTGTAGGCAATTCTAAGCCATATTCATCAAATAAATCTTTATTACAGAATAATCCCTCCCAAAAACCTGTTGTCGGAACAGCTCTGTTCACGCCATCAGGATTTGCTGAAGCCTGCCATGCACTATCCATGACATCTGCTGCGTAATCCGGATACACTTTACGGATTTCCTCAATGGTCACAAACTGATCTGCTGCTAAAACTTCACTGGCATTGTTGTCTGTAAAGAACTGGATAACATCTGGCTCATCACCTACGGAAAATTGTGCTGCAATCTTAGCTTTCCAGGTCTGATCCGATACTTGTGAACTGTCCTCAATGGTTACATTAGGATACTTTTTCATAAACGCCTGAATAACTTCCTGGTAGTGTTCCGTATTCGGATCCGTTCCTCCCATCATTGACGCAGTCGTTAATGTAATCTTTTCGTCAGTAACTGAAGTATCAGCCTCACCTGTAGTTTCTCCGCCTGCTGCTGTTTCTTTGGTATCCGCTGCAGTTGTCTCTTTGTTGCCTGAACCACATGCGCTCAAAGTTACAAACACCATCATTGTAACGATAAGCAGAGCAACAACCTTCTTAAAATTTCGCATCATACTTCCTCCTTAAATTTCTGCCTGTAGGCAAATATTGAACTTGTATGATTCTATTATATCTGATTTCAACCAAAAAGCATTAGATAGACTTGACATTATTTGTTCATTCTTGCTATCTTCATAAAAACCCATGCCATTGTTTCGACCATTTATGATAACGAATCATCTTTCCGGAGAATAATATTAAGCAGTTTTTCTCTATCCTGTGAATTTGGCGGATTAAGAGGCAGCGTGATTGTTGAAATTGTCTGGCCTTCATCTCCTGCACAGATTTTGAATCCATAGGTATCACCATAAATCAAATGCAGCCTCTCATTTACATTCCTGATTCCCAGCGAAGCATGCCTGTTACTGCCATTATTGGCGCTGCCACCGGTGGCAGTGTCTTCTTCACCGGCTAAAATTCTTTTAATCCTATCCTCCGCTTCCTTCGCCATGTTTCCGGTATTAATGACTTCCAGACAAACTGCATCTTCCTTCCTGAATATATTTAATTTAATAATTCCCCTCTTAACTTTCTCTATTCCATGCACTACCGCATTTTCTATAATCGGCTGCAGGATAAGCTGTGGCACCTGTACCTGAAGCAGATTTTCATCTATTTCCTTTTCATAGAACAACCGGTTACCAAATCTCATCGAAATAATATAAAAATAAGCTTCTGCACACCTTAATTCTTCCGAAAGGGAACATAGCCGCTTTTCATCTCTTCCCATACTGTAATTTAATAAAGTAGATAAAGCCTCTATCATTTTTGAAATCTTTGCATCTCCTGACATTCTCGCCTGCCAATTCATCATCTCCAATGTATTATTAAGGAAATGAGGATTAATCTGAGACTGAAGCGCTAATATTTTGGCATCCTTTCTGGCTATTTCTTCATTATAAGTATACTCAAACAGCTGTTTAACCTCTTTGGACATTAGATTAAATGAATGCCCCAGCCACTGAAACTCTTCATTGGGCATCAGCGTTCCTTCCACCTGATGACCTATATCTCCGCCGCTAACCGCCTTAGATGCGCTGACTAACTGCTGCATCGGACGATAAATCTGCTTACGCAAAAAGTAAATAACAAAAATAAGTACCGGAACGACAATAAGGCACAGCATGATAACTAAAATGAGAAACGTTCTGAATTCTTCATATACAATTTGCTTATCTGCCAAAATAATAGATCCAATTGTAAAATCCCGGCGGATATCTTTATACAAAAAAGCCTCGTATTGATTGTTTTCAGAGAAAACGACCATCTGGTTTTTACCATCGCTGAATTGACGGCCCATTAGCTTAAGTATTGCTTCTTTCTCTACATTTTCATCCTTATTAACATGAAAGCTAAGAAAATTTCTTGCATCGTCTATAAAAAACAGAACTTCATAAAAATCATTTTTGTTGACTTCCTTAAATATCTCCTCTTGATTTAATTCGAGTACCAGCGTACCAAACTTTTCATAGTTAGTTATTGTATATAAATTCCTCATCACATAAATTCGATTATCATTAATGACTAATGATGTATTCATATTATCCGTTTTGGAAAGTTGATTCGCCGCTTCTTTTACCGCTTCATTAAAGCTTTCAGAATAATGAGGATAATCATTGGTAGGATAATAGACATTATCCATATCGTCAACCAAATAAAAAACTGCCATCCGATATAGACGTCCTCCAAAATTATTCGATAGGTATTGTTTTACCGAATTATTGAAATGAGTCAACGCAACACTGTCATATTCGGAATTCCTTTTGTAACTTTCCCATAACTTCTGGATCCCTCCGCCATCGGTAAGATGATCATAAGAAATCTTTTTTGATGCGGTAACAGCTTCGTCAATATTTTTTGATACAAAAGTAGAATAATTAATAAGCTCTCCTTCAATTAAGGTTCTGGTTTTTGATACAATATTTGCGCGGTAAGCAAAAAATACTGCGCTGGTAATGAGCAAAACCGGAATGGTCCAGCATAGTACGATTAAAACCATTAACATTCGTTTTAAAGAGAGCCTTGTTTTTTCCATTGGCGGCAACCTACCTATTGTACAACGTCTAAAAGTTCCTTCAAGTTATTTAGTGAAAAATCAGCTTTTTCATATCCGTTGGCGTCGCTTATGGCAAAACTCACCATATCCGCCGTATTGGCAGCGTCAATGCCAGCTATAGCATCTTCGACTACCGCGCAATTTAAAGGCGCCAACTCCATCCTCTGTGCGGCCTTTAAAAACACTTCCGGGTCTGGTTTGCTGTTTTTTATATCAGTTCCATCGACAATAGCATCAAAAGAATCTAACAATTTTAATTTATCCAAAATGAACTTGGTGTTGCTGCTGGAAGAACCAATTGCTATTTTTATATGCCGTTTATTCAGTACATTTAAAACCTCCATTACTTCCGGCAGTATAGACTTTACAGTGAGTTCAGATAGATAAGCAACATAATAACTGTTCTTTTTATTAGCCAGGGCAAGCTTTTCTTCATCAGTGTATTCCTTGTTCGCTTGCTCTAGAACAATATTGAGACTTTCCATACGGCTTACACCACGTAGTTTGTGATTAATTTGCTCATCAAAATAGATGTTCTCATTATCCGCTATTTTTTTCCAACTTAAAAAGTGATAATAATCAGTACTCACAATTACGCCATCTAAATCAAAAATCACACCCTGAATTTTCATATATTTTATGCTCCTTATCAATATTTTCGACACCTATGTATTATAGAGAATCCCTGATAATCATTTCACAGGGCACTACAATCGTCTTTTCTTGCTGACTTTGATTTAAGATACCACATAGCAGCTGCGCTGCACAGTATCCTTTTTGCAGATTGTCCTGACGTACGGTGGAAAGTGATGGACGAAAAAATTCACCTAGCACAATGCCATCAAATCCAAAGACAGAAACATCTTCAGGTGCTTTTTTCCCACATTCTTTTAATGCGTTCAAAGCGCCTAGCGCCATAAAATCACTTGCACAAAATATCCCGTCAACTTCGGGATGCGCGGCAAGTAGTTTCTTTGTTTCAACGTAAGCTTTATTTAAATCAAAATCAGCGTTAATTATTATCGAAGAATCAATAGCAATGCCATTGTTTGATAGTGCCATTTCGTATCCCGTCCGGCGTTCAATTTCTACCAGTGAATGTCCATGCCCGCTTAGCATCGCAATGTTCTTTCTACCCCTGGCAATCATCTGACTGGTAGCCTGCATAGAATAATAGATATTATTGACAATCACACAACCTTTATTTTCTCCTTCAATTGATATGTCAATAAGTACACAGGGGAAATCTGATTCCACAAGCTGCTTAATATTCTTGTCTTCGTAATTGACACCAAATAAAATGACTCCCATCAACCCCCTCTGTCTACAAAAATCCAAATATGACAGTTCCGGATCTTCATTCAGGTGGACGACGGCTTCGTATCCAATACCTTTTGCATAACGGTTAACCCCCTTAATAATATTATATATAATAGAGGGCTCGGTGTTATTATCCTTGTCCATACCATAAATAATGACCGCTATCTGATTGGAATTTTTTGTAGCAAGGATATGCGCATTAATATTTTTTACATAACCCATCTGTGCCGCCTTCTCCTGCACCCTTGTTCTAGTTTTCTCACTTACGTCACTATGTCCGTTGAGTGCCCGTGAGACTTGTGCAACAGAGAGATTGCATGCTTGTGCAATATCTTTTAATCCTATCATATCGAAAAAACAGCGTGATTGCCGTATACCTCCCAATCAGTTTTATAATCAAATTATACTAACTTGTATATAAAAATACAAGCAATGTTTTTTAAATCGAACCGATGTAATATGCCATAAATAATATGCCTCGGATATGATGCACCGTTTGGTCTCCTGAAAGTGTTATATCATGTAAGGGATCCCATGACCAAAATCCCCATTTTACACTTTTATCATCCAAATAAAGCGGATATTTGCCTCCCTCTACTGCCTGCATGGTTATCGAATAACGGACAGCTTTTACCGCAGCGTCAAAATATTTTGGTTCAGAAGTATTTATGTGCAGACGAATAAGTGACATGGCTATATTGGGCATATCGCCAGGACCTATATTAGGCGCACAAACCTCATTGTCATTATCAATACCAATGGGCCATGAACCGTCTGTACCCTGATGCACGATCAACCAGTCGGCAAATCGCTTTGCAGCCGTCAGATATTTTTCTTCTTTAGTTATTTCATACAAAAAATTCAACCCGCGAATTTCCGGGGCAGTTAAATCTGAATTCCAAAATTCTCCATCAAGCAAATAAAAACAGCCATTTTCATCTTGTAATGTCAGGCCATGATTTCCCCAGGCGATAGCTTCTGTTAAGTATTTCTCTTCACCTGTAGCCTCATACAGTTCAATGTAACAAACTACCGGAAATCCAAAAGAACGCCAGACAAAACCTTTGTCACTCCATTGATAAGTGTTTGTATCATATTTATATTTGAATCCCGCCCTTTTGGCCTGTTTAAAAAAATTATGGAACTGTTTAATATAAAATAAATATTCTGGTTTTTGCGTGCGCCTGTACAGTGAAATGCAAGTTAAAAAAGCATCTCCAGTGTATTTTACATACAGTTCATTGTGCTTGAAGCCATCCCGCACGCCTCCCTGCCAGGTGAACATAGGATGTGTTTCAGTGGCATGGTTATATGCCCATTTAAAGCAGCTTTCACCACGATTAAGCAACTTTGCATCGCCTGTCATGTCATAGATGGCCAGATAGTTTAAGGCCATTAAAAAGTTGCCACTGTCAAGTTCAGAATAATATTGCTTATCAGCACGATAATAATGGCGCAGTCCCTGTTCTTCCTCATCAAACAAGGTCTCCAAAAATGAGTAAACACAGTTTTTAACTCGAGTTTCAAGTTCTGGTAAGGTATAGCTTAATAATTCTTTGATATGAGGATTTTTATCATCTGGTCTATTAATCCCCCAATCGGTTGGAAAAACAGTTTCGTACATATAATTCTCCATTTCTGGGGCTGTTACAAATAAAACAGCCCCGTCCCTTATTTTTATTGTCCTGAAACAATTGCCGCTAGAGTATCTTCGACAGAAACATTATTATATAGCATATTTTCAAGCGCTTTATTATAAGCATCGGTAAATTCGCTGTCAAGCAGGCCATAGTCTACGCCATCTTTAACTACTTCACGGTAGACCGGCAAAAATGAATCATCGGATTGTTCTTCAATAAGCTTATCCATTGCTGTTGTGGTAGGCGGCAAATTAATAAGTCCGGCTGAATATCCTAAAATTAACTCTTCATCAGAAGACAAAAATTGAATCAATTCAGCGGCGGCCTGTTTATCTTTACACTGCTCTGTAATTGCCCAACCGGCAGTATAGAGCATCGAATAGCTGCCATTTTCAACAGGAAGAGGTGCTGCTTTGGCAGTCGAAGTATCCTCTATTACACCGGTAATCCAGCTGCCTCCATAAAGCATGGCGACTTTCTGGTTTCCGAACAATTCTCCATCCCAACCTGCATTGGCAAGGTAAGGTGAAGTAGCATAGTTGTTTTCAAAAAGCGTTTTAAATAAGGTAAGCGCCTGTGTATGTGCATCGTTATTTAACTTATCCTTATCAATAGTTCCGTCTTCCCCTATAAAATCTGCGCCCATAGTGGCCATAAACGGATAAAGATAATTGATTTTTGGATCGCAGCCAAAGCCTGCCACCTCGCCTGCCGTCAAAATCTGTGCTGCCTCTTTAAACTCGTCTATGGTTCCTGGCACTGCAACACCTGCATCCTCTAACATATTTGTTTGACAAAACAGTACTGAGGTACTATAGTCCTTTGTAATACCATACAATATTCCATCGACCTTAAACCCTTCCAGCAAACTTTGCTCAAAATTATCCGTCATGTCCCCTAAATATTCATCTAAGGGCGCGATAACACCTTGCTGTGCGTATTCCTTAATTTGTCCGCCACCATCCAAGAGGATAATGTCCGGAGCGGTTTCACCTGCAATCTGCCCCATAATAGCAGTCTCATAGGCCTCTGCACCGGTATAAGTAATTATTGAAGCTTCTGCCGTTTCACTAGCTTCATTAAACCGCTCTATTTGCTTCTGAAATTCGGCTGGAATATCCCCCGTTGCCTCTATAGCAATAGTGATTTTTGATTTTTTTATTTCGCTAACTGTAGAATCTGTGTCACTACTACTATTAGTAATATTGTTATTTTGTCCACAGGCCGAAAGGCCAAATAAGAGTGTAAATGCCATCATAATGCTTAAGATTTTTTTGATTTTAGTATCCATTATTTTCTCCCTTTCATTTTTGTTATCCTTTTACCGCAGTACCCATATCACTATTAATTAGCTTTTTCTGGAAAATCAAATAGAAGATAATCGTAGGTATCAGGGTTAAGGCTGCCCCAGCCATGGCTTTTGGTACAGAGGTAACGTATTGCGTATTGGTTATTTGATACATACCCAGCGGTAAAGTATAAAGTGCAGGATCATTTACAAGCGTACTGGGCAGCATGAAGCTGTTCCAGTTCCATACAAAAATAAGAATTGTCTGGGTCATTAATGCATTTTTAGCAAGTGGCAGCACGATGTGAAAAAACGAAGAATAAACACCCAGTCCGTCAATTTCTGCTGCTTCTACTATTTCTTTTGGAAATGAAAGAAAATACTGCCTCATTAAAAACACACCAAATGGGTTGTAAATAAATGGTAGTATCAAGCCTAAATAACTATTGGTGATCCCCAAATTGCTGGACACGAGAAAAATCGGAATAACCAGTACCTGAGCAGGTATCATCATAATACCGGTGACATAAAGAAAAAATATCTGCCGCCCCTTAAAACGGAACTGCGCCAAAGCATACCCCGCCATGGTGTTGATTAACAAATTCAATGCTGTAATAACTGTTACTACAAAAATACTGTTTTTAAACCATATCCATACATCCCCCTTTGTTAAAATATATATAAAATTATCAATGCCATATTTATCCGTTTTCAATAAGGAACTTCCCAAATCTAAATCATTTGTCACAGAGGCTGCATATAAAGTCCAAAGAAACGGCAGTAATACAATAAAGCAAAGTAGAAAGATAATCAAATACTTCAAAATACGCCCTAAAACCTTCAATGCTATTCCTCCTTTCTGCCGACTGTCATGTTCTGTATAAGTGAGAGTACAAAAATAATCAGGAATACAATAAATGAGGCAGCCGAGGCAGAACCCATTTTACGGTACCGAAACGCTAAATTGTAAATATACATAACCATTGTCAGTGTAGTGTCGCCCGGACTCCCTGGCGTGGCATTTCCTGTTGTAGATATAACATAGGGCTGATCTAAAATCTGAAGTGTCGATAGCAAGCACATGAACAGCACTAACACTGTTGTTGGTTTTAGCAGAGGCAGGGTGATATGCCAAAACCGCCTTTTTACGGTTGCACCATCTATCATAGCCGCCTCATAGAGTTCAGCAGGAATATTTTGCAATCCATTAAGGTAAAGTACCATATAAAATCCCATCTGTGACCAAACCACTACCAACACGACCAGCCAAAATGCATAGGGCGCAGTTGTATGCCAGGAAACATTGTCCATACCAATCGCACTAAGAGCTTTTACAATGAAGTTTTCTTTAGCAAATAACTGCACTGCAATAACTCCCATGGCAACCGGTGTGACAACATAAGGTAAGTAAAATGCACTACGAAAGAAACTTCTAAATTTAATTTTGGCATTTAAAGCTACCGCTAACAAAATTGAAATGACCAAAAGTGCCGGCACCACCACAATAATCAGTTTCAAGGTGTTCACAAGCGATTTAAGGAAAAGTGGATCACCAAGTACCGTCTTATAGTTGTCAATTCCCATAAACGCACTGTTTTTAGGATTTAAAAAAGTAAAATCCAGAAAACTAATGGATAGACTGTAAATAACCGGAATGAATGTGAATATAACTGAAGCTATTAAGAAGGGCAGCAAAAACACATAAGGTGCCATCCTTTTTCTCACTTTTTTCAATAACTTCAACCTCCTTTAGCAGTGCTAATTAACCCCTAAATATATTGTGACCTTTTGTGATAAATTAATGCTTTGACCATTATGGAAAAATTGAAGTCCAGGCTGTGGTGTTTCAGGAATAACGCTCAGGTGGCCGGGCGTTATATCAATATCCAGCTTTACGCCCTTCCAAAACATCTTAAACTGCAGGCATTCCCAACCATCAGGCAGCATTGGATTAATGTGAAGCTGTCCTTCAAGCATTCTTACACCGGCAAATCCATTGATTACACATTGCCATGTACCGCCCATTGAAGCCGCATGAATGCCCTCATTTGATCCGTTCATATCAGCATTTAAATCTATGGTACGGGCTCTATTATAAAGAGCAAAAGCAAGTTTTTTCTCTCGCAGGTCATTTGCAATAATGCTATGGGTCGATAGGCTTAATGACGAATCATGCAGGCATTTATCTTCATAATAATAAAAGTTTGCCCTCTTTTCCTCGACCGAAAATAAGTTTTCAAATAAATAAAAAAGAACCAACACATCAGCTTGCTTTGAAACCTGCATTCCGGAGAGTTCCTCCATATTATAATCTTTAATAATATCCGCTCTGGTTTTGCTTTGCTTGTATTTTGTTAAATCAATTTTAGGCAGCGTAAGATAATCATCGTCCTGAGGGAGAAGCAGCTCCTTATTAATCTGAGGCAGATATAACAAAGGTGCTTTTTGTTTCCACAAAGGGTAGTATTCTATAAGTCCAAGTTTCTCCTGCAGACATAAAAACAACTCTAAATTATTTTTTTGCAAAGACTCATAGTACTCAATAGACAGCTGCATATTCCAAAAAGCCATATAGTTCGTATATGCATTATTATTAACGTGTTCTGAATATTCATCCGGTCCTATGACATTATTTATTTCATAACGTTTTCTCTGATCATTCCACTCAAGTCTACTCTGCCAGAAGTTTGCCGTTTCAAAGACAATCTCATAACCATAGCAGTTCATAAAATCCTGATCATCGGTCATTTTGAAGTATTGCCAAATACCAAAAGTCACATCGCTGGTTATATGCTGTTCTATATCGCCACAGATAATCGGCAGTTCTTTACCAGTAATCACGTCGGCAGCGCCAAAGATTGGACTGACCTCACCATCTGTTATATAAGCACTTTCCCAAGGATACATTGCACCTTCATACCCATTCCTTGCAGCCTTTTCTCGTGCACCCGGCAAACAATGATATCGGTATTCAAGTAATGAGCGTGCTATTTTCGGATTAGTACTTGTCCAAAAAGGTAGAAGAAATATCTCAGTATCCCAAAAGGTATGTCCTTTATAGGCCTCCCCCGAAAGCCCCTTTGCCCCAATATTCATACGATTATCATGCGCCGGAGTCATAATGGCAATATGATAAATTGAAAAACGTATGGAAAGCTGATCAAATAGGTTCTGGGAAGAAATACGTATATCTTGGTTTTTCCAGATTTCTTTTTCCCAAAATAAGGAACTTTCATTTTGCAATCTATCAAAACCCTTGTCCATGGACTGCTTTATTGATGAAAAGGCCTTCTTTTCAATCTGTTGATATGTCAACCCTTTAAACTCTATATCTCTAGAGGTAAATACTGTCGATATTTTCTCAACTGAAATTCGTTGATCAGCTTTTAATGTAAAATCATAATTTATCGCAATTGTGCGATTAGTTATCTCAAGCATCTGGTCAGGATTTATCAGATTGTCATCAATTCGGCAGATATGACCGGTATGCAAAACAAAATCAATGTTTGATTGGGTAGTTGTAAACACCGCCTGTAAAAATCTATCATCAAGAATACGCTTAGTTCCTGCTGAAAAATGCTGACGGCCAGTATTAGTTATACAACCATCAATTCCACTTTTTATAGACACCCGTACCGGCTGTTTTGAAATCATACACACCTTTTGGGCTATAACGTGCTTATCCGCCATAGATACAATACGTTTAAAACAAAATGTAACTTCTTTCATATTCTTTGTAATATATGTAAAGCTTCTGGTGAGCAGGCCGGTCCTAAGATTCAAAAAACGTGCATAGTCATAGAAATTCCCCTCCAGCAAATTTAAACGTTCACCTTCTAATTCAATTTGCATCTGGAGTAAATCAGGCAGATTAGGCAGTTCAGTAACCTCTCTATCATCAAATCTATTAAATGTTCCGGCGACAAACATCCCTCTTTGTTCATCCAGATATCGTTCCTCAGTAGCCGCCCGTACTCCCATGTATCCATTTCCTAAACAGAGAAGCGATTCACTCTTACCCAGTTTGGTCGGATGAAATGCATCTTCACAGATCACCCAATTCTCTCCACATCCAGTTCCATTATTAAAAAGCATATTATTCCTCCAGTTTCCAAAGCGTTATGGATTACTTTTATGCTTTTAATATATATTCTTTTTAATTATTTGTCAATATATCAAAATATTCCTTTTATATTTTCTATTTAATCAACAATATAGCCAATTAAATGGTGTTTATTTCTCCCAAAGCGCTTGCATCAATAGTTGCCAAAAGGGGCTGTTGTAAGTATAAAAAAATTTTACAGCAGCCCCCTGATTCAAAAAAGCAAAATCTTACTATAAATCTAAGAATGTTTCAAAAATCCGACATAAATCACCAGCATCTTTAGTGGCTCCCATTTCACAGAATATCCTAAGCAACGGTTCTGTCCCCGAAAAGCGTGCAATAATCCAACCACCATTTTTCAGATAGACTTTGCAGCCGTCTAAATAAGACACCTTATCAATTTCAAAAGGAATATCAGGTAAGTCTCTATCGACAATAATTTTTTTATAAATCTCATCTTTCTTTTCCTGAGAGAATTTATAATCTCTTTCTTCCATATAGCTCCCACCATATGTGTTGATAATTCCATCAAAAATTTCTGATAATTTCTTACCTGTAACCGCAATCATCTCTACAAGAAGAACCGCGGCATAAATACCATCCTTCCCATGAATATGGCCACGGACAGTCAGGCCTCCTGAAGATTCGCCTCCAAGGATAGCATTTGTTTCCATCATTTTTGCAGAAATATATTTAAATCCTACAGGTACTTCATAGCATGTCTCACCCACACTTTCAGCAATCTTATCAAGCATATGTGTCGTCGCTATGTTTCTGACCGCCGCTCCTCTCCAATGCTTATATTTCACAAGATAATAGTATAAGAGCACCAGTATATCATTAGGATGGAGAAATCTGCCTTTATCATCAATGACCCCTATTCTGTCTGCATCACCATCTGTAGCTATGCCAATGCCACACCATCTGTCTAAAACATAATGTTGAAGCGTCTTTAGTGTATCTACATTAGGTGCCGGCAGCTTTCCTCCAAATAAGGTGTCATGCCGTTCATGAATCGTCTCTACCTCACATCTAGCCGTAAGTAAAATGGTTTTTAAAGAGGTCTCACTGACGCCATACATAGGGTCTAATGCAACACGTAAGCCACATTGTCTGATAGCATTCATGTCGATGCTCTTAATAATATTGTCCAAATACTCATTCCGGGGGTTAATATCAATAATGATGCCTACCGAAACCGCCTTTTCATATTCTACTGCTATAACTTCATCATCTTTGACATTGTTTATATAACGTTCTATCTCCTTCGTCTGGATTTCATCTGCATCTCTGCCGCCGTATGTAAATATCTTGATTCCATTATATATTGCCGGATTATGGCTTGCTGTAATCATCATCCCATAATGAAGATTATGTTTTTCTACATAAAACATGACCAGCGGCGTAGGTTCAGAACGATTAATAAGATACGATGTAATCCCCTCAGCCGCAAATACTTCCGCACTCCAATGCATTGCTTCTTTAGACAGAAAGCGCCTGTCATAGCCCATAACTATACCTTCTTCCGCTACACCCTCGTCCTTCATCTTCAATGCCAGGCCCTTAGATAACTTTTGAATATTTTCTTTTGTAAACCCGTCTCCAATGATGGCACGCCAGCCACCGGTTCCAAACTCAATCATATCTATATCCTTTCCTGCTGATTGCCCATAACTACACGAACTTCATGGGTACCTTTTAACTGAGGTATATCTTTGACTTTATGACCATCTAGATATAATTCCTTAACGCCCTTCATAATATGTTCGGGATTTTCTACCTGAATATGATAAGTTCCATCACGCCAGACGCGGGTCACCTGAAATTTTTCCCATCCCCCCGGTATACAAGGGTCAATCTCAAGATTTTCAAATTGCGGCTTAATTCCCAGCATGTACCGTGTCGCACTGAAATATGCCCAGCCGCCGGAGCCGGTCATAAATGGATGCCTGGCCCGCCCATAGGCCGTATGATCCACTCCCATCATAAACTGACAGTAAGAATAAGGCTCTGCTTCGCGTATTTCAATCATATCATTTTGATGATAGGGACACAAAGCATTATAAAATCCCATTGCCCTGTCTCCCCGACCCAATTCACATTCTGCTGCCCATGCCCATGGGTTAGGATGGCTGAAAATCGCGCCATTCTCTTTAATACCTGGATATACGCGGGTTACAAAGCCTATGTCATCATCACTCTGTGTATAAGATGGACCATTGAGCATAATGCCATAAGGTGTAGATAAATATTCATTGATTGAATCCATAGCCTTAATTCCCTTATCATAGGGAGCCGCACCGGAGAGAACTGCCCAGGCATTAGATTCCAGATGTATTTTCCCTTCTTTATCCGACCATGTGCCAATTTTTTTTCCATTTTTAGTTACACCGCGAATATACCAGCTGCCATCCCACATTTGCTCATCGGCAGCTTTGGCAATATTCTTCATGACCATGGAATATTTCTTAACATCTTCAACTTTACCCAAATATTTAGCCAATTCCACGAAATTCTTCAATGCCCAGTAATGAAGGAAAGAAACCATTGTGCTTTCTCCTCCGCCCAAGTTGAGGCAGTCATTCCAATCGGCGCGGAGTCCTTTACAGATACCATTTTCACCGACCTGCTCCGTCGAAAAGTCCAGGATTTTTATCATATGCTCATAAACACTCCCCCCGCCAGTGTCTTTGCTGGCGGTGACAGTGTCTTTGCTGGCGGTGACAGTGTCTTTGCTGGCGGTATACTGGTCAGCGTAGGTGATTATCTCATCGATAAAATTAATTTCGCCTGTTTCTTTCACATATTCAACAATGGCACTGACAAGCCATAGCGCATCATCCGAACAGGCTTCTTCGATGCCGTGAACCATCTCTTCGCGGCTTGGTGCAGGTATAACTGTCGGCGATTTAAAAGGCTTTGCCTTATTATCCGGATCAAACCATTCTGGCTGAAATAAATGCAGGCCATAACCGGCTGATACTAATCCCCTTAACAGTTCCACCAGCCTTTGCCGGCATTTCTCAGGATTAGAATGAGGTATAGTCATCGCATCCTGAGCCGTATCCCTGTATCCTAAGCCTGTTCTTCCGCCCACCTCAATGAAAGAGGCAAATCTTGAAAACATGATATTGATCTCCGCCTGATAAATATTCCAAATATTTATCAATGTATTCATGCCTATGTTGGGTGTATTAATTTGAAGTTTACTTAATTTACTATCCCAATATTGACGTAAATCATCATATACTTTATCCACATTGTCTAAATTAGAATATTTTTCTCGGATGGCGCTGCCTGCTACCCGGTTTCCCTCTCCTAACATAAAAACAAGCCTTATTTCCTCACCTGGCCCTAATGTGATTTTCTTCTGCAGTGATCCACAATGGTTACTGCCCTTCTCATAAGAGCCGCCGCATTTTCCCTGCTCCACAGCTAAAGGATTATTTTCCGTTCTGTATAAACCAATAAATTTATCTCTCAGGCAGTCAAAGCTGTCTGGCTTAAAATTCGCGGTAAAATATTGATAACCAAACTCTTCATAGAACAAATCATGCTCAATAATACCATTCTCGTAAGAAGAACCTGCCGCATACAAACTCATCTGGAAGTTCTGGTTGTCCATGTCAATATGATGAAATGAAAATTCACAGTAGGAGAAGATACATAAATTCCTAACCTTATCGCTTTCATTCTTAATATGGACATCCCATAATTCCACATCATCACCTCTTGGTATAACTAAGGTCTGTGTGGCCGCAATATCTTTATAGCGGCAGGAATATTTGGTATATGACAAACCATGGCGACATTGATAATCCGCCTGCGCAAGAGGCTTTCCTACCGGCTGCCAGGATATACTCCAATAGTCTTTCGTTTCATCATCCCTTATATATACATAATGCCCCGGCCGATCCAGCGGAATGGCATTGGCCCGAAATCTTGTAATTCTATGATATTGGGGCGATTTATAAAACATATAACCGCCGGCTGTATGATTAACAACCGCACACATATTCTCCACGCCTAAATAGTTTGTCCATGATGTTGGCAAATCCATTTTTTCAATGACATACTCCCTGTTTTCATTATCAAAATAACCATACTTCATTCATCATACCTCCGTTAATATATATAAAGAAATCTTCGCTTTGGGTTCATTATATAATGGAAATTGTTTGACGAACATTGTTATTGATGTTAATATTTGTTTATTGTTGTTATGATTATTTTTAATTGTAAATACAAAAGTCAAAGCGGATATTCCTCATATTCTCTTAATTCTTGAGGGTACCTTACTTTTCTCCAAATATCCCTTGATAATTATATTTGTTTTAACATTCCATCCACCAGCCTAAACGAATGGTCTGCTGCTTTTTCTTCAAATTCGCTGTAAGATATCCGGGCACTTTCATCTGCTTTGTCTGAAATCGCCCTAATAATCACGAAAGGAGTATTACTCAGATAGGCTGCCTGGGCTATAGCTGCACCTTCCATTTCCGTACACAAGCCTCTAAATCTTGATCTTATTATATCCTTAGCATGCTTTTCAGAGATGAATTGATCTCCGCTTACAACACGCCCTATAAACACACGTATATCCGAATTGACCTCCTGGCAGACCGATTCGGCCAGGCGAATCAAATGTTCATCCGCATCAAATATTGACTTATCCATTTGCGGTATAATACCATAATCATATCCGAAACTCGTGGCATCCACATCATGCTGAAGTGCATCTTTAGATATAACAATGTCTCCTATATCAATCTCTTTATCGAGGCTTCCCGCAATTCCGGTATTAATAACTACTTTGACCTTAAATCTTTCAATAAGTATTTGTGTACAAATGGCCGCATTCACTTTCCCAATACCGCTTCGTACAATAACAACCGATTTATCTCTATAGTGTCCTTTATAAAACTTCATCGAAGCAACTGTCACAACTTCTTCTATATCCATCTTCTCCTTCAATTGATTAATTTCAATTTCCATTGCTCCGATAATACCTATGTAATCTATCATTAAATCCCCTTCCTTGTAACCTTTCGCCAAATTTTTGATATTCTATATTATAGCTGTTATTTCAGAACTTATCAAACTTTATATTTCATAATCAGATTTAATATTTAAAGCTGGAATTAAATAGATAGTTCTGCTATAATAGCAAATAAACCAATTAGCTTTATTAGAAAGAGGATCGTTATGAAACATAAAACATCAGGCACATGCGCAAGAGAAATTCAATTTGAGGTAGAAAATAACATTGTAACAAGCTGCCAGTTTATAGGCGGCTGCCAGGGGAACAGCCAGGGAGTCGCAAATCTTGTTGTTGGACGAAAAGTCGATGATGTTATATCAGTTTTGGAAGGAATAGATTGCGGGGGACGGGGCACTTCATGCCCAGATCAATTTGCTAAAGCTTTAAAGAAATATAAAAACGACACGAATAACTCGTTCGGAGGTTAATATTCATGAAGAAAATAATTCTGACCGGAGGGGGAACTGCAGGACACGTAACCCCAAATATTGCATTACTTCCGGCATTAAAAGAAGCGGGATTTAAGATCTATTATATTGGTTCGCACAATGGAATTGAGAAAAAACTCATTGAAGATTGTAATATCCCTTATTATGGGATTTCTTCTGGAAAGTTACGACGCTATTTTGATATAAAGAACTTCACGGATCCATTTAAAGTTCTTAAAGGCTTCTTAGACGCTAAAAAAGTAATTAAGGAAATCAAACCTGATGTTATCTTCTCAAAAGGTGGGTTTGTTACCGTTCCTGTAGTTTTAGCAGCCAAACGATTAAAAATTCCTACGATTATACATGAATCAGATATGACGCCCGGCCTTGCCAATAAGTTATGTATTCCTTCAACCTATAAGGTATGCTGTAATTTCCCGGAAACAGTATCTCATTTACCTAAAGATAAGGCAGTACTTACAGGTTCACCTATCCGAACGGAATTATTTAATGGAAGCCGCCTTGCCGGCTTAGATTTTTGTGGTTTTTCGGCACACAAGCCTGTTATTTTAGTTATGGGAGGCAGTCAAGGTTCTGTAGCCATTAATACGGCTATTAGGAATATCCTCCCTGAATTACTTAAAAATTATCAGGTTATCCATTTATGCGGCAAAGGTAATATGGAGCCACAATTACAAAATACTAAAGCTTATGTTCAATTTGAATATATAAACAAAGAATTGAACAATTTATTACATTCTGCCGATATCATTGTTTCCAGAGCAGGCGCCAATGCAATTTGTGAATTTCTGGCATTGCGTAAACCCACAATACTGATTCCTCTTCCTGCCACTTCAAGCCGGGGAGATCAGATTTTAAATGCCAAGTCTTTTGAAAAGCAGGGGTTCAGCTATTTATTAATGGAGGAGGATATAACCAACGATTCTCTTAAAGCTGCAATCGAACAGGTTTTCAAGAATAAAGATAATTATATTAATGCCATGAATCTTAGTAAAATGAATAATGCCGTAGATATCATTGTAGATTTGATTAATAATGCTGCAAACAAACAATAAATACATTATAAAGGGCCGTGCCCCCATTCAATTTGGGAAGCACAGCCTCTTTGTTCATACTATAATGTCTTTACCATCCGGATAAGTAACTGTGAAGCTGAACATGCCTGCCTCCAGTGTATTTCCTGTATCCTTACCACCGCTTACAGAAGCGGGGGACTTCCCTGATAAGGTTAAATGAATAATACCATCATCAGCCAGCGGCAAGCGCCTTACTTATGGTGGCTGCTATACTTTCTAATTCCTCTGCGGCTGGAGTCCCTGGGATCCAAAGCATATTTTGCCCATCATTTTCATATCTCGGAATAATGTGCAAATGAAAATGAAATACCGACTGCCCTGCCACGGCCTCATTGTTTTGTACAATATTTATTCCGTCACACTTTAGGCTCTCTTGCAGCACTATGGCAATCCTTTTGGCTAAAGCAAACATCTTTGATGCCTCTAAGTCAGCCAAATCAAATATATTTCTGTAATGCATTTTCGTTAAAACCAACATATGCCCTTTAGTAGCCGGAGCCACATCCATAATCACCCGAAACAGATCATCTTCATAGACTTGCCTGGAAGGAATTTCGCCATTTACAATTTTACAAAAGATACAATTATCGTTCATATCAAACCTCCATTCTATTCCTTTCATTATAGCTATTTTAACCAAATCGTATGCATAAGTCAAACCCTATGTCACATTCCCTATGTCACATTCTGTCAAAACTATGTATTTGAAGCATGTGGTGAATCATGCTAAATTAAATATATTCAGAATAAATGGGGGTAAGACAAATGGCAAATTCTAATGACTATAAACAACTAGATGTGAACTATACTTTTTCTTTAGCACAAATATCTCATGAAATCCGCAACCCTTTGACATTAATCAACAGCACCATCCAATTACTGGCGCACAAGCATCCCAACCTTGCCTCTGATGACTTATGGATTCAATTAGTAAAAGATATTGATTATTTAAAAGATTTGACTGCTTCATTATCAAGACTTAATTCAGGAGGCGCTCCTTCGTTTATACCTATTAATATTTCAGAATTCCTATCCGAACTGCTAGAACCCTATCAGGCAGTCTTAAAAGCAAGCGGGAAATCCTTAACTATCCATTTACAAGAAGATTTGCCGTCGCTAACTTGCGACCCTATAAAAATCAAGCAATGCCTTATTAATCTGATAAAAAACGGTATCGAAGCTACAAGTGAAGGTGATGCTATAGAAGTCACCGTCAAGTCGCGTCTGAACCGTATGGTCATTACCATCAGTGATACAGGCCATGGGATTTCCGAGGAAAAACTGGAGACCATCTTCGATCCTTTTACATCCTACAAAGAAAGCGGAAGTGGTCTCGGCTTATCCATAGCCAAAAAGATTGTATCGGCGCACAGAGGTATAATTCGTGTTTACTCAAAGATTAATCTGGGGACGAAGTTTGTTATAATCCTGCCTCTAGAACAGTAAGAAAATCCATATCTGAAAAACGTATGTAATCGCCATGCTTGATTTCATGAGGTTCAAGTTTTTCCAAACGTATGTCATTTACATAAGTCCCATTTGTGGAATCAAGATCAACAATATAAAGTCCATCTTTGTCCCTATAAATTTTAGCATGCCTTCGGCTTACGGTCTGGTTATCAATACGGCAAAGAGAATTGAGAACACTTTTCCCAATAATACAGGGAAGTTCTGTAATCTTCAAATTTGATGCATTATCTGGATTAATACTCTGTAATGTAAGAATCAATGGTTGATTTAGCAATTTGGTCCCTGCATCGCCACTCATTTCAGATAGTATTTCAGTCCCCCGGCTCATTTCCATCAAAGTTTGATGATTATCTTCTTCATATGGACTCCAAAAATCCTCTTCTGCTTCGCTAGTAACCTTCTTATGTATTGTAATGATAAGAAATATTGTCGCAAGCACAACGAGTCCTGCTATTATTACCAGTAATATGCCTGATTTCCCAAGCCCGCTCACAAAAGCAACCACATTAAACAGCCTGCTTTTAATCAAAATGATAATAATGACACCAATAACAGTTATATCCAGAAGAACAAAGTATTTTTTTGGTTTTTTAGCTCTCGCATCAGTTTCTAAATGCTCTTCTTTTTCTCTTTTGTCAGACACATTTTTAATAATTTCTTCTGCCTTATAAACATTTTTGACAATATTGTCACCGGAAGGTATCGTTCCCACTTTACCTTCCTCTTTTTCCATAAAGTTTTTTAATTCTTCCATTGAATAATGGTTATCAACAACTATATTATATAAACCATAAATAAACAGTACGGCCCTTTGATTAGAATGATCTACATTTTTCATTAATCTTGATACAACATCTTTCAATTGTTCTGCCATAGATTTATTATATCCAGGCAAGTACACAAATAAATAGCCTTTGTTGTCTCCATCATAATAAATATATTCTTCCTGAAAGACAATATTATTAGGATCCAAAAGATAATCATCAATGACGTTAAGCCCTTCAATAAGATCACTGAACATCCTGGAGAGCTGTTCATATCCGATTTGATTCTCCTGACACATTACAGATAACGGTTTCCTGCCACTCAAATCATAATAATACTTAGGAATCCCGTCCACATAACGTAATTGAAATTCTAAGAGGAAGTTTATTTCATTATTAAAAAGCATTTTCTCCTCATGAGCAACTGTTTTACTTTGATCACGAACCGTGATAATTAAATATGAGGCATATATATCCTGACTATATTCCATAGAAAACATCATAATCACCTACTCATTCTTAACAGCATCACTTATATGTATAAACTTTACCTGATCCACAAATTTTGCATGTCCTTGTTCTTTTAGTGTACTGTCAAATAAATCCTTTATGCTTCCGAAGGCTATTCCAATATCAATTTCAATCAAAGTATTCACCTCAAAGCACTGTAACAGTTGATTATATGAGTAATCACACGTCACGTCTCCCAAATCAGATATAATCAGCCTAACATTCAGCATTTTGGATACATAGTCATAAACCTCTTGCAAGCTGGCATCAATATCGACATTCAAGTCAGACAATATATTTCTATTCAGTAATTTATCATAATCAATTTGAGAGGTGTTTATATCTAACTCATTGGCATACAACTGACCAATCTTCACTGCCATATAATTTGCAGCAAACTTTGTAACGGCTTTATCATGAAGATAAAACCCTAAATAAATCAAAGAAATAATCATAAACGTAATAACGGGCATAAGCAGTGCCGCCTCAACAGTAAAACTTCCTTTTTTTAAATTTTTCATAAGAAGTGCATACCTGCATAAGCCAGAAAAACAAACGGTACAAAGGGGAAAACTGTTTTCCTTTTTGCTTTCCTTAAGACCAACAGGATAACCGAGTATATAAATGCCAGAAATAAGCTTATAAATAACACTATGGCTACCTGTTTGAATCCAATAAGTACTCCTATAGAAATAAAAACCACCCCATCACCATATCCAATAGCTTGTCTTGTTATTTTTCCAATAGTAATTAGTAAAATTCCAACAACGGCCCCTAATATACCGCCAACAATATCAAGGTTCAAAGCACAGCGCATGGCTAATCCAAATGCCCCTATCAAAATTACCGGTATAATTCGTATCTGCTTATATTTCAAATCATCTAATACTGCAAAAGCTAATAATACTCCGCCAATGATATACATAACATTTTCCACCATCAATCTTGTTGCCTCCTTTATTTCTATATTTTACTTTGCACAACGGCTGCATGGCGGCAAGGCCATCTGATCCTCCAGTATCACCTCGTAAATCGTCCGTTTCAGTCCGCCGCAGCTTAATTCACTATGGTAATTGGTTCCCGAATCAGTTATATAAACTTGACTCCCCAGACTAATTTCAGTATGGCGGCAGCATTTTTCACAGCCATAGTACTTTCCCCCATTCTCATTCCTAAGATCTTCAATCTGGCTGAAAGTGACCGGCCTAATCGATAAATTAAGATGGGTACAGTTTTTAGTAGAGTGATATACTTTCCCATTCTCTGCCACATAAACCGTAGTCTCATCGGATTTCTCATTTGAATCACTTTGCGCTCCCCTATAACCTGTCCATGCTTTTGTAGAGACACATTGGTGTATTGAAAAATAAGATATATCAAATATTTCAATAATATTTTTAAACCTATAATTAATAATCAAATCAATTCTTTGGCTTTCCTCATCAAGCTTTGTTTCACTGAAATCAATACCAAAGACTCCTCCCACAATCCCTGAATCAGATATATAATCATAATCTAAATTACCGATAAATTCCAGATAAAATAGTTCTTCTTTATAATTATCTTCATAAGCATATGTTGATACAGCCTTAGCCGTATCCATCAGGCTTTGCTGAAGAATATCATATGTACATATTATTTGAATGATATAGAGAACAGCGATTATGGCAAATAGAAAGAGGGGTAATACCAAGGCTGCTTCAACTGTTAATGAACCCGCCTTAAGGAAGATGGATAGAGATGTCCTTTTTTTACGAATAATTTTATTTCTTTTTAAATAAATATTGTTTTCATGATTAGGTTGGGCATCGCTTGGTTTGTTCTGGAGAGATTGTTTTTTTATTGTAGAATTGATGAGTTGATATAAATTTTTTATGTATGGTTTGTAAAAAAAGGACACCTCTATCCACCCTCCTTTCCGGGATTTCAATAACAAATAGATTCTTTAGACGTAAACTTATATGTTCTTTTTTGACTGCTTGTAAAAATTGAAGATATTGTATAATCAAATTGACAGCTTAAACCGAAAATACAATTTGAAACGTTAAAATTTGAATACCCTTCAATCAGGCGAATACTAGCTTCCACAAGATTTAATACTCTGGATAGTTTCTTTTCTCTGTCAGTAGTAAGCATAAAAAACCTTAAGTAATCTGCATAAGTAACCCCTTTTCTCGCTGTCTCTTCATCCGCCTTATCTACATAGTCTCCCAATTGATCCGCAGATAAATCAGCAAGATTCTCTAAGGACAAATTCCAATTTTGATTGTTTTTTGTAATCGGAACACGCTTCCCCCGAAATAAAGCCCTACAATCAACGATTGCTTCTGCATACGCCCATGCATAAATAATTAGTAGATAAATAACCTTTTCTAAATACGGCATTAGTATGGCTGCGGCAATTCCGGAAGCCAGGGTATGAACTGCTGATGATTTGGCCTGATCACTAAATAAATAAGCAGTGTTAAATAAAGAACGAATAAATATAATTCTATTGGCAACACTTTCTAAGTTCTTAGAATCTTGAGCGTGTCCGCAAATGATATATTCCACTTCATATTGCAATGCCGTTGATTCTTTATTCGGACTTTCATAAGGGTCATATTTAAATTTATTTAATATATACTCGTTAACAAGTAGCATCTCGGCACTCCCACCTGCTAAGTCCAGCATGTTTTCCGGCATTTCAGGCTGTTCTAGCTGATTTGTAAGATTTTCTGGATCTTCAAAATCAGTCAATCGTTCCCACAAATTTTCTTCGTTTACCGGAAAACTGACATTGTCCTGTGAAAGTTCCGCCTTTGATATTTCTGCGGACTTATCCACAACTAAAGATAGAATTCCTGTTTTTACCAACAATGATATAGTCTTTCTTGGATCTTTTATGTTGATATCCTCATTTTTGTCTTTATCATCACTATCTATTGACGCAACTTCAGTTTCCTCGGCTACTCCCTCAGCTGCTTTCCTGGCTGACTCCCTTTCATCATTTAATTCTCCCAAGTAATTGTCTTTCTTTTCCCAGACGCCGCTTACGGCCTCTTCTTTGGTATCTTTATTTAATACATCTTTCAAATTATCGATTCCCCAATAAAATTTCATATATTCAATAATCTCATGTTCTAAAATCTGAAAATCATAGTCTGAAAGCTTCGTGAAGGAATCAATGGAAATCTGATTATGATCTGCTTTAAACCAAGTAATGTTTCCCGTAGAGTGGACATCATTTCCCGTATTATAATTAGTATATGTATTTATCATTGCCTCAATCTGCGACTCATCTAACTTGATCCCTCCATAGCCACCGTCAACAGCAAATAATCCATAACGCTCTTTCAGAGGAATATTATAATCTGTTAAAAAGGCTTCCATAGCCAGGTTTGCTGCCCGGGCCATATGGTCTTTGGTCCCGTGAATACGAACCACATCAATCATTCCCAATGCAAAAGATATAATCAGCATCAATATCAGGCTTAAAAAAACCGTAATTTCGCCACGTCCTGTCAATCGTATTCGATGCATACGCTTTAAACCGAAGAACTCTGACTTGATATTTTTTTAAAAATCGTATTAATAATGCTTGTCAACTGCTCTTTAAAAATCAACACTAGACCGATTAAAACCACTATAATTAGAATAACCTCAACCACTCCCATGGCCTCCTCATCTTTTATAAAATTTTTAATATAATCCATAATTCCTCCTATAAATTCATTGAAATAAATGCAGGGAACATCATAATGATAAGAACAATAACTAATAAGCACGCCATCGGCATTAGCAGCTTTGTTCCTGCTTCTTCACCAAGGCATTTGGCTCTTTCCCTGCGTACTAGTTCAGCCTCTTCGGCGGCTTCAATAAGTAAATGATTTGATCCCTTAGCCCCCTTTTTCAAACATTGTATAATCAGAGAGCTAAACTTTAAATACTGTTGGATCATGCACCTTTTCCCAAAAGATTCATAGACCCTTACCTCTGTTATGCCATTTTCCATTGCATGCATAGCGACAATCATTTCTTCGTAAACATATCTTTTTGATTTTTTTATGAATGTATTTTGATTTAAGTTGTTTTGATAGTCAAAAACCAACTTTTCCCAGGCACTTCTTATGGTCATTCCGGCATTAAAAAGTAATACCATTTTATATATTATCTCCGGATAATCAAGGAGTAATTGAGCATTCCTGGCTTTTACAGCATCCTTCAGCTTTTGGTCCCGGTAGAAGAATAACCCGACAGCTATGATGAATCCCATCAAAGTTATTTGCTGGGATATATGGTTTTTCGGTTCGCTCCATTGCAGTGAATAGTTGCCCACTGTTTCCGGAAGCTTTATGTCATCCTCGGTAATCCCGCCAAGGTCAGCATCTTCCAATCTCTGAGTAATCTCCTTGATAAGCTTCTCTTTATCAGACAATTCCGGCCGGATTATTTTTAGCGGGATCATATATTCCATGGCGTGGTCAAAATAACGGACTTCTGCTGTCACTGAGGTCATTACCCCCTCATCTTCTATGTTTTCCATTCTAATTGTGCCATTTGAACTTATGAAATCATAATTTTCTATCTTCCACTCTACAGACATACTTGTCTCAGGAATTGTTTGAAAAAAATTTAATGGCTGTGCAACAGCTTCCAATGATTCATTATCACCTGGCAAGTTGCTATCTATGTAACTTTTAGCACTTTCAAATAAGTCTTGGATCTCATCAGACTTATATTGCTTTTCACTTACATGAACTTCTACTTCTTCTGTTTCAGCCACACCATCTGATGATATGTATAACTTATATGAAGCTTCACCTTGCCCATAGCTATTTCTTTCAATGGAACCATCTTGATTAATAATATTATTTTGTAACTGTGATAATAATATTATAATTGAAAATACGTTGATAAGCAGGAAAACCTCCATAGCAGTACATATCTTTAATATATAATATTTCTCGGCCATTTTTCTCGGCTCTTCTAACGGATGAAGGTACTTCATTGAATCAGAAACCTTGTTTGGCTTACTTCTCAGCCAACGGTCATAGATAAATAATCCAAAGGGGAAGAAAATTTTGTGTATGCCTTTTTGATTGTTCAATTTTGAAATATACGCTTTCCGATATCCCATAAATATAATGCATGTTACAATAATACCAATGGTTAAGAGGCCATTAATCCATATCATACTTCTGTTTGTCTACTCCTTTCTAAACCTCTATACGTAAAATTTTAAATCCCCATAGGACAACCAATATATAACCAAGAAAACAAATAGACATAACTATTCTTCCTACAACGCCCTCATATAGAGGATTTAAAAATCCGGGCAGAAAAATCTTCAAATATATTATAATTCCAATTGGAATAATACACATAATTTTAAATTCATTCCGTTTTGAAGCTACAGCAGTGTTAATCTCCTGTTCAACCTCTAATTTGAGACTGATACTATTCACAGTCATCTTTACAATATTTAGAAGACTTCCTCCACTTCTCTTTGCGATACTGATAATTTCACTAAAAGTCCTTATATCCTCATCACCACTTCTTAATGCAAAATCCTCAAGGCACTTTTCCAAAGTAACATTCATATCAAGCTTTCGGGATATATTATAAAATTCCCGAACAATTAAATCATCTTTCTTATAAACCATCAGCAAATCATCTGTTGTACGCCGAAATGCTGATTCCAGCGAACTTCCTGCACTAATTAATCCATAAAGAATAATCATAGACTCTTTAAACTGGCTCTTCAATTTATCCTTTTGAAGCTTGATTAATCTGACTTTTAAATATTTGAAATATATAAATATTACAGGAAGAAAAACAATAACTGATATAAATGACTGATATACAAGAAAAGATATTGTTACATCTAAGGCAAAACCCTGAAAAAAATATATCATGTATTCCTTTGTAGTGAAAGAATAGTCATTATAATTCAGCATAATTATTCCAGCCTTAGTGCAGCAGCATGAAGCTTTCTTTGGTTCTTCAGGCTATTGCCTGTGTTTTGGAGATATCCCCTGACTTTAAGGCTGTCGGTGGAATTATACTCTCCGACTTCCATAGCCAGATAGTTATCGGCTTCTGTTGTATATTCCTTAAACTCAAATAGTGGATTAAGCTTGATTTCTCCATCAACATAACCTTCTACTTCTACGATTTCCAACACTCTTCTTGATTTATCTCTGAGCCTTCCTAAATGTACGATAATATCAATAGAAGAAGCTATCTGCTTTCTAATTGCTGCCAACGGAATATCCATTCCCATTAAAATCATTGTTTCCAAACGGGAAATCATATCTTCAACAGAATTGGCATGCCCGGTGCTGAGACTGCCGTCATGCCCTGTATTTAGTGCCTGCAGCATGTCGATGGCCTCTGGGCCACGAACCTCGCCCACGATTATTCTTGAAGGCCGCATCCTCAAACTCGTCTTTATCAAGTCCCGTATAGTGACTTCATTTTCACCTTCTGTATTCGCATTTCTCACCTCCAATTTTACTAAATTCTCTACTCCCTGGATCTGAAGCTCCGCACTATCCTCTATAGTCACAATCCGTTCGTCTTTTGGTACAAAATTGGCAAGTGCATTCAGCATCGTCGTCTTACCGGCGCCGGTCGATCCAGATATAAATATGTTATATCCTGCAATGACAAGCTTTTCCAAAAGTTCAACTGCCTCTTTGCTGATGGACTCCAGCTTAACAAGTCTCTCCACGGTTATTGGCTCTTTTGCAAACTTTCTAATTGTTAAAATCGGACCATTAATTGCTATCGGCTTTAGAACGACATTCACCCTTGATCCATCTTCTAAACCTGTGTCCACAATTGGGGAACTTTCGTTGACATGGCGGTTCGCTCTGGCAACAATTTGCTGAATAACATCTTCAAGCTTTTCAATTGATTCAAAATGTTTATCCCACAAAATCAGCCTCCCGTCTCTCTCATAATAAATAGCTTCATCGCCATTAACCATAATCTCAGTGATAGAGTCGTCCTCAACCAGTTCTTGTAGTAAATCCAGACGACGGACAGCATTGAAGATTTCTTGCTTTATCGACATTTTTTCAATTGTGCTGATGTAACGTTCTCTCCCCTTTTCCAGTATAACAGTCTCTATCAGCTCTGAAACGGCATCATCATCCAAATCTAAATGAATATCAATACGACTCAATACTTCTCCTTGAATTTCTTTTTTTAAATCATAATATCTCATCGGCTCTGTACCTCCTGCTTAATTAAATCTATCTGATTACTTGTTCAATTTTAATGATACGCTCAAGCAACTGCTCCATACCCATGAACGTTAAAAAATGCTCAAATCTATCCAGCTTCTTCAGCCCTGCTTCTTCGTTAATAAAGGGAACATACAGCTGGGTACACAAATTCAGCAGCTGGGCCTCCCAGGGAATGCCTCCAAAATCAATAATAATCCTCTCATATGAACTAAATTTTATTAACTCTTCAAAAAAGCTAATCCATTCTTCTTTGGTGATCTCCCTGACGTCAAATATGCATGCCGCAGGAGAAATGAAATCAATACCCTCCTCTCTTAAAACACTTCTCTCAATTTTAGATACTATATTAATCTTGTTTTCTTTAAAATAAAATATAATATCAGATAAACCCTCCTTTGAAGATGGGAAAGTCGAAAATTCTTCCATTGTTATATATAATACTCTATATTGACTAGACATCTCTTTACCTAATCTAATGGCAAATTCCGTTTTCCCTATACGCCCGATAGGTGAATATACACCCAGAATCTGCGTATCGGACTTTGCCGCAACACTACTTCTATTTAGTAATACATCATTCCTTTCTGTGTAAACATCTAATAAATAACTATAAATCTTCTCTGCTGATTGATATTTCAATAACGATAAATATTCGCTATATTCTTTTCCTAAATTTCCCTCATTTAGAATAATTGTTGAACATGTGTCTAATTGCTGCAACTCATCACATAAAAGTGATGAACTGATAAGTAATATGTGCCCATCTCCCTTCATATCAAATACACTATCAATGTTGGTACATACATTTACAATGAAAGGTGAATCTACCTTTCTGCTGACATAATCAGCCAGTCTTTCCACATATCTTTCTTCCCTGTCGCAAATAATTAATTGCGAGTTTCTCACATGCTGCCTCCTTTTCCAGTTAAATATAGTCTAAAATACATAAAATAATTGTAGCCAAACAAATCGGAAGTGAAAAATGTATAATACATTCCTCTTTCTTTTCCTCGACATTATAGTAAGATAATAATTTCTTTTCATGGATAAGTCTAAAGATGTGTTCGGTAAAGTATTGCAAACGGGTTATAACAATCCTATACCTTACCATTTTTATCAAAGAGATAATTGCACCAATAATAAAAGCAATCAACATAGATTTGATACAGAATGATATACCTCCAAAAGTTCCAATAACCGCGAAAAGCTTGATATCACCTGCACCAAGCACAGAACTTAAGTAAAAGAAAAATAATAATCCTATAGGCACTATCCCCCCTAAAAGTGAACAGGTCAGCCCATATATTCCTTGATTCACAAAATTATGTAAACTTCCGATACAAGTGCCTATTACAATTAGTTTATTGTTAATCCTATAACACTTGAAATCCATGTATACTGCTATGACTAAAATCAATGTCATATATGCCTGTTTCGACAGTTCCAATACATCACCTCTATTTAATTGTCAGTTTAGGGAAAATAAAAAAGATATATAATCAACAAGAGTGGAAGATTTTGTACATTGATTATATATCTATTCATATCCAGTTGTCTAGACCCTATTTTAATTTCTTTACGACAGCATTTTACTTTACGACAGCATCTGATAAATACCGATAATATACAGCATGACAACACCTGGTGAACCTAATATACTACTAGTGGTTATAGTCAAGAGATTAACCCCTACAGGACATCCAATATTTAAAAAATTTAATATTAGATTGACTACAAAAATAAACGCTCCGCCAGCCGCTCCTCGAATAAACCACCTGAGAATAATTTCCTTTTGATGTATAAATAAACTGATAATAAAGACAATCAAGCATATGCCGATAATAATAAGTAAAATTTGGTTTTGAGTCATTTATTACTCCCGATTATTTAATTAATATAAACATATGCCTGTTTTATTTTTAATATGTCGGGTTAATCATTTAATTTTCAATATTGCTCCGTCATTGGCTTCAATCAACCAATGTATCCTTCCCTCACAAATTTCAGTGCTCTCTCCCGAAATCAAATCAGTTACATGATGTCCTGAGAGCGGGACATCAATCCATAACTCCTCTGCATTAGTATCATTATTTAAGACAATAATACAACCTTGATCATTATATATTCTCGCATACACATACTGCTTATTCCTCAGTATAAGTTCCTCATATCGGCCTTGGCTCAATTCCTTATTCTCTGTTCTTATTTTAGCCAGGTTTGTAATGAGGCTCACTATTTCATTGTCCTTCGTATTTAATTTTTCCAAATCCAAGGCAGGACGAAGAGCCGCATCGCCCCCCTCTTGCTTCCGTCCCTTAATCCCCCATTCGGAACCGTAATAAATCGAAGGAATTCCCATGATCGTATATAAAAATACGTGTACCGGCATAAGATTCTTAATATTTTCCAGCTTGCTTGCTATCCGGTCAACATCGTGATTGTCTACGAAGTTGTACAGCAGGGCCTCCCGGCAGATGCCATATGGTTCCCCAAACAATCGTTTTACCGTATGGGCCATTTCAAAATAATTATATGAATTATGGGCGGAATAAATTCCTTTATGCAACTCATAGTTGGTGACAGAATGTAAGGTCTCAGGATTAACCCATCGGTTATAATCACCATGGATAACTTCACCCATTAACCAAAATCCTTCTTTAATATAATTGGCCACCTGTCTTAATTCTTTCATAAAATTAAAGTCTAGAACATCAGCGCAGTCCAGCCGGATTCCATCTATATCAAATTCTTCTACCCAATATTTAACGACTTCCAGCAGGTAATCCCGAACCTTAGGATTATTCATATTCAATCTAGGTAAAATAGCATGTCCCCGCCAGCACTCATAGGAAAATGAATCACCTTCAGGACTGGTCTGGTTAAAATCTACATGGCCATACCAATCCTTTCCCCATGAATCCCACTTTAACTCCTGAAGGTTTTTAAATGCGGCGAAATCCCTTCCGGTATGATTAAATACTCCGTCTACGACAACTTTAATGCCTTCCCGATGACACATATCCACCCAATTTCTAAATTCCTGATTGGTTCCTAATCTCCGATCCACCCGTTTGTAATCAGTTGTATCATACCCATGAGTTGCCGACTCAAATAGTGGTCCTATATAGATAGCATTACAGCCAATCGTTTTGACATGCCTAATCCATTGATTTAGGATATGAAAATTTTCCAGGTTATCGCTATAGTTGTTTTCTCTTGGCGCATTACATAAACCTAACGGATATATGTGATAAAAAATCGCCTCTTCATACCAATGACTCATATTAAAAATCTCTCCTTTTCACGTTGTATACCATTCGGTATATCAAATGCATAAATTACGTATAAATACCATGCATAAATTGATGTACAACCGCAAACACCTGATCATCACTTATGTTTTCATCCTGATGCTTATGAATTGCAAACCAGTAAACCAAATAAGAGTTTAGCGCCCCTAAAAAAGTGGCAGCAAACTGCTTTTGGCGTCCATTTAAGTTTCCGTTGACATCTCCGGCCTTTTTAAAAAGTTCTGTCAATAATTCAAACTGCTCATTCCTAATCTCCCGGGTCGCCTTATAACTATCACTTTTAATGCCGGAGTAAAGCATAGACATAACCAGTAAATAGCAGTTCTTATTTCTTGACGCAAAAGTAAAATAGACTTTAGCTATTTTATAAAGGTTTACCGGCAGGTCTCCATCATAAATACAGACTTCTTTGAAATCACCTCTAAATTCCCTGTAATAATAGTCTAATAGAGATTCCAGCAGTCCAAGTTTACTTCCAAAATAATGGTATAAGGTAGGCTTTGTAACGCCTGCCTTTTCACAAATTTCCTGGACTCCTATTCCATCATACCCTTTATCATTAAACAATTCCAACGCACACTCAATAATCTTATATTTATTATCCACCTTTTCACCTCTGATTCATTATACCAATCGGTATACAAAATGTCAAGGCAGAACTAAAGGACAGCTTTTTGAACTGTCCTTGTTTACTAGGCTAAATCAAGTTATTAAAGTCCTGCGGCAATAATTTTACCATATCCGCTTCTTCATATTTATTATCTAGCACAGTCATAAATAAATTTCTCATGTTACGCTGATCCAGATTGGCGACAGCCTGGTCGACAATACTTGTAATATCTTCATAATTGATAACAACATCGGCCTGAGTCTGCTTCTTAAAATAATCCCGGAGTACCAAAGCCGTTTCCTTAGCCATCTCGTAGCCGCGCTTCTCAATGTAGCCTTTCGCCAGGGTTACCAGCTCCATCTCATTATATTTAGCGACATTAATAACATTTAAGAATTTTGACCGTAAATCCGGATATTTCCTCCATAATGTCAAGATGTCCTCTTCAAAGCTTTCTAATACTATAGCTACATCCTGATTGTCTTTACCCACTTCCTTTTTAATGATTTCAACTGATGACTCCGACAGTTCGTCTGCATTCTCAATAATAAGGCAGCCGCCGTTAATCTTCGTAAAAATGATAGAAAAATCTCTATTATTCAAATCCTTGGCTGTCGCTCTAACAATCTTGGTTTTGTCACAAATTCCGTATGTATTCAGTGCTTTAGCTATACCGATTGCAATCTGGGATTTAACACTTTTATCGCTTCCTACAACCACAAAATTAATATCATAAGGCGCTAATATATCATAATTATCCATAGCTGTGTCTTCAAATTTGGTAAAAGTCTGTGCCAGCTGCTGTTTAACGTCGAGAATATTAGGTACCGTTGCAAAAATATCTTTCACTGTATCTGGAATTGTAACAGAATCTGTAACCTCATCTTTAAAATCGTCTTCTTCCACCTCGTCTTTAAAAAGGCCGGCCAGGAAAGTTTTATCTGCATCAGAAATCTGTATCGTTTTTTCTTGTATTTCTTCCTCAATATCCCAGGTTCCTTCATCTTCATCAACTACCTCAACTAATGGTTCGACGTCCCGGGTCTCATCAAAGAAGCTTTCAAAAAATGATTCTTCGCTAAAATCACCTGCCGTTTCGTCTCTAAAAAGATCTTCTTCCTCATCTTCAAAGAAATCTTTATCCTCTAAGGAAGACATATCCTCAATAATCTCATCTTCAAATAAATCGGTATCATCATCCGCAGACTCTTCCTTTGACTCTGTAATCTCTACTGCGGATCCTTCCTGGCTCTCTTCGATGTCCTTCTTCAAATACTTATCTTCCCATGAAGGTTCAGGTCGCTGCAAGCTTACAAATAAAGAGCTAAGAGTTTGAGACATTTCCTGTTTTAACGACAACTCGTCGATCATACCATCGTCTTCATCGTCAGAATCTTGCTCCACTAACGGTTCCCCCAATGCTTTTTCTATCATATTCAAGTCAATATCGTCTTCCGTGAAAAAATCAGCCTCGTGATTATCATACTGCACCTGTCGCCCGATTTCATTCTGCCTTCCAGGTTCAGATATCACATTGTCAAATCCCGATACGGCTTCCTCTGCTTCCTTCTCAATCCCTGTTTTTGCTTCATTTGCTTCTTTCTCAACTCTGGTCCCGTCTTCCTGGGCCTCCTTATCCGCCTTCATCTTAGCTTCCTGCTCAGCTGCCCTGATTTTGGCAGCGGCTTTAATTTCGGCAATCTTCTGGGCTTCCAATTCCATGGCCATTTGTTTTTCAACCGTGGATACTTCGGGTAAAGGTTCACCGGTAATTTTACATTTCAATGCAATAGCCTTATCTACAAATTCTCCATGTCCAAACCATAACACAATTTCTTCGCATTCGGAAATACACTTTTTGGTTTCACCGGCTGCATCATACAAGGTCGCCAGCTCATAGGCCCATTCCTCTATATATTCATAATCCTTTAACCGTTCCAACGTATCAATCAGAACGGATAAGCGCTCTCCTTTACCTTTATCAATTCTATATCTTAAAATATATCTGTTTAAATCTCTTGATGCCACACCAATAAACTCTTTATAATAGTACTCTGCTTCTGCATATTCCCCCATATTAATATACAAGGTGGTCAACAGGTTTAATATTCTTCTATTTGCCGGAGATTTATCATATGCTTTTAATACAACTTCCTCTGCTTCTTCATATCTACCCTCTTTGATGTATACTTCGCCAATCAAACACAACATCGGGGCATTTTTTATTCTGTTGATATCAATACTATTAATCACCTCTAAAGCCGACTTGAAATCTTCCTCTATAACATAAGCTTTTATATGCTTAAGCATATCTGCTTCTGAGTTCTTATCCAACTTTGATCACTCCTTTATACATGAGTTTTTTTATACCTAACTAAGAGTTTAACATAATTACCCTCAGTTAACAAGTGCAAAACGCAAGTACCAGTATTAGTCGTTACAGTTCAGCTATAAGCTCGATTTTGATTTGCATAGCTGAACTGTAACAAAATATTAAGACACGTCCTTAGCCTCAGGTAAAAAGCGCTCATACGATTTTGAAGCAGCAATTTCATCTATAATCAACTGCTCCTCATTATAATCATATCGTTTGCCTTTAATCTCCTGATAAGTTTCATGTCCTTTTCCGGCAAAAACAATGATATCTCCTTTATGTGCATTACGGATAGCATATTTTATAGCCTCTTTCCTGTTTTCAATAACAAGAAAATCTCTCTTTCCCTTGAGGATCCCAATCATAATATCGTTGATAATATCCATTGGGCTTTCAAATCGTGGATTATCCGATGTGACAATCGATAAATCTGCCAGCGTCCCAGACACCTCACCCATTTCGTACCTTCTCATTTTAGAACGGTTTCCTCCACAGCCAAATACACAAATAAGGCGGCGAGGTGCATAACTTTTCAATGTTTCCAGAAGTTTTTTAAGTGAAGCCGCGTTATGGGCATAATCAATCATTACCGTATATCCATCTGTTCCTGGAAGTATTTGTACCCGGCCTTTAACCCTGATAGATTTTAATGCTTCGTTGATAGTCTCGGCAGAAATATTAAAGTGCTTGCAGACTGCGATGGCAATCAATGCGTTTTCCACATTAAAAATACCTGGCATATGAACTTCTGTTTTAAATTCCCATAAACCTTTCACTTCAAACGATACGCCCAGATTATCCGTAAACCTTTTCGCGTGAATCTGTTCTGCCCATAAATGTGATTTCCTATCTCTTCCGAAATATATGATCGGGCACCGGACCGCTTTCAAGGCTTTTGTTACATTAGCATCATCCCTGTTAACAATTCCAAGTTTACTTTGTTCAAACAGCAGACTCTTACATTGCATATATTCCTCAAAACTTTCATGTTCATTTTTTCCGATATGATCTGGCGCTATATTAGAAATAACCCCATAGTCGAATTCAATGCCCCATACTCTTTTATGCTTCAATCCCTGTGAAGAGACCTCCATAACAACACATTTACAGCCCGCCTCCGCCATTTGATAAAGATATTTTTGAATATTATATGATTCCGGCGTCGTATTGTAAGATCCTATCAATTGCTCACCAATAATGGTTTCAATGGTTCCAATCAGTCCGGTTTTAATCCCCGCTCTGTCCAAAATACTCTTAATCATGTAAGCAATTGTTGTTTTTCCTTTCGTCCCTGTGATGCCAATAGTCTTCAGCCGTTTTGACGGATAACCAAAAAAAGCGGCAGACATGCTTGCCAGCGCTTCTCTTGTATCTTCCACTATGATTAACGTTATTGTTTCATCTATCGGCACCTGATGCTCTGCCACAATAACCGCACAGCCCTTTGCTGCCGCCTGGCCGGCATAATCATGGCCATCTCTTTCCATACCGGGAATGCAGACAAAAACCGAATCAGTCTTAACCTTTCTGGAATCATAAGCTATATCATTAACCTCCATATAAACATTTCCCTGCACACATATATAAACTATATTCATCAATAATTCGACTAATTGCAAAGATGCCCACTCTCCATTTGATACCCTCAGGTAATAAATTCCAAATTCCCGGGTCTGTTATCTGAGGGTAAATATTTACACTTCTCTACATTATATGCAGAAATTTTGCCAGTTGTTCCCCACAGGTTAAATGAAATCAAATACTTCCTGTTCGTATTCAATTTTAACATATTCAACATCATCAATATCCACATTTGAATGAAAATCAACAACAACAGCCTGCTGCATATTGCCAATCAGTTTCTGTCCCAAAACATAATTGACATCGAATCTTCCCGAAATGGCCGGAGTGGCGCCTCTGGCCGGAACTATCAGCTGAACATTATTTGTCTTTAGCAGCCTGAAAATTGGCTCCCATATATAAATATCCTTAGCAGCGCCAAATGGATTATCAATGAAAATAACTTTTTTAAGCTTCGTATAATCTATATTGCCGGCATATATACTGGATATATAATTGATGATGCCAATCAGAAACTGAATATAAATCCCCTGGGACTGGCCAGTACTTCCAACTGCCTCTTCATATTTTAAATATCGGCTTTGCTCCCTGATGCGTTCTCGCTTATACAGATTCAGCCGGATATTATTCATATCTGTTACAATAACGGAAAATAAATTCTTCCAGGCCAGCTGGTTCCTGATATATTTAAGGCGCTCATTATAGTCATTATACGAATCACAGTTTTTAACTATCTTATCGATATATTCAGATATATGCTGCTTTCTGAACGCTTCTTTTAGATAAGGTATATGAAGGCTTATAATCTTTATTGATTCACCATCCAAGGTGATTTTTGAAAGCTTAGAAAGTTTGTCCAGTTCCATTTTGATATTATTACATTGCTGCAGACATTGACTTTCAAAGCTGTCTTTAATAAGTACCATATCACGAATTCCCTGATTTACCCGTTCTCTTTCCAGCCGGATTATATCGCTGGTCTCATCTATATTGGCAATGAGAAGAATTGATTCCTCACGGTTTTTCGGTACTTCCACGTGATTTCTTATCTCATCTGCCAATTCGTAAGCCTTCAGCAGCTTAAGGGTATTTGCGGCTTTTTCTTTTGCTTTACTAAATTCGTCTTTTCTATGGAGTTCATCTTTATATAATTTATTATATAAAGATACAAGCTTTTCCAGTTTTCTTGGAATATCTAATTCCAGGTCATAGGTCTCACCCGTAATTGTATATTTAACCTGCACCTGCCGGATTAGTCGCCTGGCTTCTTTTTGATGGTCTTCTAACGCCCTTAAACGGCGCAGCCCTTTGTCAATTTTGGTTTCTGCCGCATTCAGCCTGTCTTTCATCGTTAGAAGCGATATCTGATGTTCATTGATGAAAGTCTCATAGTCCATATTTTTTAAATTGACCTCTTTGAAAGCCCCGTATTTTTCCTCTAAAACAGATATGGCGTTTTCTACACTTCCAAATAGTTTGTTTTTATCTTCTTTTGACTGTTCCATTAAAAGTTTATGCCGCCTGATTTTTTCTTCCAATGCCGCCATGCTGTCTCGCAGGCTTTCAATCGCATTTTCCTCTATCTGTATGAGCCGGGCTGGACCGGCCATCTCTTTCAATTGTTCCAATGGTATACCACGGTTAACAATCGCTTTAGCAGCCCTGGCTGCGCCTTCCTCATAACTGAGCAGCAGATTGTTTTTGTCTTCCAAATCCATATGCTCATTTTCAAAAGCGTTTTTGATTCCCTTAAATCTGGCATCAAGGGTTTCACTATCCCAAGAAACAGCCTCATAATCACCCACTCCATCATATAAACTATAATTATTTTTCCAATTAGCCTGTATTTCCTCTAATTGCTGATGAAAATGGCTGAGGGCTGAGGAGATTTCTTTTTGCTTCTTTGTACATTCTGCAAATTCTATAGAAACGCCTTTATATTGCTTTTCCAACTGTTCCTTTTTCAATTCTGCATCCACAATGATTTTTTCTAATTCCGCTAACTGCTTATTGACGTTAAAGATAGACTCTAAAATCTCGCAGCTTTCCTCCAACTCCTTTAGGGTAAAATGTTCTTGCTCTATTATATCTTTGAAACCAATAATTTCCTGCTCTTTGTTATATATATCTTCTTCAAGCCCTTTAAATGTTTGGTTAAATTCGTCGGTACTTTCTCTGTTTTTCTGCATTTTAGCCATATGATCCATATATTTATCATGATAATCTATCATAAAGCTATATAAGTAACCAAGATCTTCCGTATAAGTTCTCTCATTATCTTCAAGACGTCTTATCTCCTTCATCAGCGTATCCAATGCACTCTTAGTCGTGATAAGCAGTTTATTTAATTCTTGTTCATCTAAAAACAGTCGCCTGTTTTTCGCACAGAACACCACCTTTGCTTCATCAATCAGCGATTCATTAGATAGGACTGTTTCAAGGCTCAATATCGGGACCGCATAATCCCCAAAATCAATTTCCCTAAAAATATGGTCATCTGCAATGCGCCCGAAATCCGTTTGTAGAATAATTGAATACGGCAAAAATGGAATCCGCATAAGAAGAGCCTCTTTTTCTTCCTCCTCGAAATCATGAAGATAGTCACTCCCCAGTATACATGTGATACCATGGCACCGGCGGATATATTCTGCAATCTTCATCATCTGCTCTGATGCCATAACCGGATTTTTATCACTTAACTGTTTCAAATACTTCTTTAGCTTATCCTCCTCTCTTCTTTTATTGGCAATATCAACAATGAGCTTTTTATATCTCTTGCTAATCAAATCTCTTAAAGCTGGATAATCAGATGCATTATATATTTCTTTCAATTTATCTGCTTTCTCTTTTTTTTCATCATACTTCTCAAAAAACAATCTAATTTCTTCCTGCTTATTGCAAGCCGCCTTATATTCGCCCTTTAATTTTTCCTTTCTTTCATTTAATTCTCTTAGACGTATCTCGCACCCGGACAGGTTGCTTTTATAATCAGCTAATTGCTCCCTGCTATTCTTCTGATTGATTTTATTAGCCCGGATTTCTTTTTCACTGCCTTCCACCAGAAGTGCATTCACACCTTTACGGAGTCTTCCAATGGTTCTAATGCTCTCTTCTTCCTGCTCTTTAGTCTTTTCAATATTATTAGAAATAACAGCAATTTCCTTATCCAGCTCACGCGTAAGATGTAAAAGTTCTTCCAATTGCTTTATATTGTCTTTTTGGTTCTTTTTCGTCTCCCCCATCAAGAAATTAAGTTCCTCTGATTTTTTATTATAATATTGCTTCTGCCAGTACGCATATTGATTTAGAGTCGCTAAAAGCTCTTGATTATCTCGCTTAACACTGTTAAGCATCTGTCTGATAGTTTCACACTTCTTTTCATACTGAATATATTCAATATAATCATTGATGCTTTCCTTGAGATTTAGCTCCGTTTTATTCTTTTCATAAGCTGCCTCAAGGTTATGGAGTTCCGACTCATAGGTGGCTGTATCTTCTTCCAGCCTCTTAAGGTGTTCCCTGTGAATTTGAACCTTTACAGTATCCAGCTTTCTTGAAAGGTCTTCCACATGGCCGATCGTCAACTCTTTCTCCTTTAAAAGAATCGCCTGCTCTTTTTCCTGCTGCTTAATAACTGCTGTGACGGTATTATTAGTTTTGACTAAATCTTCATAAAAAACTTCCTGGCTCTCATAAAGGCTATCCAAGGTGCCGATACGTCCTTTAAAGGCATCTAAAATCTCAATCTGCCTGTCGAAATTTTGGATTTCTTCTTTTTTTAAGGAAAGATTAAGCAATTTATCCTTAATGTTCAACAGCGTCTGAGCCATCGGAACCTCCTGGCTCTCCCCATCGGCATTATTGATGAATGCCTTCCTGATAATCTTTTCAATCAGCAGATCCTCAACAACTTTCCTCGTCGTCCGGTAATTCGTCTCAAAATACGTACGGACATGACCTTCCGTCTTGTTAATACCCCGGATAATCTCCCACTCACTTTCATAAAGTCCATATCTGCTGATAAACTGCTGATACTCACCTTTACGGTCAAATGTAAAAAGCTTTAAGCTGTAATTTTTGCTCCCCAACTCTTTTAAATAAGATTTAAGTCCTGAATAAGTAATCCTCTCCCGTTCATCTGAAAGAGGCAGATTAATAATGTCATTATCATTATATTCCCGATAAAAAATAACATAGTTAAAGTAATCTATCGAAGCTGCGTCTTTCACTTTTTCACTTTCATTATTATCTGCTTTAGCCTTCCTGGCACAAAATCCGGTAAGCATGAACTTATACTCATCTTCGACTAAATACTCATCAAGTTTCCATTCTATTAACGAATGAATAGTATTACTCCCTTCACTGGTTCGAAAGAGCTTCTCAATCGGTTGTTTATCATCAAGGGTGCAGTTAGGTATTAAATTTTGAAGCAGCAGAAGCATCAGCAAACTTTTACCGCCGCCATTTGCCAGATCATAGAGTGCATTTTTACCATCAAAACGCATGATAAAGTCATCATAAAACTGCGTCCCAAAATTATATTTTACATTATTGACTCTTATCCTGTTAATATGAGGCATCTGCATCCTCCTCTCTTTTTGTTACGATTTCATAAAGCCGGCCTTTATACTCTCCATAATAATTCTCAACTAATGCACGAAATCGATTTTTTGCATAATACTTATCTCCTGATTCAAAAAATAGGTTCTGGGTAATTAAAAAGTTGAAAACCAGCTTGACAATTCCTATTTTAGATCCTCTGGCAGCTTTTAAAGAAGGTGTATCATCATTATTTGCCATTAGCGGCATCTCATCCCATAAAGCGGCCACCGTACTAAAGCTGTTTTCTTCGATTTCACTTAAGGCCAACGTAGCTCCCGCCGAGATCATCTCCTTCAGGCTGGCCGTTACTTCACTTATGACAACTTCCAGCTTCACATATTCACACCTTGACATGTCCCTTGAATCAGAATAAAATAAGACAATAATATGATAAATAATGAAATAAGCCAGATAAAGTTCTTTATTAAGTCTAAGACCAATAGCTTTTTTTAATTCTTCATTGGTAAAACCAAATATCCTGTTTTTATCGCCTGCGGTCATAAAAAGTCCATCTTCATATTCATACAGGTTTAAGTTTGACCTTTTTATCATTGTGTCAAGCAAGTCAAAAACCTGGGCATTTGTCCTGTACTCCTCATATAATGAGGCATTGGCGGATCGGCCCACTTCCTCTCCGGTAAGCAGCTTTACATATATATCCATTGCCTTATCCAAGTTCTGATTATCCATCATGCTTCACCCTTTCAAATCGAATATTAGACAGTTCGAAGTTTTCTCCCACTTTGATCGCCCCCTCCGTTTCAGAAATAAATCCGAGGTTAAATTTAAGACCTTTATATACACCTCTATTATCCTCTGACAAGAATTCTTTAATAATACCCTCCATGAAAGTATCCTGATGCGCTTTAATCTTGTCTGCATCATAATAATTCTTTTGACAAAGGTGGACAACAAAAGAATAATAATCCCCATTTCTTAATATACCTTCGCCAAACTTCATCTCATACATATAATTCAAATCAATTAATGTAAATTCATTTTTTTTAATGAGCTGCTCAAACAGTATCCGTAACATTAAAAAATAATTTCTCCGGATCCTGTCATCCGCTATTTCATCTTCATACTTAAAAGACTGCTCTAAAGACTTCGAAATAAGCTCGGCTGTTTCCTGACTGTCAGGCTTATAGCTGAGCATATCATCAATCTGTCTGATATTGAATGTTTTTCGGATATTTATGCCTAAAAGAGGCATAACAAATGCTTCTAAAAGCTGAGGTTCGTCATTCTTAAGTATCTTATTCATAACATCCCTGAAATCTATGGCCGTTCGAAACCGATTATTTTTTGCCTGACGAATCATCTCATCTGATAACATCTGCAAATCCGTGCATGCCGCAAGTAACTCACTATGTTTATGAATAGCTCGCTTAAGCTCTGATTCCAGCTGATGTATCTCGTCTATACTGTCTCTACCAGACACCGCAGTTTGGTCCCCTGCCTTCATGAGTGCCCGCTCAACAAGAGTTTGATTCGAATGGAACATCTTCTGTTCTTCTTCAAACCACTTTAGCCCCTCTTTAGAGAATGTATTAAGCGCCCGAACACCTTCAAAGATATTATGCCCCAACATGGCTGCGACCTCATTCTTCCTTTGGACAAGTTCGGCTACTTGATTATTTATACGTCTGACAACTTCTAGTCCTCCTTTGAAGTTCTGGGTTTTAATCATTTTTTCCAATAGCAGTTGGTCTGTGGTTATCTTACTCTGGTCCTGAACTTCCTTTGTTTCTAAATAGAAAGAGATAGCATCTGATGTGACATAGTATAATAATTTAGAATTAACAAATCTACTGTCAATGAGTTTCACCCGGCTGCTCTTTTGCTTTTGGTCCACGGGATCAAAGAAGTTAAATACGAATGGCTTCCCTTCGTTACAGAGCTTATCAAATATATATTGAACTAAAATCTTACTCTCCTCTTTAGCTAGATACAGCTTAAAATCCCTGCTAATTAACTCTGACATAAAACCTTCATACATGGTATATGTAACTGCCTGATCATTAAAATTATTCTCCTCAATAAAAAAACGTAAAACAGCCATCACAATATATCCCATATCCAGGCCACTGTACTTTCCTTCTTTATATTGGGTTAATGTGTTTTCTTGCAGCTTAAAAAAGGGATAATATTTTTTTAAATGAAGCATCCGTTGACTATGTTCATTGACAATATCATGTATTAAGATAGAGTTTTCGGCCACATTCATACCCTCCGACGTTGATTTTCTGTATAAATCATATTATATAGTAATTTTTGTCTGTCGTAAAGCGGACATTCGTAATCTATCAATTTGGCGCGCTGATAAGCCGTACTTTTTTGCTTTGTAGAAGTATAGCATCTATGATATAATTTATTTTACCTCGTTAACTGAGCATATTTTACACGAAAGGTATTAACCATGACTCATGAAACACATCATATATTACAAACCTATTTTGGCTACTCCAGCTTCAGAGAAGGCCAGGAGGCAATTATCAATCAAATGATAGAAGGCAGGGATGTTCTGGCTATTATGCCTACCGGCGCGGGTAAATCTTTATGCTATCAAATCCCCGCATTACTGCTTGATGGCATAACGCTGGTTATTTCTCCGTTAGTATCCTTAATGAAAGACCAGGTCCGTTCCCTGAATGCTGCCGGAATCCATGCTGCTTATTTAAACAGTTCATTAACTTATAACCAATATCAAAAAGCACTGAATCTGGCTAAAAACTATCAATATAAAATCATCTATGTCGCTCCCGAAAGACTTCTTACAGAGGAATTTCTTAACTTTGCTTTACATATCAACATTTCTATGGTCAGCATTGACGAAGCCCATTGCATTTCACAATGGGGACAGAACTTCCGGCCATCCTATTTAAGAATTACCGAATTTATAGAAAGGCTGCCCGGGCGCCCAATCATATGCGGTTTTACTGCCACAGCCACATGGCAGGTCAAAGATGATATTATCGAAGCACTGAAACTTGTTAACCCTTTTGTAACTGTCACTGGTTTTGACAGGAAGAACCTGTATTTTGAAGTCCGAAAGCCTAAGGATAAGTATAAAGAATTAATCTCCTACTTAAGCGGACACCCTAAGAAAAGCGGTATTATTTACTGTCTCACGAGAAAGATTGTTGAAGAGGTATCATTAAAGCTTCAGTTAGATGGGTTTTCTGTAACCAGGTATCATGCCGGTTTATCCGATGATGAACGACGCAGCAGCCAAGATGACTTTATCTACGACAGACGCCCCCTCATGGTTGCAACCAATGCGTTTGGCATGGGCATTGATAAACCCAATGTTCATTTTGTGATCCACTATAACATGCCAAAAGATTTAGAAAGCTATTATCAGGAGGCCGGCAGGTCAGGCCGTGACGGGGAACCGGCACAGTGTATACTAATGTATGGCGGCAAAGATGTCGTAACCAATCAGTTTTTTATTGAACATAATGAGGAAAATAGCGAACTGGATAAAGATACGCGCAGGTTTATTTTAGAAAAAGACCGGGAAAGACTTAGAAAAATGACATTTTATTGTTTTACCAATGACTGTTTAAGAGATTACATCTTACGTTACTTTAATGAATATGGCAATCATTTTTGCGGCAACTGTTCCAATTGCCTGACAAATTTTAGTGAAGTTGATGTAACAAATGAATCAAGGCTGCTTATTGGCTGTGTTAAAGATACCGGCCAGCGTTACGGCATTAATGTCATTTTAGATACATTAAGAGGGAGCAAGGCAGTTCGGGTCTTGCGCTATCGCCTAGATAAAAACACCTTTTATGGACGGCTGTCCGGCGAAAAAGATTACCGGCTCCGGTTAATACTAAATCATCTATTACTTAATGAATTATTATTCTTGACAGAAGAAGAATACCCTATCCTTAAGTTAACTCAAGCCTCAGATACAATTCTCACAGGCCAGAAAACTGTTATTATGAAGTTTGCAGTACCAAAGGAAAAAGAAGCAAGCAAAACCAAAAAGAGTAGTCTGCCTGAGAATTACAAAGATATTGATGAAGTACTATTCGAAGAATTAAGGGAAATACGCCGAAAGCTTGCCGCCACGCAGAAGGTTCCCCCCTATATCATTTTCAATGATAAGACACTGCGTCAAATGGCATCTGCCAAGCCTTCCAATGAGCAGGAAATGCTTGGCATTTCAGGTGTCGGTGCCGTCAAATATCAGCGGTATGGGCAACTTTTCCTTGATGCCATTCTTAAAAATAAAAAGAATGAATCAAATATCTAACCGCATATCACCCTGGCGTATGTATCCTATCTTACGCATACCTTCAGACACCGCCAAAGTCATAATCGCCGGCAAGATAAAATGAAAAACAAATATCTTAATCAATACCAATGCCGGTGATTCATAGGCTGTCATCGTCTGATAGGTCATAATCTGGCCTACAAGGCCTGATGTCCCCATTCCTGAACCTGTAGCATTATTGGTCATATTAAATATGGGTAATATGGCAATTGGTCCTAAAATGGCAGATGAGACAATGGGAGGAATCCAAATGAGAGGCCGCCTTACTATATTGGGTACCTGGAGCATCGAAGTTCCTAATCCTTGCGATAAAAAACCTCCAATGCCATTTTCCTTAAAACTGGAGACGGCAAATCCAATCATCTGGCAGCAGCAGCCAATTGTTGCCGCACCTGCTGCGATTCCGTTAAGCCCCAATATAATACCCAGGGCGGCTGAACTGATTGGCAGAGTCAAAACCATTCCCATAACAACTGAAACCACTATACCCATAATAATCGGCTGCTGAACCGTTCCCCAATTAACCAGTTCGCCCAGCCATGTCATAAAAGCTGAAATAGGTGGTCCTACAATAATACCTACCGTTCCACCGGTTAATATCGTTACCGCAGGGGTGATGAGCAGATCCACCTTCGTCTTCCCTGCCACTAATCTGCCTAATTCAATGCCTACATAAGCTGCAACAAATGCGCCCAGAGGCTCTCCTGGTCCAGACAATGCCAAGGCTCCACTTTCACTTAAGAGTATCCCGCCTTTAATAGCACTTGCGTAAGCTCCAATCATGCCTGCCGTGGCTGCCGACAGGACTACATACGTTGATTCCTTAAACTTATACGCCACACCAACACCAATACCCGCGCCGGTCAACCGCTGGGCGACAATGCCAAACATGGTCAGATAGCCGCCAATATTGCCTCCTGTTAAATCCCCTATCTGCTTAATAATCGTCCCGATGATCAATGTGGCAAACAGGCCAAGTCCCATACCACTTAAACCATCAATAAAAATTCTGGTTAAAATATTTTTAATCGCTTTCATCATTTCCCTCCTAAATATGACACGACAGTTGTCTTGTCACTATAGTTTAAAAGAATACCACTTTTTCACTCAGAAATCAAGTACCCTTTTTCTTTTAGAGCTTTTTCGATATTATCTAGAATAACTTCGGAGGCGGCTTCAACCGTATGCATATGATAACCATCTGCCAGAATATTAAGCAGCTTTGTCTGTTTTTCAAACATTCTGATGTGAAATTCTTCGACATCCCCTCTAGTCTCCAGTACCAAGCTGGCGCTGATTTGTCCATATACTTCATGCTCTACACTAATATCCAGGACCTTCCCACCATTGTCAATAATGGTGTTTAATTCCTCCTTCATTTCCTCATCTGTATGCTTAACATAAAAACTGCGATAATATTTGTCCGCATTTTTGTAAAATAAAATATAACCTTTTGGCGTCGCCATGATATTCTTGTTCACCGCACGCAGCAAAGCTATGTCCTGAACGATGACCTGCCTGCTGACTTTCAAAATTTTTGCCAGCGTGCTGCCGGATATCGGGGCATCCTGGCTTGATAAAATTTCAATGATTTTCTCTCTTCTTTTTATGCCATCCATCTGACAAATCTTCCTTTCTTTATCGTTTTAAGCTTTACAATATGAAAAAAACAGTATATACTATTGCCTAATAATAAACAAAGGCAGGTAATCAAATGTTTAGGCTCTGGGGAAAAATTTTTAAAGATAACCAATTAATAAAAGACACCGTCATTTGTGATGATGACCCGAATAAATCAAGGACAACCAAGATTTTTAATGCCGTATCCTCCCTTTGTCTGGAATTTGACCTGCCTGAACCTTTATGGCTGGATTCAACAATTAAGGATTTCAAGAGGCATGGCAAAACACGCTTTACCTCGGACAACTTTATTGAATCCATTGACTTTGATTTTCTGGAGATTCATGTCATAGAAGAATAAGCTTATCAGCTTTAGGCATTAACGTCATACAAATATTTACTTTGAACAAATCCCCATCTAGATATATATTAAACTTACCTCCGTGAAGTTCCGTCAGACTCCTTGCAATAGATAATCCAAGGCCGCTGCCTTCTGTTGTTCTTGAACTGTCGCCTCTTACAAATCGCATCGTTAACTGCTCAGGCGAAATATTTAACGGCGCCCTGGATATATTTTTCATCTCCATACATGCCCAGCCATCCTTGATAAACATATCCACATACACTCTTGTTCCTTCCAACGAATACTTATAAGCATTAGAAAATAGATTTTCCAACACTCTGTATAGTCTTCGTCCATCGGCATAAATAAGAATTGGCTCATGATATTGCTCCATCATAAATCCAAGCCTTTTTTGTTTAAATTTATTATCAAATGCCCCTGCTGCCTGCCGTACTAATGTGGTAAAATCAATCTCTGATTTTTCTAAAGTAATATTCCCCGAAGATGCCCTTGAGGCTTCAATTAAATCTTCAGTTAGTTCCTTGAGCCGCTGAGATTTTGTATCAAGGATTTGAATATATTCTTTGGCAGGTTCCTGAGTTAAATTTTCCCTTTTCAATAAATCTACATAGTTAATAATTGATGTTAATGGCGTTTTTATATCATGCGAAACGTTCGTAATCAAATCTGCCTTCATTCTTTCACTTTTAACACTTTCATCAATGGCCAAATTTAAACCCTGCCCGATATTATTGATATTTTCTGCGAATTCTAAAAAGGTTCCGCTCATGCCCTCTATATCTATTTTATGCCCCAGATTCCCCAAAGCAATGGTTTTAGCGCCTTTAGCTATCTCCTGAATAGCAAGAAGCTTCTTACCGATATATAAGAATTCGTAAATATAAATACAAATAGTGAACAGCCACCAACTAGTAGTTCCTGAACCAATAGCAACGTACATCAGATACAAATCCAATATCCCAAGGCCAAATATAACTGCAATATATTTACGAATCAGATTGTTATTAATAAACCCTTTATAAACAACTTCAAATATACGGTTAAGTATTTGAAAGACAATTGTATTCCTTAAAACCGTCCCGGCCTTTATCCGGCGTACCAGGCTATAGAACCCAAACATCAAGACAATGTAGGCAACGCCGATCCAAATCAGGTTTATAAACACAGAAAGACCTGGTCTCATTTCAGTAATATTATCCACACTATAGGATAATTCCATAACGCCAATGCCTAAAATGACTGCCATACAAAGAACAATCATAACAATAGAAACTTCCGTAAATATTCTATCAAACCAATTTAGCCGGATTCCCTTCCCCAAGTGACTCCAGCCAGCTGCCAAAACGGTATAAATAAACCCCACAATAAATACAATTGCGGATATAATACTAAGCACAATCATCACTTTTAATGCAGTATGCCACTGGGTAAATGTCTGATAAGTATCATAAAATGTGTCTCCCGGTGCAAGGACAGCCGGAACATAAGTGGCGATATAACCAACATCCTTTGGCGCCCAGTTATATAAGCTATTAGAAATCTTTTCTTTCATAAAATTGCTGCCATAAATCGCTATTCCCGCATCATCATCAACTTCAACCTCATCTTCACTTATAGACGTATAATTTCTCAAAGCATAGGAAACATAATCTATTTCCTTGATACTAAATAAGTTTAATTGATTATAGTCTATCGTATAATAATAAACCTTCGATTCCTTAAATGATGCTCCATCCCATACATCACTGGAAGTCAGCACCTTGCCCTCCTTATCATATACAGCAAACTTAAAATTATTATTGCTGTTCAGATTATACTCACCATTTTCAATTGTCGCTGAAAGATTGTATAGCATACGTTCATATTCTTTGGCAAATACAGCGCTATTAAAATACTTGTCCTCACTGTCCTTAGACATATAATATGTATCATAGCGTAAATTCCAATAAACCACGCCTAGGATGACGGTTGATGCAATACATAAAAAGGCTATAAGCATCATGATATGCACAAATATTTTCAACGGAACAGATTTCCTTAATCCTTTATCTGCCATGCAAATTCCTTCTTTTCTATTTTATATTCTCTATCTTATAGCCAACTCCCCAAACTACTTTTAAATAACGGGGTTCTTTCGGATTGATTTCAATTTTTTCCCTGATATGGCTTATATGTACTGCAACCGTATTATCCGCCGAAAGAGCATCTTCCTTCCAAATACTTTCATAAATATCCTTAATAGAAAATACCTTTCCTTTATTCTTAACTAAAAGTTTTAAAATATTATATTCTATAGGTGTTAGCTTCACTATATCACCTATTACGGTAACTTCTTTGTTGGTATCATCAATAATCAATTCACCGGCGCTTAAAATCTCATTATCTTTATCTTTATTCACATTTCCAAAGACTGTATATCGCCTCAGCTGGGCCTTTACCCTAGCCATAAGTTCCATTGGATTAAACGGTTTTGTTATATAATCATCGGCTCCAATATTCAGGCCTAAAATCTTATCATTATCTTCAGACTTTGCAGATAAAATGATGATAGGTACGCCGCTTTGCTCCCGGATTTTTAGAGTCGCCCTGATTCCATCTAAAATGGGCATCATAACATCAATTAAAAGCAAATGGACTTCATTACTCCCCAGAACGTCGATAGCTTCCTGCCCATTATACGCTTTTAAAACATTGTATTGTTCTCCTATCAAATAAATTTCAATTGCCTTAACGATTTCTCTATCATCATCGCACACTAAAATATTATACATCTAATCCTCCTTCGTCTGCTATCTGCCATACTCGTAATTGCTCCACTGTTGTGTCAAGCCAGGATATTATTTTTTGTTGACAAATTTTGTATAATTAGGAAGCCAAACCAATTCTACAGTCCCAATTGGGCCGTTTCTTTGCTTAGCAATAATAACCTCTGATATATTCTTCTTCTCAGAATCTTTATTATAATAATCATCTCGATAAAGAAACATAACCACATCCGCATCCTGCTCTATCGCTCCTGATTCACGTAAATCTGAAAGCATCGGGCGATGATCAGGCCTTGTCTCACAAGCACGGCTTAACTGTGATAACGCAATAACCGGTGCATTAATTTCTCTTGCCAGTGATTTTAACGAACGAGATATATCGGATATTTCCTGCTGCCTTGATTCAGTACGTTTGCCTCCTCCAGTCATTAGCTGGAGATAATCAATAATTACCAGCCCCAGATTATTTTCCAATTTATATTTTCGGCATTTAGATCTTAACTCACCAATAGAAATACCTGGCGTATCATCAATAATTAAAGATGAATTACTTATAACTCCTGCGCTTTCAATAAGATTCTCCCAATCCGATCCCTTAAGCCTTCCGGTTCTCATCGATTGAGAATCAACTCTGGATTCCATTGATAATACACGATTGACCAACTGATCCTTTGACATTTCAAGACTGAATATTGCTGTTGCTATATGTTTTTCAACCGCAACATGCTGGGCAAGATTTAGGGCGAAAGCCGTCTTACCCATTGAAGGCCTGGCGGCAATCAATATTAAATCAGAAGGCTGAAGACCTGACATTTTATAATCTAAATCATAGAATCCTGTTGAGATACCGGTGACGGTCCCTTCGTTTTTCGCAGCCGCTTCTATTTTGTCTATCACGCTAAGGACGATATCTTTGATAGATACAAAATCATCTGAAGACTTTCTTTGAATTAAATCAAAAATCTTCTTCTCAGTTAAATCCATAATGGATTCCACGCTTTCCCGGCTCATATAGCAGAGATTAGCAATTTCTTCGTTGACCTTAATCAGCTTGCGGAGTGAGGATTTATCCAGAACCACCTGAGCATAATGCCTGACATTAACTGAAGTGGGTACACTATTAATTAATTCACTGATAAATTCCACGCTGCCCAGCTGCTCAGGTACATCTTTTGTTTTTAAAGTTTCCTGCAGCATTAATAAATCTATTGGCTTTCCTTCGTCGCTGATTTCCACGATAATATCAAATAACACACCATACTGATGCTGGTAAAAATCTTCACCGCTGATGATTTCCGAAGCCGTGACAATTGCATCGGCATCCATAATCATTGAACCAATAACGGCTTTTTCAGCCTCAATACTATGAGGCAGTATTCTTTTAACTAATGCTTCATCCATCGTATATCCTCATTCTAAGCTTCCAAAACCTTTACCGTGAACTGGGCAATTACTTTTGGATGCACTTTATATGAAATCAAGTGGTTTCCCAATGTTTTAATCGGTTCAGACAGCTGCAGCTTCTTTTTATCTATGTCAATACCAAGCTGTTCCTTAACCGCTGCCGCCATTTCTTTTGCTGAAACAGAGCCAAATGTTTTTCCGCCTTCACCTGTTTTTATTGAAACCAAGATAATCTTTTCTTTAATATCTTCCGCAAATGCTTTAGCCTGGGCTAATTGTTCTTTTGCAAGCTTTTCTTCATTTGCCTTTTTCAATTTTAGATCATTTATATTCCTGGCAGTTGCAGGAGTTCCCAACTTCTTAGGTAAAATAAAGTTTCTTGCATAACCATCGCTGACATTAACTATTTCTCCTTTTTTACCCAGTGCTTTGACATCTTCTAATAAAATAACTTTCATTTATATATCCCCTTCATTCTTCATAATTTTCAACTGCATCTTTACCTGAACCATGGCAGCCTCGATACTTATACCTTCAATTTGCGCTCCCGCAATGGTACTGTGCCCTCCGCCGTCAAACCTCTCCATAACCAATTGAACATTAATTTCTTCTAATGATCTGGCACTGATATAAACTATGCCATCGACATTAGTGAAAACAAAAGAGGCCTTTACCCCATCTATTTCCAGAAGTTCATTGGCGATCTGAGCGCCTAATACTGTTGGGCTCTCTATACCCTTTGGATCACATTCTGCAAAGATAAAACAGTTATCAAACAGAGTTGCTTTTTTAACCGCCTCGGCCCTCGCCTGATACGTTTCCATATCTTCGCGGAAAATCATCCGTACCTTCGTTATATCGGCACCGCTTTTCTTTAAAAATGCAGCGGCTTCAAAGGTCCTTACACCGGTTTTACTTAAGAAGTTATTGGTATCGATCATTAAGCCGGCGTACATCGCATCGGCCTCTACCTGTCTTAATTTAACACCGTCAGTAATATATTGCAGAATCTCAGCCACCATTTCACAGGCCGAGGATGCAAAGGGTTCAATATAAGAAAGCACCGCATTCTCTACGCCTTCACTGCTCTGCCTGTGATGATCCAATATGACAATTGTCTTTGTTTTTGTAAGTAGTTCAGGACATTCAGTATAAGAGGGCTTATTCACATCAACGATAACCAGCGCCGTATTCAAGTCAACAATCTCCATTGCCTGCCCTTTCGTTAAAAACATATCGCTGTCATAGTTGGAATTGTTTTCAAACCAGGCCTTAATAGGCCTCACGCTCTTTGTCACTTCATCAATGACAATGTATGCCTTTTTATTTAAAGTTCTTGCCGCACGATAAATTCCGATGGCCGCACCGAAGGAATCCGCATCACCAATTTTATGTCCCATGACAACCACCTGCTCTTTACCTTCAAGTAGTTGTTTTAAAGCATGAGCCTTAACTCTCGCCCTGACCCGTGTTCCTTTTTCTACCTGCTTTTTCTTACCACCGTAGTAATAAATCTTATCATGATCTTTGATCACCGCCTGATCACCGCCACGGCCTAATGCTAAATCAATGGCATTCTTTGCCCAATCAGAGGACTGGTTATATGTCGATGCATTGACACCAACGCCAATACACAAGGTTACAGGCATCTCATTTCCGATATTAATCTCACGAACTTCATCTAGAATGGAAAACTTCGTTGCCTGCATTTGAGGCAAATATCTATGCTGGGTAACAAAAAGAAATTTATCTTTCTCCAGTTTATTAACAATCGCATCAAAGCTTTGCATATACTTACTGATTTTTCTCTCAATCAATGCCGCAAGCAAAGATCTCCTGACCTCTTCCGTACTGTTTAAAGCCTCCTCGTAGTTATCGATATAAATAAGTCCACAAACTAACCTCTGCTCCTGATTCTCTTTAATATATTCCTTAACTTCCGTCTCATCAAACAGATACAGTGTATAAAGACGAGGAGGCACATCCTTTATTTCTGCTAAAGCATTTTCTTTTGAAACATCTTCAAGCTCTATTCTTGATAAAATTATTCGGTAATAAAATTCATTATATTCTGCATTGGTCACCAGCTTTTGATCGTCTGAAGGAAACTTTTCAGGCTCCAAATCGGAAAATATTGAATATATGCCTTTATAAGCAGCTTTATCGTCAATAATCTTTTTAAATGACCTGTTAGCCCAAAGGATTTTCCCGTTCTCATCTAATACTGCATAGGGAATCTCCATGCTATAAAGCATCTTCTTTTGTATTTGTTCATATTCCAGGGCAAATTGAATCAAGTCATTGATAATCCTGGGTTTTACACGGGTATAGAGCAATAAAGCGATTAAAGCATATACCGCCAGGCCGCCCAGTACGACAAACCCAGCAACAATATCTACATAAAATACGGCGATTGTTATGGCAAGCAAAAAAAGGCTTAATCCTATCGGCCACCTGAGATACGCCCTTAGCTGTCCTTTCAATTGAACTTTATTTTTCATCCGCTTACCTCTTTAAATAAATTTGAAATATTTGTTGCCTCAGTTATCAGCTGAGGATTGCATTCTTTGTTATTATAACATCTAAATACAATTTGGTAAATAGCTGGATTTAGGAATAAATATAAGAACCTGCAACTTTTCTAAATAATAGATAAGTTACAGGTTCTGATAATCTAATCTTTTTTAAAGTAGAAGATCCGCCATTTCCTCCGCAGCCATATAGCCGCTGGCAACAGCCCAGGCCATTTCTCCAAATTTACCACCCTTGTCATCGGCCTTAAGCAAACCGCGGCAGCAATCTCCGGCGGTGTAAAGCCCGGTGATAGGCTGCCCATTTGACCTGACGACCTGTAGACGGTCATTGTTCACAATCCCTCCTTCCGCCCCTTCATTGAAACGGATGAGATACAGGGCATAATAAGGCGGTTTTATAATGGGCAACAGAAAACTGCTGTCTTTCCCGAAATCGCTGTCCAGGCTTTGGGTGCAAAAGCTGTTATATCGCAAAACTTCTTCTTGCAGAATCTTTGGTTCAATTCCAATCGCTACTGCCAGTTCCTCAATCGTATCGGCCTTTTTAGCCGCTTTGTCATATGTACATTCCTCCTCTAGCTGACTCCGCCAGGAAGACATGCAGTACTTCATGCCAGGATCATCTTTTGCACCTTCGATAAGCCGCCCTCCCAGCTTTTCGATAATTGCCGCATCGCCAATGGCATAGCAAGCCTTGCCCGGTTGGTTCTCCAATGGACTCATAAGACGATGGGGAGAAGGCCCCTCATTCCTGAATCTCTTTCCATTCATGTTTACATTAATAAGTTCGGGTTCCGAAGCCAACCGCACAACGCCAAAATGATAAGGATGGTGGACAGGACCCATCATGGGAACCTTTACGTGCTCAAAATCAATATCCCCGCCAACTTCCTGCACCATACCGATTGCATCTCCGGTATTGGAAGCTACACTGAAAGTATGAACCGGCTGCCCTTCATAAAAGGACGGCAGGATTTTCTCTAAAATTTCCCGGTTCCTTGCGAACCCACCAGATGCAACCAGAGCACATTTTGCATTCACACGGGTCAATCCCCCGGGATCTTTGGCCAAAACAGCAGTAAATTTATCCTTTTTGTCAATGAGCAGCTGGACCGCCCGGTGTTCTGTCAACACTTCCACACCAAGTTCTTCACACTTTTTAAGCATCCGCCGGATAATAAAAGTTCCCATCCAGCCTGGTCCCATAGAATGGTCTGTAGATTTTAAATTGTCAAAGGAGCGGTTTGGGAAATCGATATAGGCCTTTCCAATCCATTCTAGATCCCCCGGCAGGCTATCGGTGGTTTTTAGTTCTATGTAGTTTTGCAGATCCGTGGAATCATAGAGCCAATCAAAAGCTTCGGAAATGGCGTAGGTCGCGCGGGTGAGCAGGGGGCGGCTCAACTTGCCTTTGCTCCCTTGATACACCGATTCAATAAACTGTTCCCTTGGATCAGGGTAGCCTGCCGCCTCATGGAGCTTAGAATAGCGCAACAGGAAGTTATGACCCAAATTTGTATTTCCTCCCGGTTTTTTTGCCTTTTCAAGTACGATTATCTTTTTCCCTGAAAGCTGGGCCAAATGAACAGCCGCAATGAGGCCTGCCCCGCCGCCGCCCAAAATCACGGCATCGCACTCCTTTGTGATAAGATCATGTTCCGAAGGCGTATTTTCCTCCGCCAGGTTTGTGATAATCCCAGATGGACAAACCTGAGCGCAGATACCGCAGTCGATACACTTTTTAGAATCAATAGCGTATTCTGTACCTACAAACCCGATGGCATGTACCGGGCATTCGTTATAACAGTAATGGCAGGTTGAACAGCCGGGACTAATTATATATGGCATGAAATATCTTCCTTTCTTTTTAATTTGTGTTTAAGGGGCGTCATTCACCCAGACTCTTGACATAACAGTTCGCATATTCCAGTTTTTCACGGTCCGTTCGCCGCTGAAGCCCTGAATTCTGGAAGATACAAAGTCTGTGGAGCTTTCAACAGCGCCAAGCGTGAGAATCCAATGCTTCTCAGCAAAATAGTGATCCGCTTCCTGACCTATTTTATTTCGCTCTTCCATAGTCGTTGCTGTGTTCATAGCGGTAAGCATTTCATCAAATTCTGTATCATCATGGAGAATGGCATTCTCAGTGGCACCAATTGCGAAAGAAAGCAGCGCTCTTGTCAGTGAGAATTTTCCACCGTTATTGAACATTGCATGCGAATCGTCAGGATCCATCCCCATTTGACTCATCTCTGGGGGCGAAGCTGCAATGGAAAGATTCATTGTCACGCCGATCTCGGCCAAATAAGTTTGTGCGAGAGCGTACAAATCCGCATCAAGGCCGCCAAAGATGACAACATCAAAGGTAAAACCGTCCGCGTAACCGGCTTCCTCCAGTAAAGCCTTCGCTCCCTCAGGATCATATACAGCATAGGAATCATATAGCTCCTGGCTCCACTCGTCAGCGGCACTGTAGCTCGTACTGATATCGAACATACCCATGAAGACCATGTCAGAATCAAGACCCAGGTAATCACGATGAATCTCTTCGCTATTAATCGCCATTTGCAGTGCCTTACGCACCTTAATATCTTGCAGCGGTTCAAGGGTTTGTTTCATTGCGATTCCGGAGGCAGCGGAGTAATAAGTATATTCTGTGAAATCGTCCGCACTCATAGAATTACGCAGCTGTTTAATTTCAGAGGTGCTTAAAACGCTCTGCCAGGCCAGCCAGTCAAGCTCACCGGAAATAAACTGGGTCAACCGGTTAGCGGATTCAGTGACAACCTGTAGTGTGATTTCGTCAATGTAGGGCAGCTTGTTCTCCGGATACCGCTCATCGTAATCATAATAATTTTCGTTTTTTATTAAACGCATACTGTTATCTAGAATGTATTCGTCAAGGATATAAGGACCTGTTCCGGCAGCATATTTCCAGTCACTTTGCTGTTCCTCTGTCAGTGCATCCCATTCAGAACCTGCTATGTTTACACTGGAGATGATCAAATCATTTATCGCCGTTTCCGTATTATAGTCAGCTTTAAGGTTAAAGATAACAGTATAATCGCCATCTGTTTCCACAGATTCCAGCATGTATAGTACTGAAGGCCAATCGACCTCTGCCGAAACGGGGGTGTCCCAGCCGCTTCCGGTACCAAGCAGCCGGTCATAAGACCATTTTACATCCTCTGCCAGAAGACCTCTCCCGTTGTAGGGCTCTTTGTCCTGAAAGGCCACATCCTCACGCAGCTTCACTCTGAGTGTCCCTGCGTCTGCGTCATATTTCCAGGTGTCGGCTATCTGGCCTGTCATATATTCCGCAGCAATATACTCCGTATCAAATGCAAAGGTTTCGGGATCATTGATTCCCCAGTCAATCGCCCAAAGGGTTTCGAACCAAAAAGCATAGGAACGGTTGTCACCCACCGCAGGGTCAAAATTATTGGCAAACTCCTGATAGTAGGCGGTGATGGAACCGCCATACCGGGGTTCATCGGCGGTAAGCTTCGTCATTTTTTCATCGCCTGTGTTCGTAGTGTCTGATCCAGAATCACCGGAGTTGGTATTTCCGCTGCAGGCCGTCAGGCACAAAAGTATGGTGAATACTAGCAGCATGGTGATTAAACGTGACATCTTTTTCATTTTTTTTACTCCTTTTCAATCATTAATTTATTTTTTGCCCAGTCTTGCTATAATCTTTGCAATTTTTTTAGTATTGTAGCTGCCGATGCCGCCTCCCAGTCTTGGATCCATCAAATCCCTAACCGCATCCCCTAACATGGCTGAAGCAAATACCATTATGGTAATCAAAATCCCGGGATATAGTGCCAGCCATGGCGCCACATACATATTTGTCCGTCCCTGATTTGTAATCATATATCCCCAGCTGGGTGTTCCAGGATCGACGCCATAACCCAGGAAATTCATGCTGGCCTCCATCATGATAACGCCGCCTAAACTGCCGGCAAGACCCATAAGAATCACGGGCATGGTATTTGGAATAATGTGTTTTAGCATCTTCCACCAGACATTACCACCCAATATGCCGCTCATTTTCACATAACCCGCATCCTTGACGGAGATTGCAGAGCTCCGAATCATTCGGGAACCACCAATTCCTGCCGGAATAGAAATCGCAAGAATCAGCTGCAAGAGGCCGTTTCCCATAATATTCATTAAGATTATTAGAATCAACATACCGGGGATACACTGCCAGCCGTCAACAAAACGCTGGAGGATCAAATCGAACTTCCCGCCGATTGCGGCACTTGTCACGCCAATCGCGATGCTGATAAGCGTTGACAAAATTGTACAGCATATACCCAAAATCACAGAAGTCCTGGCACCATAAATCAAATAAGAGAGTACATCCCTGCCTAAGGAATCAGTTCCCAGCAAATGCTCCGCTGAGGCAGGTTCCAGCTTGTGGATTACGTCAATCTGCATACTCCCGTTGACAAGCGGATAGGGTGACAGCACGTCGGCAAAGATTGCCACAAGCACAAATAGTACCAGTAAGATAAGGCCCAGCGCCCCCATGGGTTTCTTTTTGAATAAGTCTTTCATACTGTTCCTCCTCTCTATTCCAGCTCGACCCTGGGATCGATCCATTTATAAGAGATATCAACAACCAGATTGATGATCATAACAATGATAGCAAAAATCAGAACACAGCCTTGGACTACGGGATAGTCCCGGTTATCCAGCGAAGTTACAAGTTGTGCACCAATCCCAGGTATGTTGAACATGTTTTCCAAAATCACAGAGCCGCCAATTAGGCCCGGGATAGAACTGCCGATAACGGTAATGACCGGTATCATTGCATTACGGAAAGCGTGCCGGAACATGATATGACCTTCGCTAACACCCTTAGACCAGGCTGTCCGTATGTAGTCCTGCCGCATGGTCTCCAATGTTACAGTACGGACAGTACGGAGCTGATGCCCGGTCTGGCTCAATGCACCAAGCAGGGAAGGAATGAAGAACATTTTAAGGTTTTGGATTGGATCCGAAAAAAAACTCACATATTTCGCAGGCGGTGCGTATTGCCACCAGAGGGCAGGATAAATAAGCACTAAAGTAGCAATCCAAAATACGGGCAGCGCCATGAGTATGATGGAAATGCTGCGGATCGTGTAGTCAGAAATACTGTCTTGCCTGGCAGCGCAGTACAACCCCAGCGGGATAGAGATGATGTTAGTCAGGATCAGGGTGAGGAGTGCCAGCTCCAGTGTAGCCTGCAGCTGCCGCCCAATCATAGTCAAAACGCTTTCATTCTGAAATAGGGAGGTTCCAAAATCTCCCCGGAGGATGCCGGTGAACCAAGTGAAAAATTGCCAGGCAGCGGGCTTGTCCATGCCCAGTTTGGCTTCCACATCGGCGACGCTCACCTGCTGCCCCGCCTGTCCCAAACGATAAACAATCATATCCACTGCGCTGCCTGGAATCATACGCATGAGTGTAAACACAATAATACAGACAATTAACAGCGTGGGAATGAGGAGCAAAACTCGTTTTGTAATATACTTTCCCATCCTTAGTGTCCTCCTTTCATATTCGTTCCGGATACCTTGTGGCAAGCTACAAAATGTCTGCCGCCTACGTCCAGAAATTCCGGTTCCGCCTGTATGCACCGCTCATCGGCGTACTGGCACCGGGTACAGAAGTTGCAGCCTGAAGGTGGGTTTATCGGACTTGGTATTTCACCATTTAATAAAATCCTCGCTCTTTTTCTGTCTACCGTCGGGTTCGGAATAGGCGCCGCCGAGATCAGTGCCTGAGTATAAGGATGCAGGGGCGTCTTATACAGAGTATCGCTGCTGGTCAGCTCCATAATCTTTCCCAAGTACATAACCGCTACATTGTGTGAGATATGCCGTACCACAGAAAGATCGTGCCCGATAAAGATATAGGTGATGCCAAGCTCTTCCTGGATATGCATCAAAAGACCGACGATCTGGGCCTGAATGGAGACATCTAGCGCCGAGACTACCTCATCACAAACAATAAAGGCCGGGTTTAAGGCAAGTGCCCTTGCAATGCTGATCCTCTGCCGCTGCCCGCCTGAGAATTCATGAGGATGGCGATCTTTAAATTCACGGTTTAAGCCTACCAGTTCCAGCATTTGGCCAACCAGCTCCTGTTCCTCCCTTGTGCCTCTGATTGTCTTATGTATCCTCGGTCCTTCCAGGATAATATCAGAAATCGTCATACGGGGATCCAGGGAAGCATAGGGGTCTTGGGTAATCATCTGTACCTCCCTGCGGAGCCCTCGCATTTCTCCTTTTCCTAATTTTGATAGATCCTTATTGTTATAGAGAATTTGTCCGCCGGTAATATTATAATTACAAATGACGCAATGCCCTACTGTACTTTTCCCGCTCCCGGATTCCCCCACAATCCCAAGGGTTTCGCCTTTTTTAATGGCGAAACTGACATCATCAACCGCCTTAACAGCATCCACCTGTCTGGCCAGCAGCCCCTTTGTCACAGGGAAATACATTTTCAGATTATCCACTTTTAATAGCTGGTTTTCTAGCTCTTTTGGTACGGGAGCCTGTTTTTTGATCCGTTCATCAATGACTTCCTTCGTTTCCCCACCGATAGGCAATTCCACTGAGATGCTTTTAATCTTCTCTGACATTTAAACCAACGCCTCCCGTTCTGTTTTTGTCTCATTTTTCTGGAAGCAGGCACAAAAATGATCAGGCTCAATTTCCTCAAGAGGTGGGTGCTCCTTTTTGCACCGCTTGGCTGCATACATACATCTTTCTGCAAAGGCACACGTGCCTGGAGGAATTTTGCTCATATCCGGCGGTTCTCCCTCAATGGTGTGCAGCCCATAACCCTTGGGCAAATCCAACCTGGGAACAGCCCGGACTAATCCCAGCGTATAGGGATGGTGAGGATTTTCAAAAATATCCGCCGGGCTGCCAGATTCCACAATCTTGCCGCCGTACATAATTTTCACAGAATCGGCATACCGGGCAACAATACCCAGATTATGGGTGATGATAATAAGCGCCATATCCGCCTCGGCCCGCAACCGGTTCAGCTGCTCCAATACCTGTGCCTGCACTGTTACGTCTAGTGCCGTGGTGGGCTCATCAGCGATTAAAAGCTCCGGATTGCAGCTCATCGCCATTGCAATCATGGCACGCTGCTGCATTCCGCCGGAAAATTGATGGGGATACTGCTTGACTCGTTCCTCCGGATTCGGTATATCTACACTTCTTAGCAGCTCTATCGCCTTGGCCAAGGCCTCTTTTTTGCTAAGCTTCTTATGGTTCATCAGTGGCTCGGAAATCTGTGCACCGATTGTCATCACCGGATTCAGGGCTGTCCCTGGCTCTTGAAATATCATGCCAATCTTTGAACCCCTGATATTTTGAATTTCCCGTTCCGGTAACTTTAATAGATCTTTTCCCTGAAACAAAATCTCCCCACCCACAATAAGTCCCGGCGGGAATGGGATCAGCCGCAAAATAGACAATGCACTGACGCTCTTGCCGGATCCGCTTTCTCCAATAATTGCAACGCATTCACCTTTCTTAACCGTATAGGATAAATCATCGGCAGCACGTAATTCCGCCCCGTTATTATAAAAATAGGTTTTTAAATGCCGAACTTCCAATAAATCTTCCATACTGCACCCTGCCCCTCATATAGTTTATGTCATATAATAATAGCAAAAATCATGCCAACATCGAACAAAAAAAGGGGTAAATCCCACCACGGCAGGTATCAGCCCTAAAAATAATTATATTGCATGTCATATTCTTAACACACAGTATTATTGCGGTACATATTTTGATTCAAAAACGGGTCAAATTCCCATGTAAATTTGATAACTTACTAAAAATAGGCTTTTTAAACGGGAAGATACTGATTCATATTTGAATCAACATCTTCCCGATATACGTTTCCTTCTATGGCGCATCTATGTATATATTGTGTTTCTGCATTTTACGACATAGAGTTGGCTGCGATATTCCAAGGTGCTTGGCAGCTTTTCGTGTCGTTCCATAGTTAAGTATTGCGGAAGTAATTGCCTGTTTTTCAATGATGGCAACCCGCGCCTCCAATGTCAAGGTTTCTTCATTATACCAAATCATGGGGTCATCCATGTCATGTATACTCACCATCTGCAGCTCCGTTCTGTCAATTCGCTCGCCGGTTCCCCAGGCGAACAGCCGCTCAATTAAGTTTTCCAGTTCCCGCACATTACCCGGCCAGTCATAGTTGAGTAGGGCATCCATGGCATCATCCAGCAGTATTTTTGGCGTATCATATTTTTTGCTGTATTTTTGCAAAAAGTGATTTGCCAGCACCGGAATATCCTCTTTCCGGTCACGCAGTGGACTAATAAAAAAAGGAATTACATTTAACCTAAAATAGAGGTCTTTTCTGAATTTCCCAGTATTAGCCAGAATACGGAGGTTTTGATTTGTCGCCGCAATAATTCTGACATCAATGGAAATTGCTTCTGTTCCGCCGATGCGGGTAACCTCCTGTTCCTGAAGTACCCGGAGAAGCTTTGCCTGCATGCTCATAGGCAACTCTCCGATCTCATCCAAAAAGATTGTTCCTCCGTTTGCCGCTTCAAACAATCCCTTTTTACCCCGCTTTAGGGCGCCGGTAAACGCCCCTTCCTCATAGCCAAACAACTCTGACTCAAACAGGCTCTCAGGGAAGGCAGAGCAATTGACTTTAATAAAGGGTTTGTCCCATCTGGGGCTGTGTTGCTGTATGCCTTTTGCAATGAGCTCTTTTCCGCAGCCGGTCTCTGCTTGGATCAGCACGGAAGCATCCGACTGCTGTAAGCGGGAAAAGAGGTCTTTGATTCGCTTTATTTCATGACTTTCTCCAATCAGGCTACTTTCTTCTGTTTTGAATAATGTCCCCCGCTCCTTATTAATTTCTTTCAAGCGGGAAAGACCTCGACGCTGGATTTTTATGATCGATTCATACTCCTCCAGTACCTGTAAAGGAATCCCCTCTGCCTCAAAAGGCCTGATTCCAAGTAAAAAGCGATTGTGATTCCGAATCTCATCCGGTATTTTGTATTCCGCCATCTTGTTCCTCCGAACGTAAATCGACCGATACCACTTCTTTTCCCGGTGAGTTCCTTATTATGCTTATTGAAGCCGAGTCGGGCGATATTCTTTGTTTTAGAATATCACATTAAGCCGTTGCTGTCTATGCAAGTACACTTAGGGTTGACTACAATACAAAATTCAATTTGCTGCAATAAAATATTTATGATAAAATTATATAATGAAATCAGAGAAGGAGTTTAAGAAAATGAAGGTTTGTATTTTTTTTGCTGATGGACTTGAAGAAATAGAAGGATTGACCGTTGTAGACTTATTACGCAGAGTAGATATCCCTATCTCCATCATATCAATCACCGGAAACAAAATGATTACCGGCGCCCATGATATTAAAATTGAAGCAGATATCCTTTTCGAAGATATGGATTTTACTGATACAGGAATGTTGATACTTCCGGGCGGAATGCCGGGAACTAAAAATCTTAAAGCTCACGAAGGTTTGTGCCGCTTACTTCATGAATTCAATACAAAGGGTAAATATATTGCTGCTATTTGTTCTGCTCCAAGTGTTCTTGGCCAATTAAATATATTGAATGGCAAAAAAGCTACTTGCTATCCAGGGTTCGAGAACCAGCTGTCAGGCGCAGCGCTTTCAGACGGCAATTGCGTGACAGACGGTAACATCATTACCAGTCGCGGCATGGGAACCGCCATTGATTTTGCGGCAGAAATTATCTCTATCATTAAAAATCGTTCTGTTGCTGAAGCATTAAAGGAAACCATAATCTATACACGATTTTAGGAAAGTTCCCACCATTGCAAGAAAAAAAGAGATAAATTACTTCGGTTAATCACCTTGGATTAACAGTGAGTAGCTTATCTCTTTCTTGTGCTATTTTTTTATGTACTTTATGCTTCGTTTGACTATGTCTATGATATACAATAAGATAAGTATTCCTGCTAAAACAGGAAAAATAGTATTCCCCGCCAAAAACACTCTTAAGCCTATATCTGATAGCAGCATAATGAACAAAATATCAACAATCAGACCATACTTTTCGATAATTGAATTGTATTTTTTCAGCATTATATCACACTCCTTTAGCAATATTATACTACCGTGGAGATTGATAATCTATAGCGTATTGCTTTTTTCCAGCAATCCCCTAGTACGCCTATCATCTAATTTATTACCTAATAAGCTTTCAAAACCAATAGGTATTTCTGTTTGTTTTAAACTTGTATATACTGCTCTTTTCCAGCCATCGTATTTTTCCTTACGCACCGCTTCGACCATGTGCGGCTGATAACGAATTCTTTTTACATTATTATAAACATTCTTTCCAAACAACCCCATAGCCATTCCTGCCATCCATGCTGCACCGGTTCCTGAAAGCTCCTCCATACCTGAAACCAAAACAGGCATACCCAATATATCACTCTGAAATTGCATTATATATTTATTTCTGGTAGGTCCACCGTCAACGCGCAGTCCTTCCGGAAGAATACCGGTATCCTGGTACATGGCCTGGATTATATCACAGATTTGGTAAGCAATACACTCTAAACCGCCCCGGACGATTTCGTTTTTTCCGGTGTTTCTCGTCATCCCGGTAATCATTGCTGTTGCATGACTATTCCAATAAGGCGCGCCAAGACCTGTAAAAGCAGGAACTAAATACAAACCATCTGCTTTGATGGCTTTATCAGCCAAGGCTTCCGTCTCCGCCGCCGAGTCAATCAAGCCCAAATCCTCCTTTAGCCAGGTAATGACCGCACCGGTATAATTTAAATTGCCTTCCAACACATAATTTATCTTTCCATCAATTCCCCAGGCTAGAGACGTCACAATGCCATGCTCACTTAAGAATGGTTTTTCTCCGATATTCATCATAATCGAAGACCCGGTTCCATAGGTTGTTTTTATCATGCCTTTTTCCAAACAGCCCTGGCCGAATAAAGCACCATGGGAATCCCCGAGAACGCCGTGTATAGGGATTGGATGAGGCAGGCAGCCTTCCAGGTCTGTCTGCCCAAATTTATCATTGCTGCTGCAGGCCTGTGGCATGGCATCAATGGAAATCCCAAACAAATCGCATAATTCACTATCCCATTGTAAATCAAAAATATCAAACAACTGGGTTCTGGATGCATTGGAAAAATCTGTTTTATGAAACCTTCCGGCGGTCAGCCTAAAAATAAGCCAGCTGTCAACCGTTCCAAAGCATAAATTCCCCTTTTCCATCTCTTTCTTGGCTTCCGGAATATTTTTTAATATCCATGCATATTTAGATGCCGGAAAGTACGGCGATAAAGGCATGCCCGTATGTTCTCTGACCATATCACCTTTATTGGCTGCTTCAATCTCTAAACAAATATCATGAGCTCTGGCACATTGCCATACAATGGCATGCCCAAATGGTTTTCCCGTTTTTCTATGCCATGCCAGCGAGGTCTCCCGCTGATTGCTGATACCGATGCCAATTACCTTTTTTCGGTCAATGCCTGATTCCTCTATAAGCTTCTTTACTACATAAATTGTATTACTATAAATTTCTTCAGGATCATGGGAAATCCAGCCCGCCTTACTGATAATCTGTTTATGAGGAATATCCGTTCTTTTTAACAGTTTTCCTTCATGGTTAAAGAGCAGAGCCTTTGTTCCCTGGGTACTTTGATCGATACTTATGATATATTCTTCCATCATCATTACCCCTTTTTTCCAATGGTCTCTTTGACAGCCCTTGCAATTCCTTCGGCATTCAAACCATAATAATCAAAGACTTCTTTAGATGTCCCGGTGATGACAGGTTCATCAGGAAGCGAAAGATTTACCACTTTCTTAGGCATATTGGCACCGACTACCTGGCTTATTCTTGACCCCAGCCCACCATAAGGTGCATGCTCCTCTACCGTGATAACAGCCTTCACTTTTTCGGCTGCTTTTAAAACCGCATTTTCATCCAGAGGCTTTATGCAGTACATATCCAATACGCCAGCCGAAATTCCTTCTTCTTTTAAAAGCCCTGCCGCATCTAATGCCGGCCTGACCATTTCACCGCAGGCAATAATGGCAACATCGCTTCCTTCCTCCAGTACCACCGCTTTATCTAAAATAAACGGTGTATTTTCTTCCGTATAGACATCTTCTACAGGATTTCTTCCGACCCGAACATAGGCAGGCCTCTCATCTTTTAGAAGCGCCTCAATCAGGCACTTCGTCTGATGCCTGTCACTGGGCAGATAAACACGCATATTTGGAATCGCAGACATAGCCGCAATATCCTGGGCAGAATGATGGCTCATTCCCAGGGCGCCATAACTGATGCCGCCGCTGATGCCAATCAAGGTCACATTGGTATTTGAATATGCTACATCAACTTTACACTGTTCATAAGCCCTTGTTGTTAAAAAACAGGCCGGTGAAGCAGCAAATACTTTTTTTCCGCAGCTGGCCAGTCCCGCTGCCATTCCAACGAGATCCTGCTCAGCAATACCAGCTTCTACAAACTGCTCCGGATAAGCATCAGCAAAGGGAGTCAAGGAAGCTGAACCCCTGGAATCACTGCAGAGAACGAAAATGTCTTTATCCTCTGCGGCCTTTGCTCTCAGCATGTCACAAATTGCCTGTCTGTTTGCTATTTTATTCATCAAGCACTGACTCCTTCCTGTCTTTAAAATCCTTGATAATCTGGTTGTATTCCTCTTGATTTGGTAATTTATGATGCCACTGGACCTTTTTTTCAATGACTGAAGAGCCATAGCCTTTGATAGTATCAGCAATGATTACTGTGGGTTTACCTTTTGTTTTGGCGGCTATGTGGGAAGCCGTCTCTAATGCTTCATAATCATGACCATCGACCTGAATCACATGCCACCCAAAGCTTTTAAATCGGCTTTTAAGATCCTCATGCCCCATCACTTCTTCCGTACATCCTGAAATCTGCAGACGATTCCGGTCAATCACCGCACAAAGATTATCCAGTTTATAGTGGGAAGCTGCCATAGCCGCTTCCCAGATGGAGCCTTCTGCCAGTTCACCGTCTCCCATCACCGTATAGACCCTGTAGACTGCCTGATCCCTTTTCCCGGCCAGGGCCATACCTACACAAACAGGAAGCCCATGACCGAGGGAGCCTGAATTCATTTCAATCCCAGGCAGCTTATTATTGGGATGTCCAATATATTTAGAATCAAATTTACTAAAATTTTGAATGACTTCATTGATATCTAAGAATCCGCATTCTGCCAATACCGCATAATAGGCCTCCACTGCATGGCCTTTGCTCAGGATAAAGCGGTCTCTGTCAGGATTTCCCTTCGTTTCCGCAGATATGTTCATGACTCTTTTATACAACACCAGAAGAATATCCAGCACACTCATATCCCCTCCGATATGACCGCCCCCGCCTTCCATAATCATATCAACAACCTGTTTCCTTAAATCAAATGATCTGGCTTTTAAATTCCGTGTATCCATGACCTTACCTCTTCCTCATTATCATCATACAAATCCGGTGTCACTCCGATATATTTACATGCTTCATATAAAACCGGCACCACATTTTTATGGATTCCCACACAATGGTGGATATAGGGACCCTCTACCAATTTTGCTTCCAGCTTCTTCCAGTTTTTTACTTCTATCCAAACATAAGTTCCCTTAGTGTAAGGACCTTCAATCCCTTTGGCGCTTCCAAGCAGCATGGAGTATTCACTATTGTCGCCGTCAAAGCGGCAAAGGGTCATCTCGCCATGTTTCGCCTCAGCCTCCACAGCGCCTGGATTTTCAAAGGCAAGGGGGTAACCTATGGAAGGCTTATCCTTAGCACAGGATGCCGGCCATGGACCGCAATGCTGAAGCAACTCCCCATTTTCATTGTCAGGATGACGGACCGTCCAATCAGCAAAAAAACTATGTAGTTCTCCCATTCCCGCAGCTTCACATAAGACTGCCGTAATTGCCCCATGGATATCCGTCTCACAGACGACTGGAAATCCCTCATCATTTAAAAGGCTGTTGGCTGCACAGGGCATAATGCCAATCTCATCCTGCAGGGCATTCCAGCACTGAATGGCTGCCGCATTACAGCCGTAGGCATCCGCAAGATTTCTGATCGCCACTTTTAGGGCGGCAACTGTTTCAAGCTCATCCTCTTTGATGGCAATATTAAAGTTTTCCCTGCAGTAGCTTATGACTTTTTTGACTTCTGTCCGTTCTTCCTTGGCTTTTTGAACCTCTTTGGTCAACTCAGGCAGGGGTATGGGTGAAAGCTGAATGTTATATTTCTCCAATAACTCTCCTTCATTACACATGGTGGACCAGAAGTCGAAGGGACGCGGCCCAATCTGTAGTATTCTTGTTTTCCGGAAAGCTTTGACAACACTACAGACCGCAACAAAGTTGTTAAGTCCCCGTTCAAATTCCGGATCAGTCAGCCTTAAGTTACATAAATAAGTAAAAGGTACCCCAAATCTTCTTAATACCTTTCCGGTTGCAAATAAACCACACTGGCTGTCTCTAAGGCGGACGCCGTCGGGCAGCGGCCGTTCGTCTCTGGGACCCCAGAGTAAGACAGGTAGATCCAATTCTTTGGCTAATCTGGCCACTTCATATTCTGTCCCAAAATTCCCATGGGGGAAGAAAAGGCCGTCTACGCCTGCCTCTTTAAATTTAGCAGCTATTTTGATTCTGCCGGCATCATCATAGAGAAGCCCATCCGCGGATATATCATCAATATCCACAAAACGGATGCCCAGTTCTCTTAATCTGTCCCGGGTTAGATTTGCATACTTGACTGCATCCGGTGCTGAAAAAATGTTTCTTCTGGTCGGGGCAAACCCCAATATGATTTCGTTCATTCTAATACCTCCTATACGCAGAATTCTCTGCTTTGTTTTTATTATATAAATTTGGGAACTGAATATATATAATAAATTAAGTTATTTTTACTTAATTTCAACTTAATTATTGCAATATATCTATGAACCCATTATAATTACAAATACTTAACTATTTATTTTCTTTGAACAAGTTTTTTATAGGAGATTGCATATGAGTATTTCTGCAAAAGAACTTTCACATTTACTAAATCTCTCTGAAGCAGCAGTATCCATGGCATTAAACAATAAGCCGGGAGTTAGCACCAATACCAGAAAAAAAGTCATAGAGGCTGCCAGAAATCACGGTTATGATTTCACGAGAATATCCGGCAGCCACCCTGCAACCGGTAACATTCACGTGATTGTTTATCGGAAACATGGTGCTGTTGTCACTGAAACGCCTTTTTTCTCTGCGCTTTTAGATGGGATTAATGAAGAATATAATTCGACCAGGTTTCATTTAAATATCAATTATATCTACCTATCTGAAAATATCGAACGCCAGCTGCAGGAAATTTTATACTCCGGCTGCATCGGTATTATTTTGCTGGCTACAGAAATGAAGGAAGAAGATTTTAAACCTTTTTCCAATTTGCCTGTTCCGGTGGTTATCCTGGATAATTATTTCCCTTCGGTTAAAAGGGACTGCATTCAGATCAACAACAGGCAGGGGGCTTTTACTGCTACCAATTATCTGATCACCCAAAGAAAAAGACAGCCGGGTTACCTGCATTCTTCTTATCTGATTTACAATTTTGAGGAACGGAAAGAGGGTTTTATGAAAGCCGTGAAAAGCAGCGGTATGTCATCATCTAATTCTATTATCCATCTCCTCTCCCCCTCTATGGAAGGCGCTTATGCCGATATGCTGGGACTTGTAAATCAGGGTGAAAATATTGCGGACTGCTATTTTGCCGATAACGATTTAATTGCTGCCGGAGCCATGCGCGCCTTCCGTGAGAGGGGGTATCGTCTGCCTGAGGATATTGCTATTATCGGATTCGATAATATGCCGATGTGTGCCTATTTAGAGCCGAATTTGACGACCATAGATGTACCGAAACAATATATGGGGAAAATGGCTGCACATAGACTGAATACTATACTGGAGGCCAAAGAATTTGTACCGGTAAAATATGAAATTAGTACGGAGTTAGTGAAACGGAAATCGGTTTAATACTTCATATCCTTTCCGCTGTATACCGAAAGCATCTTTTTATGAAAAGCAACTCCAAATTTATAGATTTTTAAACATCACTCACCGGATTCTCGATTGGATGTTACATAATGAGTGTCCATAAACAGACCGGTCAGGGATAGCATCCAGCCATGATAAAAACTCATCCGTCCTGTTATCTGCATGTGCCTGGTTTTTCTTTGATGCCCTTTTTGCATTAGCTGTCTATATATTTCCCGTCCCCTGCGAGCTTTTTTCCGAATTTCGGGATCAGCTCATACAGTTCTTTTACCTGGACATTAAATATCCCCGCTATTTCTTCCACTTCTTCTGAAAGCGTTTTGATGAATCCACTGAATACCCGGACGGCGGGACAAGGTGTTTTTTCTTCCCGTAATCGCAAAGGCCGCATTTTCTCCGGAGCTGGGAATTCCTTGATAACTCCCGGCGAAAGGAATCCACTGTCTTATGCTCAAATACGATCAGTGCAATCAACAGGTTCCACATGACACGTATGGGGTAGTCTTTTTTGTTATAATATCAGTATAATTAGGGAGAACTCTGTACTTTTATGCTCCCAAAATGGTTTTTGAAAGGAAGTGACGTTATGCCAGAAAAGAAAAGTACCTATGTCGGATACACTGAATCGCGGAAACGAGCAAATGAGAAATATTTAAAGGAATCCGTTGAAGATAAGGATTCGAGTCCCAAAAGGAGAAAAGCCTAAAATACAAGCTCATGCTGCCAAGATGGGTGAATGCACCAACTCATTTATTAAGTGTGCCATTGATGGGACTATGGAACATGATAATAATAAAAAATAACAAATAAAGAACTTGAAATACGATTACCAGTATGCTAAAATGAGCATAGAAAAAGGAACAACCACCCACAAAGTGGTTGACCAGTATAAAAGTAGAAATTCCACCCTCGACTCGCCAAAGTACATGGGTGGTTTTTCTATGTCTGCTAACCTATCAGCTTAAGAATCAAGGTCAGTAATGCCAGAATAAACATGCCAAAGGCCATAAGGTCTTTAAAGTCAAAATTCTTCATAGGCACCACCTCCCACTATGTAATGAGAGGTCAACACACCCTGTACACGGTGTTCCTTGAAAATTATTAAATACTTTTTCAGATATTTGTATTTGTCATCGATTCTAAGCAATATCTTATTCACCCTTTAATTTCTCTCTTTTTCCAAATCTATATTTCTCTCTAATGCAGCAACATCATATATTATCGCCTCATCAATATAAATATAAAATTGTTTGATAACTTTATTTATACCTTTTATAAACCTCTCAACTGCTTCCTTTGTTTTAATGTCTTTATTATTGGGGGCAATTCTATATCTATAGTGTAATGGTCCATAGATATCTCATAGCTGTATGTTCCTAATCTCATTTGTATTTTTATCATCTTTGAAAATAATTCTCTCTACAATCTTTAAAATTATGGCCACTAATCCTAATAATATAGGTGCAATAATATTATTGTTCAAGAAATTTAAAATTTCATTCCACATATAAACACTCCCCAAATTGTCATCATGATGATAATTATATCCCAAATTCTACTATCATACAGTATTCAATTGTCAATTTCCGTATATCTAGCTCCAACCATCTTAAACCCAACAATGTCAGCAGGAGTTTTTAAACTAAAAACACCCACTACTTTTCAGTAATGAGTGTTTTAAATCAGATTTTGTACCAAGATTGTACCAAATCAGATGTCCTACATTAGCAACCCCTTATAAACCCTGGGATTAATCCATGACATAAGGCATTATTGCAATATGTCTTGCTCTCTTAATTGCTACTGTAAGGGCTCTCTGATGCTTTGCACAGTTTCCTGTGATTCTTCTTGGAAGGATTTTCCCTCTTTCAGATACGTATCTTTTAAGCTTGTTTACATCTTTATAGTCAATTATAGCATTCTTGTCTGCACAGTAAACGCAGACTTTTTTTCTTCTGCGTCCGCCTCTTCTTCTCATCGGACCGTCGTTTCTATCTTTATTGAACGCCATGCTAAACCTCCTTTACTCAATTAATATATGCTCGTCCATATTTAACTAAACGGTAATTCTTCATCGATTCCATCCGGAATATTCATAAAACCATCCCCTGCTGCCGCACTGGGGGCCGGTTTGTTCTCGGAGAAATTATTACCTGCATAGCTGGACGCATTGTTTTGGCTTGCCGCCTTGCTTTCTGCAAATTCCTGTTCCTCTACAACGACATCGGTTGTATATACCTTGACGCCGTCCTTATTAACATAACTTCCGGTTTGAATTCTCCCGCTGATAACAATCTTAGTGCCTTGTCTAAAATACTTTTCAGCAAACTCTGCGCTGCGTCCAAAAGCAACGCAATTGATGAAATCTGCATCCGGTTCACCTTCTCTTTTGAAGGATTTATTAACAGCCAGGGAGTATCTTGCAAATGCAGTTGCTTTCTCACCCTGAGAATATCTTACATCAGGATCTCTGGTTAATCTTCCCATTAAAATAACTTTATTCATGTAGACCTTCCTCTCTTAATTAAGCATCTTGTCTAACACATAAATATCTAATTACATTCTCCATGATGCGGATACGCTGCTCCACTTCATTAGGACAATCTGGATTTGACTCGAAAGTAATAAAGTAGTAGTAACCTTCTTTCATCTTCTGAATCTCATAGGCTAATCTTTTCTTACCCCATTCGTCAACGCTTGAAACAGTTCCTCCAAAACGGGTAATATAGCCTTTGATCTGCTCGATAACGGCACTTCTTGCTTCGTCTTCGAGCGTTGCATTAACTACTACAGTCAATTCATACTTGTTCATGCTTTTCGCACCTCCTTCTGGTCTCTGGCCCTTTACATTGTAAAGAGCAAGGAAATCGATATACGCTTCTATATCACAATTAAAAAGAATAGCATATCCGCCAAACAAAATCAAGTGTTTTCAATGATTTTATGTAGATTTTATGTATTAAACAGTATTATCGTTAACTGTTCTCTTCTTCGGCCTTTCGAAGGCCACGCAATTTCTTCTCTACCTGCTTTCTTGGTATCATAATCTGATGCTGGCAGCCCAGGCATTGAAGCCGGAAATCCGCACCAATTCTTAGAACTTCCCATTCGAAACTTCCGCATGGATGTTTTTTCTTTAACCTTACGATGTCACCCACATTAATATCCATATCACACCTCATATACTCGCCATTTATCAATAGTATAACATGTTTTCCGGCAATGTAAAATAGTATTCTTCCCCCTCCCCAACATTATAATGCCTAATGGAAAATTTGAAAAAATCGGATGTGATCACATCCATTTAAGAAGATATAAAAGAAATATACACTATATTTTATACTTTATTTTATAAAATTTCAAGTCACTTTTAAAAAAATTTACCGACAGAATTCTACATCTACCAGTGGAACCTGCGCTTAAGTTCCCCAATAATTTATCATATCCTTATCTTATCACAGTGCACCCATATGAATCAAGCAGCATTGAAAAAGTTCTTCAACGGGTTTTTCAACTCCAATTATTAGTAACATTACATAAATTATAATTGTAAATTTTAGAGCTTTCAACTAAAGTTTTCTCATAATATAAAATACATATAGACAGTGGTAAAGGATTGTGTTATAAATAGGTTAAGCGTTTAAACGGTTAAACGCTTAACCTAGGATAGGGGAGTGTATACAATATGAGAAGAGCGACCTTAAAGGATGTAGCTATCCATGCCGGAGTATCACCGGCAACCGTTTCTTATGTGTTAAATGGGAAGAAAAAAACAATTTCAAAAGAAACCAAGGAACGGATTTATAAAGCAGTAAAGGAATTAGAATATATTCCGGACATGAATGCCAGGGGGCTGGCGGCAAAGGATACAAAACTAATCGGCGTGGTGGTGCCCCAGACTGAGCCAGGCAGTAAGTTGATGTTCCAGAATGATTTTTACAGTGAGATCCTTGGCAGCATTGAATATCAGGCAAGACTTAGGGGTTATCATGTGATTATCTCAGGAACTAATGTAGACGAGAATTATATGAAGCTGGTTCAGGAAAGAAATCTGGCCGGTGTCATTATTATTGGCATGTATGCCGATGATTTTTATGAGCAGTTTAAAAAGATACAGATACCGGTCGTATTAATTGACTGCTATTGCAAGGATAATTTTTCCCATAACATTCGCATTGATGACGCCTTCGGAAGCTATCAGGCTACCCAGTATGTCATTAATCAAGGGCACCGTGCGATCGCATTCCTCTGCGGAACCCTAAAGGAAAATGGTGTTATGAAGAAACGGTTTAACGGATATTGCCAGGCGCTTTTAGAGGCAGGGATTCCATTTCGACAGGACTATGTCTTTGAAGGGGAAGTGGATTATGAAAGCGGAATAACATTTGCCGACAGAATTGCCGACGATCATAAGGGGATTACGGCCATCGTAGCGATGGCGGATACCTTAGCGATCGGTATTATGAAGGGCTTATATAATCGAGGGGTCAAAGTGCCGGAAGATATTTCAGTGATGGGATTTGATGATTTGGAGATATCTGGGTATTTGATTCCGGGCTTAACCACTATCAAACAGGATATTTCACTAAAAGGGGAGCATGCGGTAGAGATACTTGTGAAAAACATGAATGATCCCGATATGGACAAACAAGAGGAAGTCTTACCAACAGGCTTAACGGTGCGAGACAGTGTGAGAAAAATTAATTAAGTCAATCAGGAGGCGGTTTATGAAAAGATTTAAAGTCAATGCGCTTAATATCTGCCAGATACCATTGCCGGATGGGAAAACAGCAGTTTTACATATGAAAACAAGAGGATCTTTAACTGAGCTTATGATTACCATGCCCTATAAAGGAGCCTATGGCATGGGAGAGAAATATAATGGGTTAAACCAGAAGGGTAAGTGCGCCGTCAATCAGGTCGAAGAGAAGTTTTGCGATCAGGGAGAAAAGTCATATTATGTCACCCCCTTCTTCTTAACGGATAACGGCTTTGGATTGTACGTAGATACCATGGAGAAAACGACATTTGAATTTTTAGATGAAATACACTGTACAATACCTTCAGACTCGGAAATTGTCGTGTTTACCGGAACACCTGAGACGATCATTTCAGAATATATGTCAATTTTTGGACAAGCCAAGTGTCCGCCTGAATATGCATTTGGGCCGTGGATTTCAGCAAACCATTGGAACTCACAGGAGAAGGTCAAGGAACAGCTTAAGCTGCTTAAAGAGCATGACTTCCCAGCGACGGTCATTGTTTTGGAAGCTTGGAGTGATGAATCGACCTTTTACATATTTAATGGAGCCCGCTACCAGCCAAAGGCTGAGGGTGCATTTCGATATGAGGACTTTGATTTTACGGACAGCTTATACTGGAAGGATCCCAAAGGGTTGATTGAGCAGATCAATCAACAGGGGCTGCATCTGGTTTTGTGGCAGATACCGGTATATAAGCAGCAAACAGAGGGCGAATATAATGAGCAAAACGAACGGGACAGACAGGGCGCTATCGAGAGAGGTTTTTGCGTAAAGAATAAGGACGGAACGCCTTATGTGATTTCGGAAGGTCATTGGTTTGCCGGTTCGCTAATCCCCGACTTTACAAATCCGGCAGCCAGAAAAGCATGGTTTAGTAAGCGGAAATATCTGCTTGATCTTGGGGTTTCGGGCTTTAAAACAGATGGCGGGGAATTTATTTATACGCCGGATGTCGTATTTGCTGATGGAACGACCGGAAAAGAAGGGAAAAATCAATATTGCCAAAACTATTTAAAGGCGTATACGGAATTCATTGGCGACAATCATGTGCTGTTTAGCCGCGCTGGTTTTGCCGGCGTGCATACGACGCCGATTCATTGGGCGGGAGATCAGCAATCCACGAATGAAGAATTGAAAAATGTTTTGCAGGCAGGCTTGTCTGCTGCTATGACAGGAATGATATTTTGGGGATTTGACATTGGTGGCTTTGCCGGCCCATTGCCATCAATGGATTTATATCGAAGAGCAACACAGCTTGCCTGCTTTTGCCCGATCATGCAATGGCATTCAGAGCCTTGTGGCGGGCAGTTTAAGGAAATCCTGCCGGGTGCTAAAGGCAATAATGAAAGAAGCCCCTGGAATCTGGCAGCTGCCTTCGGTGAACCGGAGTTTATCGAAGAGATACGTTATTGGCATCGGCTAAGAATAAAGCTTCTTCCATATATTTATCATACGGCAATTGATTGTGCGGCACATAACCGGCCGATGATGAGGCCGCTGGTATATGAGTGGGCCCAGGATTTGCAGGCGATTAAAGCGGAAGATGAATTTTGCCTTGGTGAGGACATGCTCATTGCACCCTTGCTGGAAGCGGGCGAGAAGGCACGAGAGCTTTATCTTCCGGAGGGAGACTGGTATGGATTTTTTTCAAAAGAACTCTATGAGGGTGGGAAATGGGTGGACTCGTCAAGGGAGCGATTTCCTGTTTTTATATGCAAAGGAGGTGGAATAGCTCTGGAAGAGGGAAGATTTATTTTTGATGGTCAACCGATAGAATGAACAAAGTGAAAGGAATGGGATTTTATGAAAAAGAGAAGAATTAAAACAATGTTAGCGGCAGGCTTGGCACTAATAATGATCATTTCACTTGCCGGATGCGGCGGTGGCGGATCAGCTGAGCCGGAGAACACAGCGGACACCGATGCAAACACCACTGTGGCGGCAGAAGCGGCATCAGAGGCAGCTAATGAGGAAGAGGTGACGATTACATTTGCCAATTTCAATGCCTCAGGAGGAAATGAAGAAACCTTAGAGGAAATGTATCTGGCATTCCAGCAGGAATATCCCAATATTAAAGTGGATATTGAAACCATCGGCTATGATGACTATTTCACCCAGATGCAAACGCGGGTTGCCGGCAATACGGCGCCGGATTGCTATGAACTGAATATTGAAAACTTTGCGGCATACGCAGCTAAAGGTGTATTGGCAGAAATTACCGGAGTGGACTTTGCTGGAATCAATGAAACGGCGCTAAGTGCATTTAATGTCGATGGCAAGCAATACGGTGTTCCCGGAAGCTTTTCCAATGTCGTCCTGATTTATAATAAGGAGCTGTTTGATCAGGCAGGAATAGAATATCCTACTGATGACTGGACATGGGACGATGTTCAGGTGGCAGCAGAGAAAATAAAGGGGCTTTCAGATGACATTTTTGGGATTTATGCGCCGGTCACTTACAATGAATTTTTTAAAGTAGCGGCACAATACGGCGGCTCTTTATTGAATGAAGATAAAACCGAATTTACAATTAATTCGGCGGAGAACATTCAAGCAGCACAAATGATGGTTGGCAGAATCGTTGATTCCAATGTTCAGCCTAACTCAAGTCAAATGGGCGGCATGGATGACTGGAGCCTATTTGAGAGTGGGCGCCTAGGAATGATTTCCACGGGCATTTGGGCATTTGGTACTTTTACAGAGGAATGTGATTTTGAATGGGATATTTGCGTGGAGCCAGGAGGCACACAAAAGGCAACGCATTTCTTTAGCAACGCCTATGTCATTAATGCTGACAGCGATAAGTCAGAAGCTGCCGCCACATGGATTAATTGGCTTGCATCCAGTGGAGAAGCTGCTAAGTTGAGGATTGAAAAAGGCTGGGATCTGCCGGCGATCACAGATGAAAGTGTGCTGTCGGCTTATTTGGAAATCACACCGCCGGAAAACAGGCAGGCTGTCTTTGATTCCTTGAATTACTTGGTGACACCTCCGATTATCGAGGAATATAGTTTGATGTCAGATATCATTACAGGAAAATTAGAAGAAGCAGCATCTGGTAAAATCACTGCACAAGAAGCATTAGATCAGGCGCAGGCAGAATGTGAATCCAGAATCACTTTAAAATAGCAAATATAAGTGCCGTATAAATAAAGCCTAGTATACGGCACTTATTAAAGGGGAGAAACAAAGATGATGAAAAAAAACAGGAGCTTACGAGAAGCAGCCAGTGCGATCCCTTTTTTGCTGCCAAGCGTTGTCGGGATGATCTTTTTTAGCTTGCTGCCGATTGTGATTTCGGTATTTATCAGCCTGACCGATTGGGATGGGCTGGCAGCACTGAGCCTTGGTACCCTTGCCGAGCGGTTTATCGGTTTTGGGAATTATCAAAATATTTTAGGTGGAGAAGAATTCTGGCGGGTGCTTAAAAACACATGCTATTATATTGTGCTGTATATCCCTTTGGTATTAATTGCATCCCTTGGGATTGCCACGCTGCTTAACAAAGGAAAAAAGGGTACTGCAGTGATGCGAATCTTATATTATATACCGGTGCTGACCTCATGGGTCGCTGCCAGCCTGATATGGAAATGGGTATTAAGCTCACAATATGGTATTTTAAATCAATTGCTTGCCCTCATCGGTATTAAGGGTCCTGAATGGCTGACCAGTGAGATATGGGCGATGCCCGCCATTGTCCTCGCCTCAGTTTGGAAGGATATGGGGTTTTTTGGACTATTTTTGACATCTGGGCTTGCTTCTATCGATAAAACCTACTACGAAGCGGCGACTGTTGATGGCGCCGGAAGGATTAAAACATTTTTTAAAATCACATTGCCTTTATTGACACCATCAATATTCTTTTGTCTTGTCATGGCTCTCATTAATGCTTTTCAGCTATTTCCGCAGGTAATGATCATGACAGAAGGCGGTCCAAACGGTGCGACCCAGGTGATGGTGGAGCGGATTTATAATTATGGCTTCAGATACTTTAAGATGGGATATGCGGCGGCATTTTCCTGGCTTCTCTTTATCATTATCTTTATCTTAACCTCCATCCAAATGAAGCTGCAGAAAGGATGGGTGCATTATGAATCGTAAGAAAACATTACATAATATTGGCTTTTATGCCATTGCTGTCCTGGTTTCTATCGTTGTGCTCATCCCCTTTTTCTGGATGATTTCCACATCTTTGAAAAGTAAGGGTGCCCTGATGGCTCTGCCGATTCAATGGATTCCAGAAAACCCTACCTTTTCGGCATATGAGAAGGTCTTTACAAGATTTCCGTTTATGAGGGCGGCATTTAACAGCTTTCTGATTACCGTCAGCTATACATTGATTACGCTTATTTCTGCATCGATGGCGGCATTTGCTTTTACAAAGATTAAGTTTCCATTTTCAAATGGCCTCTTTAAAATGTATATTGCATCAATGATGATACCAACACAGGTTACATTAATACCGTTATTTATCATTATGAATAAAATGGAATTAATCAATACCTATCCCAGTGTCATTCTCCCGTCATTATTTAAGGCCTTTGGTGTATTTTTGCTGGTCCAAAATATGAGGACGATTCCCGATGACTTTATGGAAGCGGCTAAAATTGACGGCGCCGGCAAGTTTAAAATATATCGGATCGTGATCCTCCCGCTGTGCCTGCCGACTTTGGCGACACTGTGCATCACTACCTTTATGGAGAGCTGGAACGATTATTTATGGCCGTTGCTAATGCTGACGGAAAAAAAGAAAATGACGTTGACGCTGGCCTTAAATAGCTTGAATGGCCAGTATGCTACGGAATATAATGTCTTAATGGCGGGAAGCTTATTATCAATGATACCCATTATTTTGGTTTACATAATTGCCCAGACCCAATCTAAAAAAGGCTCTCTAGAGGGCGGGGTTAAGGGCTGATTAATGAAGGAGGTGGCGATGGTATGATACACCGATATAGCTTTGGGAAACCAATCGATACAGAGGCGGTAGTTAGTCGATGGAGAATGGGAAACCCATTACGTTAGAGGCTTTCTGGTATCTATCATACCACCTGCTTGTTTTTACCCGGGTGCTGTATCCGAGCTCAAAGAAGGGGACTTATGACAACAGAGACGTCTTCTTTGAGCGCTTTGACGGCTTCTCCCTCGACGCCGTCTATGATGCCCTCGATGTTTTTGCCGAGCATCAGGAAGCCTTGCAGAAATGGAGCTTCGACCATTCGGGGAATCTATGCGAACGGGACCTTTCCATCTCTTACTTTGACTGCACGAACTATTACTTCGATATCGGGCGTCCGGATATGGACCTCTTGGATGACGGGGGCAAAACGGTTGACAAAAACGGGGGGCCCACAAAGCCTAAGTACCGCAAGCGGGACCCTGAGAAGAATCGACGCGCGGATTATCTTCGTCGCTGACCGCGGGCTGAATACTTCTGATAACATCTATTACCTGAACGGGGACAACAAAGGGGATTATAACCCAAGGGACGGCTATGTGTATGGGCAGTCCATCCGCGGCGCCAGCAAAGAGTTTAAGGAGTGGGTGCTGAAGGGAGGGTACATGGATGATGAGGTGGCGGATATCGAAGGGGGCCGCATAAAGTTCAGGCATAAATCCCGCATCCACCCCAAAGAGCTGCAGGTGGGCACCACGGTTCCGGGAAGCAAGAAGAAAAAGAAGAACAAGGTCACGATCGACCAGAAGCAGATGGCCTACTATTCAGAGAGATACGCAAAAAAGCAACGGGAGGATCGGGAGGTCATGGTCGAGAGGGCAAAAGACCTGATCGACCATCCAAAGAAATATGATAAGGTCACCTCCGCAGGCTCAGCGGCTTACATCAACAATATCGCCTTTGACAAAACGACCGGTGAAGTTGTCGAGGGCAAGGAAAAAAATTTACCGACAGAATTCTACATCTACCAGTGGAACCTGCGCTTAAGTTCCCCAATCATATCGCCTCCCCGGAATACTAAAATAGCAGACAGGAATATAATACTTCCTGATACACAAAATAACGACGGATAAATATTATTTAATATTCCTGATACTAAAAATAAAACAGGAATAATTCCGAAGAATCCCCCCAGCAGCGTATAAACCATGTAATCCTCGATGGCCAGCTTCAGCACCTTATTTACAACGACCAATACTAACATAACTGACATATATAAAACCGGCAGGACATAGTTAATTGACCAGCCCCGCCCTCCGGTAAACCAATCCCCGAGCAAACTAATCACCGAAAGCAAAAGCATCTGCCAGATAATATTTTTAGATATATTCTTCCTTTTTTTGAAGGCGATACCTAAAGATACCCAGATGCAAATGACAGCAGCAACGACAAACAAGGACCACCAGCCCTTGCTGGGTATCAAAAAATTAATTGTACATGAAATGACTATGACAACAATAGACAGAAAAACCATTATCCGTAACATAAATTGATATCGCTCAGTTAAATCAGGTATATGAGGAAAGGCACTTTCTGATGTTTCATTTTCCCTGATAACCCGCATAACCTTATTTTGACAAAGAGGGCACCTGTCATCTTCACTGACTATTTTTATTTTACACTGGCTGCAATATTTCATAAGCTCACCTCTGCTCGTCTGTTAAGGGATTAGTTTCTACTATAATATCAATTCCCATATTGGATAACCTTCTAAAAAAGTTTTTCTGCAGCTGGGTACTTTCAAAAGGCGTCGTAAAACTGATTCTTAGCCGCCCTCCGTAGGAACATATACAAGCCTGTTGTTTGTCTGTGCTTAGAAACACATCAAACATATCTATATACTTTCTAAAAGCGTCAGGCATTTCGATATTACCAACATTAGACAGGGAAAAAGTATATTTGCTATTACTAATGCTATAACCTATTTTCATAAAAAAGTCCTTAATAATCAGCGGCGTACTCCGAAGAAATGCATTCTGTTCCAGTGCTTCTAATGAGTTCATCCGGATCGATAATTGCTCCTTTGTCAGTTCCGTTTTAAAAGCTTCAGCAACATAGGCAATCACATCTTCAAGTTTACTGCTTTGACGGCTAAATTCATAAGTAATATCCATAATGCCAAAAAAATTCCTGGCCGTCAGTGAAGAAAAATATGATCTTAAATTAACCGGAACCTTAATAACAACTGGTTTATGAATATCTTTTAACGTCATCTCATCACTGATAGCACAAATAATGAGTGCCGTAAGAAAAACCGTGATTGTTGTATGATATTCATGTGCCTTGTCATAAAGCTTTTTTAAAGGCATGGTTCCTTCGATTATTCTAAGCCGGTATCCACTAAGGCGTGCCCCTCTAAAGGTATATACTAATCCTGGTCTTTTTCTCTTCTTCACTTCGTAAAGCTTTGATTTATCGAAATATCTGTTAAAGCTGTCATCCAGCTTTTCGAATGCTGAAGCACCATAATCAAGCTGTACGGGAACATTTTTAAGTTCTTCGTATTTATTGTGTAGATAATGCATGATTAAAGTCCTGAAAAAGAAAAGGGCGCCCGTTCCATCTGTCAACGCATGATAAACCTCTAAGTTGATTCTTTTTCGATAGTAAGTTACTTCAAATAATAGGCGTTTTTCATTTCTATCAAACATTTCCCTACAGGGCTGGGCATACTCCTCTCTTACAATAGGCTCTAATCGGCTGCTTTCTAAATAGTACCAGAAAAAGCCCCGTTTAATAACAGAGCGAAACACCGGATATTCCTCCAATGTTTTATATATGGCATTTTGAAGTGCCTCCTTAACAATCGGCTCAAATAACTGGCATGCAAACCTGAAAACCTTTGTGTCGCTTCGATTACTGGTTACCGGAAAGATTTTAGCCGCATGATCCAGGCGATGCCATTGGGGTTTATGCCTTTTTTTATTCATCGGGATTTTCTTCCCTTCTATTCACAAAGCAGTTAATTTTTTCATAACAATACCCTACCGGAGGATATTTGGGTGATAAAGCAAAAAAGCCATGGAGGACATCGGGAATACGATAGGTAATAACCCGGTTCTGGGAGGCTTTTAATTGTTCCCCAAAAGCCTCCCCTTCGTCCCTTAGCGGATCAAATTCAGCAGTAATAATTAACGTTTCGGGAAGACCTGATAAATCTTTTGCCAATATCGGGGCAAAATAGGGATTATTCAAGTCTTCATCACAGCTCTTATATAGATCCATGTAATCACATAAGCGGGTTCTGGTCAGCAGATAATCCTCACCATTATCAATGACAGACTTAAATCTGGAATTTTCCGAAAAATCATTACTTACTGCAGGATATATGAGAACCTGCTGCCTGGGCATGAACTCGCCCCTGTCTTTTGCCATGAGAGAAACGACTGCCGCCAGATTTCCGCCGGCGCTGTCACCTATAAGTGTTATATCTTCCGGCAAGATGCCAAAATGTTTCCGTGAATTAGAAAATATCTCTTTTGCGACCGCATAGCAATCTTCCGGCGCTGCTGGAAACTTGTGCTCCGGAGCCAGCCTGTAATCTACGGATACAACGGTATGTCCGGTAAATTTAGCGAGCCTGGCACATACTTTGGTATAACTGTCGATATTCCCGATCACCCAGCCGCCGCCATGAAAGAACAACAACACCGGGTGCTTTACGTCATCATCATGGGAAAATATACGTACCGGTATCTCATGATCTCCAGCCATCACCTTATGATTCCATGCCTTATAGTCCGCCTGAGATCCTTTAGGATGGGTCATCGTGTGGATGCTTCTGACAATTTTATAATTCTTCTTTAAATGTATATCAGGATAAGATAAAGCCTTTAGCGCCTCTCTCATCACCTTATTAATGGCCATAGAAGTCCTCGCTTTTATCACGTATTTCTCTCATTTTACCGGCAATATCAATCTTCTGTGGGCAGTGTTCCATGCACTTCTTACATCCTATGCAGGACTTTGCGCTTTTATCTCCCAATGCATTGTACCCGGCGCGATATCCCGGAACATATTTCCCGATTAAGTACTCATTATATATTTGAAACATCTCGGGTATATCCACACCTGCCGGACAGTCCATGCAATAACGGCATCCGGTGCAGGGAATCGTTGTTTTAGCCATATAAATATCTTTAGCAGTATTTATAATTTTATACTCTTTCTCACTTAATGCAGTAAAGCTATTCATCGTTTCGATATTATCTTTTACTTGTTCTAAATTGCTCATCCCACTTAGCACCGTCATCACATTGGGAGGAGAGGCCGCATAGCGTATGGCCCATGATGCAATCGAGGACTTCTGGTCATAATCTTTAAACACCTTGTTAGACTCATCACATAGGTTTGCTAATGTACCGCCGCGCACCGGCTCCATTATAATACATGGAATTCCCTTTGCTTTAATAATCTCATATTGACGCTTCGCATCTTGACGTTCCCAATCCAGGTAATTCAGCTGAATCTGTACAAAATCCCAGGGATACTGATTAATGATATGCTCCAAAACTTCAGGCGTATCATGAAAGGAAAAACCCAGATAACGGATTTGACCGTTCTTTTTCTTTTCATTTAGCATGTTAAATATGTCATATTTCTCATATACCTTAAATCCTTGCTCACTTAATGAATGGCAGAGATAGAAGTCGAAATAATCAACCTGGCATCTTTGAAGCTGGATATCAAAAATCTTATCTACATCATCTTTTTCTTTTACTTCCCAGCCCGGCATTTTATCCGCTAAATAAAAGCTTTCTCGAGGATATTTTTTTAGTGTATGTCCAATAAATTCTTCTGATTGGCCTTCGTGATAAATATACGCTGTATCGAAATAATTGATGCCCTGTTTATACGCGTAATCTACCATCTCCCCGGCTGCTTTATAATCTATATCTTCTTTATCTGAAAACATTTTTGGCAATCTCATGCAGCCAAATCCTAATAGTGACGGCTTAAATGTTATGTTATTAAATACTCTTGTAATCATATAATTCCTCCCATTTATTATTAAGTCTATTGTATAACGTATCAATATTTTTATCAATTGCAAAATGCAAGAATACTAGTAATCTTGCATTTTGCAATTGCTCACGGGAATAAAGGTTGTGTTCTCAATCTGAAAACACAACCTGTCAGTTTATATCCTATCAAGTTAATTATTAAAATTACAAGCTACCTCAAATTGTCCTCCGAGTTTCCAAGATTACTTATCCTGTTTTCGATAAACCAGAGAAAACATGGTTCCTAAAATAACTAGCGAAACACTGAATACGGTGACCCAAACTGCAATGCTGCTTAAATCTCCGGTTTTAGCAGAACCTGAGACCATCGTCTGTTTTGTACTTTCCAATGCCGTGGTCTTTGCTGTGGCAGTCCATTGTGCATAAAGGGTGATATCACCATACAAGGTTATCTTATCTCCGGGTTTATAGCAAATTCCGTTTCCCTCCGCCTCAGTATTCCATTCATAAAAATCGAAGTCAGCATAGACGATCCCCGTATCATTAAGGGGTAATATTGTGTCTGCTTCTCCAGACGCTATATCCGCTCCTGTGTATCCGCCCTTACCGCCGTTTGCGTCATATATTATATGGCACATCGTATTACCAGAGCCTGATTCAATGTAGCCGCCTATTTCAATCGACCCGTTCTCAGACGCCAGGACAGCCGACTGCAGGGAAACAACCATCGTGACAATCAGCACTGAGGTCATCATTAACAAGTACTTTTTCAATGGACCTACATCCCTTTCTTGATTACTGCTAAATATATGGGTTCTGGGTTCTCCTAAGCGAGCACAAAACTTAAACTCCTGGTGCGAGCGCAAAACTTAAGTTCATGGTATAGGTAGGCGTATATGTTTTGCTGTTGAGCCAAGTGTCGTAGGTACCGGTAAAGCCATATGACCAATCCTTGCCAGGGATGAGTGTTCCGGTATATGCTGTCATATTGTCCCTATTGACTGACCAGCCGCCACTGATGTTTGTATTAGCTGATAACGGTTTTTCGACCAGATTACCCGTTAGGTATAACTTCAGATTTTTTGCAACCGTTTTGGCATCTGCATTTGTTTGAGTAATATTTTTGAGGGTGACACTATATTCCATACTATTGCTGTCGTTTTTGATGATATTCGGATTAGCTGTGTCTTTGGTAATTCCATTCCAGACATTAGGATAGCTGTTCTCCGTTACATACCAATTAACTTTGGCTGAATATGTAATCTTGTAAGATACTTTTTCTACGCCTATTTTACCGTTAACTTCAACCTTCCCTCCTTTGTCCCGGTCTGCCGGTCCACCGTTTGGTTCTGCGGCCAAGGCAGAAAGTGATACTGCAAAAATTAACATAACTGTGAGTAATAGACTAATAGTTTTTTTCATCATCATATCTCCTTTATTTTTTTAATTTAAAATTGTTACCACTAAACTAAATTCAGCTTTGTTATACTGCTCATCTGGGTTATCAGGATCATATGCTGTAACATATGCTGTCGCGTTATATTCCCCCGCTTGAAGAACTGTTGATAGCTTGTCGTTGTCAATGAAGCTGTTTGGGGGTATCGCTCCTGACTTATAAATCACCTCCTCCGTATCATCTAGTCTTATTTCCACCTCCAGGTAAAGTGAATTTGTTGCCGGATTTACTATATTTAAATTGCCCTCGCTGCTTCCGTTTGCAAATGTCGGGTAAGCATCAAGCTCAATGGAAACCAACGCGGCCTCCCGTTCTGCATCCAGCGCAGCCTGCAGCTCTTCGTCACTCATGCCCGGGGTACCTTCTTTAACATTTGATCCCACCATCACAGATGCTGACTCCATGGCGGGCTGGTCGGGTGATGAGAATAAACCCAATCCATACATGACAAATATCAAAACAAAAATTAAAAATAAGAAGATTGGAATTAAAATGCGCAAAACTTTTTTTAGTGTATATTTGTTAGAATTCATTGGGGAAGCCTGCCCTGGCTCCGTAATATAATCGTTTTTTTTCATAAAATCACCCTCTTTTTCTGATCCGGTTATTTACTAATAAGTGTGAACGTAAAAGAAAACGAGAGTCTTGGGGTTTTCGTCGCAGCGTTGAGATATCCTGCATAGTAACCTCCTATTGTAATATGCCCGTATGAAGAAACTGTTGAACGATCCTTTATATATTTGCCGTTCAGTGTACCCAGCGAAACCAAACATTCTGTTCTGGGTTTAATATTTCCAACACCGCTTGAAAAGCCGTTAGCGGAAACATTCGCCGGCAGTTCAAGGCTCAAACTGATATCATTGCTCCCTCTTTCGCTGGCTGTGGCATCCGACACAAAGTTAAGACCGCTATTGTCCTCTACCGCCATATTGTTAAAAGTCACCTTAATCGGGTAGTCGGAGTTATTTGCGAAAGTGTAATAACCGATGCCCTCCTCGCCGTCTGATTTAACTGCCGGATACGTCGTCTCGTTTACATAAAATTCCATGCCCTTGGCGGGGTATGATACGGAAATAGTTGTATTATCCAGCTTATGATAAACAAAGTAAACCGTTATGCTTACGGTAACTTTATCTATTTTCGCAATTTCACCACTCTGAAGCTCTGCCTTAGAGTCTCTTAGTCTATACCCAATAGCAACATATCCGTCAATACTTGGTATTGCTTTTGAATATAGGGAATTTGGGGATACCCTTGTTTGTGAATCATTCTGCACAGGATTCCCATCTTCATCCACATATTTTTCATTGATGATAATTTCCCGAGGTTTCGATGCCATTAGGCTGATATCCTGGAAAAACGTCCAGTAATTCGAGGCATACTCACTGTCCTCGACGGATTCGCAGTGCCAGCCTGTCGGCATAAGCTCATCAGATACTTCAAATTCCCATCGGGGTTTCATTCCAGTGGCTTTAAAATGATCTACGGTTGCCGCAACATCCTCCGTTGTCAGAGGCTGTGGGTCGTATGTAATTCCATTGGAGGATTGTGTTTCGTATGTATCTCCTTCTTCATTTGTGTCTACCTGCTCCAGTGGGTCTACCGATTCCGGTGGGTCTACCGATTCCGGTGGGTCTACCGATTCCGGTGGGTCTACCGATTCCGGTGGGTCTGTCGATTCCGGTGGGTCTGTCGGTTCCTGGGTTACATTCGACTCGGCAGCAGCAATTACATCGCTATTAGCTTCGCTTTCCGCTCCTATCGCCGTCGTCATTCCCAAATTCGAAAACACCATTAATCCTACTATAAATACTGCAAACCTTCTTGGTACATGCCGCATAACGCATCATTCCTTCTCTATTCATTTTAATAAAAAAACAAGTTTACTAATCAATAACTAATATTCTGCTTTAAGCTTGTTTTGAGTTTATTTGTTTTAACATTAAATTGCAAGGAATATTCCTTAAAACGACAATTTACACCTTAAACGGGTTATTTAAAAATACTTGATATATGGTATAATGTTTAAAGCAGTAACTTCAAGATTATGAAGAAAGGTGTATGAATTAAATGAACATTGCTATATGCGAAGATAATGCTGAAGAGAATAAAGTAACACACTATTCCATCAAAAAATTTTGTAATAAAAATTGCTTTGCCAATAAAATTTATACGTTTGCAAGTGGTGAGAAACTGCTTGCTGCTTTTACACCGGGTAAGTTTCACCTCATTTTTCTGGATATTTATTTGACCGGCATGTCCGGTATGGAGACGGCTAGGATCATCCGGGAAACCGATCCTAACTGCTTACTGATATTCATAACTTCCAGTCCTGATCACGCATTGGAGGCTTTCTCTGTTCATGCCGGTTCTTATGTGCTTAAACCTGTTGACGAAACAAAAATGGAAGAAACTTTGGAATTATGCAGAGAAAAATTTATAAAATATAGTCGGTTTATTGATGTAATATCAAATTATCAAAATGTCAGATTACCTCTTGCCGGCATTCAATATGTGGAGGTTTACGGAAAGACGACTTTGTTTCACCTAAAAAATAATATATTTAAAACATATATGCCTCTCGACGAAATTGAGGAACTACTTGGTGGTGAACCCTTTTTGCGCTGCCACCGCAGCTATTTGGTGAACATGACCTATGTGGCTGACATAGTTCATAATGACTTTATAATGAAAAACGGCGATATTGTTTCAATACATAAAAGAGGTCTTACGAAGGTCAAGTTGATATTCGCCCAGTATATGGCACAGGGCTTTTAGGAGAGGACTTAACCATGAAACGAATGATGAAAAAGATAAGTGCAATGTTTCTTATGCTTATTTTATGCACAACCACTTTCACTGCATATGCGAATTTACCGGTTGAATCGGACATCCGGGCTGAGGAACCAGAGGCGGAAGAACCGGATTTTGTTAAAACGGGACTAGAAAACGTAGTACATACCGAAGCGGAACTTGAACAGTGGATCATTGACTACAAGCATACCGGTGGAGAAGTCGAATTAGGAAATAACATCACGATTACAGAAATGCTCACAATATACAGCGTGAGCGCAAAGATTACGATTAACACGGGACAATATGGCCTTATCTATGATGGCGGCTCTATTTATACTGACAATATAGAAATCACGGGCGAAGGCGTGGAAGTTCCTGTTGTAGACGTCTATGATGCCGGCTTATTCCGTTCCAACTGGGTTCACGCGATACAGAATCAATACATCACCGCTACCGGCAGAGATGGTACCGGCGGGATTGCTGTACGTATTTCGCAGGATGACAATTATTTGGTCAATCTTGACTATTTAAAAACAGTGGGCTCCATCCGTTCCTATGGAGATGGCGCAGTCGGTTTATACCTGGCTGTGCCGCTGGATGTATATGGATTCAGTATTGGCGTAGAGGGAAAAAACAGTACCGCCGTATATGCTATACAAGGGGCAAACTTATATTATTGCAGACTGACAGCCGGTGGCAACAAAGCTTCTGTTATTCGCGGAGCCGGGGAGCTTGTGCTGGATACCTGCACATCTTCACCCGAACCATATAACGCTAAGATTATAAACCGGCATATTATCGATATTGTTGGTACGAGATTGTATTTTCCTGTAAAGCAAGATGATGATGGGTTTTTCTATTTCCAATTCGCCTATACTTTCCTGTTGAGCGGAGGGAACGGATTTCCAACAACCACAAGTAAATTCTACGTCCAATGGGCGGAGAATCTTTATAATATTGACACAAGCATTCTGGGCCAGACTGTAATATATGGCAGCCTGGATCCCCTTTTTCAGGGACTCGGACTGGAAGATGAATTCCCTCTTGAGCTCGTTGTTGAAGTCAGGGATCCGTCTATTCCGTGCATAAGCGATATATCCTTTCGCGAGGACATAGGCTCTGAGCCATATGTAAATCTCCGCTTTTGGGATGCCTATGATCCGAACGACGAAAATGTTATCTTATGGCGGTCAGACGACGGCGGAGCAACCTGGTATGATTTTACCCATTCTCCGGATATCAATTGGTACAAATACGGAGATGGTCTCTATTATTACGGCACAATCACCAAAGCAATTATGTTCAAGCTTGAGGTTTTGGGTGCGGGAGAGTCCAATATTGTTATTCTACGCTCAACCGACAAAGCTGTAACAATCGGTATAGGCGGCGACAGGGACGGTGGTGACAGGGACGTGGATTCAAATCCGGGAAACAGCAATGATAACGGCAGTGAATCTAATGAGCGCGGCAACGTATCCCAAGGTGGCGAAGCTCCTACAGGCGGCAATAGTGATTCCGGCAACAAATTTATAGAGACACCGGAAAAGCCGGCTGGAACGTCATCAGCCCCGCAGGAGTGGGAGGACGATCATGCAATAGCCATATCAGGTAAGCGTCTTTTGGCTCTGATAGAGTTTAATTCTGAAACCGTCACATTTATAAAGCAGGGAATTCAAGTATCTATATCCTCAAACACATTGCGCACGTTGGGGATTACAAACGATCAGAGTTTCTTTGTAGAAATTGAAGTCGCAGGTGATTCCTTTTCCGTTACGTTTACAGTTGACGGCAACGTGATTTACGAGCTGCCCTTTACGGCTTATATAGGTGAAGATGTGTTCGACAACGTCATCCTGGAACTGGCCAGTTTTGCTTCTGAACAGGATGGCGTTCTGCCTTCTTCTTATGATGCCGATACTGCCAAGCTGTCAGTAAACTGCCCCGGCTCCGGTGTCTTCACCCTTGTCGCATTCCCAGCCACAACATCGAAGGACGGCGATTTAATTTCCGGTGCGGATAAATCCGGTACAGACATATCCGGTGACGGCATATCAGGAGAGAAGGTGGTGCAATCCGATACATCTCCTCTTTTTTCAAGCGCAAATATGATTATCCTTTTAACCATATGCATTACATTAGTATTCGGCGCTACGTTTATATTCACAATAAGACATTTGGTAAAGCGGTGACAAATATGCATGCAAGAATAAAATCCCCCACCATAATAGCAATAATACTGACGGTATTTGCTTGTTCGATAACTATCCTTTCTTGTATCCTGCTCTATCGCTATGACAATAAATATACCAGACAGGGCCCACAGGCAATAAACGGCATTCTATTTTTGGATGAAGAAGCTTTCGAAAGTTATCTGTCCATATATTTGGTCAACGGCTGGGCATTTTATAATGGACGCCTTCTGACGCCAGAGGATTTTGAAAATGACGCACCTTTACCCGATGAATATATTTACATCGGACAGTATGGCGGATTTGAGGCCGGAAATCCTTCGGGCTCACCTCATGGCAGTGCTTCTTACCGACTGATCATTGCAATTCCCGACGAGATGCGTACTTACATACTGGAACTGCCCGAAATATATTCCGCCTACCGGCTCTATATAAACGGCAGAGAAGTGGCAACCATGGGAAATCCGGATCCAGACAATTACAAACCCGAGACCAGGAACCGGACGATTACTTTTGAAGCACAAGAGAAAATTGAGATACTGATTGCCGTAACCGACTTCTCGTACATATACAGCGGCATGGTATACCCTCCGGCATTTGGCGAGCCAGAGGCTGTGTTAGCCGTTTTGAATGCGCGGCTGGTTTTAAGGAGTACCCTGTGTGCGGCTGCACTGACCATAGGTATAATTTCCATGCTGATCGGAATTATGAGCCGGAAAAAAGTGCTCACAGCTGTTTACGTCCTGATATGCCTATTCTATACGGGATACACAAGCTATTCCATTATTCACACTCTGAAAGCAGGTTTTTATCCGTTTTATGCCGTGGAAATCTTCTCGTTCTGCGCCATGTTGTTGGCTGTCATACTGCTGCAGGCGGATGTGTGCGGCCTGAAAAAGAACTGGTGGCGTCACATATTCATCTTGTGTGGAGCCTTTGTATGTATAGTGGCGCTGATACTGCCCTCTATTCTGCCCAGTGGAAATTTGCAGTTCATGATCTTTTACTCGAATCTGATTACTACCTATAAATGGATTGCGGTGGGATTCATAACCGTTACGGCCGTATGGTCAACTTTTAAAAAGACCATCCACTCCAGGATACTGCTCTGCGGTATACTTATTTTCGACTGTGCTCTGGTTTTGGACCGCGTCCTGCCGATGTATGAACCTATTATTACTGGATGGTTCCCTGAACTTGCCGGTTTTATTTTGCTACTATTTATCGGCAGCGCCATCGGGCAGGAAGTGGCCGAACAATACAAGAAAAATGCCGTCCTGGAAGAACGGACAAGGAGCCTGGAGCGGCTCTCTCAAATGCAGCACACCTACTACCCTCTTTTGCAGGAGAAGATTGAGGAGGCAAAAGCCGCAAGACACGATCTGCGACATCATATGATTACTATCACCGGTTTTCTAAATCAAGGCAAAAATGAAAAACTCACAAAATATGTTTCCGAATATCGGGCTGCTTTCCTTGAGTTGGAACCAATCAGCTATTCAGAAAATGATGTCGCCAATGTACTGGCCCATCATTATACACGTCTGGCCAAACAACATCGTATTGATCTCACACTGCAGCTGGATATCAGTCATGAAACAAATGTATCTGATGCCGATTTATGCAGTCTGCTCAGCAATCTGTTGGAGAATGCGGTGGAAGCCTGTAGGCGGCAGACGGACAGCCGGCGGTTCATTACCCTCTCAGCCGGTTATAAAGGCTCATTCCTGGCGCTCTATATGGAAAACAGCGTAGTTGAAGTGACGCAAGACACCTCCGGATTCCTTTCTTCAAAAGCCGAGGGGCGAATCGGCTATGGTCTGGAATCCATAAAAACCATAACCCACCGGTATAATGGGGTTACCGAGTTTCGTTATGACAGAGCCGCAAATGTATTTTACAGCACAATTTTACTTGATTATCTGTAAACTGGCTATGCGGTCGCTGTCACGTGCATTCTTGCCTTCTACAACTGTTATTTTGCAAGTGCCATCGTACTATTCTCGAAATTCTTCCAGAAGATATGTTTGCCATATTCACTTGAACAAAACGATACCATTCATCCTAGAGCTACCTGTTGCAATGGCTTGCAATTTCTTTAATATACTATGTTTAAATTATCAACCTTATTCTAATATCAACTTTTTTTATTTTTATACAATTTTTCCTTTTTCATGATTTTATTTAACAATATTTAAGTACATAGAAATTTTAATGCAAGACATACTAATATAGCAACAACATCATTTTGATTTATAGGAGGACATTTTAATGAATGAAATATCAGTATTAGACTTACAAAACCTTCGTCATTTAATCGGTGGTTACGAGACTAGTCACTGCAAGATGAAAGAATATGCTAATCAGTGTACAGACCCTCAGGTAAAGCAGTTTTTTGAAAAATCTGCTCAATCAGCAATGCAGACAAAGCAGCAGTTAATGCAGTTCTTATAATCAGGAGGAAATGACAATGAATGAAAAAGCAATGGTAGTTGATACTTTAACAGGTATTAATGGAGAATTAAAAAACTTTGGTGACATGATTGCCCAGACAGAAAATCAGCAGCTTAAACAGACTTTAAAACAGATTCGTAATCAGTGTGAAACTTCACAGGAAGAAATATTCAAATTAGCAAGGGAAAAACAGTATTACGTACCTGCAGAAAAAGCTTCTCAGGAAGAAATTCAACACGTAAAAAGCATTTTAACAAGCCCTTCTATGCAGTAATTAATTCTAAAACTGGGTTTACCGCATCTTAATAAATGATGCGGTAGCCTCTCTTCTTATGATAGCACTTCACCATTTGTTTCGATTACTTTTTGATACCAATAAAAACTATCTTTCTTCAACCTTTTTAAAGTACCGTTCCCATCATTGTCCTTATCCACATAGATAAATCCATAGCGCTTGTCCATTTCTCCTGTGGAACAGCTGACAACGTCAATGATTCCCCAGGCTGTATAAGCAATTAACTCGACTCCGTCCGTAATAGCTTCCTGCATTTGTTTGATATGTTCGCGGGTATATTCAATCCGGTAATCGTCATGAATTTCCCCAGCTTCCACTTGGTCGATGGCTCCCAGCCCATTTTCAGTTATCATCACCGGGACACGGTAGCGGTCGTAAACATGATTAAGCGTATACCGAAGACCTAACGGATCAATCTGCCAATCCCAATCATTTACTTCTAAATATGGATTTTTTGAACCACCCATAATATTTCCAGAGGTCATCGCAATCTCTTCATTCTCACCCTTACATATAGTCATGTAATAACTAAACGAATAAAAATCACAGATTCCTTTTTTTAATACTTCTTCGTCCTCTTTGGTGATTTCTATTGTTATCTCGTTTTCTCCAAAATAACTCATTACATAAAATGGATATGCCCCTTTGTGCATCACATCTGCGCAGTAACAATTGCGGATCAAATCCTCCTTTTGTGCTAACAAAATATCATTCGGATTACAGGTCAGTGGATATACGGTAATATGGCATATCATAGATCCAAATGAAAAATTTGGATTGATCTGTTTTCCTAAAGCTATTGCCTTGGCATTGGCAACCAGCTGATTATGCAATGCCTGAAAACGCATATTAGGATCATCCACCTGGTTTTCAAAATACTTTGTTCCTTCATGTATGATTCCACCATGATTCCAATTTCCCAATGGGACGGTCAGGGCATTGATCTCATTAAACGGAATCCAATAGGTAACATCATTCTTATATCGATGAAACAAAACTTCACATAATCTAAGGTAATCATCAATCACCTGCCTGGAAGACCACCCCTTAAATTTTTCCACTAAATGATAGGGAAGCTCATTATGATATATGGTAATCAATGGCTCAATATTATGTTTCTTTAATTCATTGATCACCTGATCATAAAACCGCAGGCCTGCTTCATTTGGTTCTTTGTCACCGCCCTCTGGAAATATTCTCGACCAGGCAATTGAAAAACGGTACATTTTAAGACCCATTTCCGCAAATAAAGCAATATCTTCTTTATATTTATGATAGAAATCAATTGCTTCATGAGCCGGATAGTATTCGCCTTCTACAATTCCCCGTGTAATTCTTCTTGGCTCTTTAAGCGAACCCTTCGTCAGTACGTCAGCAATACTAACGCCTTTTCCGTCTACATTCCATGCCCCTTCTATTTGGTTTGCAGCCGTAGCTCCTCCCCAATAGAAGTCCTCTGGGAACTGTTTTAATTTTCTCACGATTTATTCTCCTCTTTATTTCATGATTGATATGCTGTTAATGCTTCATTTATCCTGTACAAAGCATCCTCTACTTTTTGACTGTCTTTATATGTTCCAAGTACGATTCTAAGGTATCCCTCCCCTCCAGGACCATAATTGATACCATTATTTACAAAAACCTTGGCCTGTTCCACCAAATATTGTTGTATGTCATTGGAATTTCCCAGTTTCGATACATTGATCCACCCTAAGAATCCGGATTCCGGAAGCAGCATCGTAACATTTGGAATGCTGTTAATAATCTGATACGCCAATTTTCTCCTGTAATCAAATGCTTCTTTAAATGTTTTCATAAAGGACATATCTTTAAATGCTTCGATCACAGATAGCTGGGCAACTGTATTCGCAGCTCCCAAAACACTCACTGCCGCACCGTAATATTTATCCATGAACAGATCCGATGCAACCATGTAGCCTACCCGAAAACCACTTAATCCCATACCTTTCGAGGTAGAACAAACCGTTATAGTTCGCTCAAACATTCCTTCCATTGATGCCGGTGTAATCATTTTATTTTCGTAAGTATAATCTTCAAATGCCTGATCGCAAATCAAAATCAAATTATATTGAACAACAATTTCCCTTAATATTTCCATTGATTTTTTGTTAAAAACTGTAGTGGTAGGATTATTAGGGTGGGTCAGGATAATCATCTTTGTTTTTTCACTGACTGCCTTTAAAAGGTCTTTTTTGTTTAACTGATACCCTTCTTTTTCTTTTAATTCTACAAAAACCGGTACTGCACCTAATAACTTTGCATTTAAAATATTATTTGGATAACATGGTGCTGGAATGATGACCTCATCTCCGGGTCCTAAAAAAGGCATCATAGAGTAAAACAACCCAGAATCGGAACCCGGTGTAATCAAAATGTTACGATTCGGATCGACCTCCATTCCATTCACAGCTCTTACTTTTTTTGCTATCTCTCGTTTCAGTTCTTCATTTCCAACAGGAGCTGTATAATGAGTAGGCATTTCCCCATTCCATTCTTTCATTCCCATTTCTAAAACACTTTGTGGAATACACTTGTCTGGGAAAAAAGGATCCGCCCATCCCATTAAAGAAACGCCCCTTCTCCCCATCTCTTGATATGCATTTCCCACATCCGCTTTTTCAACGGTAGAAAATAACCCACCATCTATCTCATTAAAAGCATCTATCATTTTATTGCCCCCGGTGTTTCTTCATATCCTACAATGAAAGTTGCTACAGCTGCAACGATAAATGCAACAGTAAATGCAATTGCAACATACACTACATTATTTGGATCACCGATAAACATTGGTAATGTCAGAAAGGAAGGTCCACCCATAGCATAGGATTTTGCTTTAAACAAAGCCGCAACCACACCGCCTGCCATTCCTCCTAATGCCGCACATAAAAATGGTCGTTTTAACCGTAAGTTGACTCCATAAATAGCTGGCTCTGTCACACCCGCCAATGCTGAGACTGTGGCGGAAGCTGCAACGGTTTTTGTACTCTTATCTTTGGCTTTTAACCATACACCAAATGCTGCTCCGGCCTGCGCCATGTTAGCACTGCCCGAAACCGGACTGATGTAGTTATATCCTACCCTGGAGATCCCATCAACCAATACAGGAACCATACCATGATGCAGTCCCGTGACAACCATTGTTGAATAAATTCCACCATATATCAGGCCGGCCAATACACCGCCCTTTTCAAATAATACACTAACTCCTCCTGCTATATAATTACCGAGTATTTGAGCAATTGGTCCGATAGCAAGCAGTGCCACCGGTGTTGCAATTAATATGGTAAATGCAGGTACGATGATTATTTTTAAAGATTTTGGTACGAATTTATCTAAAAAACTTTCTATATAAGATGCAAACCATATCGTAAGTATGATTGGCAGAACGCTTCCGTTATATTTTATCAAATTCAGGGGTATCGTTAAAAAACTAATCTGACTAATACCTTCCGCCAACAAGTTCGAAAAGGTTGGATGAAGCATTGCTCCTGCAATTGCAACTGCTACATAGGTATTCATTCTAAATATTTTTGCAGAAGAAACAGCCAATAAAAATGGTAAAAAAGTAAATACCCCGTCGCTGATCGTATTTAAGACCAGGTATGTATAGCCATCTCCCGATAAAACATTTAATGTTACCAGAAGAGCTAAGATAGCCTTAATCAATCCGGCTCCGGCCAGGGCTGGTACAATAGGATTAAAGATCCCAGCGATGGTGTTCATTACTCTGGTTATCACTTTATCATCCGATGCAGCTCTTGTATTGTTATCTTTCTGATTACCGCCTTCTTCAAAACCTGAATATGTTACAAATTCCTTATAAACGTTAGAAACATCAGGACCAATAATGACTTGATATTGATTTCCTTTTTTAACGACCCCCATAACGCCTTTGACCTGTTCTATTTGTTCTTTTTCAACTTTATTATCATCAATGACCCTAATTCTTAAACGGGTCATACAATGCATGACTTCTACAATATTGTCTTTCCCGCCGATGTGCTCCAATACTTTTGATACCAATTCTTGATACATTGCCATTCTCCTTTTTTATGAAATTAATAATCTCCTATGTATGCGATTCCTTCGATTTCACATAATGCATTAAAATCACCAAAATCCCCCATGCTTCTAAGTATTAATATGCCCAACCTCTAGATTTATAGGTAACTGGCCCGATATAATTAGCCAATGCCCGTTCTTATTCCTTAATTTTCACCCCTTCCATATAAATCATCAGCGCTAATGTAATTTAATTATATGACTAAAATATATTTTAGTCAATAGTATTTATTTTATTATATGAAATATTTTTTAGTCTCCTTAATAAATTATCTTGCCATTAATCCACAATTATTGTATTATAAAATAAAAAATTGTAATTAGTGGTGATAAGATGATTTTATCTCGAATAGATAAAGCAATATTGAATTCATATAAACAGATAGTAAAAGGATTAGGAGACTATCTAGGCGAAGGATACGAACTGATACTTTATAGTTTGGAGGATTATGAGCACTCCATTCTGACCATCATAAATGGCGAATTAAACGCTAGAAAAACAGGTGGGCCAATAACAGATTTAGCTCTTTCATTATTAAAAAAAATTCAATCCGGAGAACTTCAGGAAGACTCCATTACTTATTTTAACCGGAATACTTCGGGTGAGCCAATCAAAGCTGTGACCAATGTGATTAGGGGTGAGAATGACAGAATTATAGGTTTATTATGCATTAACTTTTATTTAAATACTCCGTTTACACGTGTCATGGGTACATTTATACCGCAGCACAACTCTATGCAAAAAATACCTGTTATTGAGAACTTTTCCGATACGACTGACAATATTATTATAGATGCTGTGCAGGAGGCTAAGATAGTTGTCGATAATGATAAATCCATCCTAGCGACTGAAAAGAATAAAAAAGTTGTACATTTACTACAATCAAAAGGAATCTTTAACATTAAAGATTCGGTAGTAAAAGTGGCTGATATGCTACATATATCAAAAAACACCGTATATCTTCATATAAGGAGCAGCGAAAAGAATTGATTCTCTAAGGCTGAATAGTTATAGAAAATAGGCTGAAAGTAAACTGAGGTAATGAAGAAAAGCGAAAATATACAAAAAAATAAAAGAAAAACAAAACCATTAAACTCTTGAAACCCCTAACTATTTGTAGTATAATACATTCATGCGGATATAGTTCATTGGTAGAACACCAGCTTCCCAAGCTGGGGAGGCGAGTTCGATTCTCGTTATCCGCTGTTTTTATTGTAAATAAAGGGGGTTGCCTTGCTTCATCACTTTGAATGTATTTAAGCACTTGACACACCCTTTGACACACCTTCGTTATTTTTATTCTCTATTTCACACACCATTTCTTCAAATGTACCATCAAAAGATGGCCGGCATCTTCTCCACTTCTTTTGCTTTTTCATCTGGCAATACATGACTATAGGAATGTGTAATAATAGGACTAACCGATAAAATCCTGTAAAATCAAGGGATTGTCGTGTTAGTCCATTTTTTTATACCCTATTAACTGAATAAAAGCCAGAAAGGAAGTGGTGTCAGTGGCGAAGATAATCGCAATTATGAAAGAAAAAGGAGGTGTAGGCAAAAACCGCCACAGCGACCGCTCTTATACCTGTTAGCAAAAAGCGGAAAGGAAACGGTCCTCATAGACTTCGACGGACAAGGCCACGCTTCCTTGCTCTGCGGAGTGGACAACCCCAACAAATTAGAGGTTACAATCTCCACGCTGCTGAACCTTAACGACAGGTACGACGGCTTTATGAAATGATTTTGAACTGTGAGGCTTACGGGCAGACGGCTCATATCGTACCGCCTGCGGAGAAAGCGCCGAGAGGTGAAATGATACTGCCGCCAAAAGCGCCCAATTTCAATCAGGCGATTGCTTATCTTGTGCAGACGAGGGGCATAGACAAGGATATTGTCTATGCCCTTGTCAATCAAAATAAGATTTATCAGAGCAAGGAAGAAAAGGCGGATAAAAAAACAGGCGAGCTTAAAACTTATCAAAACTGCTGCTTTGTCGGCTATGATGAATCTGGAAAGGCGCATTACTGCGCCATGCGCTCCATGTACAGCAACTCCAGCTTCAAGCAGGACAGGGAAAATTCAGATAAAACCTACGGCTTTACCATGGAGGGCAAAAGCCGCCGCGTCTACGAGTTTGAGGCTCCTATCGACGCGATCAGCCACGCCAATCTCTGCAAGCTGCACGGCGTTGACTGGACGAAAGACCACCGTGTTGCGGAGGGCTGCCTGTCGGATAAGGTCCTGCGCAGATACCTTGACCGCCATCCCGAAATTACCGAGATTGTGTTCTGCTATGATAACGATATGGACGGTACGCTCATTCAGACGCCTACGGAAAAAGACTTCAATCTTGATCTGCGAGTGTTTAAGGGTATGCTGGCTCCAACGATCCGGCAGACCATGGAGCAATTCGGTGAACAGGACGAGGACATGGACGATGGGCTTGAACCTTAAAAAATGAAATGCTTTCTGATTTTATTTAGCCAAAATCAGACTTATGCTTTCCATCATGCACCAAGCGGAGCAACAGCCTGTATACTAATATTCCGATAACGCCTCCTGAAAAATTCAAAATTAAATCATCTACATCAAATATACCTAACCCCGTTAGTAGCTGTAATAACTCAATCGCCAGAGTTGCTACAAATACCCAAACTAAACAAGGGGCAATTCTCTTGTTTTTACGAAATAGTTGCAGAAAAATCCCAAGGGGAATAAAAATCGCAACATTCCCAAACAGGTTAAAATATCCCACTGTGGAAGATACATTACTGTAACTACTAAACATATTCACAAATGGAATTAGATTTATCCCATCAGTTAACTTTAGTTCTCCATTATATAATGCTGATATTCCGTAATAGAAAAACCGATAAAAAACAATGCGAAGTAAAACGACGATATATACCGCCAAAATTACGTATAAAACTTTTCGTTTTTTTTGCATATTAAATTTTCTCCTTTGCTTATGCGATGGGGTAGCATTTACACAAGCATACCATCCTTGACGTTCACAATTCGGCTGCTGTATTCTGCGGCCTCTCCGGAGTGTGTTACCATGATAATCGTTTTATTGTTTTCTCTGTTGATTTCTCGAAGTAATCCCATAATTTCCGTTCCCGATTTACTGTCAAGATTGCCTGTCGGCTCGTCTGCAAAAATAATATCCGGGTCGTTAATCAAAGCGCGGGCGATAGCGACGCGCTGCTGCTGCCCGCCGGAAAGCTCCCTCGGCGTATGCTTGCGGCGGGCAGATAATCCAACAATATCCAGAATGTTGTTTAATTTGTGCCTGTATTCTTTTATATCCTTGCCGTCTAGCAAAACAGGGAGCATAATGTTTTCTTCCACGTTTAGATTGGGAATGAGATTATAAAACTGAAATACAAACCCGATATTCCTACGGCGCATGACACTCTTTTTAGCGTCGTCAAACTGTGAAATATCACGTCCGTTTAACAGCACATTCCCCTTCGTGGGAGTATCCAGACCGCTAAGAATATACAACAAAGTGCTTTTCCCGGAACCGGACGGCCCCATGATGGATATAAATTCCCCACGGGTAATTTTGAGTGAAATATTTTTAAGTACGGGCGTATCTATCGTACCAACCCGATATTGTTTGACTATGTTTTGTCCCTCTATGGCTACAAGAATGTTGTTTCTGCTCATATTCATTACCTCTCTTTACTCAAATTTGATTTCTTCAACAAGTTTCATGTTTGCACACTTTATAATCGGTACAACGGAACCAACCAACGTAATAGCAATACCAAGAAGTGTGGCAAATAAAAACGTCGATATTTCAAGCTCCGGTTCCATAGCGATTTTTGGCCCAGCTACAAGGAATACTGTTTTGATTTCCAGATAGGATACAACCGTACCCAGTAACGCGCCGAACAAGCCCGCTGAAAAGCCCTCAAGTATAGTCATTTGGGTATTTTGAGCATTACTAAGGCCAACCGACTTATACATAGCGATAGAACGTTTTTTTTGGATAAAGTTGATTAACAGGTTGTTGATTACGCCAACGGTTGCAAGCAGAAGAATAAAATAGGTCAGCTTGTTCATGGGTGAGAGGAATGTGCCTACGGTTTCCAGCGCGTCGTTTGTGTATTCCTCCACAGTGCGGCTCCAATGCTCCTGTTCCCCAAGCATATCCCGAATTTGTGTCATAACCGCTTCCGGGCTGTCTGCCTTATAAGCAAAGAAGCCATAGCTTGCAGCTCCAAAGTCACTAGCTGCGTAAGCGGATGGCAGCACAATATTAACGTCGTCGGCTCTTGATTTGAAGTCGCCGATTACCGTATATTCAAAAGAACCGGAAGCCCCACTAAGTGCGACGGTATCACCAATGCTTACCCCCAATGCGCTTAATGTATCGCTGTTTAGAATGACGTTTCGCCCGGTATCAAAAGAGGTTTCCACTTGGCTTTGCTCATCGCCCGTATACTTGATTGCCAGCATTTCATTGTAAAGGCCGATATTGTCGGTTGCTTCCACCCTGAAAGATTGCCCATTCACCTGTACGGAATTATCCAGAACATAAAGCGGCAATACCGACCTTACCGTGTCAAGCTCCCGGACATCAGCAATAAAATCTGCATCAACCGTAGCTTCTGAAAATCCGTCAAGGGTAGCGTCACGGAAAACGTCGCCAATATAGGCGTTTACGAAGCTCCCAACCACGCTTATTACAATAATTGCCGATATACTGATAAAAAGCAGGGTAGCGTTTTGATTGGTATTCTTATTTCCGCGCAAGTTCCGGGCGGCCAACTTGCCCACGTTCCCAAATAGTACGCCGTAAACTTTTTCAAAAATGTATGAAATCGAGGTAATGAATAGCGGAATAATGATGATAGCTGCGATAATCAATGTAATCAATGACGCGCCACCAGCCAATGTGAGCATATTCCCGCTTGTTATTTGCGGCAGAATAATTGATACGATAAACAGAACAAGGCCGAACATCAGGATTTTTGTATGGGACACAGGCTTTTCCTCAACCGTACCGAGAACCACATCCTTAACAGACAGCTTGCTTGCGCGTTTTATAGGGATATATGCGCCCAAGATGGAAACTACAATGGCAGCTCCGACAGAAATCATAATGTTCAGCGGGGATACTACCATAGGAATTTCAATGCCGTAAGAAGCGGTATCACTCATTCCATATAGGATTAGCTTTAGCGTGAGGTAACCGAGTGGAATACCCAACATGCTGCCGGATATGCCGTATACAAGGCTTTCAGCCATTAAGAGGTTTTTCACCGTCTTACCAGTTGCCCCAATGCTGCGGAATGTGCCGATAACGGGCAGCCGTTCCGACGTAATGATTTTGTAGCTGCTGTAAATGATAAATACGCTGATTGTCAGTGTGAAAAAGCTGATAAGATAAAAGGGCATGGACTTCTGCCGAGCGTCTGCCGCCACGGACGTTTCGCTGTATAGGTCAGAAACCCTGTAAACTTCCGTGTTCATGCTTTCCGATAATTCCGCTTTAAGAGTTCCCATATCCGCAACCTCCCCCGGCACAATCAATATCTCGCTGTATGCCCCGCCGGAACCTAAAATAGCCGACATGGTTTCAAAGGGTATCAGAACATTGAAGCCCCGTGTATTTCGCAAAAAAATGGTATCGTAGGCGCATATCGCCGCAACCATAAACTCATGGTACTCGCCATCTATTTTCAGACTGACCGTATCGCCAACCTGCGTCCCGTATTTGCTTGTAAACCTGTCAGGCAGGGCAATTTTATATCCGGTAAAGTCGGATAAATCACCCTCCTGTATGCGTGGTTCATTGATGGCGTCCAGATCGGTCAAATCGGCGGATAGAATATCAAAGTTTTCATAATAGCCATTTTCAGCGTAAAGCCCCATTTTGGCGAGTATTCCAGCGGCATTTTGTATCCCGGACATTTCCGGGATTTCCTCTTTTGTAATCCATGACTCTTCTTCGCCTGACTCTCTATGCGTAACTGCCACGCTGGCTGCTCCGGCATAGCCAGTCGCCATTTTCCGTTGTGCGCTCTCATAAGAAGCCCCTATTCCAAGCGACACGAAAAGAAGTGTTGCTGACAGCGTAACCGATAAAAACATTACCAACGTCCGTATCTTTCGTTCTTTTACATTGTTAAAAATGTATTTCATTATGATTCTCAAATCATCACCTGCTCTCTGTATTTTTAGCGAGCACCCTGTTTCAGTGCGTTTTTGATTGCTTTTAATATCGTGTCACTGGTAAGGGTAGACCCCGATATAGCGTCCACTTCCAATGACTGCTTCGCAAGCACATCATTAACGGTCATTACCGCTTGCGTCAAGTAGGACTCTTTATGTTCCAGTATTTCGATATTGACGATTACATGGCTACTGACCTCAACCTTAACAACAGCGAACATGATTTTATTTTGGCAAACACCAATGTATGTCCCGTCCTCCACTGTGTTTAAATCAACCTGCCCTATGTCTAAAGTGCGTGGCCGCAGAAATAAAGCAGCAACGATGAAAGCCGCCAATAAAGTAAGGATAACAGCGAATACAGTATTTCTCGTTTGTTTGTTTTTCATTTTCTCACCACCTCGCTCGTAACAAAAAAGGCTTCGGTCTTATAGCTCACACCGTGTTGAGTATAAGCCCGCAACCTTAACCTATCTTTTAGACAACCTTAATTTAGCCTTAATTTGATAGTGGAAAACGTATCACAATACAAGTGCCTTTCCCTATCTCACTTTCCACATAGATACTGCCGCCGTGGGTTTCAATAATCTGCTTTGCTATTGCCATGCCAAGCCCTGTCCCCTCTGTTTTTAATTCCGCATTGGTTCCACGGTAATACCGTTCAAAAAGCCTGTCCACTTCATCGGTGCTCATTCCGTTTATTCAATCTTCTCATTTAATGTAATCCGTCGTCCTATCTGCACTTGGAAAATATCACCTTCCTCAATATAGTGCTTGGCTTTCCGTACTTTTTGGCAGAATGATTGTTTGGTTACATTGGAATGTTTTTTCGCCATTATTTGAGGTTCTGACTTTGATTCTCCTGTATCAACACCACTCTCTAATATACTATGTAATATAGAAATTTCACGATGAGGGACACCACTTAAATTATTATGAACTATAGTTACCCCATCTCCTCTTTCTTGCATTTGTATAATCGTTGAATAAAATATAAGATGTACATCTGGCATGTCTAAAACGTTACGCTTAGTTCGTTTAATGTTTTCTAAATAGTGAAGATATTCATAAGAAAAAAAACCAATTAGGCCAACCGAGAAATTGATATCTGAATCGACATCCCTTTCAACTGAGAACGTTGCTGTTATTATTGGAAATATATCTGAAACTTTTAAATTATCAAGTAAAAAGCAGTCCTCCTCCTTGTGATAGATAGAATAAAAATTGTTAATGAAAATATCAATAACTTCTTGATTTTCTGTCTCAATGAACATCTTATGGTTTTTTATAACTTTTGTGGGCATCCTTAAATTATGAAAGAAGGTAAAATATCATTGTCACAAGAACAGCTCAAAACTTATAAGGTTATTAATAGCTTTATTGATCACTCTATTTCCAGACAGCAAGCAGCTGAGTTACTTCGTTCATCTACACGCCAGATCACACGTCTAAAGAATGGAGTCTTAGAATCTGGCGCCGAATCTCTGATTCATAAAAATACAGGTAGAAAACCATCTCATGCTCTTTCCCAAGAAAAAAAGGAAGAAATGGTTTTATAGGTTAATGGGCAAGTATGTGCGGAATTGTAGAGTAAGTTTGTATTTGTAACAACGGATTCCTTATGCGCTGTAATAATGAAATTCCGGCCTGTATCCCTAAATCATATACATCTATATCAACTACTATCGGGCAGGGATCCATTGTCCGGGCCAGGGGGAATTCATCAAAACATATGTAGATAACCTCCTCTGGTATTTTAAGTCCATGGGTGGTAATTGATTTTAAGACCCCTAATGCAATATAATTATTTTCACAAATAATAGCCTCGGGGAGATTAGGTGCCTCCAGTAATTCATTTGTAAGCATGAAACCGCTCTCTTTCGTGGAAGGACCATTTTTAATATATGCACTTGGGACTGTGATATAATTTTCACGCATTGCCTGAAGGAAGCCATAAAGCCGCTGTTTAAAAATATTATCTGAGCTTACCCCTCCTACAAAAGCGATTTTATGATAACCTCTCTTGATTAAATATTCCCCACATATTTGTCCGGATAAATAATTGTTTGTATCTATCCAGCTTGCTTTTGTCTGGAAGTTAGGCTTTCCTACTATCAAGTAGGGAAAAGACGATTCAGTGAGTATGGCATTTAATTCTTTTGTTGCAAGAGACCCATTGATAATAATACCGTCAGCATACTTTTGGGCAATTGCGTTTAAAAGGAACTCAACTGCATCCGCATCACTATCAACAGATTTAAAACTTATGTAATATCCTTTTTTAGATATGGATTCCTCAATCCCGGTCATAATTTCAAACATATATGGGTTATTAAAAGCAGCATGCAGTTCCTTTCTTGCAAGAAAGATTATGAGGTTGGTTCTTTTTTGGACAAAATTACGAGCCCGGATATTTGGTCGATAACCTAATTCCTCAACCACTCCGAACACTTTGTCAGTTGTTTTTTGTGAGATGCTTGGATTATTATTTATTACTTTGGATACTGTAGAAATAGAGACATTGGCCTTTCTTGCAACATCTTTAATTGTAATTGTCATGATTTTATATTCCTTTCAAAAATAGAAGTAAAAATATATATTTCATTGCCAATATAGTATAACGTTTTCTTAAAAAAATCAAGCTTATTTAATAAAAAATCATTGAAAACTACAAAATATATGTATATAATGCATCCAAGATAGGGGGACATATAATGATTAAATGGATTATTTAGGAAAATATTTTCATGCTTTATTTGCGGATTTTTTTAAAAGGGATTTCCGCATTTAAAAATAAAAATGTATGAAACTCTATTTACTTTGTTAATTATCTGTTTAATTTATAAGGAAGGGAGGGGTTCAATAAAAACAAGAACAAGGGGTAGGGGGGATTATAGGGGGAAAAAGTTGAAAAGTGGAGTTGGGTACATTTATTCTGAAAAGGAGAAGTAAGTGATGGCCTTGTTGCATGTAAAGCGTTGGGGAAACGGTCTTTATAAAAACAGTTATTACTGAAAAGAAAATTATGAAAAAGATAAGTATGATGATAATGCTTGTATTATTAGGCGGACTACTTGCAGGCTGCAATAATTTCTCAGAAACAACGAATAGTAATGAAGAAAATAAATCAGAATCGGAAGTCACTAATGATACTGATTCAAGTAGTGCAGGCAATAGCACGGTAATAGTTTGGCATGAGGTAACTGATGAAATTGCAAATGCATTACAAGAAGAATTAGATAAAGTAGCTCCGGAAGTAGTAGTTAAACTGGAACGCAAAGAAAGTTTGGGGGACGCATTGAAACTGGTTGGAAATGATCCTTCAAGTGCACCGGATATGTACTTTTATGCACATGATAAAATGGGAACTTATGCTGAAATGGGAATACTGTCACCAATTACTAATTATGTTTCAGAAGATGAATTGACAGGCTTACTGCCTATGACTATTAAGGCGGCTACCTATGATGGACAGATATATCAGCTGCCCATTTATTATGAAGTTCAGTTATTTATGTACAATAAGGCGTTAATGAATGAGGCTCCGGCGACTATGAATGAACTCTTGGAGTATATGAAAGAAAATTCAACTGGTGATACGTATGGATTCGTAGAGCAATATAGTAACGCTTACTATGTATCTGGCTGGATGCATGCTTTCGGTGCGACAATCATTGATGATACGGCAACGCCAGGTCTGAACTCCCAAAACATGATGGATTCTATTGCATATCATAAGCAGTTTATTCCGTATATGTCGAGTGATGGGGAATATAATACGGTAACAACGTTATTTTTGGAGGGAAAAGCCCATTCGATTATAAGTGGGCCATGGCTGGTCCCGGAAATCAAAGAGGCAAATATTGATTATGGCATTGCAGAAATGCCCGTTGTAAATGAAACAGGAGAACGTCTTTCACCATATTCAGGTGTACAGGGCATATGTGTCTTAAAAACAGCAGAAGATAATAAAGAGGCAGTAGCATCAGTAATCAGGCAGCTTCTCAAAACAGATATTGGGATTACCCTTGCAAAAGTAGCAAGTTGTGCACCGGCAAATGAACTTTGTTATGAAAACCCTGATGTAGCCGAAAATGAAATGATTATAGCTATGAAAGAAGGCTCTGAAAATGCTGTTCCAATGCCAGGCATTCCGGAAATGGACGTAATGTGGACAGTCACAGAAAATATGCTGGCTTCTATTTATAAAAATACTGCTGACATCCAAACAACATGTGATACAGCCCAAAAAGAAGCCCTTTCTCTAATAGAAGCAATGAAATAATAGGTTGTATTTGGATTTCTGGAGACAGTTGAAATTTTGGGTACTGTCTCCAGAATTAACAGGAGGAATTAATTTATGTGGAAAAAAATACGGCCTTATTTATATTCGGCGCCAAGCCTTATCGTAATAGGCTTGATTATATTATTTCCAATATTGTATACAGGATATATTTCCTTGACCAATATGAACATCTACCATTGGTTCGATTATACTCTCATTGGTCTGGCAAATTATAAGAAAGCGTTATTTGTGTTTGATTCGGGATTTATACCGGCACTTATACGGACACTTCTCTGGACTATGGTCAATATGGCGTTACAAGTAGCTATTGCATTTTTTATTGCGGTGTTGCTGAACACGAAAGGACTGAGGCTTAAGAACCTGTATAAAACATTTTTAATGTTTCCGTGGGCAATGCCTGCATATGTTTCAATCTTGTTATGGCGCATGGGTATGTATAATACGGAATTTGGTCTTCTGAACCAATTGTTAGGGAAATTAGGTTTGAATGGAGTAAGTTGGTTAAGCGGCAGCAGCATTGCTTTTATATCATGTCTTGTGGTTAATTTATGGATGGCTTTTCCCTTTATGATAATGACAATAGATGGGGCACTTCAAAGTATTGATCAATCCTATTATGAGAGTGCAGAACTTGAAGGCGCGGGCTTTTTTTCAAAGATGCGGCATATAACGATTCCTTCATTAAGTCCCATTATTATGCCTGCTGTGATCATGACTACATTTACTACTTTCAAACAGTTTGATATCATTTACTTGATGACACAGCAAAAAGGTTCCAATACAGGAGCTAATATCCATACGGTAATTACATATGCATACGAAAAAGCATTTATGACCAATAATTACGGATATAGTTCAGCCATCTCCATCGTGATTTTTATTTTAATTATAGTGTTTACCATGCTGACAAGGGGAGTTAATAGAAAGGGCAGAAAAATATGACTAATAAAAAGAAAAAGAACTATATAAAACTACTGTTGGTAAATTTGTTTTTCATTATTATCTGCCTTGCATGCATGATACCAATTTTATATGCAGTTTCAGTTTCTTTTAATGCCGAAAACAGTTTCCTTTCATCGGATTTTTCATTTATACCAAGAAATTTTACGTTAGATAATTATAAGTCAGTAATTTTTGAAAAACCTTTTTTACTCTGGCTGAAAAATACTTCCATATTAGCCTTTTGTACAGTCGTGCTTGCGCTTGCAATCGGGATTCCGGCGGCCTATTCATTTTCAAGACATCGCTTACCGGGAAGGAACGCTCTTTTGATGATACTTTTGATGCTGAATGCGTTCCCCACAATCCTTTCTATGTTTGCACTTTATACGCTATTAAAGCCAATGGGGTTAATCAATTCCGATGCAGGTTTAATATTGATTTATACAGGAACGATGACAATATTTAGTCTTTGGAATATGAAAGGCTATTTTGATACAATACCGGAAGAAATTGAAGAGGCCGGAAAAATAGATGGAGCAAGCAATTTACAGATTATTATAAAAATAATCTTCCCCCTGGCGAAACCAACAATTATTGTGACTGCGGTCATGGTCTTGATTTATGTTTGGAATGAATATATTTTTGCGATTAATTTTATGACGGGAGCCGATAACTATACATTAGCAGCAGGTTTATATGCGCTGCAGGCTACAGAGTATACAAGGAATTGGCCAATTTTTTCGGCGGCGTCATTAATGGTGTCACTTCCAATTTTAATTATTTTTTTTCTCATACAAAAACAAATGCAGTCGGGATTGACCTCCGGAGGTGTTAAGGGATAGATAGATGTCAATGCTAATTAGTTAAAAACTGTAAAGAATGATATACTAATTTGTATATCTGCTTACTTTGTAATGGTGTTAGGCATATTAGAATTAGGGAGTCAGGATGCTGGAGAAAAAATACGAATACGAAAGGATTTAAGTTGGAGGTAAATTGCATGCATGTATATCATGAGTCAGACATTCCATATATTATCGCGGACAAAAGAAAGAATACTCTGAAAATCAAGCTTGATGTTGAAAACCATATTTTTAATAGTGTTAATATTTTATATGGGGATAGCTATGATTATGAGGATAACCGTGACCATGGGTGGCGCTATAGTCAGAAAGAAATGCAATTATGTTATGCTGTAGAAGAGATGCAGACATGGGCAGTTGAAATTGATATACCAAAATGGAGAAGAATAAAGTACTCTTTTCTTTTGACAGATAGTATAGGTGAAAAATATTTATATAATGAATATGGTTGTCAACGTAAAATAATGGCTGAAATAAGTCAATTGGTAGATTCCTACCATTCACATTTTTTCTACCCATATATATGGGAAAAAGATTTAATTAGTTATCCGGATTGGGTTTCAAAAACAATCTGGTATCAAATATTTCCAGAGCGGTTTTGCCATGCCGATGCAAGCACTTATTCGAATAAAGCCTGGGAAGATACCAAGCCAAAGCCAGACAGTTTTTATGGTGGTGATTTACATGGGATAATAAAACAATTGGACTACTTAAAAGAGCTTGGTATTAACGGGATCTATCTGACACCTGTGTTTATTGCAGAATCAAATCATAAATATGATACAATAAATTATTACGAAATTGATTCTCACTTTGGCTCAAAGGAAACGTTGAAAACCTTAGTTGAGAAAGCTCATAAAAAAGGGATGCGCGTGATTTTGGATGGCGTATTCAATCATGTCAGCAGCAAACACCCTTTTTGGCAGGACGTATTAAAAAATCAAGCAGAATCAAAATATAAGGATTTTTTTTGTATTCGGGAATTTCCGGTAGATTCGTCAAAAGAATATTGTAAGAGCTTGAACTATGATACTTTCTCTTTTGTAGCTAACATGCCGAAACTCAATTATGAGAATCCGAAAGTAAAAGAATATGTCTTGTCTGTGATTGGATTCTGGATTAAAGAATGCGATATTGACGGCTGGCGTTTTGATGTGGGAAATGAGCTGTCCTTTTCTTTTTATAGCGCGTTAAAGCGACAACTAAGACCCATAAAGGATGATTTTTATATCGTGGCAGAAATATGGCATGATTGTGGCAAGTGGCTCCGTAACGGGTATATTGACGCATCAATGAATTACCTTATGGGTTCAAGTATTAAAAAATATGCAATTCAGGGAACCCTTAATGCTCATGCGTTTAATCAAAGGTATTTTCATCTAATGAATAAATTGTCTCTGATACATAGAACATTATGTTTCAATTTGTTGGATAGTCATGATACACCGAGAATTATGACGGAATCTGATAATGATAAAATAAAAGTTAAAAATGCTTTTTTAATGCTTTTTCTTCTCCCAGGTTCACCATGTATATATTATGGATCGGAGATTGGGCTGTGTGGGGGACCAGATCCGGATAACCGCAGGCCAATGCTATGGAAGGAAGGAGAAGCTGATATGGAGTTGTTTAATTTCTTCCAAAGGCTGATAGCGTTCCGGAAGAAAAATTCTGACTTTATTCAAAATGCAAATCTTTATTATGAGAACCAGGACAAAATTAGTATCTGGAATTTCTCGGATGAGAACTCCTGTTATTGGTTAGTACATAATCAGACAGATAAGAAAATTGATTTATCAGGATATAGCGTTATCCTTTCAAGCGATGAGAATGAAGAAAAAATGTTGATTCCAGAAAGCATGGCATTGGTTAAATATGAACAGCGTATCGGGAATAAAGTGGTTTTGACCTGAAAAAGAAAAGCGTTTAAGAAATCTTGTGGTGAAGTGGTTGACCTCGGTTAACGGGTTACACTGAAAATAAGCGCCCCTGTCCTCTGCAAAGTACAAGGGGCGTTTTGCTATGTATTACTTCTTTATCTGATTAAAAATAAAGGTAAGCAATGCCAAGATGAGTCGCCCCCCTTCTTACTTCTCCATTCGACTGAGCCATCTGAACAAAATCTAAAACTGTAACCTTCTCAGATATTATTTTATTTTTCCCATTCTTGTCTGAACCCAAATTTTAAATGATTCGCAATTTCTCTTAATTCAGCAAAATTCACTTCCCGGACATCCCGCTTCAGGTCATCATTCTTTGTCTTTATTTTCTCTCTGAATTACACATCATATTTTCCTTTCTTTCTTATTATCCTTTTAGGTGTCTAAATCTTTCCTAGAAAAATGTTCTTTTCCTGCTATTCGTGATTTCAGATTTTTCATCTTTGCAAAAGTTTCTTTCTTCTCCTTGATATCCTCCCCACTCATCTGTCTCTCTTCATAATCATCATAAGACAGGTCATCCGACATGGTCGCCTTTAATTCCTGCCATTCCTGCCTTTTAATCCCGAAGATGCCATCATGTGACTGTATATCCGTTTCACAATGAGCCACTGCGGAACTGAAACTCAATTTGGATACAATATTCTTCTTTTAAACGCTTTCTTTCCTGAGACAACCGCTCTATTTCCTTTGCAACAGGATACTTCTCTTCAATGACACGCAGCAGGGAAATGTCCAGTGCTTCTTCATAATAAAAATCTTTTCCCATAAAAGTATTCTTAATAAAGTCAATATCATTAACCAGCAGTAATAAAAAGCGGAAGAAATCCATATCCTGCAGCTGCACACAATGCTCCATTAATATTTTAACTGTTTCTTCATCCAACCACCATTTCACCATTAAAAACAACTGGGAACGCAAGTTTGTCTTTTTTTCATTGTTGACTTCCGGATACATTTCCAAAAAGTAATCAAATCTGCTCTGCAGTTCTTTTTGGTATTCTTTTTCACTTGTTGCAACCTGAGTCTTGGGTCTGCCTCTTGTAAACCTCCCCGAACCCTTATTTTCATTTTCCACTAAAAACCAGTCCTTTCTTAATTTATTTTTACATAAAAAATAGACAAGACCCAAAAGGATCATGCCTATCATTTTTTACATATTTTTTCAATTATAGAATAGCATATTTGCAAAGTACCGTCTAGTTCCACTTAGTTTCACATTTGGCTTTAATATCGTGTATGTGTATCATATTATCTCAACATAATATGGGTATTTCAACTTTGCTGCCATGACAATAGTCTCTTTAGCTTTTTCGGAATCTTTCCAACTTTCTCCTATGTCAATATTAGTGTCACGAATAATCATCCCGCTAGAATGTCGGCTTTTAAAAGTTTCACTTGCCTTTTTACCAGTCGGAGGATAACAATACTCATTTAAATATATTGTGTTATCTTCTTCTGTTATACGATAATAATCTTCAACAAAAAATGCTGTTTCAGTCTTTTTTGGTGCAGTCACCTTACAATTTCGACCAATATCATACCATATTCCATTTTTGGGATTCATATATTTTGTTGCATATTCATTAAAGGAAGCAGCCAAAGCACCCGGATTGGATGTACAAAAATATCTGGAGCGCTTACTATACAAGATGCGGGGGTATATCAAAAATCCCGATGGCATTGAAGCTTTGTTGCCTTGGTCTGCTTCGTTAAAGGAATTATGCGCTTCTAATCATATATAGAATGTAGAGCATTTCACTCCATGACTTTGGAGAAGGAATGCTTTTGTTAATCCTGGACGCATTGTTATGCGTCACTACTAGCTAGATTAGTACCATGCCTGGCACATATAAAAAGCCCCTTTCCAGACGGAGAGGGGCATAAATTGCTGCAACAATTAAATTCGGTTAGCTTACTTAATATCATCTTTTTTTATAATTTTATCTGCCTCAATGATAGCATTTATAACTGCCTTTTTTATAATAAAATAAAGCAATGCGGATATTATGCTAACTAATCCAACAAATATAATTATGTTTATTTCATAACCCATAACTGAACTTACCTTTCTTATGGTGAAATCTTGAACTGTACGTTTGTGGGATTAGCGTGATCCATGGCAACACCAATGCCACCACTGATGCTGATACCTTTGGCGTCAACACCTACGCTAAAACCGGTGGTTCCTATAGTTTAATGTGAATAATATCCAAATACATTTCCATAGCCTTTGTATCCGGTTTGCGCAGAACAAACTTGAGTAGTAATAAAACCCCAATGTTCTATTTGCGGACTGGCAAGAGTTATTTTTTGTGCCACACCCGTAGCACCTTGGTAACTAGGCGTGAAAAACTGCATTGTTTTAAGAGAGCCTCCATCTACATAAGAATAATTATATTCCGAATAGGTAGTATTTGGAATAACACTTAGATTACTTGATATTCCGATTGCAACAACATCTGTTAGTCTTATAAAAGGTGACGATAACCATCCAAAAGTGTTATTTATTAAATATCTTTTTTTCCCGCTGGAATCTCTGAATTCAGATACATTTGTTATTAATTTTAAACTCTTTGTGATGGTAGAACTATCATTCGCCCTTGTAGTTACCCCTTTGGTTTCATTTACTAAGAAAAATCCAGGGAATTGAGTATTTGTATAGTACTCAATTCCCTGGATAAAGATGGTCTTTACGGAATCAGATTATTTTTTTCATGAAACAACCCTGAGTTTCATTTAGTCTCACAGGTGTCCGATTATTTTACTATAATTTAAAAGTTATCTTTCAATACAAATTATTCTCTTCAATTTATGCTTTATTCTTCCAATTTTTAATAAACTTAAGAAATATAAAAATATTTTTCATTACCATTCACTTGATTTCCTTCATCTTTTTTTCGTATTCAGCTTAATAGTCTTTTTAATGTTCTGATTCAGTATCAATTCAGGTATGTTCTGAATACAATATTATCCAATTTATATGCTATTTCAGAAAAGCCGTTTCCAAAATTCGCTATTCCCTTAATCAACTCATGATTTAATTTTTCAATTCCAAAATAATCATGAATCAAATCATTCCTTTTTTGCATAAAATCCAATGCTTTTTCCGCTTCAGGACTGATATCCAAATCAAGTGACACAAAGAACCTTTTGTAGTATCGAATAGAGCTCTCATTCACGCAGCCCTTCTCATAAATTTCAATATAAGCGACGATATCCTTAAAGGCCTGCACAATATGATTCAGCCGGCTGCTCATGGATTCTGTCAAGTCCTCCTGTAAACTTACGTCTTCGGTTTCGCAATGCCTTTCATAAGTCTCCATTAATTTCAGCGCCTGTGCTTTTAGAATATTCAGATTATTAAGAACGGTTTTTTCCACATCTTTAGGTGTCTTTTCAAGCTGAAAGCCATACTCTTCAATATTATCAGGAATATCTACCATGTGCTGATTCCTCCCTTCACAAGTTCATATTTCTTCATAAGATAACACCAGTGCAAATATCTTTGTTTTTCTCTCTTCTGCCGCATATCATGATCATATATCCTAAGAAGATAATATAACTCATTTTTAAGTTCTTTTGGAAAATAATCGGTAAGCCGTAAGGAGTCAAGGATTACGGCATATATCGGTGCATTTTCGGAGAAGAAATATTGCAGGATATCACTTTGCAGATCATAATACAGAAAAAACTCATTTGCAAAAAGCTCAATATCATTCCGCTTCCCTGCATCTTTACAGTAAATAATAATATCAATATCACTTTCATTGTGGACAAACTCTGCCGTAATGTAGCTTCCAAAGATAAAGACATTATAATCTTCTATCGAAAATTTTTTTAAAAGTGCCTTCTGGAAGCGGATCAATAACTCTCTTCTGTTTTTCCATGTAGACAAATCATAGCCTCTTTCCATCACAACCACTCCTCCTGCAGGCTCTTCCTGGTTTTCCCTGGCTTCAAATATAAATACATTATATATCATTCGTAACGAATATTCAAGACCTCTTTTCAATCTTTATTATTTTCTTTGCCTCGTCAAATATTAGCCGTACTTCTCTATCTTCTAAAGTTATCCCCATTGCCTTTGTCCATCTTGTCGGGATAGTCACACGGTTTGTAATTCCTTCCCTGCTGGCAGTTCCACCTGATTTATTAAATAATATTTTTGCATCTCTCTCTTCCATATTCTCTCCCTGCTTTTAATTATATCTTACCACTCCCTAACTATATCATACCTCAATGATCCTCACAACCGTCCCTTTAACTCTACCACGTCAAATCCTACCAATCGTTCTCTCAATCGCCTTAATCAAATCTTCAGTAACAGAACCATCAGGCACATCAAGCTTCAAACGCCGTAGGCGTTAAGCGGCGGGGGACTTACTTGATGCGGTTAAAATATATTAAGTAGCACTTGACAGAAACCATTCAAAATCATTATAATATGACTAAAGAAATATACTTAAAAGAAATCAGGGGAAAATATGTTTATTACAAAAGAAAGTGATTATGGCATACGAATCATACGTGCATTGTCGCATGGCAATAAAATGACCGTGAAAGATATTTGTAACGAAGAACAAGTGCCACATCAATATGGCTATAAGATTTTGAAAAAATTAGAAAAAAGTGGCATGGTTGAAAGTTTCAGAGGCACTTATGGCGGATATGCCTTGAGTAAAAGCCCTAAAGACATTACTCTGTATGATATTATAATTGCTATTGAATGTAATTTGAATATTATTGACTGTACAAACGTAGATGTTAATTGTATAAACAATACAGGTGAAAAAATCTGCAAAGTCCACCAAGAGCTTTGTAAAATACAGAACTCACTTTTCAAACAACTTAAAGAGAAATCATTAGCCGATATTCTTAACTCTTAAATATCCCAACAGACTCGATACCCTCAGTTAATTTTTTAACTGAGGGTATTGTCATTTCTCACTTTTGATGAAACACTTCAAGCCAAATACCTCGCATGAAAAAATTTAAAAAATTTTTTACAAAATTATCCATATTTTATCTTGACAAACATGCTCAACATTGTCTATACTATACATAAAGAACTAAATATAAAGGAGGTAAAAGCATGTATTTCAAGACATTTGAACAGTACGAAGCATTTCGTGCCAAAATCAGGAAATTTGCAGAAACGGAAATCAAACCTATCGCATCAACTTTGGATCAGGAAAATCAATTTCCCGATGAAATTATCCGGAAGATGGGTGAACTTGGCCTGATGGGTATTCCTTATCCAAAGGAATACGGCGGAGCTGGCCTGGATGTAACTAGCTATGCCATAGCTGTTGAAGAATTATCCAGAGTTGATGGTGGAGTCGGCGTTATTTTATCGGCGCATGTCTCTCTGGGTTCTTATCCGCTTATGGCATACGGTACTGAAAAACAAAAAGAGAAGTACCTTATCCCATTAGCAAAAGGTGAAAAGTTAGGTGCATTCGGCCTGACCGAGTCTGAAGCCGGCAGCGATGCCAGTGGTACTGAAACAACCGCTGAACTGGATGGCGATTATTACATTTTAAATGGCGGTAAGATTTTTATTACCAATGCACCTAAAGCAGACACTTATATCGTCTTTGCCGTAACCACTCCGGACATAGGTACACGAGGCATCAGTGCTTTTATTGTTGAAAAGGACATGGATGGCTTCTCTTTTGGGGAACATTACGATAAGCTCGGCATTCGTTCCTCCTCTACGGCAGAACTGATATTTGATAATGTAAAGGTCCCAAAAGAGAATTTGCTAGGTAAAGAAGGACAAGGCTTTCAGATAGCGATGGCTACACTGGATGGAGGCCGGATCGGCATCGCTTCACAGGCACTTGGCATTGCTCAGGGCGCTTATGAAAGCGCATTGGAATATGCTAAAGATAGAGAACAATTTGGCAAGCCAATCGCATATCAGCAGACTATCTCCTTTAAACTGGCTGATATGGCTACAAAGCTCCGGGCTTGCAGATTGCTTGTGTATAGTGCTGCAGGGTTGAAAGAAGAACATGAACCATATAGTATGGAAGCTGCCATGGCCAAGCAATACACATCTGACAGGTGCCTTGAAATTGTCAACGATGCCCTGCAGATATATGGTGGCGCCGGTTACATAAAAGGTATTGATGTAGAACGATTTTATCGAGATGCCAAAATATGTACCATCTATGAAGGTACTAATGAAATCCAGCGATTAGTCATCGCTTCGCATATTATTGGCAGAGAACCAAAGATACAGGTACGTTCAGGTAAGAAGGGACCGCTCACCGGCACCCGCAAGAAGATGATTTGGAAAGATGGGACTGCTGCTGAAAATGTGGCCGAATTAGTGGCCGCACTTAGTAAAGACGGCTATGACTTTACAATTGGCATTCCACTGGATACACCTATTACTCAGGCAGAGAGGGTCATCAGTGCCGGCAAAGGTATTGGCTCGCAAGAAAATATGGGATTAATAGAAGATTTAGCCATCCAGGCTGGTGCGGCCATCGGCTCTTCCCGTCCTGTTGCAGAAACGCTTAAGTATGTCCCCCTTAGCCGATATGTGGGTATGTCCGGCCAGAGGTTCAAAGGGAATCTATACATTGCCTGCGGTATTTCAGGGGCGGGCCAGCATCTAAAAGGGATTAAGGATGCTTCCACTATCGTCGCCATTAACAATAATCCCAATGCAAAAATTTTCAAAAACGCTGACTATGGTATAGTTGGCGATATAGAAGAAATTCTGCCGCTTCTTACAGCCGCACTTGACAATGGCGAACCGAAGAAAGAGGCGCCGCCTATGAAGAAAATGAAACGTGCAAAAGCCAAAAAAGTGGCTCCATCATATAGACTCTATGTGTGCTGCGGCTGCGGTAATGAGTATAATCCCTCTTTAGGCGACCCTGAAGGAGAAATTACTCCCGGCACGTTATTTGAAAAATTGCCTGATGAATGGACCTGTCCTGAATGTGGCGAATCAAAAGATATGTATATTGAATCATAAAAAAAGGAGGATACTTATTATGTATACAGTCAGGAAAGTAACTGATGACCTCTACTGGGTAGGCGGCAATGACCATCGTCTTGCCCTATTTGAGAATGTTCATCCTATTCCCTATGGGGTTTCTTATAACTCGTATCTTTTATTAGATGAGAAAACAGTACTATTTGACACCGTTGACTGGTCGGTATGCCGGGAAATGATTCAAAATGTGGAAAGCATTTTAAATGGCAGAACCCTGGATTGTCTTGTCATCAACCATATGGAACCTGATCACGGCGGTTGCATTGAAGAAATCATTTTACGATACCCTGATGTCAAAATCATCAGTACTGAAAAAGCATTTTTAATCATGAGGCAATTTGGCTTTCATATTGATGGTCATGAAGATGAAGTTACCGAAGGCGATATGCGCTCCTTCGGCAAACATCAGGTGACGTTCGTAGCTGCACCTATGGTTCATTGGCCTGAAGCTATGGTGACCTTTGATGTTACTAACGGTGTACTATTTTCAGCAGATGCATTCGGCTCCTTCATTGCCTTAGACGGCAAACTATTCAATGACGAGGTTAACTTCGGCCGCAATTGGATTGATGAAGCACGTCGTTACTACACCAACATCGTAGGTAAATATGGATCTTTTGTCCAGGCTCTTTTGAAAAAAGCAGGTACGATAGATATAAAAATGATTTGTCCATTACACGGACCGGTATGGCGTTCAGATTTCGGGTATCTATTAGATAAGTATGACAAATGGAGCAGATATGAACCTGAAGAAAAAGGAGTTATGATTGTCTATGCTTCAATGTATGGCAACACCGAATATGCAGCTCAGGCACTGGCCTCGCGTCTATGCGATAAGGGCATGAGTAATGTATTTGTATATGACGTTTCCAACACACATGTATCTTATCTCATTTCCGAGACATTCCGACTGAGTCATGTGGTACTGGCTTCTGTCACATATAATCTCGGCATCTATCCGCCAATGCACAACTACTTGATGGATATGAAGAAACTAAATGTACAAAACCGCACTTTCGCCGTCATGGAAAATGGCTCATGGGCTCCTAAATCCGGCACTTTGATGAGTGAGTTTTTAGACAACGAAATGAAAATGATTAATGTTTTGGAAGAGACGATGACTATCAATTCCTCGCTGGACGAGCTTAAAGATGCAGAACTGGAGGTTCTGGCCGATAGCATCATTGAATCCATGTAATGAATTTTATGCAAACCATAATTCATACTTTTTTAGACTAATTTCCTGTGATAAAATTGAAAATTCTATTAACCTTTTGCATATTTTAACATATTATGTACTATACCGACCAAACACATGACATCAATCAATAATCCCCTGTAAAAACAGGCATTTACAAATGACTCGGTAAATCATAAATGAAGGAGAACTAATAGATGCGCAATCAAAGAAGAGGTTGCTCTTGCAATACTGGAAATGAGCCACGTAATGAAAGAAGGGATTGCCCTTGCAATACTGGAAATGAACCACGTAATGAAAGAAGGGATTGCCCTCGCAATACTGGAAACGAGCCATGTAATGAAAGCAGGCAGACTCATGTTCACGAATTTTTAGGTAGTGTAAAAATTGCCGAACCACAGGAAGATCCTCATAACCATCGTTTTGCAGGCGTCACCGGAGAAGCCATCCGCATACCCGGAGGAGGACACTTTCACAAATTAGAGACTAATACAGACTTTTATGAAAATCATTTTCACATTGTATGTGACAAAACCGGACCCGCCATCCCAGTCGGCGACGGAAGGCATGTTCACTTTGTTGAAGGAGAAACCACCGTTAACGATGGTCACAGGCACGAATTTTTGTTTGCTACTTTAATTGAGAATCCCATTGGAGATTAATCTATCAAACCCGACGGCAGCCGTTTATAAGCGGCTGCCTGCGGCTTTAAAAATATATTAGCTGCCCGAACATTTGGCTGCATCTATAGCTAATACAATCATCAATGCGTAAAGTGCATCTGCATCCTGAACAACATTAATTTCATATGTGTCTGTAAGATTCCAGATCTTTTTGGTGGCGGACATTACCAAACGTTCACCATCCATTACCTGATAATTCCATGCCATAATATCACCGCCGACTGTCCAGCCGTTGCAATCCAGGTTAAAAGCAGGACGTAAAAATGTCAGCTCTTTCTTTATCTGTCCTACATAGTCATCGCCAACATACATACGAAAACGCGGCAGCAAAGTAAGCACCTCTTCCTTTACTGTACCCACATAATCGCCCCGACCATCATAAATGTTCAGGCAATGCCCCCATGAAAGCTTTCCTTTGACAACAAATACGGTGTTTCCTTCTTCATCATAAATATCATAACTGTCAAGCCATGAAAATAGCCGCTGCTTAAATAATAATTTGACCATATTTTTCTCCTATTCCTTTTCTCTTTTTTGAAAATGCTGATAATCTTTCGCATGTGTCCAGTCACCACCCCATTCAAATCCATACTCCTTAAATAATCGCCAGCATAAATCCTGTTTATCAATTTTATGAGGAAAACAATGGCTTCTATCGCTATATTTGAAGGAACCGGCCGGAGTGCATATTTCTTTGCCATCTAAGTATCTAATATACGGATTATAAAACGGATTAATATCTATGGCGTAACCATAACTATGTTTTGACAAAATATTTGTTCCTTTAATCATACGAAAGTTAAAACATGATGTATTATTGTCAGACATAGACTTTTCATCATCTGCATCATAATCATCGATTAGAAACATTCTTTCAAGTTCATATTTTTTAATAAATAATTGATAAAATATTTCAAGTAAATCTTTAGAAATATCTTGATGTGATATTAATTCACCAATTCGGATGTCAGCGTTGAAATCATAATGCAGTACCCGGATATATTGTAGCACATCTCTGCTTACAGTACAATTTTCTTTATATGATTTTCCATAAATACGCCTATATATTTCATCCCTTAGCGGAATAATCGTAAAATAGTCTTTCAAGTCTATTTCTGGAAGATATTTCTTTTCTATTAATTTACCGGCACTATTATTAAACAACTTTTCCAATAACTGACAACCCCTAATCTCTCCATATTATATAGTATATGATACCTAATTCATAACAAGCCTAAGGATGTTGACATCTCTGATACAAATATAATCTTCCTTCTTTTCCAATTTTTTCAACAACCTGCACATAATTCATAAGATGCAATCCTTTCCTGGCATTGGATATTGATATATGTGACTTATCTTTATAGTCTCTCGTCGTAAAATTTTCTCCCAGGGAATCCGGCAGCAACAACTCATATCCTTCCCGGCCGGCAATATATAGCTCTTGCTCAATTCTGAGCGGAATCCTGTCATAGCGGCTTGAACCTTTCTTCCGATCATGGCTCCAGCCATTGAGCAGACGATATTCTTCCATATCCAGCATTATGATATGAATCCGAAGATTAGGATGTGTTAAATATTCTTTGATGCGGTATAATTCCGGGAATATCATATGAGCCGTACCTACTTTAGGAGATTTTCTTCTCTTTGAAACTTCTCCTGTTTCTTCATCAATCCAGCAAATCCATTTATGATAAGGAATAGGATGTACAATTGTCACCTCATACTCAGGAAGAAAGACTTTCAGCTTGTCCCGCATAGCATTAAAGCTTCGGGTTTGGATCTCAGTAATATGCTTTGCATTGGCAATATCCGCATAGTAACCATGGACTTTAACTTCATGATATGCTTCATCAGGCTCAAGATAATTCTTAAGTACAGCATGGACTGTCTTTTCACCAAGAGTCCCAATCTGACTCCTCTCCCGGCTCATTCCTATAATTTTCTGACAAGCAGCTTCAAAATTAGATTGATTCATGAGACAGCATAATCCTTTCTGTTTTATCTTTGTGATTATTCCTTTATATTATAATCCTTTTATATCATGAAGTATATAGCTTTAGCAGCTCATTTTTAACTCCCGCCGGAGGTCGTATTATGAATAACAATATTCTTTATGACCGAAGGGGGCGGCAGCTGATAAAATATGAAAAGGACATCCCAAAATCTCCATTTTGCTTTCAGGATGTCCTTTTGTTATATTTTTTTATTTTTTTGACTTACCATGACTCTTATATACAAGTGCAAAAACTGAAAACAGAGATAGGATAAGAAGCATCCAATATACCATCATTACAGTATCGTCACCGGTTTTTGCCACTCTGCTAGTTCCGGAACTAGTTGTCTTATTTATTATCTTTGCATTTGTCTTTGCATTTGTCTTGACATTTGCAGTATAGCTGTTATTGAAAACAACCCCTTCATTTGGATAAATTATCTCGGCGCTCAAGATCCCATCGCCGTTATCCACAACCTTTATGACCACTGTATACTTAATATCATCATAAGTGATTCCACTTAAAGTTCCGGCTGTTTCTGTTACAGTATACGTATATGTTCCCGGGGCTGTAAAACCAATTTCCCCAAAGGTAATCGTTCCATCCGCTTTATTGGTTCCTGTTGCTGCCGTTTTTCCATTTTCATCTGTTGCAATAAAGCTGAACATATTATCTTCCAGTGCCTTTCCTGCCAGCTTCTTCGTTCCGGTCAGGGCAACCGCCGTACTCGTATTGCCGGCACTATAGCTATTATTGAATTCAATATTACCGTCCGGATAACTTGCTGTCGCTTTCAATGTTCCGTCCCCGTTATCCTCCGCCTCTACTGTTACCTTATATTCCGTATCATCATAGCTGATTCCGCCGACTCCGCCGTTCACTTCTGACACCGTGTAGGTGTAAGTGCCTTCTGCAGCAAAACTAATATCGCTGAATGTAATGGTTCCGTCTGCCTTATTCGCTGCTGTCGCTACTATGTTTCCAGCTTCATCTGACACGACAAAGCTGAACATATCATCTTCCAGTACCTTTCCTGCCAGCTTCTTTGTTCCAATCAGGGTAACCGTCGTACTGTCGGTATTATAGCTATTATTGAATTCAATATTACCGTCCGGATAACTTGCTGTCGCTTTCAACGTTCCATCCCCGTTATCCTCCACCTTTACTGTTACCTTATACTCCGTATCATCATAACTGATTCCGCCAACTCCGCCGTTCACTTCTGACACTGTGTAGGTGTAAGTGCCTTCTGCAGCAAAACTAATATCGCTGAATGTAATGGTTCCATCTGCCTTATTCGCTGCTGTCGCTACTATGTTTCCAGCTTCATCTGACACGATAAAGCTGAACATATCATCTTCTAATGTCTTTCCTATCAGCTCCTTTGTTCCTGTCAAACGGAACACCGTAGGTTGATTGGCTATTTTCATATTCGTGGCTTTCACTTTTATCTCTTCCGAACCACTATTGGTGCTTACAGCATCGATAGTGAACTCAACCGGTTTAGAATCCAGCATATAACCTGTCGGTGCGGCCGTTTCCACGAAATAGTAAGCTCCATAGGTCAGATTATCGACTTTAATTACACCGTTTGTATCAGTCGTATAATTTCCTATCAAATCCCCACTACTATCATAAAGGTCAAATGCCGCGCCAGATAACGCTTCTGTTTCATCATGGTTTAATTTGGTTAGAATTACATTGCCGACCGGATCGTCTGTTTTATGATACGTAGTTTCACTATTGACTTCAAATTCTGATCCATTGATTTTCGTTATTGCTGCAGTATTTTCAAATACTCCTCCGCTGGATACATTAGTCGGGATAATGAAACTGATTGTTTCTCCGGCCAGTAGTTTGTCAATTGTAAATACCAGTGTTTGAGCATTCTGTTCTACGGAAATGCTGCCTGCCCCTGAAACCGCTGCCGCATTCTCTGCATTGGAGCCGATATAGAATTGAATTTTACTTGTATCGACTGTAAGGCCATTAGGGATTTTGTCGGTAATTTCCACATTTTCCATTGCTGTAGAAGTGTTTGTATTTTTCACTGTTATGGTATATTCGATTATATCCCCGACTTCTACCAGTGTTGGCAGATCTTCTGTTCCACTGGCTGGAGATGAGCTTTTGCTTATCTCGGCATCTGTCCCTTGGAGTTCAACTTTAACAGGATAGCTTTCCGTAAGCGTTGTTATTGGATCTCCTGTACTTGAAGTAATTGTCAATTTACAATGTGCGCTGTTATAAGCATAAACCCCTTCCCAGCGTTCATAATCTGCCGGAGCCCGCATTGTGACATAGCAAAGTGCTGCTTCATTCAACGCAAACGCTTTATCGGTACCATCGGTATTCTTGCTTAAATCAATCGCAATCGCCGTGACTGTGCTTAAGTCATCCGGCTGGGTCGTAGACCAAATCAAGCTGTCTGTGAGATCTTCATCACCTGGATTCTCTTCCGGATCCAGACCGCTTATAGTAGAATAATACACAACAGCATCAATGCCTTTATTTTCGACATACGAGGTATCAACGCCTACAAACGTACCTTTCCACTGCTCGTTGTCGCCACTGCCGTATACCTCCAGAACATCATAAAGAACTAACCCACTGACAGTCCCACTGCTTACACTGTTGTCATTGGCATAACGCAGACGATAGGTGTAAGTTCCTGCTGCAGAGGCAATCGCCGACTTGCCATATATCAGACCATCCGCCGCCTTGACTGCTTTGGTGAATCCAACTTCTGCGGCACTGGCTGCCGAAATCTGCGACGAATTCTGCGCATAAATTGTATCTTCGTTCTGGTCATCGAACTGTCCGTCATTATCTAAATCTGCAAAATACTCTTTTTTAGCAAGGGTTGAATTGTCTGCGGTATCGCCACCGGCAAGACTTCCTGAACCCGCCCTATAGGCAACACTGTTGAGCAAAGTTCCTCCGTAGTCATGATAGTCTACCCATGAATAAATCAGACTATAGGTCAATACAAACCCTGAGCTTAGATAAGCTGGTTTACTCAAATCCGAATATTGCTGAAAATAGTTATAGTTCGTGTTACCGGGCGCCGTCACTTTAATAATCAGCATTGTCTGTCCAGATCCCTGCCAGTTTTCTATTGTATCCATAGTATATGTACAAACTTCATTGTTCATATAGGTGACAGCATTGATTGTAGAAGAATCCACCGCTGTGCCGGCTGGAAGAAGATCATAAAATACTCCTTCAGTCTGGCCTGCGATAACCCCCATTTCTCTGACCATTTCCAGGGCTGTTGCCGCATCCGACGCTATATTTTCCGGCGCATAACCGACATACTCATCCATTGTAACCTTGTAATTTAGGATCTCATAGCCGTCTGCATTGCTTTCTTTTCCTAAATACTGTTTGTAAATCTCACTAGAAGGACTTAATCCGGTCAGCATTGTGTAATCGTATATGTTTCCTGAATAATTCGTACTGCCATCCACATCCTTAACACTTACCGATGCATAATTATATAGCTGCGCTGAATCCTTATCAGCCAAAATATCTTTTACGTTATCCGTAGGATTTAGTACAATCGATAACTTAGGTTCCAAATTAACTTGATATCTGCTGCTGGTGTGAGAAAATTTTACTGCATAGGTTCCCTCCGGCAGTTGAACCTGATTTAAATACCCGACGCTGTTTGTGGTAGTTCCATTTATACCTGTATATATATATTTGGAACTTGAGGTTCTTAAGATCTCTCCCGCAAGAACCCAGTCACCGCCGTCGCCCACTGTCCGGACATATACCTCAACCGGTGAATATGTACTGTAGTCTGTAACTGCAGACAATTTATAGCCTGTGTCTTTATCTATCTCATAATCATATTCATCGTAGGTGATATAAAATGAACTTATTTCATAATCATCCTGATTTAATATTTTATTACCAATAGAAATGGAGCCGGTAACACCATCCGCACGATAGCCTTCAATGACTTCTGTAGTGTATTTCTTTACACCGTAATTGCCTTCATCATCCTGAGTCAGGCCCCAGCCTTGTACAGTTGAAGATAGATTAAAGGAACTGCTTCCGACACCAAGTTTACCCGACTTATCGTTTTCAATTATATTGATCATTCCAATACTGTCTCCTGTACTCTTCTTGTTGGAAGAGTATTGGTTACCGGTATAGTCGAAGTTGACAGCCTTATAAGTATACTTCGCCGTAGCTGTCTTTTCCTTTGTCTCTCCACACGCTTCTGTCAGCGTTGCAGTAATCTCATTTAATATTGTCGGCTCCGGTTCTGTTTCCAGCAATGCTCTGTCATATTGTACAAGTATATAGTAAGTACAAGAATTTCCATTCGCGCTTGGCTTTTTAACAATTTGCGATATTTCGCTTTCATCTTGAAGGCCGTAAAGACTTTTCCAAGTACTATATCCAATCACAGTGCCATATTGACCCGGTATATCTTCAAATGTTATCGTGTAGGATTCGGTACCCAATGTGCTGCAGGAAACTTCCCACACAATATAGAAGTAGTCCTCAGAATCAACCGGCTCCACACCCCAGGAAGATTGCCATGTCTCATACTTGTTGTTAAAAGATTTTAGTAACGCCCTAATGTCTGCGCCGGTATCTACGACTACTGTCAGATTCCCGGAATCCACGTTCTCAACTATACCAGTGTCACTATCCGAAAAATTGAAAGACGCCGCTATATCGTCTTTTATATAACCATCTTCTACATCGGATGGCAGAAATGTATATTCCACCTCGCAAGTGAAGGTGGAGCCGCTATAAAATGTTGCATAATTAGTAATTACAATTTCACCCGTTGCATTGTCAATATAGTATTTAAAACTAGTAGAACCCTCATCCCCGGTTGATAGCGGAAGGCTGCAAGTTACCAGAGGTCTTCCATCGCTGTCATAAAAAATACTTTGTGGTATACGGATTTCAATCTCGCCCGGGTCTGCTGTATACCCATTGGTCAATGCAAAAGTAATTTGAAGTTTAACAGTTTGCTCGGTATTTTGGACCGGTTCAATTTTAAGTGATTCTCCTGATAAGGTATATCCGCTATAGTTACCGTCCCCCATGCTGCTACTCCAGTTAAATGTGGCTGTTGAAATAGCATTGCCGCCTGTTCTTATTATTTTCTGATTATCTTGAGATTCCTCCTCTGATGAAGTATCTGAGATGCTATCCTCGGTTTCTTCATCAATTGTCGAAGCTTCTTCCGTCTCTGACACAGTATCGCTGCTTTCCAAAGCTGACGCCGAAGCTTGTGTACTCAATTGTGTAGTCAACATTATTAATATCAGTAACGTCGCCAATATTTTATTCCATGCTTTCACTTTCATAAGCATAATATCTAATCCTTTCAATTCTCGAATGTAAATACAAATTAAAATGTATCTCTGAATTTTTTATGTATAAGCCAAAGAGGATACTCGTAATCCGCTTCGCTTAGAAGCGGGGAACTTTCTTAGGAGGTTAAATACGCTCAATAGCTTCTAATTCCCTTAAATGCAAACTCAATTGACTGTAAGTCTAAATTGCTTCCTATTCCCCCCTTCTAATTCAACTGTCATCCACCACAAGATGCTCCGCATTTCTGATGTAGTCAGCCCTGCACGTTCCTTTGCAAAGCCTGGATCTTATCTCTGGATAAATAACAGTTGTTTTTATAATTAACAACTTCTACAAATATGTAGCTTTATCTTGCATATCCAAGATACCCGATAGATCTGCTGGGATGATTCATGGTATGATTGTAAGTATTATTAGCAAATCCAGTTTACCATCACTTTCGCGATTCTAGCAAAATACGAAACAAAAGTCCAACTGAATTTTGAATAACAAGTTTTATTATACTGATACGGTGTTATATTGTCAAGAGTGTGTTAGTTAAATGCAGTTCTAAAAGGTAAAACTTTTTTGTAGCCTGCCTGCTTTTGCAAATATCGAAAAAGAACCTTATCGTCCGGTAAATACCGTTCTCCAGTACAATATCGCCATACACACTACAGATATTAAGGTTGTTCTCAACAACATACCGCAGGATATCCTGTCTTGGTCAAAACCCTAACGGCTGTGATTTTGGATGCTCTGCATCGTAAACATTGCAGCCAGTCCGGTTATATTTCCGCTGTCTGCGAAACCCCTCATCCTGCGTGATGCCGATATAAGGCGCCCGGCCGGTTTGGCGGACGTATTTAGCAAACGGCTTCTTTTTCATGATGTAACAGCATTCTTCACTGGTATCAAACGGCGCATCAATTAAAAATTTCCATTTCTCCGCCAGCTTTCCAAAACTGCCACGCTCATCACCATGCAACAGATACTCCCGATAACGGTCACTTAGATTGCCATGCCGGAGTTTCCGGATTTTACTGGCTGTTTCCTTACTGATCAAAGGATAACCATGAACCTTAATCACTTCCTTAAAAGACATCTCCAAACCGTCACGTCATCATAATAGGAAACAAATTCTACAATCTGCCGATACTCCAAGCCGGTATCTACAAAGACCAATGGCACCCTGCCTACTGTTTTTCCAACCAGATCAACTAAGACTGTAGAATCCAGCCCGCCAGAAAAGGAGACATAGACATTGCCATCATAAAAATTGTACCAGTCCTCGATTCTTCGCTGGGAGAGCTGGATCTTCGCTTCATAAGGAAGAAATTTTCTCTGATGGAACTGCCAATCCTGTAATTTTAAATCTTCATCTAGGATAAACATGGCTACTCCCTAGAAAAAATCCTGTGTTTATAATGATTCCTCTTTTCTTTTGTTTGCTCTAAATTCCAAAAATCCATAATTCATTTCCTCTTCTTCCAAATAAAGAATAAAAACAGCCACTTCATACAAGAAAAAATCCCGGAAAACAGATTTATCTGTGGTTTTCCCGGAAGTTTCATAGAATTCCCGCTCGCTGTACTTTAAAAACCGTTTCACCCAGCTGTGTGCCGTCTCTATCGCCTTTTCCTTATTTCCTGTTAGCTATCCCTTTTCCAAAATACTGTCTTCAAATTTCACTGTTTCCGCTGTATTAAACGTATTCAGCTTTAATTGCAGATTACCTTGAAAATACTTCAGTACCTTATGAGCCACATACATATACCTGATGATTGCACTCGCTTCATATTCGTCGAATATCTCTCCGTTATCAATTATATTTGCGATACGGAATGCATCCGCTGAATATGCGTAATAAAACCCAAGCGCCATATGATAATTGTAATAATCATTACAATCAGACATGCCGTGCTCTTCTAGAAATTTTTCAATATTGTTATCCATTGGCATTCCCTAATCACTTCTGTCTTGATTCCTTCTCCATGACTACCTTCCCATTCAAAATTAAGATGTCACTTCAAGCAATTCATCCGGATTACAGAAAAGAACCTTAGAAAGTGATACAATATATTCTGCCGAAGCTTTATTGATATTCTTTTGTCTTTGCTCATATTGCTGAATTGTTCGAACTGGAACCCCCGATTGTTCTGCAAGTTCCTTTTGACTTAGCCCTGTTCGTGTTCTTATTATTTTTAGATTAGTGTCTGGCTTCGCTCTTCCATAAAGCTCATTCATCTTATCTACAAATTGCCGTATATCCATCTCATGATATGGTACATACAATGCCATAATTTCTTTTATGGAAATGTGTTTTATAATATTCTGAAAAGATAATGCTGTTTTCCATTGATAGTAAGCAAGTGCCCACCCGACCCAGTATTCCTTACTTCGACTACTTACATATCTGGGCTTTATTCTCTTTGTATCCGATTCCGTTGCCTCTAAAACATCATAAGCAAGTTCTACCCCTGATTTCCCTGCAAGAATTTCAGAATCACCAGTTTCAAAACGATATGCCAAACCAGAAGATATGAACATATCGAAAAATACTACAATATCATATTTCAAATCATAAACTGCAAAATCTAACATTCTTGCAAGAGAGATTCTTGCTTTTTCAAGATAGATTTTATCATAAGCGCAAATCATCCACCCTCATCTCCTCATCCATTATTTGTGTTATATAAACATCTCCTCTTTGTCGCTTATTACGCTCCACATCAAAGTACTCCCGTCTGGCTGATTTGTCGCGGGATTCTTTCCTAGCAAACCATTCACTGCTTTCTGCTATTTCATATCCGGCAAATCGGACTTCATCAAATGCCGCTTTACTTTTCAAAACAAATTGTTGCCCCAATTTACCAAGGAGCATAGCATTATTTAACTGACGATATGAAATAGTACCATTAACGAAATCCTGTGCAAATGAAAAGTAACTATCATCAGCGCGATACCCAATAATAACATCATAGCTCTCATAATTTACCGCGAAGTATTTCAGAATATATTCCTTCGCTTCTGCAGCCAATATAGAAGGAATGTCAAACTCTCTGTTTTCAAGCAAAACAGCCAACCAGTGCAAAATGCAATAATCCCCATCATTCAAATCAAGTAAAGTAAGACCATCACAGTCTATTTCATACCTGTTAGCATATCCATTTTGATTCCGGTCTACGCCCCACTCTTTAGCTAAATCAATACTATCGGTGCAGTAAAACCCCAAACCATAATCATTATATTTCTTACCTTCTCCCCAAACTGGCTTTTCAATAATTTTTTTTGAGCCATGGTATATTTTCTTCATAAAACTCCTCCTTGTACCACTTTAATTATACTCCTATGGGAGTATGGCGTCAAGTGTGTATAAAGTAAAACTGTACTAATCATGAAAAGTCGGTAAAGCCCTTATAAATCCTTATTCTACATCCTATGCCGTCTTCCAGAGTTCCTTTACCCTTTGTTTGGTTTTCAATGCATCTTGGGTGATTCCACCTTTATTTTAACTAAATGGTTCGCTTTTCTGGCCAAATCCTCTCGGTATGATATGTTTTTGTATCTTTTGATCTGCATCTGTGTGATACCCATCTGTGAAGCAACCTGCTCCGGGCTGGCTCCATATGCAAACATGGCAACGGCGCACACATTCCTTAACGCCTCAGCACTATAAGAAGGCACTCCTGCCTTGGCAGTATACTTCTTCATCATACGACTGATATACATCGTATTTAGCTTGTTACCTCTATTATTTTAGAAAAAATAAGGATAATCCAAACGCTCCGCCATATACTTCTCCAATACAACGAATACATCTTCTGGAATAAAGCAGGGATTCTCTCTACCTGCAATATCAGCATAAACGCTATTATCATAGGCCGCAGAATTTTCCGGATTTAATTTTGTGATTTCTGTTGAAGAAAGGCCTGCACGGTGTAAAAGCACTAATATACAATAAGCCATCATATCATCTTCCGCTGCTTTTAATATTTCCCCGTCTTTGCTATACTGCCCGGACAATTGATTCTAAGCAACTTAAAGTGAAAAGCCTTAATATATTTTTTAAGCATATTAAGGCTTTTCACTTTAAATCTATAAAATAAACTCTATCTATTCTTATATAGTACTGCTAAAACAAACATAAGGATCATGGTTAACAAATATATAACATAAATCAGATATGTTATCTTTAATGAAACCGAAAAGGATCTCTCGGGATGATGCAATGCATAAAACACAAACCAACTCATGCAAACCAACATAATTATTCCTATAATTAAAAATATTTTTGACTTACTCATTATCAAACCTACCAATTATATTATAACAAAAAAATCATCAACATATAGACTTTTACTTAAAATTAATGCTGCCAACCTCTGAGCTGTTCTAAATATCCCGGGGCGTTATACCAGGTTCATTGATTAAGTTTGTAGTTTCAATATCTATCCCCAGGTTATAGTATGCTGCCCACACCAGTTCAGAGCAATACCAGTTCTTTTCGCTGCTGCTTGTATCTTTCGCAAAATCCAGGGAATAACCTTTACCCAGCTGCCCTATACAAAAATTTACTGCACTTGTTTTTTGTGAATTCGTGGCTCTTGTTACCCTATATACAGACACACCTTTATCACCTACACGGTCATCATCCAACACGCTTCTTACAACGCCTTTATCAATTGCTTCAATTACTCTTATGTAATACTGCTTTTGAGTAATACCGTATTCAGCAAGTTATATTTTGAATAATTTGCTGATTGGGGCAACGATGTTCCGGTATTATAGTACCACTTACTCCCAGCCGCAGTCAAACTGCTTCTTGTGCTTATTGGGGGACTAAATAAAACATAGTACACATTTACATATTCTTCAATACTTGAATATCCTAAATTATAATATTCCTGGATAAAAGCATCTAGTTCCATGTCAAACGGTATATTCATATTTTCTGCATATTCGTTTAGTTCACCATACGCATTTGTTAATGACTCTTCACAAGCTTCATTATCAATAACAGCACTATCGTCTGCATAAACCGGAGCATTAATTCCCAACAGTATAATTATTACAAATAAACTAGATATTCTCTTCATTTTTCTCTTCATTTACTTTCACGCTCTTTCTGATTCGTATTTTATCGTATTTACTTATCATAATTTTCTAATCTTTTAATAGGTGGTTCTCTGACAATCTGGAAATAACATAGCAACGGTATTGCCAGAGTTATTATAAAAATGACCGGTGTGCATATCAGCAACGGATCTAATACAAGGCTATACGTGGCAGGCCATTGGCCTTCCAAATATTTTTTTACAACAGTACTAATCAATAGCAGGCTTAAAAAATATGATATGAGCAAAGTCACAACAGCATAATTCATCCCTTCAAAAAACAATAGAGTCCTTAGCTGTTTCTTGGTCATCCCCAGGCTCTGCATAATGCCAAACTCCTTTCGCCGGGTGGTAGTTGCCGTTATCATGGTATTGATAAGGTTCAATAAGCCGATGCCAAAAATGATTATGCTCACCAATACCTGCACAAACATCATCGCCTCCGTTTCCCTTTTATACTTCTCCTCTAATGATTTTTCCGACGTAATCGTGATTTCTTCGTTATCCTTCTCCTGAAAATACTTCAGGGCATTCTTCTCGCCTGATGAATTGACATTGAAATAGACTTTTCTAATACCCACATCACCATAAATGCTTAAAAACTCCTCGCTTGGAATAAAAAAAGAAAGTGAAAATGCTGCCTCAGAGCTTTTTTTGCCTTCCGTGATTGGGGCAGGCGCCTCCACAACCGCCATGACTTCAAATTCTTTTCCTCCCAGTTCTATGGTATCCCCCACCTGATATGTCGGCTGGATTACGCTTGACGGATCGTATATCCCCTGCGCAATCGCATAATTGCCCCCGCGGAATTTGTCCTCGTCATAGTTTCCCTGCAGCAGACATTCATTGGCGATTAAGCTGTCTGCCACTAACCCGTCTACTCCGTAAACAATACCCTTGCAGCTTCCGCTTTCCGCTATCTTTTGATATCCATTGCCCCAGTTCACATCATATGACATATAATCAATGATCTCACCATCATTCGCTTCATAATAAGATGTAATATGCTGTACCACATCTTCTGGCAGATTAAGATTGACTTCTTGCGACATCATGTAACCTTTTTCGGTAATGCCTTCCATCTCATCAATTTTTTTGGTCACGGACTCAGGCAGCGTCATCCCCTGTGGGTCATAAATACTCTTTTCTTCAACGAATGATGTATGGACTATACTATAATCACTGATCGATAATGCTTTTTTATACTTGTCAATGTCAAAGCTTTCATTGGTGGCATATACACAACTAAGCATGATCAATCCCAATGCCATAAATCCTATGGACAATACACTCCTGGTCTTATTCCGCCCCAAACTTGACAGGCTTAGCTGGAAAAGGAACGGCAGTCCGGGCCAGTGCTTTTCGCTTTTATTGGTAAACCCAAAACTGTTGTCTTCTTTTAGTATCTCCGTGGCGGACACATTACTTGCTGTTTTTGCCGGGATAAGACCTGAAATAAAAATGGCCACTAACATAAGTAACATCGTAATGAAAATATTGCCTGGCTTTATCAAAACAGTCATGTCTGGAAAGGAACCGCTTAATTCCCTAATAGCAACATATTTTCCGAATCCCCACCCCAACACCAGGCCTGTCAAGATACCGGCAATACCAATAAAGAATATTTGACAAAGTACAACCCCCTTTATTTGTGCTGATCCTGAGCCCAGCGTTCTCATTCTTCCATATAGTTTGATATCGAATTTAACGGAGATCTGCATGATATTAAAGAAAATCAAGCCACCACTAACCAGGATAATCATTATGGCCACATAATATAAAACCTTTTCCTGATTTAGGGATTGCAGTGTATTGCTATCATATGCCCAGTTCATGCTATACTGATCACTGGCCAGCTCTAAACTGGAAATTACTTTCTCAGAAATATCATTGATGTTCTGTTCATCAGAAAAAAGGAGTGTAGCATCATAGGATAAAGGTTTTATATCTTCAATACTCTTTGATGACATCCATATACTCGACTTCTCTTTCGCCGTTCCTGTCCAATATCCAGCCACCTTGAATTCTTTTTCTTCAGGGCCACCGCTTCCTTCCCATTTAAGCGTAATACTTTCGCCTAGTTGGGCAGGAACTCCTAGTTTATTCAAGGTTTCGGCACTTAGAACAATCTCATCACTCTTAATAGGCATAATGCCATAATCCGGCTCTAAGAAATTGTGTTTCTCATAAATCTCATCCATCACCAATACATCCATATTGGTTTCTATCCCTTGCGCTTCAATAACATGGCCAGATAATTGTTTAAGACCAGCTTCTGCTACTTCATTCATATGAGAGATTTTTTCTGCCTGGTCAGCCCCTATATCACTAAGAATCATATGCGCGCTGCTTCCTGCCTGTCTCTTAAATGTATCCTTCATTCCTTCATCCATGGCAGAAGTCATCGTCAGTATCGTCAGAATTAAAGCCGTAGTTATCGCAATGGTCATTATCATCACAAAATTCCGAAGCTTGCTTTCCCGGATATTACGCACGGTAAACTTTCTTAATAAACGAAGATTAATCTGATTTGTATTTATCATGGTTAGTCCTCCGTTCATGCATCCTCTCAACTCTCCCATCGCGTAAGTAAATAATTTGGTCTGCCAATTCTGCAATTTCCTTATCATGAGTGACCATAACCACGGCCTGTTTAAACTCTTTACTTGTAAGTCTTAACAAGCCTACCACTTCCAAACTGGTATGACTGTCCAAACTTTCTGTCGGTTCATCAGCCAGGATTACCGCCGGCTTAGTCGCCAACGCCCTGGCAATTGCTACTTTTTGCTTCTCCCCTATGGAGAGGCGATTAGGGAGGCACGACATTTTATCTTCTATTTTTAAAAGCGCTGCTATCTGCATAATATATTCACGGTCAGCAATACGGGCGTCAATTTCTAAGGGGAGAATGATATTCTCGTAAACATTCATTATCGGAATAAGATTATAATTGCGAAATATAAACCCTATATTCCTCCGTCTAAAGATTGCAAGCCCTTCTTCATCAAAAATTGATAAATCCGTGTTGTTTACCTTAACTACTCCAGATGTAGGCCTCTCCAGGCCACCAATAATATTTAGAAGTGTCGATTTCCCACTGCCGGAAGGTCCGCATATGGCAGTAAAGCCCTGATCTATCTTTAAATTTATCTTTTGCAAAATATCGGTAGATATATGATTAGATACTAAAGTCTTACTGATTTTTTCAGTTATTACAGCTCCCATGTCTTCATCGCTTTCTTTAATTCAAGGTAGATATTGTCGGCAGCATTACCTGGGTAAAACAATCACTGGTGCATCTTTGCGTGTTTACTCCTCTGCAGCTATCATATCCATCAATTTCCTCTGCCATAAAAAATTCATCATCATCAAATGCATCATAATCGCCTGCGTCCAGTGCCGGTGTCATCATTTTTCTCTTTTTATCTCTTCCAAACATAATTTTTCCTCCTTAATTACTTATAGATACTTCTAATTTGAAAGTTGCTTTCTGCTGTTAAACAGATTCTCAGATAGGTACTTATAATAGGGAATACAGTAACAACCATTTTCTCGTGTTTCCCCAGGATAGCAATAAGTTCAGCCAGATACTCCCTGTTCTCATTAATAAATTGATTGCTCATTGCGCCAAAGAAAAAAACATCCGTATCTCTTATATACTCCTCGGCTTCTTTCAATGACTTTCCGACTATGTTATCGAAACACAGCTCCACCGTACTAACCTCATTATACATTCCGTATAGGCGCATATTATTTATGTCCATATCATCCGCAAAGAATAGTATCTTTTTATCTTGAAGTGCATAACTTTCATTTGCCTCATATTTATTAAAGAATACTTTCGAAGCGTTTTGGTTCAAACTAAAATCTTCTAAAAAATCCATAAACATCTGAATAACGGCATCATTGATTTCTCGATCTCCTATGAAGCTACAAAACATGCCAGCTAATAAAGGGCATAAATAGCTGTTACCGCGTCTGATGATGCACCGGGAGTTATCCGGAATATATACCGTATTATCGGAAAATTCAATAATCCGGTCTTTATATCTTATATGGCAAATATCATTTAATGTATCTGATGTTGTTACCCCGATTACATGGTCAAAATTCGCAGGATACGATTTCATATTTGGAATATTATGATCTGCCGCAAATATAGCAATACCCTTTTCTTCCGCTTCCGCACAAACCTGCTTCAGTAATTCAATTCTTTTGGCAGCAGCTGAACAGCTTCCTAAACTCAGGTTAATAATGTCCACATGCATGTCAATACAATACTTAATTGCATTGATGATATCAGATAGCAGGCATTTATTATCTTCATTCAAAGTCCTGACTGAAATAATCTCCAGATTTGGTTCTTCTCTTAGCAAAACTTTTATGATTTCCGTCCCATGAGAGTTGATCCTGCCTTCATAATGTTGTTTCAATTGTTCATTCTCAAAATATAAGTCTTCGATATCCATATCCTTAAGTAACTGGTCAGTTCTGTCAATTCCTGAGTCAATCACGGCAACTATCTTTTTCTGAATCATTTTTAATCACCTCACTCCCCGTTTATTTATACTACCCGTACCTGTGGTGGCAAATAGTTACGAAGTATTTCCACTTTGTCTGTTTTTTCCCAGGGAAACGCAACATCTTTTCTCCCGAAATGTCCATAACAAGCCGTCTGCTGATAGATTGGTCTTCTTAATTCCAAAGTGGCTATAATTGCTTCGGGGGTCAGGTTAAATACTGTCTTGACAATCTCCGCGATTTCTTCATCGGGGATCTGACCGGTTCCATAAGTATCTATATTGATAGATACTGGTTCTGATATACCAATGGCATAAGCTAATTGGATCTCGCATTTTTTTGCAAGCTGCGCCGCCACAATATTCTTTGCTATATATCTGGCTGCATACGCTGCCGATCTGTCTACTTTCGTACAATCTTTACCGGAAAAAGCACCACCGCCATGCTTAGCCATGCCGCCATAAGTATCAACAATAATTTTTCTGCCGGTCAGGCCGCTGTCACCATTCGGACCACCTATAACAAAACGTCCGGTCGGATTAATAAACACCTTTGTTTCTTCATCCATCAGCCTGAGGGGAATGCATTTCTTTACTGCCTTCTGCATCATATCCTCTCTTAAATCCTCTACTTCCACCAACTCATCATGCTGAGTGGAAATTACAATTGCTTCTACCCTCTGCGGCTTGTCATCGAAGCCATACTCAACCGTTACCTGCACCTTTCCATCCGGCCGTAAATAAGGTAATGTCCCATTTTTTCGTAATTTCTCTAGTTCCTGTGTAAGATTATGGGCGAGTACAATAGGAAGTGGCATTAATTGTTCTGTCTCATCACTGGCATAGCCAAACATCATGCCCTGATCCCCAGCTCCAATTTCCTTACCAGAGTAATCGTCCTCATCAACACCCAGCGCAATATCCGGTGATTGCTCTTTGATTGAGACAATAATCTTGCATTGATCAAATGAAAAACCATCACAATCATCTTTATACCCAATATCGCTGATTGTCTTTCTCACAATTCCTTTCACATCAATATCAGCCTTCGTTGAAATTTCTCCCATTACAACAACTAGTCCCGTGTTAATAGCTGTTTCACAAGCCACCCGGCTATTTGGATCTTTATATAAACAAGCATCCAACACAGCATCCGATATCTGGTCACAAATCTTATCCGGATGGCCCGATGTTACGGACTCTGATGTAAACACTCTTTTCATATCAATACCTCTCTTTCGTTTGTATAATTGGTTCTTTCATCATAATATTTTCTGGTTCTTTCCTCAATGCATATTGCTTAATCCAATGTTAAAAATGCCTAATCCAATTTTGAACAGATCTACTCTTCCAAAAAGAGCAAATTGCCAATGCAATCTGCCCCTTAATTGTATTTGCTTATTACAATTCCCTTTCTACCTTCACAAATAATCACTTGAACTTTCGGATCAACTTTCAATACAAAGTGCCTCATGGTTTTTGATTCAGTTATGAATACCTCGGTGAAACACCTGATATTGTCGGCTGTCAGCATAGTCAACTGTCTACTTGCTACATATACCACATCCTGTTCATTGATTATGTCATCTTTAATATAATTATATTCAAACTTTTTATGCCCTCTATTCGTATTAATTACTTTTACAACATACTGAACAAATTCATGTGGCAAGACAGTCTCTAAGGGCTCTTTAACCAAATCATTATTTGATTTTCGAATAGCTTGTACTAATAATAAAATTGACGATTCGGGTATGATGATAAATTCATTATCTTCTGTAAAGCCAATTTCACAGAATTCTTTCAACATATTCCCTCCAATCAATTTTTTCTATGATTTCCACTGTTTTTTACAAGCTGCTTGAATTTCATTTTTCAACTCTTCAGTTACTTTTGGTTCATAGATTTTTCCTTGACTACATGTTGAGAATGTAGCCAGTATAGAACAAGCTAAAGCTATTTTAGCTGTATTCCTCATGAGTAACATCTTAATTTTTTTCATTTAACTCCTCACCTTCTCCAAACTTCCCAGCTGGTATTGGCAGGACAATGCTTACCATAAACTCATTGTCGTTGACCTTTATATCCAAATCTCCATTGTATTTCTTTAGTGCATTCTTTACATTCTTAAGTCCATACCCATGAAACGAACTGTTTGATTTAGACGTTCCTACATCGTCATCATAAGTCCCCGCCATGGAGTTTTTAATGGCAATTATAATAAAATCCACTTTTTTCTGCACTTTAACAAATATATATTTTTCTAATTCATTGACTTTCTCAGCTGCTTCAATCGCATTATCCACGAGGTTCCCAAAGATTGTACTTACATCTAATGCCTCAACAAAAGAACCGGCACTAAAATCAATGTCACATTCCATTCGAATATTTCGTATTTGCGCCAGCTTGATCTTCTCGCATATAATAATATCTAAAAAATCATGCCCCGTTGCAATATAACTTTCATAGGATTCAATTTTGTGAGTGATAGACTCCACCGTATCATCATCCTTCAATAATAGCACATGGTTTTTCAGGTCATGATATACCTCCCTTACTTTTTCTTCATCTTCTTTTTTTCTCTCATAGTAATCATGTTTTAATTGTAGCTCCTGTAAGGCAAATGCTTCTTCCTGGGCTTTTTTTTGCATACGTAGATGACTTTCGAAAAAGACAAGTATATAAATAAAGGCAAAAAGAATTGCGACGCAACATATCAAATAAAACACTCTATCTGTTTCACCCTGTATTTTCGGTAAAAAAATATTCAAGCATTCAAATACTAACAGAAACGGAATTCCAATACATAGCATTGGCATGAGTTCTTTAATAGTTCTACTTTCTTTATCTTTACTCATAATTTTTTTACATAGCATTATAATAAAGAAGTAGAATGCCTTCGCCACAATCACTAATGAAAAGATAAAGTCTTCATATATTATATTATCAGATATCACAGGTCTGTTATAAAAATTCCAAATACCGATAACTACCTCTTCACTAAATATGATTGCTAAAATATCGATAATTCCATAGAACAACAACTTGATCATACTACATGAATATACAAATCTGCCCACAATTACAATTATTATCAACTGTACTATGACTTTCAGCCTAAAGTTTAAATCCAATCTGGTCATGATCATTATGCTTATTGCCAATACAAGAAACAGAAATATTTGCCTTGTTTTTCGCCCTTTTACCTCCTCGTTTTGCAATAGGAATATAAAGAGCAAAATTTCCAAACATGTCACTGCCCCGTCAATAATCACATAAATACTCATATTCTCTCCCCATAGTACCGTGCAAAGCTCTGCATAAATGATTTCTTTTTCGTTTGGCTAATTGGGATAACTTCGCCTGTAATTAACCTGACATCCATCTGTTCTATACTTTTAATATATGCCAAATTCACTATATAAGCAGAGTGACAACGAGAGAATCCATGGCTTCCCAACTCTGATTCTAAAACCTTTAGTTTTTTGTGGCAGATAAGGTTTTCATTTTTCGTATGAACTAATACATTTCTATTGGATGTTTCGATATAAATCATCTCTTTTAATTGAATTCTGAAACTGCCATCATTATTTTTAATCACCAGAGAAGGCGTCTCTTGTACTCGTTTTTGAAACCATGCATCCAGTTCCATTTTAAGACGCTTATAACTGATTGGCTTTACGATATAATTAAGAGCTTCCACTTTATATCCCTCTAATGCATACTGCACCATAGAGGTTAAAAAAATAATACTTACACTCCGATCACGTTTCCTTATACCTTTGGCAGTTTCTAATCCATCAATGTGTGGCATCTTTATATCAAGAAATATAATATCATAATTCCCTGTATACTTATCTAATAATTGTAACCCACTGTCATATTTATAAATTTTTATATCCTGACTCGTTTCTTTCGCATAATGCTCAATCAAACCACTTAAACTGGCAACTACGGCTTCGGAATCATCACATACTGCAATCGCTATCATTGTACTACCTCTCCCTTGCTATCTATTGGTAATTCTATTATATAGCTTTTTTGATTGACTGCAAATACTTTTCACCCAAACCTATTATTAAGAAAATAGCTGTATCACATATTGCCATAAGGGCATAGACCATTTCATCTGCTAAAAAAGGAAATATAGTACAAGTCAAAAGCATAATGGCATTTATGATAACCACTCTGATAATTGTTTTTTTTCGAAATTTTATCTTTTCCTCCTCTGCCAATGGTCTATTGGGATGATCTACAGGTGCAAAGACTAATAAGATTATGTCCGCAATAACAAGCAGTAAAAAAAGGAAAGCATACATTTCTCTGGCTACAATCCAATCTGTCACAATAAAGAGTATGATTGTGCTGGAAGTAAAAGTAAGAATACAATTCCGATAGGAAGAAGCATGATGCCCACCACATACTACCCGGATACTTGTGAATACTGCCATAAAAATGATCATTCCCATTACCTTATCCATAAGAAGCGCTGCGAATAACACAATTGCGTTACTTATCATATCTGATACCAACAATTCACACCCATAAGTATATGCTCTGACTTGTTCCTTTGTTATCACATCATGGTCAAGCCAGCATGACACCATTCTTTTAGATAATACACTAATCATAATCTCAGCCCCCTGCATTTTCTTGCAAGGATATAACAATCTTCTCTCGATTTCCACACTTATTGCCTAACTAACGACTTTGATTGCCTAACTCATATTATAGTTGTACTATTTATAAGTAATACAGCTGCAATACCAAATCATTAAAACCATACCATTGCAATATCTAATTTAAAGTTGATAAAAAGGCTGTTCCATTGCAATCTTGCATACATCTTTGTTTATCAGTCGCACAATAACTATAGCCTTCCACTTCATTCTCATGAGATTTTTCTACTTCTTTCAAATCCCCATCTTGGTGTTCTTCGTTTCTTTTTTCCATAATATTTCTCTCCATTCTTGGTCGGTTAGTGGAAGTGTACACTTCCACTGACCTGTAATATATAATTAGATATAGCTATCTATTTATACCAACGATTTTTTTGACTTCTTTTAAAGAAATCCGATATCCTATATACTGATAAAGTACGACGATGAAGCAAAGGACAAGGTCAATAACAGCGGCCGTCAGTTCGTAGCCTGCAAAAATCCCGTCATTTTGGTAAAATATTAGCAATTGATACAGGTATATAATTCCAACTCCAGTTGCCGTGGGCAGGAAATATACCTTTTTCAGCTGGCTTTTTATATTCCGTGTGAGAAAATTATTGTCCCCACCCAGCTTGCGTATATCCTCAAACACCTGTCTGTTTCGCAACCCAATGCTTTGGCTTCTCGTATATCCGATAATCCCAACAGATGCCAGCATTACAATGGCAACATAAGCAAACAGTAAATACTGTACGGCGTACTGTAGAATCATGTTTTTCTGGAACAGGATTTTGAAATAGGGGGCGAACTTCCAATCCAGCTCTATTTCGGGGTGGTCCGGTTCCAGAGTAATATGTTCAGCCTCCCAGTATTCCTGACCGCTTTCTTCTGCCTTCCGGGCCAGATGGGAATCATAGAACAGAAGCACCTTCATATCCTCCTCGGCCCGCAGGCAATATTCCCTGAACAGGTCCTTGGCAAATTGATATGAGTTTTCCAAGTCCGAAACATTGAACAATACCTGATTTATCTGACGTTCTGCCTCCACCCCCTCGCTCAGTCTTGCATAATCATTATCATTGATAATAAACCTTGCAAAGGTATCCCAGCCATTGCTTACCACCAACTCGTTGAATATTTCCGTGCCTGCAAACTGCAGCGTACTTTCGATACCCGTCACCGTGTTTTGGACGTAATCCAAGTCATCGTAGGCAAAAAGAAGTGTCTCGGCCATGGTATCGGAGCGGATCATTTTATAAGTTCCTTCCTCTATTGAAAGATTTACACCCATTTTTTCATTTATTTCGCTTACGCTTACAAATTGTCGATAGCAGGCTTCCTTTTCATATTCCTCGATTATTTTTCCTGAATCATCTATATTGTCACGGTTAATCCCGCTTGAAAGCAGTTCGATAAACTCTATTTCCCTATACTCCTTAATCTGCTGTCCATATTCGCCCGCCAACTTTTCCACCTCCTGCCTTGTGATTGCTTCGGAAGACTTGGGAATGCGGTAGGAAACATCAACCGGGTTGTTCTGCATAAGGTTATTACCAGCCGTAATGTTACTGGGCAGGTAAAAGGCCGCATATAATGCGCCTATGATAAGCAATGCAATCAGACCCATATTACGTACCATAGAAATACCCTGGAACTTCAGTAATCCATTTGAAATCAGATTTCGGTAGTATTTCTGCGGGTTCTTTCCCCGCCTATGTGACACAATTGAAAACACTAAGATTCGATACACACCCACGACACTAAGCAAATAAAAGGCATTAAACAGCCCACTCAAGTACTGCTTAAAGACTGCGACATAAATCCTGGGGAGTATTGCCGCCAGGAAAATTCCCAGCGCAAACATGACAATGCCAAAAATCAAATACTTACTGGTAACATCCTTTTTTATCGGTTCGCTTTTGCGCTGTTCGTTGATAATATCCATGATGTTGGAACGCTTCATAGCTGAATAGGTCATGAAAAACAGACACAAAAATATCACAAGCGCAAAGCAAAGTGCCGCCGCAATGCCTGTTATCGAAAGACTAAATGTTCGTTCCTCGGCATTGACAGCCATTGCCTCAAACACCTTCCCTATAGCGAGGGCAAGCATGTTTCCCAACGTGATGCCAATAACCGCCGTGCATCCAGTAATGTAGCTGATTTCACCCAGCATGGTCCTGGTTAGTTTGGGTCGTTCTGTTCCTAGGGCCAAAAACACCCCGATTTGTCTGCTTTTTTGGCGTAGGAACAATCCCGCGGCATACAATACGAAAATGTAGCAGCCAATCACCGCCAAAGCAAAAATGAGGTATATCTGTTTTCTTGAGTCTCCGCCTTCCGGCAGCATTGACTGGATAAAGTGACTGAACAGGACTGCAAAAAACGAGGAAACCAGGGCATTGGCAAAAATAAGACATCCTTCAAATTGCCTATACTGTTTACGGTCAACTTTTCGTAACTTGCGAAAAATACTATTTAGCGTCATATTAATCACCACCATTCAGATCTTGTAGAACCTTTAACAATTCCTCTAAAAACTCTCTTCTACCGGCTTTTCTTTTCAGCTCCTGAAAGACTTTGCCATCTTTCATAATGATAACCCTGTCACAATAGCTAGCTGAAAAGGTGTCATGTGTTACCATGAAAATGGTTGCTTTCAATTTCCTTTGAGCTTCGACAAATGCCTTTATAACCGCTTCACTGGATTTGCTGTCTAAATTTCCAGTTGGTTCGTCAGCCAGAATAATCAGCGGATCATTTATCAAGGCTCTGGCCACGGCGGTTCTCTGCTTCTGTCCTCCTGATATTTCTGCCGGATACTTATTGGCAATCTGATCGATTCCAAACAGAGTGAGTAATTTTTTCGCCTTATTTTCCATTTGTGAATATGGTGCATCAAGAATTACCTTGGGTACGCAAACATTTTCCAAAACCGTCAACCCGTCTAAGAGCATGAAATCTTGAAACACAAAACCCAACTTTTCATTTCGAACCTTGGCAATTTGCTGTTCGCTTAGTGTAGATAAATCTTGATTATCCAGTCTAATATTCCCCTTATCATAAGGGATAAAACATGATATGCAGTTAAGCAGTGTCGTCTTGCCACTGCCGGACGGACCCATCACTGCGACAAACTCTTCCTCATATACCTCGAAGTTCACATCTTTCAGAACCTCATACTTTAGTTTCCCATTGGTATAACTTTTGTGCAAATTCTTTACGTTTAACATTTATAATTCCTCCTTGTCATATATTTAATAGGCTTCCTGCAGATTGTTTGCCGGAACCGGGTACACATGCTTATCTCTTACACCGAATACCTTGTCAAAGTGGATGCATTCCTCTAAATTGTGTGTAATACAGATAATGATCTTATCTTTTTTAATTTGTTTCAGAACATCAAACAGTTTATTCCTGCGCTCCAAGTCTATAGAAGCGGTACTCTCATCAAAAATTATAACGTCTGCCTCTCTCAAAAGTGCCCGCAAAACATCTAGCCGCTTTTTCTGACCGCCCGAAAGATTGGTCGTTCCAGAATTAAGTATCGTCTCCCATTGCTCCGGAAGTTTTAAGATCTCATCATAAACGTCCAGAAGTTTGCTATAGTGTATCATTTGAGTGTCATCTATTTTATTCCCCATAGTCAAATTCTCTATAATGGTACCTTGATAAAACAAAGAATCTTGAGCTACGAAAGCAATTTTATTTCGAACGCTTTTTAGCGACAGACTTTGCATATTATGTGAATTCACATAAATCGCCCCATCTGCTGGAAAGTACAATCCTAGTAACATCTTAACAAGTGTTGATTTGCCGCAGCCGCTTCCACCAATAAATGCGTACATCTGCCCCTTCTCCATATCAAGATTTATATCTTCCAAAATACCCTCTGATTTCGAATACTTAAAGACAACATCTGTAAATCGAACTTGATTAATATTTTCATTCGAAATATCATATCCCTCGTTCGATTCTTCCTCATATAAAAGCACACTTAGCAGTCTTTTCATTGCAATAATTGTACTTTGGTAGCTATTGTTAAACTCCGTGAAAAATGTCAATGGACCAATCAGCATGTTCTGATAATTTATCAAAGCCGTAACCGTTCCCACAGTCAGTCTCCCAGCAAAAATTCCGATTCCTCCTATGACCCATATAGCACCAGATAGAAGATAATTTAATAAACCTCCGGTATTTATATTCACAGAATAGGTGACCTCTAATGCCATTTGTGTCTTATACTGCTTTTTATAGGTTCTTTCAAATTTATCGTTCACATATTGATATGCTGAATACAATTTAGTTATCAACACATTTCGATAGTTCTCTGTAAGGACGCCAAGCGTTTCCTCATTCCCTTCCATACTTCTTTCTGCCAGCTTCTTGACTTTCTTTCCCCAGAATTTATTGTTTAACACATAAATGGTCAGCAGGATAACAGAAACGCACATTATTTTCCATTCCATACTGATAATCATTGCCGCTGCCATAATAAAAGTGACTAGGTTACTCAATGTTTTTACAAGCATATAACCACAGTTTTCTTTAACCGCTTCAATTTCACGATTAAATTTTGACAAAATACCATTTAAGCTATGATCATCAAAATAGGAGTATTTCATTAAAGATATTTTTTCATTAAGCTCTATCCTGAGATCCATTGTTATATTCTCAGCTACTCTGGCCAACAAAAAATCCTTACAGACATTAAGTGCCGCCGCACCAAAATAACAAGCCAGCATTGTAACTATCATCAGCCAAAATTTTTGAACATCTTTGTCTGGAAATGCCTCATCAAGAAGCTTTTGATATGTTAAGGGAATACACATAGTTAAGAAACTCTGTGCAATCGTTGTAATACAAACTAAGATGAAATAGAATTTTTGTGCCATAACATATTTTTTTAAGAAATAGCTATATACTCGATTCATTCCCTACTCCTTTCCTGGTGTTTTTATTAGATGCCCCTACGTAAACTGTATCTTCCCGTTGATTATATTCTTCAGGAATCCTACCATAGCTTCAAAATTATCTTTGTCACTTTTCTTGTTATCATAATAAAACATATTAAAATGTATAAGTACTCTCTTAGATAAACATTTATTGTCTATTTCATCATTCATAGAATTACTTTCAGTCATCTCGGCTGCACATGGCCCAGGACAAAAAAATCTTTCTGAACACAATTTACAATTAGGATTTTGATCAACCAAGAATCTACGTTTTATTTTTTCACTCATTAGCTTTTCCTGTAGATCTTCAATAATATCAGACATTGCTTTCTCTCTGATATTACCCATTGAGTAATCAGAATGTTTGAAATTACCACACATAAAAGTTGTTCCATCAGGATGTACTGCTAATATCTTGCCAAATGCTCCGCAGGCTTTCTTGGGCTGCAGATTGTTTAAATATCCGGAAAGAAATTTCTCATCTAAATACTCTTTTTCTAACAAATACGAAAAATACTTATAATACTTTTTTAATATTTCCATTTCATCTGAGTGCTTATTTTTATATGCTTCACTGTCTGCCGCCCTTCCTACCAGTGCGACAATACGAAGCGTAAACGCCCCCTCATATTCATGGCATAGATCAATTGCTTCCCAAAGATAGGAATCACTGTCATCATCCATAACAAATGAAAGCGAAAGTTCCAATCGATTATCTCTAATACACCGGAAGAGTCTTTTCATCCTTGCTAAGAGCGTCCTGTCTGCAAATATATTTTCGATGCTTATTTCTACCGCTATTACATAAGGTTTTATATCTCTGATAAAGTCTTCCGTTAAAAGCAGCCCATTCGTCTGCAGTAAAATTCTCTCTTTGCCAAAGGTATCCGCAAAAATTCTCAGAATTTCAAAGATATCTTTTCTTATGACTGGTTCACCGCCGGTAATAATGATCTTTCGGGGACTTACCTCTTGTAATTTGGGGATTAGTATATTCCGTATTTCATCCATTGTAAGGTCATCTTCCATGCTCACATTTGGCCCGGAATTCATCGTACAGAAATCGCATTGCAGATTACATTTTCCCGTGACAGCGAAATAAACACTACAAATATCACACTCTTCTGATCCTGCTCCAAACAGCTGATAATCTTGCTGAAATTTCTGCAGTAATCTTTCTTTTCTTTTGGGATCCTCGCTTATAGAAGAATAACTCGATTTTTTCATCCTAACCCAGCGGTTGTTATTGGGATTCAAAAATATAATGCGGTTATTCCCCTCGTATTGAACGAGATCCGCAAACGCCTTAGTATAACCCATCATCACACCCCCCTTACATTGCTATATGAGAAATAAGCTCTTTATTCTCTCCATATATTTTAACTAACAGTAACCGGGTCCAGCAAAGCATCGGTGCCGGCTGATTCGGATTTCCTGTTTTACCAATATTCATCATTACACAGCTTTTCTCCGCACAGACCGGAAAAGCACTGCAAGCATGGCATTTTTTATTGTCAATATCATCAAATTGCTGGAGCCATTCCATCTTCTTACGGTCAAAACCTGAATTTACATCTCCCATAGCAACCTCTTTGTTTAAATTTCCCGGGCAGGCATATAGGCTGCCATCATGTCTGACATAGGAGGACACTATTCCCGCACCACACGAATAAAACTTCTTACATGGTTCCTTCTTCATATCAACTAAGGACTCTGCAAAACTCCATCTAAATCCCTTTCCTTGATATGCTCTTTCAATAAAAAAATCAAATACTTTACGAATTTCATTTTCTAAGCCGGTCATCTCTGCTTCTGACCAATCACTATAGTAATCAATCCCTGTATCTATCATCCGAAATCCAACTTCTCCAACCAAATACTGAACGGAATCAGCATAACTTCCATAATTATTATTTGTAACTACGTTGGTAACCTGCACAATCTTATTTGCCCTTTTCTCAAAACCATGTATTAAGTCCAATTGGGATAAAATTTTATCATGCACACTATAGTGTGCTTTTGCAATGCGGTTCCTGTCATTTACTGATTTATCGCCATCAATACTAATCTTTAGGCTAAATTTTTTATCAACTAAATAATCAATAATTTCCTGCGTGAAAAGTGTGGCATTCGTAGTAATACTGTATTGAAGGATATTTTCATATTTTTGATTCTTTTTCTCTATATATGCCACAATATCCTTAATCATTGGAAAGTCTATAAATGCCTCGCCTCCCACAAAGTCAAACCAAATCTTTCTATCTTTATGAAACTTTACTTTTTCAAAAGCAATTTCTACTCCTTTATAAGCTGTAGTAATAGACATTTTACTGCCATCTTTTTCTCCCAGATAACAGTATTTACATTTCAAATTACATTTTTGATTTATTTCTAACGTCATGATATACATAGCATCACCCAATTTCCTGAAGCTTTGCTTCATCAATTATTCGAATCATTGTCGGACTCAGTTTAATATTCTGCTGTTCTGCAATTTCTAAGTAATGGTAGAGTCTTTTGTGCTTTCTTTGATAGAGCACCTTAATGACAGACAAATTATGGTTATATAGCAACCGTTCTAACTTGCATGTCATAGCCGTATGCACATTCAGCTTTCCGGTTTTCATATAATTATAAAACCCACATTTCGCACCACTACATGTGAAAGCTATCTCACACTCATGACAAAAGGATTTTTTAACTACATTTTTACGAATGCTATCCAAAAAACTTTTTTGGTCTAAATCACCATCAACTTTCCCCAGATTCCATTCCGGATCATTTACAACAAACCCGCACGGAAATAATTCACCCGCACTATTAATTACTAAATGCCCTTTGGAACCACCCGAGCAGTATGCCGGTGCTCTGGCTGCTACAAATGTTGATATCTTAAAATCATGTAGATTTAGAATTGCCTTGCTATCTGCAATCGTGTTTAGATACAATTCATCCAGTAATGTATACTGTTCATCCAGTATCTTGAGGCATTCATCTGTCCAGTCAGCCATAGTATCCACACCTATATTTATTTTTTTAATTCCCATTTCATAAAAATAGCAAACATTCGAATATAGAAATGAAACATTATTTTGCGTCACGGTCATGCGAATGGAAAAATCTAAACTTCTTTTTTGCATAAGTTGCATCTTTGAAAGGATTGTGTCATATACATCCTTTCCATTGATGCTCACCCGGTTAAGATTATGAGTCGCTTTATCTCCATCAATACTGATAGAAACATTAAAAGAATATTCTTTAAAGAGTTCGATTAGTTTTTCATCTAGCAGGATTCCATTTGTGGTGATAGCATATTTGAAAATATGCTTGATTTCCAGATGATCTTCTTCTATAATATTTATAAATTCGTATATCATTCCTTTATTTAAAAGAGGCTCACCACCTAAGAAAGTTAAATTAATATCATCTCCTGCCGGATTGTTTACTACAATAAACTCCAGTGATTGCCGCAGTTTGGCAAGTGATAATGTCTTTTTTCGCTTGTTATTACCTTCATAACAATAGCTGCACCGTAAGTTACAATCTTCTGTCAAATATATTGTACATTCCATAATGAATCTCCTCCTTAATTGATTTGCCATACACCATCAATTTTACTTGTCAGTAAATGAACTGCATATGGCTAAATCAAGGTATTGTTTCTATCAGATGACTCCTCTAGTAAAGAGGTGTAAGCATTGGACCACTTGGAATACAATCGTTGTTGCATTTCTGCTTTTGCGTGCTGCAGAATGCGTATCCTTCTACTACATCTTCTTGATCTCCTGTTGTTTCAGGTGTTTCACCATTTCCCTTTTTCATGTTGTCTTTTTCGTTACTCATAATTTCTTCCTCCTGTCAAAGCTCGTAGTCAGAACCACCTTGCCCAGTAACCACGGTATTTTTTGTAGCGAGCAATATATACTCGCTACAAGTCACATTTACCTGGATTTGCTTTTAGAATCCATCTGACAGACTATTAAGATCACTCTCTCTTAATCAATATGGGAGATGGCAGGTCCACCGAATGCACAATCATTCAAGCATTTCTGCTTATGCGTACTGCAGTATGCATATCCTTCTACTGTGTCTTTC
>Ga0153996_1000007_pt1 | contig 179293 bp, 162 predicted proteins | sample TSNC080MetaG_FD_104728 | JGI IMG/M metagenome (GOLD analysis project Ga0153996, IMG submission 104728) | Attine ant fungus gardens microbial communities from North Carolina, USA - TSNC080 MetaG | ecosystem: Host-associated > Fungi > Mycelium > Unclassified | place: USA: North Carolina, Lumber... | reverse complement strand
AGGGATAGAAATAATGGCATTGCTGCGGACGCTCAACACAGAGGCGGGCAAGACAATTATCATGGTGACACACTCGCCGGACGCTGCCGAATATGGCAACAGGATTGTCAACGTAAAAGATGGGATTATCACATAAATACCAATGTATAATCACAGGGTTTTCCTGAAAATCCAATCAATATGATTAGCAAGGCCGTAACAAATATAATCAGGTGGATTGAGTTTGATAATTTTTCATACATAAATCCATACAAAGTCATTCCAATAGGCAGCGCACAATTCGCAATCGTCATATAAAAGGACATTACCAGCCAAGCATATTTTCAGGGACTTTCTTCTGTATGGCAGACATGAGAAATATTCCCGCTATGCTTGCCGTGAGAAAGATAGACACGCAACATATTATTAAGACATAAAATACCGTTACAGGTGAAAGCCCAAAAAGGAAAGCCATTCCTAATGGAAGCATAGAAACACCCATTGAAATAAACAAGATATATAGCTTGCGTACCCTGAACCGATTTGCTATGATGCCGGTTAAAAATCCACCCAACAGGCCGGCGATGCCCATTGCGGCCTGTGAAATTGCGTTCAGAACACAGTTAAGCCCCAACGAAACCTGTATCATGTAAGGAGCGCCAACCGTTATTAAAGGCTGTATCAGCAGTATGAAAAGAGTGTTAAGCAAAATCGCCTTGAAAACAAAAGGGCGTTCTTTGACTACAAAATGTACTCCGTCAGCAATATCTTTTTTTATGATTTGCATTGCATTACCAGTACTTTCCGGCTTTTGATAGGGCATACGGATGAAGGACTCTAAGATTGCCGCAAGAAAAAAGCATAGTCCACTGCCGTAAATTATAAATTTTACTTTTGAGGAGCCTATAATGCCATAGAGCATACCCGCCAGCATATTTATCTGATTTACGACAGCATTGGCTTTCACAAGATTATCTTTCGGCTGTATGATCGGAATACTGGACTAACATACTTCCAAGCACAACTGCTATCATGCCATAGGAAAAATCAAGCGCAACCATCATGTTACGCTTGTTTTTCCGATCAACCAATATGCCGCCAAGCGGTGATAAAAAAATCGGTGGGATTGAAGAAATGGCTGTCACGGTTCCAAATACTGCCGCCGAGCAGGTAAGGTCTAAAATGTATAAGGAAATTGTGAATTTCAGAATTGCCGTACCAAACATAGATACAGCTTGACCGATTGTTATAAAAATAAAATTTCGTGAAAACAGCTTTTGCATAGGAACCCCCCCGTATACTGAATGGATTAAATTTTATTATCTGCCTCTCATTATAAAAGAAAAAATCTGACAACATGCGTCAGGTTTTTTCTTTTAAATACATCCTCATCTAAAATGTCATATAGACGGTAGGCAACTTGCGGCTTGAAATGCAGTATCAGCTTTATGAGTGGACCATAGCTTTCCGGTTTTGCCCAAATCTCGCGCCAATTCCTTCAAGTGTCCGATTAAAATGTTTATCCGTCAAAACGGCGTTTTTTATGCGGGAAACACGAAAAAGCCGCCAATCAAGTTTCTCCAGGCAATTGCAGCGTATAACATATCTATTGCATATTCTGCAATACAGGTGTATAATAAGCACCGGAGGGATTATGATGAACTTAGGAAATAAGCTATTAGAAGCCCGGTCTGCCGCCAAACTGTCGCAGGCGCAGCTGGCTGAGCTTCTGAAGAAGAAAGGCATTGACGTTAAGACATATACTATTTGCAAGTGGGAGAAGGGTGTGTCAAAGCCAACAGTTGAGGCTTTCCTTGCTATTTGTGATGTCTGTCGTATTCAAGATATACAGCAAACATTCTCCGAGCCGAAAAGGCTTTTACGTTTGTATGAAATCCCGGTTTCTGCCGGACTCGGCAATTACCTTGATGGTGGGGACTACTCAATGATCGAGGCGGACGATTTGGTCCCGGACACTGCCGATTATGCTGTAAGGGTAAGCGGAGACAGTATGATGCCACGATTTATAGATCAACAAATTATCTTTATCCAAGAACAGCCTGCTCTGGATGAAGGAGAGATTGGTATTTTCTGTTTGAACAACGACGCATATCTGAAAAAGCTTGGGAGAGGATGCTTGATATCCTTGAATCCCGATTATGCCCCCCTCCCAATCAAGGAGCATGATGAATTCAAAACCTTAGGAAAGGTTGTAGGGTAGTCAAGACCTGTCAATAGTAATTAATGAGGATCATATGAGCAAGAATAAAAAATATAAATCATTCAAAATTCCAGACCGGCAGCAGGTTCAAAGAGACAATGGTGCCGGGTCGCTGCCTCAATTAAATACCGCTGAACCTTCTTCCCTTGCTGACGGAATGTTCTATGAGATAGAGTATGATTCCTGCCCTGTTCCCGGCGCCGGTAAATATGTATTAAAGACTCAAAAAGCAGCAGGGCCTCAAAAAGTAACAGGACCGAAAAAGGATGAGATCCGGGAGATATTTAATCAGATGAGGGAAATCACCAGGGCGCACCGTTCCACATATGATTTTTCGAAATTCTTTGACAGACGCGTCCAGCATGATAATGCGGTAATCTTTTATAAGCAAGGCATGTTTATGAAGGATTTTACGGATAATCATGAAAGTAATACCCCGTTTTCGCAATACTTCCCGTGTTATCAGATGATGGGGTATGAGCAGCTAAGGACGTATTTTACCTGGCGCACAGAGGTAAGAAAAGGGAATGTCGCCGACACCTCATTGTCTTATGCGTTTCTTTACATTTACGAATTGTTAGGAAACATCGGAGTAGAGAATCCGCAGGACGGTTTGGACAAGCTGATGTTTTTTTGGAAGGCTTTTGGCGTTCACAATAAGTCTATCGACAAGTATGTAATCCGATGGCTGAAGGATTACCACATTTACTACAAGTTACCGCAGCCATTCAAGGAATTTGTAAAAAATAACGTTCTTACCGAATACTACCCAAATATAGCGGAAACGGATGACAGTTTCAATTTGTTCTGTGCTATATCAAAATACAATATAAAGAAGTCAGTCTTTTATACCGATGAAACAAGCAAAATGATAACCGACTGCTTTTCCTTTGTTATGAAAAGAATCAGGCAAGACTTTGAAGCTGCCGGGATTCACTTTGATGACGCTTTATTTCGTCCGACGAGAAAGATTATCCCCTGGAAGCCTTTTAAGGATGCGCTATTCTATCAGTGGGCTAAGCAATCGGATAGACGGATTGTGCTTTCGGAAAATGAAATCTATATATGCAGTCATAATGAATGGACCTCCAGCACTATTATTACAACTGAAAAAGGCAGGCAGTTCATTGGTTATGTCATGAAACAAATGGAAGTGATATTAAGGAAGGTTACAAAATACAGATTTAAGATCACTGCTAATACCAATATGATACATGAAGAAACGATCCGTAAGCTGACAAAAGCGGGGCTGCTTATTGAAAAAATAGTGCCTGCTGCGGTCATGGAATATTACCGGGAAGCGACTAAAACTGTTATCACAGTGGATCATGCCTCACTTGCCCGTATCAGACAGGAAGCGCTGGTCACACAGGAAGCTCTGATCGTTGAAGAACAAGCAGAGCAAAAAGAAAACACCTTACCACCGGTATTATCACCGGTGCCGAATCAGAACATTTTCTCGAATTCTTCTGATACAGAGTCCGAGCCGTTTTTAAACAGTTGGGAGGGCTTAAAGGATGCTTTAAGCGAGAATGAATTGCAGGCGCTTGCGGTAATTTTACTGGGCGATAATATAAAAGTATTTGCCGATGAATGCGGAATCATGTTAGAAGTCCTGATTGACGGGATCAATGAAAAGGCAATGGACTATATCGGAGATAACCTTATGGATGAAGAATTCGTTTTATATGATGACTATAAAGAACAAGTAAAGGAATTGATAGGATGAGTATGGCAAGTCAAGTACCAAACAGGATAGCAAATATCCTGATTAACGCTTTGAAGGGCGGTGTCGTGCCGCGTGTGGGGCTGGAATACATCACGGTGGGCCGAAACCAGGAGATCAACGCAATACTGCACGATATTGAAATGATAGAGGACGGCAGTGCTTCCTTCCGCTTCATTGTGGGCAAGTATGGCAGCGGCAAGAGTTTTTTGCTACAGACCATTCGGAACTATGCCACGGCAAAGGGATTTGTAGTAGTGGACGCCGACCTTTCGCCTGAGCGGCGTTTTGCCGGCACCAAAGGACAGGGGTTGGCAACATACAAGGAATTAATCCAAAACCTGTCCACAAAATCAAAACCGGACGGCCAAGCTTTACCACTTATATTGGAAAAGTGGATTACCGGCATTCAAGCGACTGTAAAAGCAGATTCCAATGCGAGCGGTGATGAATTTGACGATCTGGTTGAGAGACAAATTTACGCCGTCGCAAGTTCCCTTGAGGGAATGGTTAACGGATTTGAATTTGCAAAGGCTGTAGTCACTTATTGGAAAGCTTACCGACAGGACGACACGGCGATGAAATCAAATGTATTAAAATGGTTCCGGGGAGAATATCCCTCCCGAAAGGAAGCAAAAGACGATCTTGGAATCAATTTTATAGTCACCGACGAATCCTGGTACGACTTCTTAAAGATATTTGCCGCATTTTTGGTTGGTGCGGGATACAAGGGGATGCTTGTTGTCATTGATGAACTGGTCAATATCTTTAAGATCCCGAATTCTATCACCAGGGCGAACAATTACGAGAAGATCCTCACCATGTATAACGATGTGCTCCAGGGCAAAGCGAGCTATATCGGATTCCTGATGGGCGGAACGCCTCAGTGTATTGAGGATAAATACAAGGGTGTGTTTAGTTATGAGGCACTGCGCTCCCGATTGTCCGAAGGTCATTTTGCCACTGCCGATATCAAGGATCTCTCCGCCCCTATCATCAGGCTTTCGATGCTCTCGCAGGAGGAGATGTATATACTTGTAGAGAAGCTGTTGAATATCCATGCGGGGCTCTATCATTACACGCCGTCATTATCCCACGATGAACTGGTTTATTTCCTTACCGTGGAATATAACCGTGTCGGTGCCACGACCCATATCACCCCGCGTGAGATCATTCGCGATTTCATTGAACTGATCAACATTCTGCATCAGAATCCGACGAAAAGCGTTCCTGAAATATTGGGCGATAACAGCTTTGAGATGGCGAAGGGCGGTATCTCCGACGAAGAGATACACAGCGATTTTCAAGAATTTGAGGTATAAAAATGATGGATGTTTTTAACAGACTCGCTCCTTTTATTCAGGATTTCATTTATCAAAACAAGTGGGAGGAATTGCGCGGTAACCAAGTGGCTGCCTGTGAAGTTATATTTGACAGCGACGATAATCTGCTGCTTTCATCCGGCACGGCTTCAGGAAAGACAGAGGCAGCTTTCCTGCCGGTTCTTACCGAGTTATATAAAAAGCCGTCCAATTCAGTCGGTGTGATGTATATATCACCGTTAAAGGCACTGATCAACGACCAATTCAAGCGACTGGAGCAGATGCTTTTGGATTCCAATATCCCCGTTACAAAATGGCACGGTGACGCGTCGCAGACGGGCAAGAACAAGCTCATCAAAAATCCGGAAGGTCTGCTGCAGATCACGCCTGAATCGCTGGAGAGCTTGATAACCAATAAGCGCGGCGCATGTCTTTCGATGTTTTCTGATTTACGATTTGTCATCATTGATGAGGTCCACTATTTCATGCGAGATGTCCGGGGCTTGCAGCTATTATGTGTTCTTGAACGGCTTAAACAACTGACCGGCACTAATCCCCGGCGTATCGGTTTGTCAGCGACTTTAGGAGACGTATCTCTGGCTCAGAATTGGCTGAACACAGGTACCGGCCGTGAGTGTGCCACACCCATTGTGGAAGAAGGAAAAAAGAAAGTCAGATTACACATCGAACGCTTTGTTAATTATGCCGAAGAACGTGATCTGGTTGAAAAAGACAGCAGTGGAAATGTTGTACGTGTTAATACCGGGGATATAGGCACCCGCGAGCATTATGACTATCTTTTCAAGCAGACGCTGGATAAAAAGACAATCATCTTTACCAACAGCCGTGAAGAAACAGAATTTGTCATGGCGAACTTGCGGGAGATAGCCTTGAAAAATAAGTCGCCGGATGTATATCGGGTCCATCACGGTAATGTATCGGCTCTGCTTCGGGAAAACACAGAGGATGAAATGAAATCAGCCGACGAAAAGATTGTTACCGGGGCAACCGTCACATTGGAACTTGGAATCGACATCGGATCCCTTGATCAAGCCGTGCAAGTTGGGGCACCGCTTAATGTCTCCAGCTTCGCTCAGCGGTTAGGGCGCTGCGGGCGGCGCGGGCAGATTCCTCAGCTGCTTTTTACTTTCGTGGAGAGCATCAAGATTAATTCGGCCGACATTCTTGGCCCGATTAACTGGGAGTTCCTGCGGACTATCGGCATCATTGAGCTTTATATAAAAGACCACTGGATAGAGCCGATCCCACCCCAGCACCATGCATATAACCTTCTTTATCACCAGACGATGAGCTGCTTAAAAAGCAACGGTGAGATGAAAGCGGCGGGACTTGCCCAGGCCATTCTTTCATTGGGCGCATTTAAGTATATTCCCAGGGACGATTACAAACGACTGCTCTCTCACATGTTGAACACAGGACAATTGCAGCGTACCGAACATGGCGGCTTGGTCATAGGCCGCGAAGGTGAGAAGATCGTTAACAGCCATAAATTTCTGACGGTATTCATCGCACCGGAATATCTTCTTGTTAAAGACGAAAACCGCACTATTGGTACGGTTGATAAAGTTTATCCGGTTGGTATTCGTTTTGCTCTGGCCGGGGTGGCCTGGGAGACTGTAGATGTGAACGAAAAGTCAAAAGTCATCTTTGTGAAAAGAGTTCCGGGAATATCAGTTGTGGATTGGAATGTAGACTTCAATGCCGAGCTCCATACCGTTCTTGTTCAAAAAGTCCGTAGTGTCTTGAAAGAAAACGATCCATATCCATATTTAAGCCTCCGTTGCAAGGAGCGATTAGCAGAAATCAAGTATATTGCACAAAATAGTGGGATTTTAGATAATCTTGTTACATCACTGTCTGACAGGAAATACGCCATCTTCCCATGGGTGGGCACAAGACAGCTCATGACCTTGAATTATGCTTTGCGTCACAGAAAGATAAAGAGCAAACTGCCGTGGATCACCTGCGTTTATCTTGAGGTTATTTTCGATGGGACGAAAGAAGAGTTAGAAAACATCATCACCGATATTCTTCATTCAGAGCTAGACCTATACGACCTGCCGCTGCCCGATAAGGTACAGATTGACGGCAAGTATAATGAATTCATTCCGCTTGATCTATTAAGAAAGCAATTCATTGAAGATTATCTTGATTTTGAAGGGCTGAAAAGGGAGATTAGCTGTCTGTTTTGTTAAGCCACTCTTTTATATTTTCAATCGTATTTTTATCAATAAAGTGCTCAATTTTTTCGACTAAAGTTAATTCATTGTTGGAGTGATTGATCAAACAAAAAAACTGATGTAGTAAATTATGCCGATATAAAAGATATTCGCCCAGTTCTTTTCCTTTATCGGTCAATGTAATGTGTCCGTACTTTTCATAATTAATCAAATGATTATTTTTAAGAATATTAGCCATCTTTGTTACAGATGAAGGTTGAACATGCAGTAATTCGGATAATTGTTTTGTTCTAACAATCTGATATTCATATGAAAGTCTATATATCATCTCCAAATAATCTTCCATTGCGGTAGTGAGCGTCTCGCTTCCGTTTATGGAGGAATATCCTTTTAATGTATAAAATTCGTTGGGATCATGCAAAAAAATCACCTCTAATCTGTAACAAAATAACCTAGATTTGCATAAGTTAGAAAAAGAAAAGAAATTTTCCTTAATCTAACTTTATTATTGAGTAGGTGAAATTATGCAGATTATTAATGATTTATCAAAATTAGAACAGGGCAGGCATGCCATTGTGCTGGATATTGACTCAAGTGACAGTATGCGCCGCAGGCTTCAAGATCTGGGATTGATTAAAGGAACTGAGATATCATGCGTCCAAAAGAGCCCGCTTGGAGATCCTGTTGCTTATCTCATACGGGGTGCGGTTATCGCTCTTCGTTATGAAGATTCATCATGTGTACAAATTCAATGCTGTGAGGTGTAAGCAATGGGGTTGAGCAAAGATTCGATGGGATTAAAGGCCGTAGATTTGGGACTTGTCATAAAGAAAGTTCATGATTCGGATAGGGTGATTGCATTGGGAGGCAACCCCAATGTAGGTAAGTCTACCGTATTCAATGAGTTGACCGGCCTTAGACAGCATACGGGAAACTGGCCGGGTAAAACAGTTACCAACGCACAGGGGAATTATACTTATAAGAATACCGGGTATGTCATTGTTGACCTGCCCGGTTGTTATTCACTGATGGCCCACTCATCTGAGGAAGAGGTCGCACGTGATTTTATTTGCTTCGGGGGAGCAGATGCCGTCATTATTGTATGTGATGCTACCTGCATTGAAAGAAGCATGAATCTTGTTCTTCAAACGATGGAAATTACTAGAAATATAATTGTATGTGTCAATTTAATGGATGAGGCAAATAAGAAAGAAATAGATATTGATTTACAGACTATTTCAAAAAGATTGGGTATACCGGTAATCGGGACCGCCGCAAGGAGCAAAAAAGGTCTTAATGATTTAATGGAGGCCGCAGCACAAACGATTCAGGACGCAAACAAGTTACCTGCTCAAATACAATATCCTGATTATATAGAAACTGCTATATCTAACATAGAACCGCATGTAAAAGAAATCTGTGAAGGTGATATGGACAGCAGGTGGCTTTCATTGATGCTTCTGCACTGGGATCAGGATATGCATGGTTTTATTGAACAAAACCTAAAAAAAAGCTTCTTAACCAACAAAAGAATTAAACAAACGCTTGATGAAACAAAAAAAGGGTTTGCATGTCAGGGGATCACAGAAAGACAAATCAAAGATGATATCGTTTCATCAATCGTACATACAGCGGAAGAAGTATGTAGGGATACGGTTATATTTAAAAACAAACATTATAAAAATAAAGATTCAAAAATTGATTGTATTTTAACCGGAAAATGGACTGCATTCCCTATCATGATTCTGGCACTGATGGGAGTATTTTGGCTGACAATTACAGGGGCAAATTATCCGTCACAATTAATTAGTGATGGTTTATTTTGGATAGAGGATCAATTGCTTATCTTTTTCAAATGGATAGGTGCACCTTGGTTTCTTTATGAAATGTTGGTTTTAGGTGTATACAGGGTGTTGGCTTGGGTTGTATCCGTTATGCTGCCGCCAATGGCCATTTTCTTCCCGTTATTTACACTGCTGGAAGATGCGGGATTTCTTCCCCGGGTAGCGTTTAATTTAGATAAATGCTTCAAAAAGTGCTCCGCCTGTGGCAAACAGGCACTTACCATGTGTATGGGTTTCGGGTGTAATGCTGCCGGCGTTATTGGCTGCCGAATCATTGATTCGCCAAGAGAGCGGCTTATCGCGATTATCACCAACAATTTTGTGCCATGTAATGGCCGTTACCCAACCTTGATTGCTATCATATCAATGTTTTTCGTTGGCACGTCCATTGGCGGAGGGGGTTCTATCCTGTCTGCCGTACTTCTTACAGCTGTAATAGTGCTGGGAATAGTTATGACGTTTGTAGTATCAAAGTTTTTATCAAAGACTGTATTAAAAGGTGTACCTTCGTCATTTTCCCTGGAGCTTCCTCCGTACCGAAAGCCTCAAGTCGGAAAGGTAATTATACGTTCGGTGTTTGACAGAACACTTTTCGTACTTGGCAGGGCGGTTTTGGTTGCAGCACCGGCAGGGCTTATCATATGGTTTATGGCGAATGTATATATAGGGGATATGGCAATTCTTGCACATTGTTCCGGTTTTTTAGACCCATTTGCGAAGCTTATGGGACTGGACGGTGTTATTCTTCTTGCCTTTATTCTCGGCTTTCCGGCAAATGAAATTGTTTTCCCTATTATCATTATGGCATACATGACCAAGGGAAATATACTGGAATTAGATGATCTGTCACTCTTAAAGCAATTATTAGCAGACAACGGCTGGACGTGGATTACGGCAATAAGCGTAATGCTGTTTTCATTAATGCACTGGCCTTGTTCAACAACCCTTCTGACGATAAAGAAGGAAACGCAAAGTCTCAAGTGGACAGTCATATCAGCGCTTGTGCCAACCGTCATGGGAATTGGAGCTTGTTTTGTGTTTACAGCCTTGGCTAGTACAACGTTTTCTAAATAACCGGTACTTTCGCTGGCCTGATTTTCCGATAGCACAGATGGAAAAGCCTCAGTGTAGCCTACTACGCCTACGTTCTTCCATCTGTACTCTCAAAAAAACATCCTAGCAAATTTACCAGTTTTTTTAGCGAGGGCTGTACTAGAATGGGGCAGTCATTTTTTATACGTATCTTTTAGAGGCGCTTTGTCCAGAGTAACAGTTCAGTATATCCGGCAATAAAATCAGTTATAGAAAATCACCAGTTAGTCATAGAGAAAAACATAGGCTGGAATTAAGTTTAAAGATTTTTTACTAAAGACACAGAAGAAATAGAAAAACTGATAAAAACGTGTTAATATTTAAATTAAAAGAAAGAATCTTCAAACGGCCGGGTCTATAAAAAATATAAACAAAACAGGAAAAGTAAAGAAAACTGAGAAACGCTTTCGTAGGTTACAACGACAAGTTTCTTGCAAATATCAAATGAACAAGGAGGGAAACCGTTTCGTCAAAACGTGTAACATCTATAAATTAGAAAAGGCAATTCGGCATACCCATCGAAAACACCTGTCAATGGAGGGTAGGATTCGTTGTATCCGAATCTAAGCCTGTGGAGTGTTAGGGCAAACGAAAGCAGCGGGTTACATATTATATGAGTTTAGTGATATTTATAGGTTTTTGGCAACGGTAACAGGTATGTATGTGGATAGAGCACTTATAATAAAACAACTTAGAGCTCTCATTAATATAAATGGACATATTGTGGGAGCAGTGGCGGGTTCTGGTATGATTGCAAAATATACAGCCATGGGCGGGGCGGATTTTCTGCTGGCACTTAGTGCAGGGAAATTTCGGATTATGGGAAGAAGTTCATTTGCCAGCTATTATTGTTATGGTAACAGTAATGAAATAGTGATGAATATGGGGGTTCATGAATTGCTGCCAATCATAAAAGACCTCCCTGTATTATTTGGTTTGTTTGCCAGTGATCCTATGATAAATCTATACGACTATATTAATGAGATAAAAGCATATGGATTTTCAGGAATTGTTAATTTTCCTACGGTTTCCTTGATTGATGGGCAATTTCGGGAGGCATTAGAAGAAGATGGGAATTCCTATGCGAAAGAAGTAGAGGCAATTAAGCTGGGACATTTTCTGGATTTATTTACAGTGGCATTTGTAACTGACAAGGTGCAGGCGAAGATGATGATTGAGGCAGGAGCTGATGTTATTTGTGTACACTTAGGATTCACAAAAGGCGGATTTCTAGGTGCTAAAAAATATATATCGATTAATGAAGCTAGAAAAATAGCGGATGATATATTTGAGTTTTGTGATGAGATCAGAGCTGATGTAATTAAAATGGTTTATGCCGGACCGGCAAATACTCCTATTGATATGCAGTATTTGTATCAAAATACAAAATGTCAAGGTTATATTGGAGGCTCTACATTTGACAGAATACCTACAGAGAGGGCAATCTTTAATACTACAAAGGCTTTTAAAAGTTATGGTTCTTTTGATGAAAAAGACCCCATGGTGAAATTGACAAATGATAACCTCAACCCGGAAGCCTATGTAGAGTTCGTTAAGAATTACATAGAAGAACATTATATGAAAGAAATTCAATTGGGAGATTTGGCATTGGTTGCACATGTATCTAGTTCCTATTTGAGTGTGCGGTTTAAACAGGATATGGGCTGCAGTTTTACGGAATATCTGATTCGTTATAGAATGAATAAGGCCAAGGAATTATTAATAGATAAAAAGTCATCATGTAAAGAGGCAGCAAAAAACGTTGGATATCATGATTATGCACAATTTTCTAAGATGTTTAAAAAATATGTTGGTATATCACCGACGGTATATGTGAAAAATAATATAAACACAAGGATATAAAATAAAAATACTAGAAAATAAAATATAAACACATGAAAATCAAATATAAGCATATTTACCTTAATGTAGAAAAAACAGTAGAATGTAGTTGTAACAAGCAACTGTTCTACTATTTTTAATTGGCCAATTATAAAATCGTATGACGAGTGGGTAAATGTGAAAGGGGTCTGATATGAATACAATAGCTATAGCAGGTACTTTTGATACAAAAGGGAAGGAATACCTCTATGTTAAAGGTTTAGTCAATGAATTAGGGCTCAGAGCGTATATGATACATACTGGAGTGTTTGAACCTGAATTTCCAGTGGATGTAACGAATGAGGAAGTTGCAAAAGCAGCGGGACATGATATTCAAAAGATTGTCAAAAATAAGGATAGAGCTTTAGCTACGGAAGCTTTATCAAAAGGAATGGAACAATTGATTCCACAGCTCTACAAGGAAGGGAAATTTGATGGAATTTTATCTTTTGGTGGTTCAGGGGGGACTTCATTAGTTACACCTGCAATGCGTGCCCTGCCGATTGGCGTTCCTAAACTGATGGTCTCTACAATGGCAGCCGGAAATGTAGAGCAGTATGTAGGTACAAGTGATATTGTTATGATGCCGTCGATTGTAGATGTTGCGGGACTAAATTCGATTTCCAAAGTAATTTTTCGGAATGCGGTTCTGGCAATTGCAGGAATGGTGCAGTTGAAAGAAAATTTAAAAGAAGATCGTGAAGTTCAAAAACAATTGGTAGCTGCAATGATGTTTGGTGTAACCACACCATGTATTAATCAGGCGAAAGCATATATAGAAGATAAAGGCTATGAAGTTCTTGTTTTCCATGCTACGGGAACTGGCGGAAAAACCATGGAAACTTTAACAAATGCAGGATTTTTCAAGGGCATCCTGGATCTTACAACAACAGAATGGTGTGATGAGGTAGTTGGAGGTGTTTTGGCAGCTGGTCCTTCCAGATGTGAGGCAGCAGCGAGAAATAAAATTCCCCAGGTTGTGTCGGTAGGTGCATTGGATATGGTTAATTTTGGTTCTATCGAAACAGTGCCGGAGAAATTTTCAGGAAGAATTCTCTATAAACACAATCCGACAGTTACTTTGATGCGTACAACAATTCCTGAAAATGTTAAAATTGCCAATAGACTTGTAGAAAAATTAAACATGGCAACGGAAAAAACGGTGTTGATGCTTCCACTGAAAGGCGTATCGGCTATTGATGCAGAGGGGCAGCCGTTTTATGGTCCTGATGAGGATAAAGCACTTTTTGATACATTGAAAAATGGTGTGAATAAAGATGTTGTAGAAATTATAGAAATGGATAATAACATCAACGATCAGGAATTTGCAGTTGCAGCGGCGAGGAAGCTAATTGAATTAATGGAAAAATAAAATAGGAGGACTTTATAATGAATAGAATGACAAGAACAGAAATCATTGAGAAATTCAAAAAGGAAGTAGCGAACGGAAAGATTTTGGTAGGTGTAGGAGCAGGAACAGGCATCACTGCAAAATGCAGTGAAAAAGGCGGTGCAGATATGCTGATTATCTACAATTCCGGACGTTTTAGAATGGCAGGAAGAGGTTCCTTATCGGGACTTCTTGCATACGGTGATGCCAATAAAATAGTACAGGAAATGGGAGCAGAAGTGTTACCGGTTGTTAACAATACGCCTGTTCTTGCAGGTGTATGCGGTACGGACCCATTCCGTGTAATGGATCTGTTCTTAAAGCAGTTAAAAAATCAGGGATTTAACGGGGTTCAGAACTTCCCGACAGTAGGGCTGATTGATGGGAAATTCAGAGCCAATCTGGAAGAGACAGGTATGGGATACGGACTTGAAGTAGATATGATTCGTGAAGCACATAAATTAGATCTGCTTACTTGCCCATATGTATTTGATCCGGATCAGGCAAAAGCGATGGCAAAGGCCGGTGCAGATATCTTAGTAGCACATATGGGACTTACAACCAAAGGTTCTATTGGGGCTGAAACTGCCCTGACATTAGATGATTGCTGTGAAAAAATCCGTGACATTATTAAAGCGGGACGTGAAGTAAATCCTGAAATTATGGTGATCTGTCATGGAGGTCCTATCGCAGATCCGGAAGATGCAGCCTATGTTATTAAAAATGTACCGGAAATTGATGGATTCTTTGGGGCATCTTCTATCGAAAGACTAGCTTCTGAAAGAGGTATGACAGCTCAGACAGAAGCATTTAAAACAATCCAAAAGTAGTAAAATAGATAAAAATTTCCGAGATACTGTTCATAGGTTCTTTGCAAAGTAAATCTCCGCCCTGTATAATTTAGTAAAACAAATCCTGCGGTCAAAAATTAATTTCTGACCATTAAAGCAGCATTTTGCAAGGTAGCGCGGATATTGTAACTTTTTTCATACCGTAAGTATTAGAATTAGTTACAGCCTATTGTAGCAAGGTCATATTGCCTTGCTACAATAGGCTGTATTGTTTTGGAATGCAGTATTAGCGGACAGCTTATCCCGAGAGAGTGTGTACTTAGGTATGCTCTCTTTTTTACCTGTACTGGAAGGCGATAATTAAAGGATGTTTCGATAACTTCAGTCACGACTGGATTATGGGATACATGCCCATGGATAAAGCAGCCCTTCTATGTCCTTCTAAGCATTGTGCTATTTAGATAAAAAACAAGAATCTTTTTATTAATAATGATGATAATTTTAAATATTTTGAAAAAAACTTTACATCCAAAAAAAGGTATGATAAATTATATATTATAATTTATAAATTATATATTATAATTTAATGAAGGAGGAAAGGATAACCGTGAAATATTTTAACGGAGATGGTCTTGGCAGAGTCATCATTCTTGAACTGGAACGGGGGGAAAACATTATAGAATCAATCGAAAACGTTCTGGCGAAAGAGAATATTAGAAATGCTTATATTGCCAGTGGGATAGGTTCAATTAAGCATCTTGAATACCATCGTCCAACCACAATGGATGAGGCTACTGTAGACGAGTACTTAAGTTACGATGAACCATTTGAGTTGGGCGCTATATCTGGAACCGTTATTGATGGTATGGCACATCTGCATTTTTCAGTGGCAAGTAAGGACAGCATACAAATCGGGCACCTTGAAAAAGAAACAGAGGTTCTATATTTAGTTGAGATTACGATTGTAGAGCTTATAGGTTATCAATTGACAAGGAAAATGACAAAAGAAAAGGTGAATAAATTGTTTTCCGTTTAAAACCTGAGTATTTGGAGGTGGATTTATGATACATAATATTTATGACAGACCTGTTATTGATTTAAATGGAATGTGGAGATATAAGCTGGATCAAAATGATATTGGAGTCAGGCAGAGTTACTATTTGAATAGCCAGAATTTCAATTCATGGCAGACAATTAAAGTCCCTCACAATTGGTATCTGGAAGAAGAAATCGGTGATTATTTTGGAACTATCTGGTATGAAAGGGGATTTGCCGTACCAAGCCTCTTGTCGGGAAAACGATTGTTCCTGAATTTTGAAGGAATAGATTATATATCTGAAGTATGGCTAAATGGAAAGTATTTGGGTTTTCATGAAGGTATGTTTGATTCTTTTGAATATGAAGTTACTGACATCGTTAAATTTGATGAGGAAAACATTTTAATTGTACGAGATAATGCACCGAAGGATCCTACTGATTATATTCTGGCTGATCCGGATGCCACTCCTTTATCTACTCCGTATAAGTACTATCAGTCTAAAGGCATCAAGCTGATAAAAGGTCATATGATTGAAGCAATGCATCGGCCGGGTTCAATGACTTCCTTCAGGCAGGATGGCAATTCGGGCGGTATATGGGGAAGTGCTAACCTTGTGGTGAAACCGGAGGTATGTATAGATTATATTAAGGCTTTTACCCATGTAAAAATACTAAACAACGACAGGGGGGAGCTGACCGGAATACCGGATAACAAAGGCTTAGCAGCATTTGATGTCTATATTAATAGCAGTAAAGATACTCCGGTTGTCACAGAAATCATTTTAGAAGTAAAAGCATATAATTTTGATGATTCTTCCGTCTATCGGACAGCAAGGAATATAGAGATTTTACCGGGAGATAATGTTTTTAAACTGGCCATAATTATTCCTGATGTTAAGCTTTGGTGGACCTGGGATCATGGCAGGCCGAATATGTATACGGCAACAATAAGGCTTGAAGAAGATGAAGCGGCAGTTAATATTGGGATAAAGGATATTAAAGCTGATGATAAGGGACAATGGTATCTTAATGGAAAGAAAATATTTCTGCGGGGAATGCGTTATATATCCAGTTTGTGGATGAGTGAAGCTAACGAAGAGATGTGGAAAAAAGACTTTGATAAAATGCTTGATATGGATATTAACTCCATACGTATAGGCAGCCATGTGGAAAAAGACGGTCTATATACACTTTGTGACGAATTGGGACTTTTGATGTGGCAGGTATTTCCATTACATTATTGCATTGATGATGGCGATGATGTTATTGACCGCGCTTCAGACATGATGTTGAATATGGGGTTGATGCTTAATAATCATGCCTGTATGGGTATGTGGTCTGTGTATAAAGAGCCTGAAATTTATGGATTGGATGATAAACCCAATGTTTATTTTAAACTGTGTGAGGTTTTAAGGGAAACGTTGAGTAGCGTAGATCCTATTCGATGGGTGCACAAAGGAGATTATCGCGAAGGCGTTCAAAACATTATGATAGGATCCTGTCAGGATGGTGATATGGACATTTTAACAACTGAAATGGCACCTAATATTGTGGAATTTGGTGCCGATTCCGTTCCCTGTTTAAAGACTCTTAAAAAGTTTATCCCTGAGGACAAGCTATGGCCGCCGGATTGGGATACATGGGAGTATTGGGGATTGTTTTACAGAAATCAATTTAAACGGGCCAAGGTTGAAATGGGGAGTTCCCTTGAAGAATTCATTCATAATACTCAGGCTTATGAGGCTCTTGTCGTGAAGGAACAAATCGAAATTTTACGACAAAGGAAGTATAGACCGGTTTCCACTATGTATCTGTATTATTGGAGTGATGCCTGTCCTATGATGGGCTCAGGTTTATTGGATTACTATCGTGAAGAATATGAAGTATATAAAGCCATGAAAGGTGTATATACTCAGGTTCTTATCAGCCTGGAATGGAATAAGGATCCATATGTCATAGGGAGAACTAAAAAATATGTTCCAAACCAACATTTTATAGGTAAACTCCATGTGAATAATGATCATTATCATTCGATCGAAGAAGCATGTATAGAATGGGAAATTAAAAGGGCATCATCTGAAGATGTATTGGCACAAAATAGCTTTTACTTTACATTACCCCCTGATTCTGTAATTATTGTTGATGAAATTGATTGGATAGTTCCAGACGATTATATTGGCGATTATATAGTTAAAATGACAGTTAAAGATAAGGATAAGAATATTTTATCAACCAATAATATGACATTTAGAGCCTGCTGCTCATAAACAATTAAGGGAGGATGATGTAGTTATGTTAGAGGTGAATGGTCGTCAGATATTAATTGAAGATTGTAGGGTCTCCACTAAGAATGTGTTAAAAAAAGACTGGCTTGGTGATCAGTTGGATAAATATGAAGGTTCCGCCATGGTATGTCTGGATGTTACATTAAACAACCAAACGAATCAGACAATCAGGAATGAGCTGGAGGCTGTCATATCATCGGCAAATTTCGAAAGTGATGAGTATTATTCACGAAGTCGTCAGTTAGTATTATCGCCGGGACGTATCACAATAAAGCTTGTTATTACTATACCAAATGCAAAACTATGGTGGACATGGGATTATGGATATCCTCATCTTTATCAGCTTAGGCTTAATTATATGGATGAAACCTTAAGTTTAAAATTCGGTATAAAAGATTTGGAATATGATAAGAAGAGATGCTTTTGGAACCTTAATGGGAAAAGACTTTTTATTCGGGGAAAATGCTGTTTTAATCACTGGACAGCGGAAAAATTGTGTCAATGTATTGAACAGGGAATGAATATGCTTCGGGTAGAAACACCTTATGAAAATGTAATAATGTATTCCTGGTGTGATGAACATGGTGTCCTGGCTTGGCAGGCATTTCCATTAAGTCATTATATAAAAGATGAAGAAGATGCTATCGCTATTGTTTCAGAGACAATTAAGAAACAGGCATTGCAGATAACAAATCATGTCAGTTTAGGTATGTGGTCACTTGATTTATCAGATAGGCAGGCAGATGTATATTTTTTGAATCAAGTGGTGAATGAAACATTAAAATCTCTAGCACCGAAACGTTGGCTGTATGAAGAAGAGGATGGCAGTTTGAAGGAGTTGACATCAAATACGGATACGGATTATTTAGTTCTGTCGCCTAATGTCTTAAATAAACAGAAGGTTGTTAAAGAACAAGTTGAATATTTAAGACAGCGTAAATATTATCCAGTCGCTGGTATATATTTTACACATGATGAAGATTTAGAAAAAGCATATACACCTGTATTAGTTAGTGTAGAACCATCTATACATCCATATATACCTGGGGATACGAAGAGCTTTGACCATGATAAGACTTTTACAGCCAGAGTATGGGTTATAAACGATTACCAATATGAATTACCGGATACGCTGCTGGTCTGGAAGATTTTTGATAAGACAGTTAACAAAGATATTGCATCAAATAAGCTTAGATTGTCACTTTTACCTGATTCAGCAGAGATTCCAGATCATATTGTCTTACCGCTTGAGGAATCTATGAGTGGACATGAATGCATTATTTTAATAAAGGCTACAACTAAAAACGGTACCATACTATCTGAGAACACATTTAACTTTTTTATAAAATAATTATACGATGGAGGTATAATATGGGAAAGAAAAGGAAATTAACAGCAGTGATTCTTGTTTTGTGTATGATTCTCAGCGGGGTATTAATATCTTGCGGCAATAGTGGAAAGAATCAACAACAGACGGATAATGCCGATGCAAATCAGACAAAGGCACAAACATCCGAAGAAACAATAGCAAGTGGTGAAAAAACAAAGCTGCGGGTAGCTTGGTGGGGTAATTCAGAAAGAGATCAGCTCATGTATGCAATTAATGATTTGTTTATGGCTGAACATCCCAATGTGGAAATTGTTACAGAAAGTCCTGGCTGGGATGATTATTGGGTAAACCAGGCGACAGCTTTTGCCAGCGGCAGCGCTGCGGATGTTGTCCAATTCCAATCCAATCAATTTGGGGAATACGCATCAAAAGGTGTTCTAGAGCCATTGGATCAATATGTAGAATCAGGAATTATAGATTTAGACAATTGGAATATGGATCTTGTTAATACCGGAATATATAATGATAGCCTTTATTTTATCACATGCGGTGTAACGGCCCAAAGTTTGTTTGTTAATGAAGATCTTTTGACAGAAGCAGGGATGGAATTGTGGGATTTTGAAGAAGACATAACCTGGAGTGAGTTTGAAGACTACTTAAATGAGCTTCAATCTAAACTTCCACAAGATACTTATGCCGGTTTTGATTTTTACGCAAATAACGACTTGGTTTGGGTTTGGATACGACAGAACAGCGAAGATGGATATGAATGGGTTGATGGTGATGGGAATTTTGCACCATCTGCAGAAACACTTACCTCATGGTTTGATATTAGCCAGCGTTTGCGGGAGGAAAGAACCTTTGCTAGTGTAGAGTGGACTACCGAATGGAATACAAAAGCATGGCAGGAGGGGGCATTGGTCAGTAGAAAGGTGGTATTCTTTTTTGAAAATGCTAATAAATATAAAATTTACCAAAATAATTCACAGGATAATATAGAATTGAGAAAAGTTCCGTTGAGTGACGAAGGTAAAGCCGGTGATTTAATTATTTCCTCTGCCTGGGGTATTTCTGAGACATCAGAAAATAAGGAGTTGGCTGCTGAATATATTAATTTCTTTTTGAATAATGAAGAGGCGCAGAAAATCTATAATATGGAAATTGGTGTGCCGGGATCGTTAACGATTCAGGAAGCATTGGCCAAAACAGCAGATCCCAGTGATATTATAGCAATGGATTATATGAATATGGTTGCTGAATCGGCACCTAGGTTTATACCAAAGGCACCTGGTGTTTGGGCTGTTCAGGATTCCATCAAAAGTGCGGCTGAAAATGTAGCCTATGGTAATATAACACCGCAGCAGGCGGCTGAGAGTATTATTCAAACTGCCAATGACCTCATTGCGGAGAATGCCGAATAGAATCAATTGGGAGAATGGAAGTCCTGGCCTCCATTCTCCTGAATTCCTCTCAATAAAACGGAGCAAAAGGAGATTTTGAAAATGAATAGAAAGCTGAATCGTTATGCGGGTTATGTGTTTTTGCTTCCTTGGTTTGTTGGCTTTTTTCTATTAACGTTAATCCCCATGATAATATCCTTGTATTATTCTTTTACGAATTTTAATTTGTTATCTGAACCGAAATTTGTAGGATTAAAAAACTATATACAAATATTTACTTCTGATCAACATTTTATAAATGCACTTACAGTTACAATTAAATATGTATTTATATCTGTTCCCTTACAACTATTGGGTTCATTGATTTTAGCTTTTATATTAAACAAAGGACTTCCTGGTTTATCGTTATTACGTGCCGCATTTTATATTCCTTCACTGTTGGGCGGAAGCGTAGCCATCTCCATTTTATGGCGGCAGATTTTTGGGCTGGAGGGCATTCTCAATAAGGCATTAAGTGCTATAGGCTTTGTTGATTTGGCACAGATAAGCTGGATGTCAAATCCGGATACGGCAGTATGGACATTGATTATTCTGCGTGTCTGGCAATTTGGATCGCCGATGATTATTTTCCTGGCTGCTATTAAGCAAATACCGGATTCGGTCATCGAGGCTTCTGCCATTGATGGAGCCAGTCGTTTCAAACAGATTATAAAGATTATGATCCCATTGATGTCTCCAATATTGCTTTTTAATTTTGTTATGCAGATTATTAGTGCATTTAAGGTGTTTACAGAAGCCTATATCATTAGTGGGGGCAAAGGCGGAATTATGGACAGCCTGTTATTCTATACCCTATATATTTATAATGAAGGTTTTGGCAATATGCGTATGGGCTATGCCAGTGCTTTGTCTTGGATTTTTGTATTAATCGTCGGGATATTTACTTCCTTAGCCTTTAAATTATCTAGTAGATATATTCATTATAATTAATGGAGATGGAATTGATGAAAAAACATAAAAAGATTAGAAGAAACATTCGTTTCATTATTATATTGGGTATTGCTTTAATTATTTTGTATCCTCTTTTTTGGATGATAGGAAGCTCATTCAAACCGGAGTCTACTATATTTAAGGATTTAGGTATTATACCCAAGCAGTTCACATTGGAAAATTACAACAAGGGTTGGTATTCCAGTGGTATGGTGACATTTACTACCTATTTCAAAAATTCATTTACTATATCCATATTTTCTGTCATTGGGAATATTATGACTTGTTCGTTGGCAGCATATGCTTTTGGACGCTTAGAATTTAAAGGAAAAAAAATATTTTTTAATATAATGCTGGTTACAATGATGCTTCCCCAACATGCTATCCTTGTGCCCCAGTTTACATATTTTTATCAATTGGGCTGGGTCAATACCTTTATACCCCTTATCCTTCCTAAATTTTTAGCAGCTGATGCTTTTTTTATCTATCTAATGACTCAATTTATACGAGGAATCCCAAGAGAACTGGATGAAGCGGCTATCATGGATGGATGTAACCGATACAGTCTTTTTTTCCATATCATTATACCACTTTGTTCTCCTGCATTGGTTACAACTGCAATTTTTACATTTATGTGGTCATGGAATGATTTCTTCACACAAATTATCTATTTAAGGGAATCATTGATGTATACTGTAACTCTGGCGTTAAGAACATTTGTCGATCCGGCCTCCATAAGTAACTATGGAGCCATGTTTGCCATGTCTACAATTTCAATCATACCTATACTAATTATATTTGTATTCTTCCAGAAACAGTTGATTGAAGGTGTGGCAATGTCGGGGATTAAAGGTTAGGGAGTGTTTTAAATGAAAAAAGGAATTTGCCTGACGGCCTTATACCCACAGGCGATGAGAGATAAAAGCTTACTAATTGAGTTATTTAAAAAGATTGCCGGTCAGGGAGTTTTTAATTGTGTTGAATATTATTTCGAAGGAAGCCTTAAAGATATATCAGATATTAGACGAGCTACAGATAAATTGGAACTGTATACGGTTTATCTGGCAGGATTCCCTATGAAAGCGCAGGCCTTCGATTTATCAGGTAAAGACGAGGCAAAACGAATAGAATCAGTTGTATTTTGCAAAAAGCTGCTGATGAATGCCAGAAATTTAGGCGCAAAAAAAATGCTCATACTAAGTGGTCCGGTCTGGAAAGAAAAGCAACCGGAAAACGTCTTAAGCCAGATGAAAAAATCGATATTAGAGCTGTTGGCTATCCGAAATCATGAGGATCCCCAAATAACATTGGAATTTTTCAATGACATGGGTGAACCTTATCTGGCATTTGGCAATATAAATTTAGTACATCAATTATTGTTGGAAATACAAGATGATGGATTTGGTGTTACTTTTGATACAAGTCATGTTGCACAATTAAATGAAGATGTTTTATCGGCCTATGAAATACTGGGTCCATGGATACATCATCTACATTTAGCCAACTCAGTAAGCAAGGTTGAAACTTCACCTTTATATGGTGATAAGCATCCGCTGTTTGGTGTAAAAGATGGTGATTTTAACGAAGATGACATGATGCATATACTTCAGATATTAAAAGAGGGCTCGTTCTGGAAGCATTTAGATGTCTGTTCATTTGAGATTATTTCCAGAAAGGACAAATCACAGGAAGACTACTTTGAAGGTGTTACCTGCCAGGCAGAAAAAATTTTTCTTATATTTAGACCAGGAAGAATGAAATGAAAGCGATAAACAAATCAAAAGCGGTTAAAGGGGCGAAATTTATTCAAAAAGATATTCCGCAGGTTGGTCGGGATGAAGTTTTAGTTAAAGTTAAAGCGGCAGCTTTATGCAGCTCGGACGTGGATGTATATGAATGGACGCCGCTGGTGGCAAAAGCCGGCTATAAATTACCATTTACAATGGGGCATGAATTTTCGGGTGAAATTGTAAAAATAGGTGATGGGGTTAGAGGATTTAATGTGGGTGACAGGGTTGCGGGAGAAACGCATATTCCTTGTGGTCATTGTGAAACATGTAGAACGGGTAATCAGCACATTTGTGGAAATCATATGGGCGTTCTAGGAAGAACCGTTGATGGCTGCTTTGCAGAATATATCAAGTTAAGTCAGAAGGCCGTCATATCGTTGCCGGATAATCTGACATTCAGGCAAGGCTCCATTCTTGAACCCTTGGCCACAGCGATGCATGCCGTTTCCAAGGCAAATCCATCGGGAAAAACACTGGCAATTATGGGAACGGGAACAATCGGGCAGATGGCCGTGGATATTGCAAAGTTTATTGGCGCTGTCAAAATATTCGCAGTGGATATTAGTGATTTAAAGCTTGAAGAATGCAAAAAACGGGGTGCAGATGTGACCATTAATGGGCTTAATGAAGATGTAGTATCTATTATAAAAGAAGAAACCAAAGACAATGGCGTTGATGTTATTATCGACTTTACAGGCAATGAAAAAGTTATTAATCAATGTATTGAAGCTTTGAAAACCGCCGGAACATTAGTTCATGTGGGTATGGTCGACAAACCACTGGCACTGAATAATTTTATGTATGGCGTTGTCTATAGAGAACTGGTAATCACAGGGATATATGGCAGGCGAATGTATGAAACATGGACACAGTTAATGGAGATACTTTCGACGGAAAGGCTTGATTTGGACAGTTACATAGGCAAAGTGATGCCATTTGAGAATTTTGAAAAAGGAATTGAATTATTTTCTAAGGTTTCCGGGCGTATTGTATTTGATATTTAGCATAGGGGGTACTAACTTAAGATGTTAAGAAGGAAAGAAACAATGGATGGGAATACAGCGTCTGCTTATGTTTCATATGCTTTTTCTGAAGTCGCAGCCATTTATCCAATTACGCCTTCATCACCAATGGCTGAGCTGGCCGATCAATGGTCAGATGAAGGAAGAACAAATATATTCGGGCAAAGATTAAGGGTTATTCAAATGCAGTCAGAGGGTGGGGCTGCAGGTACAATGCATGGGAGCTTACAGGCAGGTGCCCTTACGACTACATACACTTCATCCCAAGGTTTGCTTTTAATGATTCCCAATATATATAAAATTACCGGCGAATTATTGCCGGGTGTATTTCACGTCAGCGCACGGTCACTGGCTTCTAATGCTTTGAGTATATTTGGGGATCATCAGGATGTTATGAGTATCCGTCAAACAGGTGCGGCCATGCTTTGTTCCTCAAGCGTACAAGAATGTATGGACCTGGGTACTATCTCTCATCTTTGTGCTATTAAATCACGGATTCCCTTTGTGCACTTTTTCGATGGTTTCAGGACCTCTCACGAATTACAGAAAATAGATGTGTTGGAATATGATGAATTGTCAGGATTAATTGATATGGAGGCGGTGCATCAATTCAGGAACAGAGCCTTGAATCCGGATCACCCGGTACTTAGGGGGCAGACACAGAATCCGGATATATTTTTTCAACTCAGAGAATCTGTTAATAAATTCTATCTGTCTTTACCGGGAGTAGTAAAAAGTTATATGAAGCAAATTAATACATTAACCGGCAGGTCTTATCAATTATTTAATTATTATGGCTCTCCCAAGGCAGATAAAATAATAGCCGCAATGGGATCCTCCTGCGAAGTTATTAAAGAAGCGATTGATTATCTCAATCATGGTGGTGGTAATTATGGTTTAGTACAGGTTCATCTTTATCGTCCTTTCTCGGCAAGACATTTACTAGGAGCTATTCCCAAAACAGTCAAACGTATTGCTGTTCTTGACCGGACAAAGGAGCCCGGTTCAGCAGGAGAGCCATTATATCTGGATATAAAAAATGCTTATTATGGACATGAAGAGGCACCGTTAATTGTCGGTGGCAGATATGGTTTGGCTTCAAAAGATTTTACGCCAGGAGATGTTTTTGCTGTTTTTAGAAATTTGGAAAATGAACAGCCAAAAGATGGATTTACGGTCAATATTAATGATGATGTTACCTACACCTCTTTACCAAAGATTGACAATGTAATGAATACAATACCCGGTGGAACCATATCTTGTAAATTCTGGGGTTATGGTTCTGATGGTACGGTAAGTGCAAATAAGTCTGCTGTTAAAATTATTGGCAGTCACACCGATCAATATGTGCAGGCCTATTTTGCCTATGATTCTAAAAAATCCGGAGGACTGACAGTTTCCCATTTAAGATATGGAAGTCGGCCTATTCATTCATCGTACTTAGTAGCTGATGCAGATTTTATTGCCTGTCATAATCAAACCTATGTCGGTCAATATGATCTTTTAGACGGCATCAAGGAAAATGGCGTTTTCCTGCTCAATTGTACCTGGACGGATGAAAAAATAGATTCCCATCTGCCTGCATCCATGAAGGAAGCTATTATTTCAAAGAATATCAGGTTTTATACCATTGATGCTTTTAAAATAGCGTCTGGTCTTGTGCTTGGCAGAAGAATAAACATGATTATGGAAGCTGCCTTTTTCCGTTTGATGAAGCCTTTGCCTCTAAGTGAGGCCATTCGATATTTAAAATCAGAAATATCCAAAAACTATGGTAGACAAGGGGCAGAAATCGTTGATAAAAACCTAAAAGCGGTAGATTTGGCGATAGAAAGTATACATGCAGTATGTGTTCCAATGCTGACAAAAGAAGAAACAGTGGGAAATAATTGCAGAGATCAAAAACCGGACTTTGTAAAACGAATCATGGACCCAATGAATATGCAAAAAGGGGATAGTATACCAGTCAGTGGGTTTAATGGTATTGAGGACGGAACCCATCCGACAGGAACAACAAAATATGAAAAAAGGGGTACTGCCATACGCATACCAATTTGGGATCAAGATAAATGTCTCCAATGTAACCAATGTGCCTTTATATGCCCACATTCAGTGCTTCGCCCTTTGCTGTTGACAAAGAAACAATCAGAAGCAACCGATTTGTCAGTAAAAAAGGCATTTGGATATAAGGATAAGCTTTACTATATGGGAATTTCACCTTTAGATTGTACCGGCTGTGGGAACTGTGCGGAGGTTTGTCCGGCCAAAGAAAAGGCATTGGTGATGGAACCACTGCAGATGCATGTCAAAAAATTAGAAGAAGAATGGGAATTTATAGAAACGCATGAACCAGAAGCTTTAACAAAAGAGCAAATATCAACTGTTAAAGGAAGTCAATTTAAAAAGCCTTACTTTGAATTTTCAGGAGCATGTGCCGGTTGCGGAGAAACTCCTTATGCAAAACTGATTACCCAGTTATACGGGGATAGAATGATGATATCTAATTCTGCCGGTTGTGCCACCGTGTGGGGCGGAAGTCCTCCGGCTATTCCGTACACAAAAGATCGGAATGGACGAGGACCTGCGTGGGGATTTTCCCTATTTGAAGATAATGCTGAATATGGTTTGGGTATGTATTTGGGATATAGTACTATTCGTAATCTGATGCGGAATGATTTAAATCAATTACGAGAAATGAGTAAAGATGAACAATTGATTTTGTCAATCAACCAATGGATAGAAAATTATGATAGCGGAGATAAATCCAGAGAATATAGTGATTTTCTAATTCAAAACCTAGAGATGCATCTGAATTTAAAGCTTGCGAAAAAAATTTATAAACGAAGGGATTTTTTAGTTAAACGTTCCAACTGGGTTTTCGGCGGTGATGGTTGGGCATATGATATTGGATATGGAGGCCTTGATCATGTATTATCTACCGGAGAGGATATAAATATGATGGTGTTCGATACAGAGGTTTATTCCAATACGGGAGGGCAGTCCTCCAAAGCCACACCAAAGTCTGCCATTGCTAAATTTTCTGCCGGTGGTAAACGAAACAAAAAGAAAAATCTTGGAATGATGGCTATGAATTACGGAAATGTTTATGTAGCTCAAATAGCATTAGCTGCCGATAAAAACCAGGCATTAAAGGCAATCATTGAAGCAGAAAGCCATCCGGGACCATCCCTTGTGATAGGTTATGCACCTTGTGTCAGCCATGGAATCAAGGGAGGTATGAAAAATTCTGTCAATCAGCAAAAAATGGCTGTCTTAAGTGGCTACTGGCCACTATTCAGATATCAGCCGTTAAGGAAGCAGCAATGTAAAAATCCGTTCATGCTGGATTCGAAGGAACCAGATGGGAGGCTTAAGAGCTTTTTAATGAATGAAGTACGATTTGCATCTTTAGAAAGGAAAAATCCTGAGTTGGCCAGGCAGCTTTTTAATGAATTTGAACAAGATGTAAAGGAGCAATATGAAATGTATGCACAAATGGCTTTAAGGAGGTAAAAGGCAATGAAGACAGGAATTATGATCCACAAGGTTGATAACGTGATAACCGTTACTGACGTTGTATATTCTGGGGAGGTTGTCATATATAATGGCAATCAGAGTTTCACAGTATTGGAAGATACGCCGATTTATCATAAAATAGCTTGCTGTCCAATAAAAAAAGGTGAAGAGGTTATTAAATATGGAGAAATAGTAGGTATAGCAACAGAAAATATTTCTGCAGGTGCCTGGGTGCATGTACATAATCTTAAAAGCGTCAGTCTTTTTAAGGAGAGTGAAAAATAATATGGAACTTACAGGTTATCGTCGAACAGATGGAAGGATAGGTATCCGCAATCATGTCCTTATCGTACCAACATCGGTATGCGCCAATGAAACAGCAAGATTTACCGCCTCAAAAGTCGAAGGGAGTCTCTACCTTCCCAATCAGGGAGGCTGCTCCTTAAGTCAACGAGATTATAAAATTACCATTGATACTTTATCGGGTATCGCCATAAATCCCAATGTCTTTGGAGCAGTTATTATAGGCATTGGATGTGAAGTTATGCAGGCTCAGTTGTTAGCGGGCCGGATTAGAGAGAGAACCAATAAGCCGGTGGAGGTCTTTGTTATCCGTGGAGAGGGTGGCATGGCAAAAACGATTGAAAAGGCGGCGAATGCTGCCAAAGCCATGATCGGCCAGAGTAATAGCATACAAAGAGAATCCATATCAATTTCAGATATTATATTAGGAACAGAGTGCGGCGGTTCAGATCCAACCTCTGGGCTGGCGGCTAATCCGGTATTGGGAATTATAAGTGATCTGTTGGTTAAACAGGGAGGAACTTCAATACTTTCAGAAACGCCAGAAATGATAGGAACGGAGCATATCCTGGCTAAACGCTGTAAAGACGAGTTTCTCAGTGGACAATTATTAAATATGATAACGTCTTATGAAAATGATTTTCTTAAATGTGGGGAGAATCCCAGAAGTGGGAATCCAACACCTGGAAACATCGCAGGTGGAATAACTACATTAGAAGAAAAATCATTAGGCTGTATTCATAAAGGCGGGGGAAGTACAATTCAGGAAGTGTTGGAATATGCTCAAGAACCAAAGGAGAAGGGACTGATTGTCATGGATACACCGGGACAGGATATAGCTTCTATTGCAGGTATGGCTGCGGCTGGTGCTCAAATAGTCGTATTCACGACAGGGCATGGGACCCCAACTGGTTTTGGAGTTGTTCCGGTAATAAAAATAACGGCAAACCCAGAGACAAGTGTGTTAATGGCAGATCATATCGACTTTGACTGTAGCAGCGTTATTCAGGGGAATATGAAAATTGAAGCGGCAGCAGGCCTACTTTTTGTAATGATGGAAAAGATAATTAATGGTCAGCCGGCCAGAGCAGAAGCCTTAGGTTTAAATGATATGTCAATGGCTAGATATTGTAATTTTGCGTAGGGGTAGTATTTATAAATTTAATAATTCGAATATAGGAGCTATGATATGAGAAATAGGGAAGAAGCAAGAAAGAGAGCAAAAGAATTGGTGGTTCAGATGACCTTAGAAGAAAAGGCAGCGCAGCTGCGTTATGATGCGCCTGCAATTAAGCGGCTTAATATTCCGGCCTATAATTGGTGGAATGAAGCGCTTCATGGTGTGGCAAGAGCAGGGACGGCGACCGTTTTCCCACAGGCCATTGGTTTGGCTGCTATGTTTGATGAAGAGTTGCTAAAACAAATAGCCAGTGTGATTGCAACAGAAGGAAGGGCTAAATATAACTCATATTCAAAACAAGAAGATAGGGATATTTACAAAGGGTTGACTTTTTGGGCTCCGAATGTGAATATTTTCAGAGATCCCAGATGGGGAAGAGGACATGAAACTTATGGAGAAGATCCATATCTTTCGTCAAAATTAGGAGTTGCGTTTATTAAAGGGCTTCAAGGTGAAAAGGATATTTTGAAAGCGGCTGCCTGTGCTAAACATTTTGCCGTACATAGCGGCCCGGAAGCAACCCGCCATGAGTTTAATGCCATTGCCTCAAAAAAGGATATGGAAGAAACTTATCTGCCGGCTTTTGAGGCGTGTGTTAAAGAAGGCGAGGTTGAAGCGGTCATGGGTGCTTATAACCGTACCAATGGAGAACCATGCTGTGGAAGTGACTATTTAATCAGAAAAATCTTAAGAGAGGAGTGGGGATTTAAAGGTCATTTTGTATCCGACTGCTGGGCAATTAAAGATTTTCATATGAACCATGGAGTGACTGCCACAGCAAAAGAATCTGCAGCTATGGCACTGAAAGCCGGATGCGATGTCAATTGTGGAAATACTTATCTGCATATACTGAAAGCCTATCAGGCTGGTCTGGTAACTGAAGAAGATATTACCATAGCGGCAGAACGTTTATTCACAACACGTTTTTTATTGGGACTTTTTGATGAAACTAAATATGATGAAATTACATATGAAGTGGTGGAGTGTAAGGAACATTTAGATCTGGCTTTAGAAGCAGCCAGGAAAAGTATTGTTATGTTAAAAAATGATGATATTCTGCCGTTGAAAATCAATGAAATTAAAACGATTGGAGTTATCGGACCTAATGCAAATAGCCGTCATTCTTTAGTAGGTAATTATTATGGAACGGCTTCAAGATATACAACAATTTTAGAAGGAATACAAGATAGAGTGGGAGATGATGTGTGCGTATTATATTCTGAAGGCTGTGCACTTATAAATGATAAATTAGAAGGACTGGCTATGCGTCAGGACCGGCTCTCAGAAGCGGTTACAGTTGCTAATCATAGTGATATAGTTATCCTTGTATTAGGGCTTGATGAGTCGTTGGAAGGAGAAGAAAGGGATGAAGGGAACAATGTTGGATCAGGAGACAGACAAGGAATTGAACTGCCGGCAGTTCAGCAGGAATTATTAAAAAAGGTTACTGAGGCCGGAAAGCCTGTAGTTGTTATCCTTATGGCAGGAAGTTCTATTGATTTATCATATGCTGATGAATTTTGCAATGGTGTACTTTTGACTTGGTATCCAGGAGCCTGCGGAGGAAAAGCCGTGGCAGATATTTTATTTGGTGATTCTTCCTCCAGTGGGAAAATGCCAATAACTTTTTACCGTTCCCTTGAAAAAATGCCGGATTTTGAAGATTATACGATGGAAAACCGCACATATCGATATATGAAGGAGGAGGCACTCTATCCTTTTGGCTATGGATTGACTTATAGCGAGGTAAATATGATCAATGCAATTTTGTTAAATCAACCGACAAAATTCTCTGATATTCAATTGGAAGTTAAGCTGAAAAACTGTGGAGATTACAAAACAGATGAAGTTATTCAGGTTTATATTAAGGATCTTGAATCAAAATATGCAATTTGTAATTACAGCTTATGCGGATTTAAACGAATCACTTTAGAGCCACAGGAAGAAAGAAATGTACAATTGACAATTTCTAACCGTGCGATGACGGTGGTCAATGATGATGGCAGTCGTTATATTGACAGTCAGAGCTTTAAACTATACATTGGCTTAAGTCAGCCGGATTTACGAAGTGTCAAGTTAAAAGAGAAAAAACCATTTGAGATTGATATTAATATCTAAAGAAGGAGAACATATGGAAAATAGAGCAGCTTATATGACAGGTTTAAATACAATCGAAATGCGTAATGTAGAGATTCCTGTTATTAAGGAAAATGAAGTTTTAATCAAGCTTGAGTACATTGGCATCTGTGGTTCAGATGTCCACTATTTGGAAAATGGAAGAATAGGAGATTTTATTGTAGAGGGAGATTTCATATTAGGCCATGAATGTGCGGGCAGAGTAGAAGCAGTGGGCAAAGCCGTGACTTCATTGAAAAGGGGAGATAAGGTCGCATTAGAGCCCGGATGTACTTGTGGTCAGTGCGAATTTTGCAAATTGGGCAAATATAATCTGTGTCCTGATGTGAAATTCCTGGCAACACCTCCATATCAGGGCTGCTTAACTAAATATCTGGCCTATCCTGCAAGCATGTGCTTCTTGCTGCCGGAAAATGTATCAACTAAAGAAGGTGCTCTGGTTGAGCCTCTGGCGGTTGGAATGCATGCGATCAGGCAGGGAAGAGTAGGACAGGGGAAGTCTGTAATGATATTAGGCAGTGGCTGTATCGGCCTTGTAACACTATTTTCCGGCATTTTGCATGGCGCTGCTGACATTACAGTTGCAGATATGATTGATAAGCGGCTGGCATCCGCAAAAAAATTGGGTGCTGATCAGGTGATTAACGTAAAGGATGAAGATATCTTGAAAAGAGTAGAAGAGATAACTGATGGGAGAGGCTTTGATGTTATTATTGAAACGGCTGGGAATGAAATCACTATTGGTCAAACACCATATCTGGTCAAGCGTGGAGGCTGTATTGTTCTTGTTGGATTGGCAGCTGAGGATACGATACCATTTAACTTTGCAAAAATAATGAATAAGGAAGTAGAAATCAAGTCGGTTTTCAGGTACCGTAATTTATATGATGCTTCTATCCGGGCCGTTGCAAAGGGTATGATTGATATAAGTTCTATCGTCACCCATGAGTTTGATTTTGAGGATACGGCTAATGCCTTTAAATATGTCATTAATAACAAAAATGATGTCGTCAAAGCGGTGATTAAATTATGACGTACAAAAGGATAGCATATCCGCGCTATCCTTTTGCCAATACCTGAGTTTCTCTCATGAGCTTCATATGGCGTTCATTGGCATCATGCAGCTTTATAAAATCCTTTGCTTCAATAGCCTCGACAATTTCCTTATGTAAAACCCATGATAAATCAATTACTTCATTCATTCTGGGAGACTTTTTTAGCTTTGCCCGGGCAATCCGCAGTATTGTTTCAATTTCTTCAATATATTTAATTAATCTTGAAGAGTTGGTGATTTTGGCAATCATGAGATGAAAACGAATATCATAGTCCTCGTGACATTGAATCTTATCCCTCTGGTCTAAAGCTAGAAACTCATTAATATGGTCAACCAATTCTTTGATATCGTCTAAAGAGGCTGTTTGGGCACAACGTTCATAGCTGTAATCTGCTAAAACAGTACGCAAGTCTAATAAATTTAATAATTCTTCCTGAGTGATTTCAACACAGTACAATCCTTTGCGGGGAATGTGTACGATAAAGCCATTTTGAGTCAATTGGTTGACGGCCTCACGCACTGGAGTTCTGCTTGTTCCCATTTGATCGGCAATAATGTCTTCCCTAATGCGTTCTCCCTGCTTGATTTCTCCGGTAAGTATTTTGCTCAGGATATAATTATAAGCGTTCATTGTAAGTACAGAATTATTCAAAAATTGATACCTTGATTACCCTTTCCAAATTATATTTTAATAAATTATAAATTATAAAATAATTATAAAAATAAATACTACAATTTGTCAAGCTTATTCCAACTAATTTAATCATATTTTATTAAACTGAAAACCAAATGATCGATTCGACGCATTAAGAAAGGATGATTCAGGAGTGAACTGTTAGACTTACAACCAAAGGTTCTATTGGGGCTGAAACTGCCCTGACATTAGATGATTGCTGTGAAAAAATCCGTGTCATTATTAAAGCGGGACGTGAAGTAAATCCTGAAATTATGGTGATCTGTCATGGAGGCCCTATCGCAGGTCCGGAAGATGCAGCCTATGTTATTAAAAATGTACCGGAAATTGATGGATTCTTTGGGGCATCTTCTATCGAAAGACTAGCTTCTGAAAGAGGTATAACAGCTCAGACAGAAGCATTTAAAAGAATCCCAAAGTAATTCTTCCATGAATGCAGTATTTGCGGCCAGCTTATCCCGAGAGAGTGTGTACTTAGGTATGCTCTCTTTTTGAGCTTATTACAACTGGTTTTGTGGAGGTATGTGTTTTGTTTAAGTGTCATTATGAACAAAAATTATATTGTTCGATTAATATATTTTAACAAAAAATACATGAAAATATAATTTATCTATATTTTCTATTGACATAAAGCCTCTTTAGTACTAAAATTCAATTAAATAATTTATAAAATTAAATAAATTATTTAAGAAAATTTAATGAAGTTTAAAAGGAGGAATCATTATGAAAAGAAAATTACCTTTGGTACTATTAGCAATCATTGTAGTTATGGCTTCATCAGCTGGCTGCAGGGGTGACAGTGGAACAGCGGACCAGACAAAAGAAAAAATACAGTCACAAGAGGTAGAAACTGAGGATGAAACAAAGTCCGGCGGTGCGGCAGGAGAAGTCCGTGAAATAACAGTGTGGGCATGGGACAGTGCTTTTAACGGATATGCAATGGAAGAAGCAGATAAATTATATGATGATGCCAAAATAAATTTTGTGGAAATGTCAAAAGCCGATTGTCTTCAAAAACTACATACTGCTTTAGCATCAGGGGTCACAGATTCCCTCCCGGACATCGTATTAATTGGCGATTTGTCGGCACAAGGATATTTAATGTCATATCCGGGTGCATTTAAATCAATGGATGATATTATTAATTATGAAGATTTTGCAAGTTACAAAAGAGAAGCGGTTTCTTATGACAAAGTTGGATATGGTGTTCCCTTTGATACAGGTGTTGCAGGCTTGTTTTATCGTACTGACTATATAGAAGAAGCGGGATACACACTGGAGGATATGCAGGATCTAACCTGGGAAGAATATTTGGAGATTGGAGTTAAGCTAAAAGAAAATGGACATTTGCTGCAAACATTTAACCCCAATGATATTGGCGAATTTCAGATTATGCTTCAATCCGCAGGAACCTGGTATACGGATGACGAGGGTTTGGTAAATTTCGCGAAAAATGCAGCTTTAAATGAATGCTTCGATATATTTAAAGAGCTTAATGAATCAGATTATTGTAAGGTGGTAAGCGACTGGGGAGAATTTGCAGGTGCTATCAATAGTGGAGAAGTGGCCTGTGTGATACGGGGATCATGGATATCACCTACTATCATGGCAGAAGAATCTCAGTCCGGTAAATGGGCATTGGCTCCTATTCCAAAACTAAGTGTTGAGGGAGCGACAAACAGATCCAATCAGGGCGGCTCAAGTTGGTATGTTTTAAATAATGGAAAAAATGCGGAACTTGCTGCGGATTTTCTAGCAGAAACATTTGCTGGGAATAATGAATTATATAATATATTATTAAATAATAAAAATATTATTGGAACCTATCTTCCGGCTTCCAATGTTGAAGCATTAGACTTTGGGCATGAATTTTATGGGGAACAGAAAGTCAATAAAGAGCTTCAAGAATGGCTTGAAGAGGTGCCTCCGGTAAATACGGGAGCTTTTACATCGGAGGCACAGGCAGCGCTTCTGGCGGTAACGCCCAATATATTAGCGGGGCAGGATTTGACTGAAAATTTGAAAGAAGCAGTAGTACAATTTGAGCAATCAATACAATGATTTCTATAATGAAATTTATAGGTGATATCAGATGATAAAAAAGAAAAGGTATGCACTAAACGGCTGGAGCATGGTATTGGCGGCTTCTGTCCTTGTATTAGTTTTTAGTTATATTCCTATGATTTGGGCCTTTATATTGTCATTACAGACAGGAAAGGGCGCCAATCTTGCATTTTCCGGCTTTGCAAATTACGAAAGGCTGTTAAAGGATACTGCTTTTTGGACGGCAATCGGGAATACGCTGCTATATGCTTTAATCCATATACCTATTATGCTGATTATGGCTCTTATAGTAGCAGTATTATTAAATGATTCAAAACTGAAGCTGCGTGGTTTTTACAGAACCTGTATATTTTTGCCATGTGTTACATCTTTGGTTTCTTATTCCATATTGTTTAAAAATATATTTGGTATTGATGGAATTGTTAATCAAGTGCTGCTTAAATGTAATGCCATCGATCAGGCAATGCCATTTCTTTTAGATGATAAATGGGCAAAACTTGTGATTATCGTGGCTTTGATTTGGAGATATAGCGGATACTATATGATTTTTTACCTATCGGCCTTACAAAACATTGATAAATCAGTTTATGAGGCGGCCGAGGTTGATGGCTGCAGCTTCTTTCAGTCATTTTTTAAGATTACAGTTCCGCTCCTTAAGCCCATTGTATACCTGACCAGCATAATGGCACTTAACTCAACCCTTCAGTTATTCGATGAGGTGGTAAACTTAACTAACGGAGGTCCGGGAAATGCAACCAGAACGATATCCCAGTATATCTATGATTTATCATTTAACTATGTTCCGAGCTACGGATATTCAGCTGCAGTTTCTTATGTTGTGCTGGTACTGGTTGTAATTCTGACGGTTATCCAAGAAAGGATTACGGGAGAGAAAAATGAATAAGCTGAAATATGTTATTAAGAACCTGTTTTTGACGATAATATCCTTAATATCAATTTTCCCCTTTTACTGGATGATAACAGGGGTTACCAATGAGTCTAAAGATATCACAATGGGTAAATTGACATTTGGTACATCTCTTTTTAAGAATGTAAAGAACGCTTTTGGACATGCAGAACTATGGCGGGCATTTTTGAACTCCGCTATGTTAGCTATTGTGATTGTTGTTTTATCATTGCTTGTCTGTTCGATTGCAGGTTATGCATTTGTCATATTTCCCAGTAAAGGTAAAAATATTTTGTTTTTTGTTATAATTGCATCAATGATGATTCCTTTTGCGGCTAAGATTATTCCGATGTTCCGTATGTTTTCCGGTTTGAAATTGCTTAATAATTACCTGGCAATTATTCTGCCTGCCATAGGTTCGCCATTCCTCATATTCTTTTTTAAGCAGAATACGCATTCTTATCCGGTTGAGACAATACAGGCGGCCAGGGTTGATGGTTTGAATGAATTTCAAATCTTTATCAATATTTATGAACCTATGATGAAGTCAACTTATGCTGCGGCAGGCATATTTGCTTTTATGGCAAGCTGGAATAATTATATGTGGCCGCTCATTGCATTGCAAGACAACAGTAAGTTCACACTCCCATTAGTAGTATCAAGTCTGGCTGCTGAATTTACACCGGATTATGGCATGATAATGGTTGGGATTTTACTATCTACAATACCTGTTGTCATTGTATTCTTTGTTCTGCAGAAATCATTTGTAGAAGGTATGGTTGGCTCTGTTAAATAATAGAATTTTTGGGATCGGTTAATTCGTTTACATTGACAGATAGAAGAAGCAAATGATAAGATAGGTAAGTAAATATTTATAAATATTTATTTAAATTTATAAAATTATCTTACTTGAGCGTAAGGAAGAAGGAACGTGGGTATGGGTATTAAAGTAAAAGATCTGGCAAGTATGCTGAATTTATCGCCGGCCACGGTATCATTGGTGCTAAATAACCGACCTGGAATTAGCGAAGAAACAAGAAATAAGGTTCGTGAAGCAGTTATCGAGATGGGGCATGAGGAACTTCTTGTCAATAAGGAAGAAGAAAAAAAGAATATTCTCTTTCTTGTTTATCGAAAGAATGGGAAAGCATCTGCTGCCACACCACAATTTTCTGAGTTGTTTTCAGAGATCATAGAAGGAGTAGAAAGTCAGGTTAGGGTTCGAGGCTATCATATGATGATATGCTATATTGACAAAGCCACATATAAAGAAGAGGTTTATAAAATTAATAAAGATATTATAGAAGGTATTATATTGCTTGCTACTGAAATGAAAGAAGAACAGCTGACTTTCTTTAAACAATTGGAGCTTCCTGTGGTGATTATGGATAATTATCTGGAAGAGGAACCCTTCGATTGCATTACTATTAATAATGAACAAGGGGTTTGCAAGGCAATACAGTATTTTGTAGAAATGGGACATAGAAGAATCGGTTACTTACATGTTGGTGGGAATGCCAATAATTTTACAGAACGTTATTTTGGATATCTTAGGGCACTTGAGATACATGGATTGAAAGTTGAAAAAGAGCACATCTTTGAAATTATTACAGATGGTGGAGAAGCGGTGTATGAGCAATTGAAAGAAAAATTGGAGAATCAGACAAATCTTCCGACAGCTTTCTTTGCTGACAATGATATCGTAGCGCTATGCGCTATCAGAGTATTTCGAGAATTGGGATATAGTATCCCGGAGGATATATCAATTATAGGATTTGACAATATGGCTATGACAGAACTTCTGGATCCGCCTTTAACTACAATTCAGGTATCAAAAAGAAATATCGGAATTACGGCGGTCAATAGTATTATTAATAAGATCTGTGAACATACTGAGGGAATTGTCAAGGTGGAAGTTGAAACCAGCTTGATGATACGATCTAGCGTAAGACGTAAGTAATCTGTTTCTATGGTATAGAAGGAGAATCTTATTCATGCATGAAAAAAGTATTCCGTTTTTATTATATGGCGGAGATTATAATCCTGACCAATGGAACAGGGAGGTGATAACAGAGGATATAAAGCTTTTTAAAGAAGCGGGTGTTAATCTCGTCACACTTCCTGTATTTTCCTGGGCACGGATAGAGAAAGAAGAGGGCGTATATAATTTTGGTTGGCTGGACGATGTACTCGGCAAATTGTGGGAAAATCAAATATATGTATGTCTGGCGACAACTACGGCTGCCCAGCCGGCATGGCTGTCCGGAAAATATCCCGAAGTCTTACCGGTTGATATTGAAGGGCGAAAAAGAACCCATGGGATGCGGATGTTTTTCTGTGTTAACAGTTATAAATATAGAGAGAAAGCAGCAGCAATCACGCGTCAGATGGCTGAACGCTATGGAAAATATCCGGGTCTTATTGCATGGCATGTGTCTAATGAATATGGGACCTATTGTTATTGCGACAATTGTGAGAAAAAATTCAGAAAATGGCTGTCGTTAAGATATAAGACTATTGAATGCCTAAACGAAAGATGGAATACGACGTTTTGGGGCAGAATCGTGTATGATTTTGACGAGATAAGGCTGCCTACCAAAATGAACGATGATTATCGGTTCAATCCGGCAGTTCAATTGGATTATATGCGATTTATGACAGACTCAACCCTGGAATGTTATTTGAATGAAGCGGACATATTAAAAGAGTATACTCCTGCTATTCCTATTTTTAGTAATATATCAGGATTTATCAAAAAATTAGATCAGTTTAAATTGGCAGCATATATGGATTATGCCGGTTGGGACAATTATCCGGGTCCAAGAGATGAGAGCAGTTTCCCGGCACTAAAGCATGATATTATGAGGGCGCTAAAGAATGGGAAACCTTATCTGGTAGCAGAGCAGTCACCGAATCAGCAGAACTGGCAGCCGTACAATAAGCTGAAAAAACCAGGAGAGATGCGGCTGATTGCCTATCAGGGAATGGCACATGGAGCAGATAGTAGTTTATTCTTCCAGCTGAGACAATCAATAGCGGGCCAGGAGAAATTTCACGGTGCTTTGATATCTCATGGGGGAAGTAATGATACACGTATATTTAAAGAATTTTCAGCACTTGGCAAAGAGTTAAAAAAATTGAACAGTTGTTTTCTGGGGAGCCGTATCCGGTCAGACGTTGGAATCCTGTTTGACTGGGAGAACTGGTGGGCACTTGAACTGGCCAGCGGTCCCAGCGCCGATATGGATTATTTGGAGCAGGTACATACTTATTATAAGCCCTTTTACAAACAGAATGTACCGGTTGATATCATTAATTTGAAAAAAGAACTTTCAAAATACAAGATAATAGTGGCACCTCTGCTATATATGATAAAAGATGAGATTGATAAGAAACTGGCGGAGTTTGTAATGGCAGGAGGAATCCTAATTACAACTTATCTGACTGGTATGGCAGACGATAATGATAGATGTGTATTTGGTGCTTATCCGGGACCATTAAGGGAGGTATTGGGACTGACAGTAGAAGAAACAGATGCCTTGTATCCGGATGAAAGTAATACCATTAGGACTAATAAGAATGAATCTTATCAATGCGGCTTTCTTTGTGATATCATTAAACCTGAAACCGCTGAAGTGATTGGTGAGTATGGAGAAGATTTTTATAAGAAAACGCCGGCGATAACATGCAATAAATATGGTAAAGGGAAAGCCTATTACATAGGGAGTCAACTAGAAGATGATTTTCTGGATAAGTTCGTCGGACGGATTTGCCGGGAGCAAAAAGTGGCAGCGGTATTGGAGACAGATGGAAATGTTGAAGTTACACTCAGGGAGGGTGAAAGTGGTTCTTACTATTTTATCTTGAATCATAATAAAAAGGCTGCATTTGTTCAATTAGGCAGCAGGAAATATCAGAATCTATTAACAAATGAAACTGTGGAAGGTTTATATAAACTCTCTCATTTTGATGTTGCGATACTTAAAGAGTTAAACTATTCGTCTGTGAATCAGGAAAGTTAATTGTCGATTTGTTTGAAGCAGATAAAGAGAACTCCTGCAGCCATTACAGCTGCAGGAGTTCTCTTGCTTAAGTTGTACTTTTAAAGTAAAAAGGAGGCAAACTGATGAAGAGATTGAAATGTAAAATAAAAAAAGTGCTTAGAAATAAAAGTATCAAAGAACAGATCCTGCTCTCAATGCTTGTGACCTCCATGATGGCGGCAATTGTGCTTGGGATTATTCTATTTGTATTTTCAAAACGAACCATTGAACGGAACCATAAATTTGCCTATGAACATAACCTGCAGGTTTCCAGTAGTATTGTTGACATTTATATGACAAACCTCATCAATATGTCTCGGACATTGTTAAATAATAGCAGCTTTAAAAAAGCTTTACTAGCAGAATCTGAAACAGATGCCTATTTTTCCAGCCGGAACTCCTTGACGCTTATGTCAGTTTTGAGGGAATTGGGTGATCAGAGCCCGAACATACAAAACATTACGATTGTTAGCAATAGTGGAAAGCTTATTTTTTATTCTAAGTTAAATAACCAGGGCGGTAAGATGCAGCATTATTACAGAGACGGAAATATTTTGGAATCTGACTGGGTTGTGGCTGTAGATGATGCTATAGGCAGGGAAGTTCTATATGGTGACAATGTGTTGTTTGATGATGGAAATGCGACATTTTCCCTGGTGAAACAACTGCGAAATCCGGAGGATGGTATTGCCATAGGTTATGTAATTTTTAATATAAAAAAAAGTATGTTTAAAAATGTCTTTGGAAGTGGCAAAGAAGGTTATGTAACAAACTCTTATATGATTATTGACGATGATAAAGAAAATGCAGAAATGGTTTATTTTAGCGGTGATGAGAATGCCAAAGAGGCGATTTTGGAAGATTATTCAAACGGTCAACAAACACAATATTTGTTTAGTGAGTGTTACAATAGCGAAAGCGGATGGAAAATTGTCAATGTCATCAATCGAAATGAACTAAGCCGTGACAGCAGCTACATTGGCTGGATTACCATATTGATATGCGGGCTAATGCTTGTAGTGTGTATTGTGGCAGCTTCCGGCATATCCGGAATTATCACGAAGCCTTTGGCAGTGCTGGAAAAGACAATTCAGTTTGTGGGAAATGGAAAATTGCGAGTAGATGCTGAGTTTGATGAAAGTGAAATCGGAAGAATTGGAAATCAATTCAAAAATTTAGTTAATAACAATCTGGAATTGCATGAAAAGCTGCTAAATTCTGTGATTCGCGAGCAAGAAGCGGAACTTTTGCTGCTTCAATCCCGGATTAACCCCCATTTTCTGTATAATACGCTGGATTCTCTGTATTTTATGGCTGTCATAGAGCAGGCTGATGATATTGCAGAAATGGTGCTGGCTCTTTCTGATACATTCAAATTGAGTTTAAATAAAGGAGATAAGCTGATCGCAGTTCGCGATGAGATTCAAAAGATAGAGGCCTATATGAAGATACAGAATATGCGCTATCATAACCGATTTGTTCTTCATATTGAAGTGGAAGAAAAAATGCTGAATCAAAAAATACTGACTTTTATTCTTCAGCCGATTGTGGAAAATGCCGTATGTCATGGATTGGAACCGAAGATGGGAGACGATTGTTCTATCCGTCTAGAGGGCTGCTCCCGAGAAGAGCATATGGTATTTCGAATTATTGACAATGGCGTGGGAATTGATGATTTTACAAATTTGGATAAGGGCTATGGGATTCGCAATGTAAAGGAAAGAATTTATCTGTTTTATGGAGGGGAAGGAGCTTTGATTTTTAATAGCTGGAGAGGAGAAGGAACAGAAGTGGTGATACGAATACCTATAATAAGGGCTGAAACCAGAAAGGAGTAAGACAATGTACCGTATGGTGGTTGCAGACGATGAATATATCGTCGTAGAAGGAATCAAAGCAATTCTGGGGCGGTTGGGCCTGGAATGTGAAATGGTCGGCTTTGCTTATAATGGTATAGATGCATTAGAAGTAATAAGAGAGGCCCGGCCGGATATTGTAATTACAGATATTAGAATGCCAGGATTAGATGGATTGTCTTTAATTGAAATCTGCCGGGAATTCCTGCCGGATGCTTTTTTTGTGGTAATCAGCGGCTATACCGAATTTGAATATGCGAAAAGGGCGTTGTCTCTGGGGGTCATCAACTATATTGATAAGCCGGTGACCATACAGAAGATTGCAGAAACAATAGAGCTGCTGGATCAAAAAAACAGTAAACCGTCCATTGTTTATAATAAAATAAGCATTCAGATGGATAAGATTGTGGACGCGTTTATGGAAGAGAGAATTGATGATATGGATCAGGCTGCAACAGGAATGCTGAGGCTTTTAAGAGATTATATTTTGGATTTTGATAAATATAAACACGAGATATTTAAACTTCTGGCAGTTCTGGTTGAAGCGTGCAATGATAAGAGTCAGGATTATGAGAATCGGTGCAAGGTTTCCTATCATGCGGCGGAACACTTAAAGAATCAAGAGGAAGCGGAGAATTACGTATTCAAAATTTTAAAAGAAATAAAAGAAAATATGCAGGGCAGAAAGGTTGGAAGCAGTCACAGGATAATTAAAAAACTTTTGGAATACATTGAAGAAAATTATGGAGAAAGTGTCGGATTAAATGAATTTGCCATGTTAGTAGACATGAACCCAGCCTATTTGAGCATTTTGTTCCGCAATGAGGTTGGTGTCAGCTATATTAAATACCTGACTGATTTCAGGATAAAGAAAGCGAAAGCATTTTTAGAACAGGGGATGAAAGTAGTTGAGGTCAGTGAGAAGGTGGGATATGTAAATTACCGTTACTTTTGTGAGATATTCAAAAAGCATGTAGGGCAGACCCCGAATGAATATAAGGGTCGTATTCGGAAAAAGTCATAAGAATATATACAATTCATAAAAAATGCATACATATTATAAGAAAAATGTGACTAGAGCTTAATTTAGATGTCGTGATAAACTATATTCATAATATAAGTGAACAAGAAACAGACGAAATAAATTGTTATGATTGAAAAAGTTCACAAAGGAGGTAAGTTATGAAGAGAAAGTTATTATCACTTGTACTTGCTGTCATAATGACAGTATCATTACTTGCAGGCTGTGGCGGCAATTCTACGGAAACTACGGAACAAACAGTAACTACGGCAGAAGAAAAGGCGACAGAAGGTACCAACGCTCAGGAAACTACAGGAGCATCAGACGGCGAGGATCCAAAGCTTACAAAGCATTTGAAAATCCTTAGTATTTGGGCTGAAGACGTCGATAATGGCGTGCTAATTAATGAAATGTGTAAAAGGTACCAGGAAGAAGTAAACCCTAATTTCACATGGGAATATGAGGTGGTTTCTGCGGACAATTTAAGGCAGAAAATTGCGACTCTGGCAGCTTCAGATGATCTCCCAGATTTATTTGCCTATGAATCAGGAAAGCCAATTGCCGACTTAATTGATGCAGGCAAGATAAAAAATATGACAGAAGCTTTAGAGGAGTACGATGCTATGGACAGTTTAAATCCAGCAGCAGTCTCTCTTTTACAAACACTCTCAGGAACCGATGACATCTATGACCTTCCCCTCGGCTTAAATGTAGAAGGCTTTTGGTATAACAAGGAGCTTTTTGAGCAGGCAGGGTGTGAAGTGCCCACAACGTGGGAAGAATTTGAAGTAGTACTTAAAAAGCTTTATGATGCCGGAATCCAGCCTTTGTCTTGCGGTGCCGGAGATAAATGGGGCGCGACCCGTTTGATCAATGCTTATCTGGTAAGAACGGCTGGATCTGATGCCATGTCAAGGGCAGCAAATGGCGAGGCAATGTATACGGATGAAGCTTATGTAACAGCAGCACAGAAAATCAAAGACTGGGCAGACGCAGGTTATTTTGGTCAGGGCGTTACAACAGTTGATATGACCACCGCAGGCTCAATGCTGATGACGGGAGAGGCGGCCATATTTTACAATGGCTCATGGTTTGCGGAGAACTTAAATGATGAGACACAAAATCCGGCTGGTGAAGATGGAATCGGATTTTTTAATGTTCCTGTTTTTGACGCCGCTGTCAGTGATGAAAACAGTTATTCCATGAATTGTGGTAACATCCTTTGCTTTAGTGAAAAATCATTTGATGAAGCAACCGGCTGGTTTGTGAAATATTTTGCGGAATATATGGGCGACCTGGCAATTCAGATACAGGGAACTGTAAAGGGATATACATATTCCGAAACCCCTGAGAATGTTACCGGGTATACCCAGTTAGTATTGGATACCATCAACGGCGCACAGTCCGCATTTACATGGTTTGAAGCAACCATGGGCAGTGAGGTTTCAAGTACGGCACAGAATAATGTTCAAACGCTTTTAGCAGGTGAAATGTCAGCGGAAGAATATATGCAATCCATTCAAGAGGCACATGATTTAAGCAATTAATGATGTATTGAATATAAGAAGCGAAGCAGATTACGAGTACCTCTTTGACTGGGGTAGGGAGGTTTCAAATGAAGAAAGTATTAGGAAATAAAACGGCAATTGCACTTTTTGTGGTTCCGGCATTGGTCATATATTCCGGCATAGTCATTGTACCTGTTCTGTGGTCTTTTTATTATTCGTTTTTTTCCGGCTCTCCTGGCCTTAAATGGGAATTTAGCGGTTTTAATAACTTTGTCCGTTTGTTTATGGACAGTGGATTCTTTGATGCACTTAAGGTGAATTTAAAATACATATCAATCGTCATGATTGGCCAGGTTGGTTTGGGATTAGGATTATCACTGGTTTTTTATTTCTGGCTGAAACGGTTTAAGAATACAATTCGTACCTTAGTATTTTTTCCTGTGGTACTTCCCACTGTGGCGGTAGGCCATTTATTTCAGAAAATCTTTGAAATCCAGCCTAATTATGGATTGCTAAATAGTCTCTTAGACAGCATCGGACTCAGTAGTTTGGTTCGGCCATGGTTGGGTCAGGCCGCTACGGCGCTTGGCTGTTTATCTGTGATGGATATCTGGGTAGCGATGGGATTTTATGCGGTTATTTTTTATGGTGCACTGCTTGATATTTCCAGTGAGGTAATGGAGGCAGCACGTATTGATGGAGCCAACGGCTGGCAATTGTTTAAACGTATTCTGGTGCCACTTTTAAGGCCGATGATTATTACTTGTTTGATATTCAGCTTTTCCGGTACAGTTAAGATGTTTGAATCGGCGATGGCACTGACCAATGGCGGGCCTGGTAATGCAACCCGTTCTCTTTCCATGTACATGTATGATGTGTCCTTTACTTATAATAATGTAGGTTATGGAAGCGTGATTGCAATATTTATCTTTTTGCTTTGTGTAGTGGGTTCAAGGATTATCCGTGTATTTGATAAGGAACAGTTATAGGAGGCGGCATATGAAATCTAAGCAGATAACAAAATCAATATTGATTAAGCTTGTGATTGCAGTTCTTGTAATCATAGAGGTCTATCCCTTGTTTTGGATGCTGACAGCTTCTTTAAAGCAACAAAGTGAATGGACATCAAATCCAGCATTTGCACTCAACGAAACCTTCTATTTCCAAAATTATATTGATGCCTGGACAAGGGGAAATATGGCGACTTTTTTTCAAAATAGCTTTATATGTACGATTGTCTCCTTGTTTTTCATTGTGGTGTTTACGGTTACAGTAAGTTTCGCCGTAACGAAAATGAAATGGAAGTTCAGTAGATTTATCGGAAAATATTTTGAGTTCGGTATTATGATTCCGGTAGCAACTGCGTTAATACCATTGTTTCAGATTTATAGCAAGCTGGGCCTGCTCAATAGCAGAGAATGCCTGATTATTACTTATACGGCATTTGGTCTTTCTTTATCCATACTTCTGACGACGGGGTACCTTCGCTCTTTTCCCGATGAAATTATGGAAGCTTCCGTAATTGATGGCTGTGGAATTTATAAGCTTATGTGGAACGTTGTGCTACCATTAATGAAAAATTCAATTGTAACTGTGCTGGTACTTCAATTTTTCTTTAAATGGAATGATTTGATATTCTCGATGACCTTTATCAGTTCCACTAGGCTGAAGACTGTCCAGACGGGGCTGTTGTATTTTCAGAACGAATTTGGATCTAAAAACTGGGGAGCGATTTTTGCTTCGGTCTCTATGTGTGTAGTCCCTATGTTAATTATTTATATGATACTGAATAAGCGGGTCATTGAAGGCATGACTGCCGGAGCAATCAAAGGGTGATGTGATGAAGCAGGAATATTGTAGATTAATTAAAGATTATATTAAAGAAAATGTTTATAAACTCTTAAAGGAACCAAGGTCATTTATCCGATATCCTTTCATTGATCCCGGCTCTGTCTATGATGGAAATGTGTGGGATTGGGATACTTACTGGTCTGTTTATGGATTATTTAGTATGCTTAATGAGTTTTCGGAAGATATGAAAACTAAGATTATTGACCACAGTAAAGGTAATGTATTAAATTTTCTTGACCATCAGCTGGAGGACGGATATATTCCAATGATGATAGAGGTGGCGGACTGGCCGGAGCCTTATTTAAATGAAAAGCATAAGCAAGGAGTGCCTATGAATATGCATAAGCCTTTCCTATGTCGTCAAATATGTCTGATCAGTGATAAAATAAAATCTTATGTATGGATAGAAGAGTATATAACGGCAATACGGAAATATTTTGCATGCTATGATAAGAACTACTTTTTCCCGGACAAGGGGCTTTATGTATGGTGCAATGACATTATGATCGGCATGGATAATGATCCGGCTTCCTTTGGCAGGCCAAATTTTTCTACTGCCAATATATTTTTAAATGCCTTTATGGTGTTGGAGCTGGAGGCATTTGCAAAAATATTGAAGGAAACCGGCGGTATGGAAAAAGAAATAGCAGACTACTTAAATAAAGCAGTATCTTTAAAAGAAGCCACACATAATGAATGTTGGGATGAGCGGGATCAATTCTTTTTTTCTGTTGATGTGGATATTAAAACAAGAAAATTTGATTGGTTTCATCAGGGACTTGGTGTGTTTTGGAAAACCATCCCCATCCGGATCCTAACATGGTCAGGCTTTATCCCCATGTTTGCAGGCTTTGCCACAAAGGAGCAGGCGAAAGCACTGGTTAAGCATTATCAGAATGAATCTGAATTCAACAGTTCTTTTGGTGTGACTACGTTGGCAAAAAATGAAAAAATGTTTAATCTTGAGGTAACCAACAATCCCTCGAACTGGCTGGGATCAATCTGGCTGGTGGCGAATTATGTGGTATTTAAAGGGATGCTAAATTATGGATACCGCAAGGAGGCTGAAGAAATTTGTGGACATTCGCTGATATTGCTGGGAGAGGATTTGAAGAAAACCGGCTGTATGCATGAATATTACAATCCTTTTAACGGAGAACCGGTGATGAATGGCGGATTTATTAACTGGAATATCCTTGTGCTGAACATGATAAAGGAATTGGGATAAAGAGAACTCCTTAGGCCGTTAAAGCTTAAGGAGTTCTCTTGCCTCTTTTGGCGTAGCCGTTTCAAAATCCATAGAACGGATTAAGGCAGCCAGTTTTTTCACTAATTGATAATTATATCCTGCGTTTTTATCAGGAGCCAGATATGCACTGTCTTCAAATCCAATGCGTACGATGCTGGCACCCATGGCAATGGCGGCGGCAAGAAAATTCCAATTATCCCGTCCATAATGGGTTACACCCCATAGGGCTTTTTTGGGTACAAAGGAGGAGAAGGCCATCAGGCTTTTAATTGTCGGCTGTATGCCTCCCTGATGCCCAAATACCAGATTGAAAAGCACCGGCTTTTTAAAAGATATTTCTCTCATAATGATTTCCATATTATGTATCATGCCGATGTCAAATACCTCAATTTCAGGGAGGATATCCTTTTCATATGCTGTTTTAGAACAATACCTGATATCATCAAAAGAATTGATATAAACAGCTTCACCTAGATTGGTGCTGCCACCGTTTAGGGAGGTGCTTTCAACTTTTGAATAGTTAAGGGGAGCGCAGCGTTCTTCGATTGTCATGTCAGAGACACCTCCGGTGGAGGTCTGGACGATAACATCTGTTTTTTGTAAAATCCGTTCAAAACACTCCAACATATAGGAAATATCTACGGTCAAACTGCCATCCGGCCGACGACAATGCAAGTGGCACATGGAAGCGCCTGCCTGGACTGATTTGTATACATCTTCAGATAAAGGCATTGCTTCAACAGGTGTCAAGGCGGCTACAGGAGCCAGCGAAATAATTACTTTTTTCATCAACAACCTTCTTTCTTACATTAATTCATCCACAATTTCACAAAGCGTATCAGGCTCTCCTACATTTCCGGGGAAAATGATATATGGCATGCCAGGGAATTTACTTTCCTTTCCGGTAAGCCAGACAGGGATTCCTTTTTTAACTTGTCCTATGACCAATGCTTTTTTAACCGAAAGGCCTTTTGTGCCTACGTCGCTGGAGGTGATTCCGCCTTTGGCTATCAAAAAACGCGGAGTCACTTTTAAAGAACGTACAATGTTGGTGAGGGCACCTGAAATGGCAACCGAGGTGGCCAGGATTTTTTCTTTTGAAGCACCTTTAGGAATCAGCAGATCGCGGCTTGTATAAATGACCACGGTTTTTCCCTCAAGAAGTTTTGCTTCTGTTTTTTCTAATATTGTATTTGTTTCAAATGCCAGTCCGTCTGGCGTAAAATAAGCATTGACATGGAACTCAAGAAAAATCAGATTGGCACAGGATTCCTTTAAATGATTCAGTTGTATGGTTGTTTTATTTACATGGGAACCGATAATTACCAAACCACCATTTTTTTGTTCGGAAAGGATCATATCCATTTTTTCAAGCAGGGGTATATCCTTAATGTTGCCAATGATTTTTGGCAGTGCGGCGGCACTGCGGGAAATATAATGCTTTCCGGCTCTCATGGCTTTAATCCATGCCAGACAGAATATACATATATCCTTATAATCTGCTGCATTTACAATGATTTTCTGAAATCCTTCTGCCTGCATTAATTGATTATATATTTTCGATAAGCTGCAGCTGCGAAGGTCTTCAATTGAAATACAAATGCAGTCTTCTTTCTTATAAACACCTTTTGTTTTTTCTTCTACATAATCAGTTAAATTGCTGGAATGATAACCAAAGGTTTGATCTTTGGAAAACTCTGTTTCTCCGGCAGGGGTAAGATGGGTTCCTTCCTTAATATAATGGATATTACTAAGGGTAAAACGACCGCCTTCGGGAAAGAAAGGACAAAGAACTTCTCCATCAAAAGTCGGATCATCATCACTCGATAATTCTTGCCTCAGCGTTTCAGTTTCCAACGGGTAATGGCCGCGTAGCGTAGAGTCGCTGCGGGAAATAAGAACGAATTTTTTGTTTGTTTTCTTTGCTGCAAGTTTAAGTCTCCGGGCGATTTCCGTATGGACTTCTCTGGTATATCCAGAATTGAAACTGCGGGAATTCGTCATAATAAAAAACATAGGTTCTGGCTCTTGGAACGCTTTTAGGATTGTCTCATAAGTCCAGTCCGTATAGACAAAAATGCCATTGACGGTCTGCACACCGGTGGGATCATCATCTAAAACAACAATTTTATGATTAAAATCTTTTAATTCTTCTTCCAGCTCTAAATAAATATTATCAGCCGGAAGCGGTGGGAGTTTTGCTAATTTTTCCATGAGTAATCCTTTCTATATAGTACGCTTCCAATATACATAATGCTCGTTAATTATCTTTTCCACAACAGTAGTTTCTTTTTGTTCCACCATGTTAAGCATCATCTGGTGCAGCCTGATAAAATGGTCTGATTCTCCTTTATTAATAATGGAAGTTATTGCCTGAAGTCGGGAAGGAATGGTGATGCGGTCTACATAGGAGTACATACTTAAAAGTAATTCGTTATGAGAGGATCTGGTTATCGCAAGATGAAATGCCATATCTGCTTCCATAAGTTTCTGACAGTTATTGTCAAAGGAAGCTGCAACTTTCAAATCCTCAAATGCTTTCCGTATTTCCATGCATTCTTCAGGTGTTATGGTAGGAAGAATTGTGTGCAGGATGCCGATATCCAGGACCTTTCTAAGTTGTATAATATTTTGGGTAAAATCCTTTTGAAGTAAAATTCCATACAGCATGGGATCTAACATTTTCTGATTATAGCTGTCGTTAACAAATGTCCCCTCAGGGCGTTTAATGTAGACGACGCCATAAGCCTCCAGTATTTTGATGGCTTCCCGGACAGAGTTGCGTCCCACCTGGAAGGTTTCACATAATTCGGGCTCTGTGGGCAGTTTGCCACCAGGCTTTAGGGTGCCATTGATGATGGCGTCTGTAATTTGATTTACCACTTGCGTTACAATGGAATTGCTTTTAATTGCAGTTCCAATTTGAGTTTGATTTTCTTTCATAATCTTCTCCTTACGTTTTCTTATAGGGCAGGAGGAGGGGAAGCCAAATTTTCATTTCTCCAAAGCCCCGGTTATCCCAAGCAAAATAGGGGATGAACCGAACTTTTGTAGGCTTGAAATTATAAAGTGGCAAGGTTTGATAAAGCTGCCCTTCTTTGTAATCAGGTCTGTCTATTTGATACAATTCTCCTTCTAAGGCTGTAATACTCCGTTTATCAATGGTATAGAAGGTTGGCACAAAACAGGAATCCGTATCCAACCAAAGATCGTTAAGTGAAGCAGCGGAAGAATCCGGGCTTTCTATGCAGTAGACCAAAGGCCCCCGTTCTAATGCGGCCTGGTTGAAAGATTCCTCAACCAATGGGTGAGAAATGGTACGTCTTACGGGCATATCCAAATATAAAATGACACTGGTATTCTCGGCGTTCTCAATCATGACAGAATGGTAGGTTCCGGAATGCTTAGTTCCCAAAGGATGCTTTGTCCCATTGATTTCGATATATCCGGATTTAGCCCAGCTGGGAATACGCAGGTTTAGTGAAAATGCGGCAGGGTTTTTAGTCTCCTCAAAATTAAGAGAAATTCTGCCGTCGTAGGGATATTCGGTATCCTGAATCAAAAGAAAGGAGGCACCGTTATCCAGAGTTATATGGGCTCGGCAGGAACCATACATTCCGAACCATACCGTGTCATTTGAGACCGTGTATGCATATTCGCAGGATTGGGCAACAATTCTGGCCAAGTTTGGAGGACAACAGTAGCTTAAAATATATTCAGTCCGTTCCAATGGCCATACCAGTTCATAATCAAGTTTTTTGGTTCTTCTAAGCATATTTTCGTAAAAATACTTTTTACCATCAAGGCTGACCGAGGCCAGATTAGTGTTTAGCATCGTCCGCTCAATGACATCAAAGTATTCCGCTTTAGGGTCGATTTGAAACATACGGTATGCCCAGAGCACACTTCCAATGGAGGCGCAGGTTTCGTTATATGCAGTGATATTTGGAAGCTGGTATTCATATCCATATGCCTGATGAATTTTCTGATCACAGAAAAAATTCCCATATGGAGAAACGCCATTATAAAGTGCACCGCAGCCTCCGGTAAGATAAAGCTTTTTATCCACAAGGTTACGCCATACTTTATCCAGCATTTTCTGATAATCTTCGTCACCATTTTCTGCATATAAATCTGCAACGCCGGCATAGAGGTAATTGGAACGTACTGCATGGCCTACAATTGATTCATGATCTTTTAAAGGAACTCGATCCTGGTTATCATCTGTTCCGTTTTTCACAGAATCTCTGAGTTCAATTGCAAGCTTGGCCAAGTCCAGATATTTTTTCTTGCCGGTTGTACGGTATAACTCTATCAGCCCCATGTAATGAGAGGGACATACAGCGGTCTGTACTTCACCTGCATGGGCATTTTGCCGATACATTTCTTCGAGATATCCAGCAGCTTTTTTAGCAATGGTTAGAAAGTTATCCTTTTTCGTTAGACGAAAATACAGGCAGGCCGCGGTAAACAAATGACCAAAATTATATACCTCAAAATCATTGATATCACCTAGTCTGGCAATTCCATTTTGTTCTCTTTCACCCAAGATCTGTTTGGTGGAAATATAACCATCGGAAAGCTGTGCGTGGCCAATTAAATTAATGTAATCATCTAGTTTTTTAAAAAGTTGTTGATTATTTGTATCTGCCGCCGTATACATAGCGGCCTCCATCCATTTGTAAAAATCACCGTCTCCAAAATTGGTTCCGTTAAAGGAACCTTCAGAATCTCCTGCACAGATGCGGAAGTTTTCTATTACATGGCTGATATCTTTTGCTTCAAACATAGAATTAAGATGGGGTACGGTTTGTTCCCCATTATTCTTTACTACGTCATACCAGAAGCCATGCGTCCAGGAAACATCCTGAAAAGAAAGAGGATGTACTTTTGCATAAGGGGAATTGGTAAGTCCTTTTTCTTCCAAAGCCTTGCGAAGAGCGATTGCTCCGAAACGCGGACTGGATACGACCGGTTTTCCGGTTGCCTTTTGAAGATAGGATTCACAGTATGCCATAGAGCCCTGACAGAGGAGAATTACATCGACCTCATCTTTCAGCTCGTTTGTTTTCTCTAACAGAAGTCTTTTAAATTCTTCTGGTTCCAGTCCAAAGGCACCGTTGATTAACCCGTCTACAAGACTGACCTGTTTCCCAAGTTCACGGGAGACCCTGAGAATCGTATTCTTTGTAGGTTCTAAGGTCGTAGGGAGGGTGGCGAGAACAGCAATCCGGCTTCCCAGGCGGACAGCTTCTTTACACATATCTTCATCAATCCTAACGATGGGAACGCCAATGTACTTTGCCATATCCTGAACACAGTCAGCAACCTCTCCGACGGAGGAGCAGATGTTTAGGATAGCATCTGCCCCCTCCTGGATGGCAGTAAGATAGCTTTGTATCAGTCCTGTACAAGCTTTTCGGGTAACATATCCGTTATCCCTTACGTCAGCGAGAACAGATGGATTTTGATAGGTTATTAGTTTTGTACCGGTACCTAATTGCTTTATTACTTCCTGATTGATACAATCGATAAGTTCGGGGGTAGTGCTGGTATAAATAAGAGCAATTTTCATTTGGTATTATCCTTTCTAGTGATCTACAACCAACGTAGGATGTTGCATAATTATCATCTCATACTTTTGATTATTTGTAAATACTTTCTTTATATAAATGTGTGAAACTTTTCTCTCATTTCTGTCCAGTTATTAAATCCCCTACAATAGGCGCAATGTAGCCACAGGAGTGATGCATATAATGCATTTCGTTTTCGCAAGTACCTAAATAGCTAATATTAATGAACAAATCATAACAATTTACTTAAAAGTACTGTCATCACAATTTACTTAAAAGTACTTGCGATATGGAAAAAAGAAGGTATAATGGGAAGGTGGAGGTGCACTATATGAATTATAAATGGAAAAAGAATACGGCGATATTTATGTCAAGTCAGGCCATCTCAATTTTGGGTTCGTCTTTGGTACAATTCGCTATTACATCTTATATAACGGTACAGACAAAATCAGGCGTATATGCAACGATTGGAATATTATGCGCAATCCTTCCAATGTTTTTATTATCTCCTTTTGCAGGCGTGTGGGCAGATAAATATAATCGTAAATATTTGATAATGATAGCAGATGGCTGTATTGCAGCATGTACACTTATAGTGGCAATTATTTTTATGCTGGGGCATGGTTCTATTGGGTTGCTTTTTGTGGCATTGATTATCCGGGCGCTCGGTTCAGCCGTCCAGACTCCCTGTGTAGGAGCATTGCTGCCAGATATTGTTCCTGAGCAGCATCTGACAAGGGTTAATGGGATAAATGGCAGTATGCAGTCATTATTCAGTCTGGCCTCGCCGGTATTAGGGGCTTTGCTTCTTTCAATGGTACCGTTGGGTATGATTTTTTTTGTTGATATAATTACCGCGGTTATCGCAATTGTCGTCATGTTTAAAGCTTTTAGCCTTCCGAAAAAAGAAAAGGCGGCACCAGTAAAGGGAGAGGAAAATTTCTTTAGTGAAATGAAGCAGGGAATCAGGTATATCTTCAAGACACGGTTCCTTATGGAGTTTTTTGGATTCTGTATAATTTATTTTATTATGATGGCACCAGCAGCATTTTTAACACAGGTACAGGTTGTGCGCAATTACGGAGAAGATTATTGGTATTTGTCGGCAATTGAAGTGGCCTTTTCGGTAGGTATGCTGATTGGCGGACTTGCGATTACAGCATGGGGTGGATTAAAGAACAAAGTTCATACCATGATGCTTGCAGCCGCAACGTTGGGACTGTGTACCTTTGCCTTGGGATTTCGGATGCCGTTTATACCTTATGTCTTGTTTATGGGAGCCTTTGGAATGGCAATGCCGTTTATCAATACACCTGCAATGACTTTATTGCAGGAACGGGTGGAACCTCAGTACATGGGGCGGGTATTTGGCATTATGACTATGATTAATACAAGTATGATGCCTCTTGGAATGGTGATTTTCGGACCCATTGCTGATATTGCTTCAATTGAAATACTGTTGATTGCGACCGGTTTGATTACACTTTTTATGGCATTGTGTATGGGCAGAGCACGGGAATTGTGCAAAGCAGGAGTAAAAGACACGGCAGTATCCAAAAGTCAAAGCGGGTATTCGTAACTTCTTACAAGTTGAATATGAAAGCTCTGAGAATATTAACAACAAGAGTATTAAAAACATAAAAACAAAATAGACTTTATGCTTTGCATATGGTACAATATTTTCATAGTGTATAAGGGGAGGTCACATTCATGACAGATAATGAATTACTATTAGCTATTTCTAACATGATGGATGAAAAGCTTGATTCAAAATTAAAGCCAATGGAGAGTCAATTAACAGGCTTAAAAGAAGATGTGGCAGTCTTAAAAAAGAAAGTAAATGGTATCGAATTAAAACTTGAAACTGAGATTAACCACAATATTAAAGTCATAGCTGAAGGTCATCTTGATTTGAGCCGAAAACTTAATGAGGCGGTGCATTTAGCAAGTGATATTAAAGCCAAACAGGAAATCCAGGATTTATTAATAAGAAGCCACGAAACCGAATTAAAAATCAGAAACATTTCATAATTATATAGGGCTGTAATACAAAGCGGGCAGTTAGTAACATAAAAAACTTGCTCACTTTATTTTTGTGTTTAGACATATATGAAATTTACATTCTACCCTTATAGCGGTGACTTTAGAGAGGAGCTATATGTTAGTATTTTAGATGCCTTTGTGAAATATGAAGATGGCAAGAATGAAATAAGTGTTGATCATGGTGAGGAAGAGTTGGACTATGGTTTGCAGGTCGTTGCTTTTAAAGACAGACGCAGTAAAGTGAAAGCCGACAGATTATGGAAAAAAATTAGGAAACCCTTGAAAGTAATAGAAAGCCTGAAACGAAAGCGGTCAGATAATAAGAACTAAAAACAATTATTATTCTTGATATTTGGTTTCCGTAACGTATAGGTATAATAAACGGGTCTATACTTTATGGTATAACGTTTTCCTTTAGGTACAGAAACAGATATTCCACTCCCTAAGGAATAACTTTTTGATGCTCCTAATGTTACACCCAACGTGCCACCAATCGTACCTCCTTTGTCGTAGCTGCCACTTACAGAAGCAGTGAAGTTAATATTATATGAAGTATTATATGCCGAGTTGAAATTAAGGGTTATAGTAGCCACGCTGCTACCGCCACTTAGTCCTGTTCGCCAACTACCATATTTGGCCGACCCTTTTTTATATGAATGTTTATAAAAGTGATATAGGTTGCTCGTGTTTCATTTTCTTCCTTTGTGACAGTCTCATGAGTATCAGCGCCATCAAATGGCAAATGACTTTCCTGCTCATGAATAATAATTTCTGATTCAGTATTATTGATTTCAGTATTCTCAGCAGCCATAACTGTATAGTTGCAATAAAGTGTAACTGTAATAAATAGTAAAATGGCTGTAACTTTATAAATTTTTCTCATCATAATAATCTCTATTCCTTTCTCATTATATTAATTATGCATACTATTTTAATCATCTTATATTATTCAGAAATATTTTAATGCTTTCTTTGAAAAATGTAAAAAGCAAATAGATTATTGATAAAACCACGCCAATTATTAATATGATTTTTACATATAATAGTGGTGCAATATTAAGATATAATCTCCAATCATCATAAGTTTCTCCGAATACTTCAAATTCTCTAAACTGTATAAATTTTGCCATTATAGGAAGAATGATTAAACCAATAGAGCTTAATAGTAAAACAATAAATCCTTTGTTTGTATTAAATTTCACTTTAGTTTTTTTTTCTTCATATTCAATTCTTTCATCAGTTAATTCATCTAACAATAAATAATCTAATGTTACATTAAAAGCTTTACTAATAGATATAATGTTATCAACATCAGGAACAGCATCTCCTAGTTCCCATTTAGATACAGCTTGACGAGTCACGCCCAATTTATGAGCAAACTGTTCTTGAGATAAATGATGTTTTTTTCTTATTTCTCTAATCCTTGTTGATAAATTCAATTCCTTCCCCTCCCATCAATTTATATTTTACTTAATATAGTATAATTTGGCAATATACTTCAATAGGAAAACTGTCAACTGGTAGTTGCAATTTCTTTTATATATTCTTTTTTACACAATTCTTATACGTTATTATATTTATCAGAACTTGATGTAGTAAAAGCTCTCGTAGTATTTCAAAATAATATTAAGATGAGGGAGAAAAATGTGATGAAAAAATGCTCGTCACAGCCTAATTCTATTGACATATAAACACTACAGCACTATAATGTTAGTATCCTAACATATAAGGTGTTGATATTATGAACGAAAATTTGAATCTATTATTTGAAGTAAAATCTCTGGCTAATCTTGTCAAAAGGCAAGCGGATAGTACTATTCAAACTAACGATAAGGATAATCTTACAGGTATGCAGGGTTTTGTTATTGGTTATCTTTTTAGACATAAGGATACTGATGTGTTCCAACGTGATATAGAAGCCAGATTTCTTATTCGTCGTTCTACGGCTACGGGGATACTTAAGCTAATGGAGAAGAAGGGATTAATCGAACGGGGGCCGGTTCCTTATGATGCTCGATTGAAAAAATTGACCCTTACGCCAAAGGCAATTGGACATCACGAGAATTTTTTGAGAGAAATGGACAAGTTGGAAGTTCGTGCTGTAGTAGGATTGACAAAGACAGAGATAGAGACTTTTTTAGCGACATTAAATAAAATCAAACAAAATATTGAATAAACAGGCATTATAAAGTTAGGGTGTGTATTTATAGATTTAAATGGAGGATTAGTTATGATAAAACGACTTACAAGCAGCATCAGACAGTACAAAAAAGATACGGTGCTGGCACCGGCTTTTATGGTTTTGGAAGTGGCCGCAGAAGTCCTCATACCGTTTTTAATGGCCGATTTAATTGACAAAGGGGTCAATGACGGCAACATGGATTATATCTGGAAAATGGGGATTGTACTTGTTATAGTATCTTTCTTATCATTGGCTTTTGGCGTTTTTAGCGGTACATATGCGGCTAAGGCATCAGCCGGGTTCGCACGTAATTTAAGGAAAGATATGTACTATAATGTGCAGACCTTTTCCTTCTCCAATATTGATAAATTTTCCACAGCAAGTATTGTCACCAGACTGACAACGGACGTCACCAATGTGCAAAATGCTTTCCAAATGATTATCCGGATGGCGGTACGCAGTCCTGTTATGCTCATCCTGTCACTGATAATGACATTTAGTATTAATTTAGAGCTATCTCTGATTTTCCTTGCGGTAATCCCCTTTCTAGGCCTGGGATTATATTTGATTATGAGCAGGGTACATCCCATATTTGAGCGGGTATTTAGAACCTATGATAAACTTAATAATGTGGTACAGGAAAATTTACATGGTATCCGTGTGGTGAAATCCTATGTACGGGAAGATTTTGAGGAAGAGAAGTTTGATGCTATCTCGGAAAACATTTATAACGATTTTACGAAGGCGGAAAAGAGGCTGGCATTTAACATGCCACTGATGCAGTTATGTATATATGGCTGCATGCTTCTCATTGCCTGGATTGGCGCAAGGCTGATTGTAGGAGGCACTATGACTACCGGGCAGTTGATGAGTGTCATAACCTATACCATGCAGATACTGATGAGCCTTATGATGCTGTCGATGGTATTTGTTATGATTACTATTTCTCGTGCGTCAGCTGAGAGAATTGTGGAAATATTGGACGAAGTTCCTGACCTCACCAATCCTGACCACCCGGTATATCAGGTAAAGGATGGCTCGGTATCTTTTAAAAATGTTGACTTTAGTTATGCAAAGGACAAAAATAAGCTATGTTTAAGCGGCGTCGATATTAGCATTGCTTCTGGCGAAACAGTGGGGATTCTCGGCGGTACCGGAAGTTCCAAAACAAGCCTGGTACAGTTAATCCCACGTCTTTATGATGTAACCGGTGGTGAGGTTTTAGTGGGCGGTATGGATGTACGCCAATACGATATTGAAACCTTACGTAATGAAGTTGCTGTTGTGCTGCAGAAGAATGTATTGTTCTCCGGAACCATTAAAGAGAATCTTCGTTGGGGAAGTGAAGATACAACTGATGAAGAGATGATCCGTATCTGTAAGCTGGCACAGGCAGATGAGTTTATACAAAGCTTTCCAGACGGGTATGATACCCATATTGAGCAGGGCGGGACCAATGTTTCAGGAGGCCAGAAGCAGCGGCTTTGCATTGCCAGAGCCTTGCTTAAAAAGCCCAAAGTACTCATTCTTGATGATTCAACAAGTGCTGTGGATACAAGGACGGACGCATTGATTCGCAAAGCCTTCCGTGAAGAAATTCCAGTTACGACAAAGTTTATTATTGCACAGCGTGTTTCCTCGGTACAAGATGCGGATAAAATAATTGTAATGGAGAGCGGCAGAGTCCATGGCATGGGAACCCACGAAGAATTGCTTAAAAGCAATCAGATTTATCAAGAAGTCTATTATTCTCAGATGAAAGGGGGCGACTTTGATGAGCCAAAGACCTAAGAAGCAAATCAGTGGAAAAACAGTAAAACGTCTGATGTCTTATATTACAGACAGATATAAGGTTCAGTTTTTCATTGTGTTTATCTGTATAATTACAAGTGCCGTTGCCAACGTGGCGGGGTCGGTGTTTATACAGACATTAATTGATGATTATATTGAACCGCTTCTCCTGGAGGATAATCCTTTGTTTACAGGACTGCTGCGTGCGATCTTGATGATGGGAGTGGTTTATTTAATCGGAATCATCGCGACATTATTATATAATCGCATGATGGTTACAATTTCACAAGGTGTCCTGAAAAAAATTCGGGACGATATGTTTGCACATATGCAGACATTGCCGATTAAATACTTTGATTCCCATAACCATGGGGACGTCATGAGCTACTATACCAATGATACGGATGCACTCAGGCAGATGATATCCCAAAGTATACCGCAGGCATTTTCTTCAATTATTACTATTGCCGCCGTCACTTGTGCGATGTTTATACTCAGTCCGTTCATGACTCTTTTGGTATTTGTCTGCGTGTTCATTATGCTTATTGTAGTGAAGAAAATTGGCGGAAAATCTTCCGGGTATTTTGTTAAACAACAATCCTCTCTTGGTGATGTGAATGGATATATTGAAGAAATGATTAATGGTCAGAAGGTGGTAAAGGTATTCTGTCATGAAGAAAAGGCAAAAGCCTTGTTTGACCAAAAGAATGATGAGCTGTGTGACCAGGCGACTAAGGCTAATATATTTGCCATTATACTCATGCCGATCATGGGGAATATCGGTAATCTGCAGTATGTATTAATTGCTATTATTGGAGGCGCTATGGCTATCGGTGGTGTTGGTGGCGTGACGTTGGGAGCAATTGCCTCTTTTCTTAGCCTCTCAAAAAGCTTTAGTCAGCCCATTGGGCAGATTTCCCAACAGCTTAATGCTATTGTGATGGCATTGGCAGGGGCAGCACGGATATTTACCCTAATGGATGAAGAACCGGAGAAAGATAAAGGATATGTGACTTTGGTTAATGCAAAATATATCGACGGCCAGCTGATTGAGTGTCCGGAACACACCGGCTTATGGGCATGGAAACATCCACATCCGGCAGCTGGTACCATTACTTATGTTGAGGTAAAAGGCAAGGTTGAGTTTAATGGTGTGGATTTTGGTTATGAGGATAATAAGCTTGTTTTGCATAACATTTCTCTTTATGCCAAACCGGGTCAGAAGATTGCCTTTGTCGGGGCAACAGGTGCCGGTAAAACGACGATTACTAATTTAATTAACCGTTTCTATAATATTGCCGATGGCAAGATACGACTTGATGATATTAATATCAATAAAATAAAAAAGAGTGACCTTAGGCGTTCTCTCGGCGTTGTTTTGCAGGAAACGAATCTCTTTACCGGAACAGTTATGGAGAACATTCGATATGGTAAGCTGAAAGCGACTGATGATGAAGTTATCCATGCAGCTAAGCTAGCCAATGCCCATGATTTTATTACTCGTTTACCTAATGGTTATGATACTGTTATTGCAGGTGACGGCGGGAGGCTTTCACAAGGACAGCGTCAGTTGATTTCCATAGCACGGGCTGCTGTGGCCGATCCTCCGGTGATGATTCTGGATGAAGCGACCTCCAGCATTGATACACGTACGGAAACACTTGTCCAAAAAGGCATGGATAGCCTGATGGAAGGACGTACTGTGTTGGTCATTGCCCATAGGCTATCTACGATTCAAAATTCTAAGGCTATTATGGTCATGGAACAGGGCCGGATTATTGAGCGGGGTAATCACGAGACATTGCTTGATGAAAAAGGGAAGTATTACCAGCTACATACAGGTGCATTAGCAGCTGAATAAATTTAAAAAACATCTTAGGCGTAAGGAACTTTATCACAAATAGTGTGAAAAAGTTCCTTACGCCTTTGCTCTATATTCTTGCGATGTTTTACGATAATATTTCTTAAAGGTTTTGCAGTATTATCGGAGGATTAGTTGTTGGCATTGTTATGGGAGCGGCTCATAATCTACTGTCTGATGCAATCCAAGAATCTGCCGTGCCTCGGCAGGAGTGGCTGCCTCACAGGTGAACTCCTCGATGCAGCGTCTGGCGCGGGCTACAAACTGCATGTTGCTATCGGCAATTTGTCCTTTACGGTACAGCACGTTGTCTTCCATGCCCACGCGGATGTTTCCGCCCATGGCAATCGCAGCGTACATGATCTCCATTGAGCCTTTTCCCACGCCGAAGGCACTCCAGGTGGAGCCCGGTGCCACCTCATCCATAACCGCCTTCATAAACACTAAATTTTTAGTGGTGGCAGCGATGCCGCCCGGTACGCCCATGCAAAGCTGAAAGTGACACGGTGTTTTTAAGAGGCCTGTTTTAATGTAATGACCTGCGTTGTAAATCATTCCAGGGTCAAAGACTTCGATCTCAGGCTTGACATTGACTTCGTTCATCATAGTGGCCAGCCTCTCAAGAAACTTGGGATTGTTCTCAAAAACCGTCGTATGCTGCCAATTCATGGTGCCGCAATCGTAGCTCGCCATCTCGGGCTTTAGCTCGTAAAATGGGCGCAGGCGATCCTCTTCTTTCAAATTAACACCGCCAGAGGTTGTGATGTTAAGGATGATGTCACAATCCTTACGGGCACGGACAAGCTTAACGGTCGCATCGAACTTCTCAAAAACCATGGCGGCCTTTCCCGCGTCATCACGGCAATGAATATGCGCCACCGCTGCCCCTGCCTTCCAGCAATTATAAATTTCCTCGGCAATTTCAGCAGGTTCGATCGGTACATTAGGTGTGTTTTCCTTGGTTGGCCACGCGCCGGTGGTCGCCACGGTAATAATGCGTTTGTTATTCAAATTGGGCATGATAAATCCTTTCTCACGCAAAGCGCCCCAGCACGTTCCGACCTTTATCGGTTATGGTCAGCTTACGCTTGAACAAGCCATTTTCCTGGATATAGCCTTGGCGTGTCAAATGAGATGAAATCGCCGACATGTGCATAGATTTAATGTTATTTTTTACAGCAAACTCGGCCTGGTGCTCAGGATTGCCGGCAAGAATACGCAGCAGTTTCAAGTACAAGGGGTTAAGCTGCGCTGCGGCTAAATCAGCTTCTACACCCTTCAGTGGTGGCAGCTCTTTTTGTCCCTTAGCATGTTGGGAACGCGATCCCAGTCCTTTTGTCCATAATAGCGGGAAGCACCGAACATCGAGGCAATGACCGCAGCAACCAGAGTGACAATCAGTCCAAGTGCTTGAGCGGTTAGTGGACCGCCAAGATTTTAGAAAAGACTTATATTACCGCCTGAATGTCTTGCGTATAACAGTACCGCCACTTCGAGAACGTAGAGAAGATATTCCCCTGCTGGCGCATAATTTGATTGATCGGTTAAACCGTCAATTGGGCATGGTGGTGGAGTCTATCAGTGACCAAGCGCTGGCTCTTCTCATGTCTTATGATTGGCCTGGAAATGTACGAGAACTGCAAAACGCTATCGAAAGTGCTATGAACCAAACCAAATCGTCCATACTGCAAAAAGACCATTTTGCCGATATTGCGGCTCGTAGCCGCACTTTATGCGCAACTGCAGATGCCGTCTCCCGCTCGGGATATAATCTTGCCGTGGAAAAGCGGACCTTTGAAAAAGGGTTGATTGAGGAAGCTCTGAGCGCTGTTGGCGGAAACCGAAAAGAGGCCGCCAAACTACTGGGGTTATCCCGGGTGATGCTGTATAACAAACTTGACCAATACAAAATCGGACGTAAATAAGGGTATTCCCCTTCTGTTAAACGTTTAATAATTTGACTTGAAAGATATTATAGTATATAGTAATAGCATAACCAAAACCAAAACGTTTATCGACAGATAATATATGGAATGTGAGGGTCGGGGATGTCAACCATAAAGGAAATTGCAAAAGCATGTAATGTGTCGATTGCCACGGTATCGAATATTTTAAACAACAAACCGGGTGCAAGTAAAGCGACAAGAGATTTTGTGCTTAATAAAGCAAAAGAACTCAATTACATGCCAAACTATGTTGCTAAAAATTTAAAATCTAAAAATACAAGGACAATCGGAGTTATTGCAGAAGATATGACGATTTTTAGCATTCCTGACATTATTGACGGCATCACGCGACACTGTGAAGAAGAAAACTATCAAATACTCCTCACGAACCTCAGATTGTTTCAAAAGTATTATGATACCTATTATCATAAAAATGATTACTATGGACGGGTACATGAAGTGATTAAAGATTTAATGGCCAAGCAGGTGAATGGCATTATTTATGTGGCAGCCCATGAACGTACAATTAAGTGTATACCTGATGATTTGCCGATTCCGGCGGTCATGGCTTATGGATATACAGATAATAATAAAATTCCTTCGATAGTCGTAGATGATGTCCATGGAGCCTTTGAAATTGTCAATTATATGATAGAAAAAGGTCATCGAAAAATTGGTGTTATTACAGGTAAGAATGACAGTATGCATATGCAGGATCGTCTTATAGGATATCAGAAAGCGTTGTATGATAATCAGATACTTTATGATCCGTCGTTTGTTTGTTATGGAGACTGGATTAGAGAGTCGGGATATAAATTTACAGATGAATTATTGGATAAAGGGGTATCGGCGATTTTCTGTATGAATGACCTTATTGCTGGCGGCGTATATGACAGAATATCTGAAAGAGGGCTTATTCCGGGTGAAGATATTTCTATTGCAGGCTTCGATAACAGACAATTGTCAAGCTATTACAAGCCGTCTCTGACCACGATAAATCTGCCATTACATGATATAGGCTACTGTGCCAGTGAGATTATCATTAAAATGATTCAATCTGAAGATGAATGCGATGTTTTACCAGTGCGTCAGATAAATTGTGAGCTTTTGACAAGAAATTCTGTTAAAGACATTAATTGATTGGCGAATATTTATGATTTTCGATACCTCTCATCATAATGAGAGGTATTTTTATTAAATTCTTATTATACAAATTTTATATAATTAAACGTTTTAAAAATTGTGTATATTGTGAAAATAGTAAAATGTGAGTAATAGTGACGATATAAGAGATAAAGAGAGTATGAGGAAGATATTTTTGATTTTTGCAGGATATTTGGACTTTCGTTCTTGTGCATTATGTGATATAAATGATGTAAATAATTACTTGAATATCAAAAAATTTAAGCATAATTGTAATTTGTCTTTCTGAAAATGAAAAGTTAAATTAAATATAAATTTAAGAAGATTTTTTTGAACAAATTACTTAAACGTTTAATAAGGAGGTAAAATATGACTTTTACGGAAAAGGCAAAGAGCCTGCCGCTATCTTTCATTAAAATTCAGGATTCTTTTTGGTTCAGATATATCCGTTTAGTGAAAGACGTCATTATTCCTTACCAATGGGAGGTTTTAAACGATAAAGTCCCTGACACCGTAAAAAGCCACTGTATCCATAACTTCAGGGTAGCTGCAGGTGAGATAGAAGGAGAGTTTCATGGGGCGGTCTTTCAAGATACGGATGTGGCAAAGTGGCTAGAGGCGGTAGCTTACACTTTAGAAGCCTTCCCCGATGAAAAGTTGGAGGCGTTAGCAGACAATACTATTGAATTGATTGAAAGAGTACAAAGTGATGATGGTTATTTGAATACATATTTTACTATAAAGGAACCAAAAGGGCGATGGCAGAATCTGATGGAAGGCCATGAACTTTATACTGCCGGACATATGATTGAGGCGGCGGTAGCTTATTATAAAGCTACCGGAAAGAGAAGGTTTTTGGATGTTGTTATTCGATTTGCAGATGCAATAGCCGAACAATTTGGCCCAAAGGAAGGTAAGTGCCATGGATATCCAGGCCATCAGGAGATCGAACTGGCATTGGTAAAACTATATCATGTAACCAAAAACAAGAAATATCTTGAATTAGCCAGATATTTTATTGATGCAAGGGGAAAGGGAGAGAACTATTTTCTTCAAGAAGAAAAACGGCCACTTTTTAAACATATATTTCCTGAATTTAGAGAATATGATCCGGCCTATTCACAATCCCATCTTCCGGTTTCCAGCCAGGAGGAGGCTGTAGGACACAGTGTGCGTGCGGTATATATGTATTGTGCCATGGCTGATTTAGCTTACGAAACCAAAGATGAAGCACTGATGAATGTCTGCATTAGGATTTGGGATAACATGGTTACCAAGCGGATGTATATTACAGGAGGAATCGGTTCATCTGGCATATTAGAGAGATTTACAACAGATTATGATTTGCCCAATGATGAAAACTATTCAGAAACATGTGCGTCTATTGGCTTGGCATTGTTTGGAAAACGGATGGCTGAGATAACAAAAGAGGCATCTTATATCGATGTTGTTGAACAAGCGCTTTACAATACCATTTTATCAGGTATAGCGATTGACGGGAAAAGCTTTTTCTATGTGAATCCATTGGAAGTGTGGCCGGATAACTGTATGCCCCGCACATCAAAAGAGCATGTTAAACCGGTCAGGCAAAAATGGTTACCTGTAGCCTGTTGTCCGCCAAATGTATCAAGGACACTGGCATCTCTGGGCCAATATTTATATTTTCAGGAAAAGGATAAGTTATATGTTAACTTATTCATATCCAATGAGACGAAGGTAACATTGAATCAGACAGAGTTCAACATAAAACTTAAGACGAAATTTCCTTTTGAAAACAATATTGTATTAAGCATCAAGGCATGCAAAAGCCAAAAGGCAGCTATTTATTTCAGGGTTCCCAAGTACGCCAGGAACTATCAAATACTAATTAATGGTAAATTGTACGAAGAAATGAACATTGAAAAAGGTTATGCAGTGATTGAAAAAGTGTTTCATGAAGATAAACTGGAAGTCATATTTGAAGCACCGGCTGAGTATGTAAGAGCCAACCCCAAGGTAAGGGCGGATGCAGGAAAGACGGCGATAGTTAAGGGACCTCTGGTTTATTGCCTGGAGGAAACGGATAATGGCGATAATCTCGCTTCTATTTATGCAGATACCGGACAGAAACTTATAGAACGTTATGATGAAGAAGTTTTGGATGGGGTTTTGGTTATCTTGGGAAAGGGCAAAAAACTAGGAAGTACAGGTTGGAATGAAAGTGAACTTTATAAAACAATGAAACCTGAACTAGAAGATATAACATTTAAGGCAATTCCTTATTGCTTTTGGTGTAACCGTCAGCCGGGAGAGATGATTGTCTGGCTGAAAGAACTTTTGTGACGGCTTTAGTAAGCAAATCTATATAAAATTTAAAGGAGGAAAAAGGATATGAAAAAAAGATTTTTAGCATGGTTTACAGTACTGATATTGATAATGACCGCGTTAGCCGGCTGCGGCGGCAGTTCTGACGGGGAAACGACAGTTGAAGGAACGAGCGGGGAAACCACAAGCGGGGAAACGACATCGGAAATAATCGGCTCTGATTCTGAAGACGCCGTACAGCTTGAGTTTTGGACATTTATTGCACAGCATCAGAATTTTTATGAGGCAATGGTAGACAAGTGGAATGAAAACAATCCGGATAAGCAGATTTCTATCAAATGCAACGTGATGCCTTATGATGATATGCATAACAAATTACAAATCGCTTTAACAGCAGGCGATGGGGCACCTGATATTGTAGACATTGAGCTCGGAAAATTCGCTAATTTTACCCAGGGTACACCAGAGCTAATGGACTTGGCAGAATATGCCGAACCTTACAGGGAGGATATTGTAGAATCCAGACTCCAGTTATACAGTAAGGATGGCGCTTTATATGGATTACCAACGCATGTTGGCGCTACGGTTGCATTTTACAATGTTGAATTATTAAAAGAAGCAGATATTAATTGGGAGGAAATTAAAACTTGGGACGATTACAAAGCAGCAGGTGTAAAATATAAAGAGGCAACCGGTAAGAGCTTTGGCACTGCAGATACATATGCCACATGGCAGTTGAATGCGGTTATGGCACAGCTGGGCACAGATTATTTAGATGCAGATGGTAATTTACAGATTAATAATGAAAAGCTTGTACAGGCTTTGGAAATGTTTAAGGATATGCAGGAAGACGGCGCAATTGATACGATTGCCGGAGGACAGCCTGATACAGAGGAGGGAAAAGGTGCTTTCAACAATGGAGAATTTGCAGCATGTATCATGCCCTTATGGATGATGTCCCGTTTTACAGATGAAATGACAGACTTAGAAGGTAAAATGGCTATTGCAGCAATTCCTACAATGACGGGAGCCGAGGCCCTTTCTGTCGGCGGCGGCGGAACCGGTACGGCAGTTATTAAGAATAAAGAAAATGCGCAATTAGCTGCTGAATTCCTTGCATATGCAAAATTATCCTATGATGCCAATGTAATGGTATGGGAAGTATTAGGATTTGATCCTGTCAATATGTCTATTTGGGAAGATGAGTCAATCACTCATGATGAAAATAATAAATACATCCAATATTTTGTTAATAATCCATTTGATGTACTAAATGAAATTAAAGAAGGCATAGCCCTTCTCGAATCACAGACATCTTCAAAATATCCTTCGATTAATGATTACTTTGTAGCGACTGCATTAAACGAAATTTTTGAAGACGGTATTTCTCCTCAGGAAGCAATGGAGGCTGCTCAGGACTATCTGGTCAACGAACTGGAATAAGAAAAAGGGGGGGCTGCCCTCCTTTTCTTTGGACTGAAAATATCGGAGGGAGTGTTTTTTGTGATTAAAAAATTTATATATTCTAAGAAAATAGCACCATATGTTTTCATCATACCTTTTATACTCACATTTCTTGTCTTCTGGATAGTGCCCATCGTAAAATCAGGGATGATGAGTTTCCAAAGCATACAATTTACTGATGTGGAATGGATCGGATTGGACAATTATAAACGGCTGTTTGGGGATTCGCAGTTTAGATTAGCGGTTTTTAATAGCGTACGTTACATGATTGGGACGTTAGTATTGCTTATTCCATTTCCGATGCTATTTGCCTGTTTGATTAACAGCAAAGTAATGAAAGGAAAGGAATTCTTTAAATCGGTTTTTTTTATCCCGGCACTTACTTCTGTTGTTGTGGCAGGTACGGTATTCCGGCTGATTTTCGGAGAAATGGGAACCGCTTTGATGAATCAGTTTATTGGAATATTTGGAATGGAGCCTATCAAATGGCTAAAAAATGATTGGACGGCATTCCTTGCCCTTCTGACCCTGGCCTGCTGGAGATGGACAGGTGTTAATATGTTGTATTTCCTTTCGGGGTTGCAAAGCATCCCTAAAGAATTATATGAATCTGCCTCTATTGATGGCGCAAATGCATGGCAGAAATTCATTAAAATATCTGTACCTATGTTAAAGCCGACGATTATATATGTATTGACAATCAGTATCTATGCGGGATTATCCATGTTCGTCGAAAGTTATATGTTATGGGAAGGGAAAAATTCGCCGAAAAACATTGGCTTGACAATTGTCGGGTACTTGTATAATCAGGGTATACGTAAAAACAATATGGGATATGCATCGGCAGTTGGTCTTATTTTGCTGATTATTGTCATGGCCATCAATGTGGCGCAGCTGACGGCTACCGGACTCTTTAAAAAGGAGGAAAAGTAATATGGAGAAGAAGAACACTTTTCTGACGGTTATTACATTCCTACTTTTTATAATCGTTGCCATAGTAATCTTAATTCCATTTCTGGCTATCTTTCTTGGCTCATTTAAAGATGGAACAGATATGATTCGGAATGGCTTGAATTTGAAGATTGAATTTAATAAAATGAGTCTGGATAATTTTAAGTTTCTGTTTTCGAGAGCGGAGGAAGCGAGGAAGTATTTTGTGTGGTATAAGAATAGTATGATCCTGACTATCTCTCAGGTGGCGTTGACATTGATTGTAAGTGCCTTTGTCGGCTATGGATTTGCCGCATATGAGTTTAAAGGTAAAAACGCATTATTCCTATGTGTATTACTAATTATGTCCATACCTTTTGAAATACTCATGCTGCCCCTTTATAAACAAGTAGGAGATATGGGTATCAGTGATTCCTATTCGGCAATAATGCTGCCGTTTATAGCTCATGCCTCCACTATATTCTTCTTTAGGCAGTATTTGGCAGGGATTCCTAAAGAGATTATTGAGGCCGGACGAATTGATGGGGCATCAGAATATGGTATATTTGCAAGGTTGATCCTGCCGATTATGAAGCCTTCCTTTGCGGCTATGGCTATTTTAAATGCCATGAACAGCTGGAATAATTTCCTCTGGCCGCTGCTTGTATTGAGGTCGGATAGTAAATACACATTACCTATTGGCCTGAATACCTTATTAAGTCCTTATGGGAATAATTATGACTTATTAATTGTAGGATCATTCTTTGCGATTTTACCGATATTCATTTTATTCCTATTCTTCCAAAAATATTTTATTGAAGGTATGACAGCCGGAGCGGTAAAAGGATGACTAAATTATGCTAAAATGAATCAGGAGGTTAGAGGAGTATGAAAAAAGCAAAAATGACAATCGATAAAGCATTTAAGATCACATCTATAGATAAGAGGATATATGGTTCTTTTATAGAGCATCTGGGCAGGGCGGTGTATGATGGCATCTACCAGCCGGGACATGATTTATCAGATCATGATGGATTCCGCACGGATATCATAGATATGGTGAAAGAACTGGGGGTTCCCCTTGTTCGTTATCCGGGAGGCAATTTTGTATCTAATTTTTACTGGGAAGACAGTGTTGGACCAGTGGAAGACAGGCCAAAAAGGCTGGACTTGGCATGGCGGAGTATGGAAAGTAATAAAATTGGGGTCGATGAATTTGCAGAATGGATTAAAAGGGTTAATTCGGAACTGATGATGGCGGTCAATTTGGGAACAAGAGGGATTGCCGATGCCTGCAATCTTTTGGAATACTGCAATCATCCATCGGGAACAAAGTATAGTGATTTGCGGATAAAACACGGTGTCAAAGAACCTCACAATATTAAGTTGTGGTGCCTGGGTAATGAAATGGATGGTCCATGGCAGATTGGCCATAAGACGATGGAAGAATACGGCAGGCTTGCAGAAGAAACTGCCAAAGCCATGCGTTTGATTGACCCGGATATTGAGTTGGTTTCCTGTGGCAGTTCATCGGGGGAAATGGTTACGTTCCCGGAATGGGAGGCTGTCACTCTTTCCAGCACTTATGAATATGTAGACTATATATCAATGCATCAATATTATGGCAATAAAAATAATGATAGTAATGATTATCTGGCTTCTTCTAATGATATGGATGCCTTTATTAAAACAGTGATATCTACCTGTGATTACATCAAAGCAAAAAAACGCAGCCGTAAGGATATGTATATCAGTTTTGATGAATGGAATGTGTGGTTCCATTCCAATGAGGAAGATGATAATATTATGGAAAATCATCCTTGGCAGACGGCTCCCGCTTTATTAGAGGATGTGTATACTTTTGAAGACGCACTACTAGTTGGCTTGATGCTGATTACGCTGATCAAACATGCAGACAGAGTTAAAGTCGCGTGCCTTGCCCAACTTGTCAATGTCATCGCTCCGATTATGACTGAGGCGGGGGGAGGAAGTGCATGGAAGCAAACGATATACTATCCATTTATGCATGCCTCCAAATATGGCAGGGGAACTGCATTGTTTTCGATGATGGATACACCGATGCATGATACCGGAAATCATGGAGAAGTTACAGATATTGAATCTGTAGTTGTAAATAATGAAGAGAAAGAAGAAGTTACTATTTTTGCCGTCAATCGGAACCTGTCAGAAGATCTGGTTTTAGAATCTGATATCCGTTCTTTTGAAGATTATCAAATATTGGAACATATTGTATTAGAGAATGATGAACTCAAAGCCAGAAATGGTGCGGGTATACAAAAGGTGCAGCCAAAAGCCTGCAGCCAATCAAAATTAGAAGGTGGGACTGTTGTCAGCCTTCTCCATAAGGCCTCCTGGAATGTTATACGCCTAGGTAAAGCTTAAACGTGAAAGATGCAAGAGGGGCTGCTGTAGAGAAGAATAAATTCATTGAACAGCAGCCCCTCTTATATTGCTGATTTTGAACGTTTATGCTAATCCCGGGAATAGAATTAAAAGTCCGGTGGTTAGTAAAAGTCCCAGGAAAGTAAATAATACGGTAGTCATTGCAATTGGCGGATAACCATCCTTATATTTGATATTAGCAATGGACATTAAGGCAACAATAGCTCCTGCAAATGGAAGCGAGTCAAGTACCGTGGTTGTAAGCAGTAATACACGGTGAGCAGCTTCCGGAGCAACGCCAAGGGTAGGGATAAATACGCTGGCAGCAACGCCAAGGGAAATAATCAAGCCCGATGCGGAAGCTGCAGCTCCCAGTAACAGTGTTCCCATCAATGCTAAAGAGAGAAGCGCCGGCCCAGGTAGATTAGTGAAAGCATCAACAATTGTCTGGAAAGAAGGAGCAGCTTCCATTGCATAGCCTAAAGCGAAGTTCAGCAGGATAATAGCTGGTATACCGGCGATAGTAACACCGTCATTCATACTGCTAACTATAGTCATAACACGGCTTGTGCCATCTTTTTTAGGAATATAATAACCAAAACAAATGATGGCAGCTACGCATCCAATAGCCATGGCTGCCCAGGGAGCACCAGAAGTTATCGTAGCGAAACAAACAGGAACGATAATCAAAGGAATAATGGATAATATAAAGGAGGGTTGTTTATCGCTATTGGCAGCAGCTGGTTCAAGAGGACCATATTCAAAATTCACACCGTTGGCAACATCTTTCTTCACCATTTTATTAACATACCACATGGAGGTGCTCAAAACAAAAACAACAAAAAAGAGACCTGGAATCGGAGCGGAAAAAGCACTGGTGCCGCCTAAAATATTTGAACATAGAATATTCGGAACGGCCAACGTTCCTGGTAATACGTTGCCAATGGTTGAGCCTAAAACCAAGTGTACAGGCATGTATCTCCTTGGCATATTTGTTTCTGCCATGACACCGGTGGCAATTCCGATCATGGTAAATAGCGAGGCGAATGGATCCACTCCTACATAATTTAGGATAACATTCATGGTAATGATACAAAAGCTTCCTATCAATCTGCGGCGATCTGCGCTGGCGTTTTTACCAAGCACATTGAGCAATGTCCGGGACATGGATAATGCTGCTCCTGAATCAATAAATAATTTCCCAAATATGGCACCAAACAGGTATAAAGGCAGTAATGTTGGAACTTGACCGGCGACACCGCTCATAACCGGGTCTGTAAAAGATTCAAGGATAGGCATACCGTTGGTGACGAAGACTACCAGCACAGCAACAATAACGACATATGCAAGATGAAAACCTTTGTACGTGAAAAAAATAACAATAAAAAAAGCAAGAGCAATTCCTAATAATCCTATTAAACTTGACATAAAAATATCCCTCCATAATAAGTTTTGATTTTTTCTTGATTGTAAGTTCTAAATCGTGGCTGCTGCCGCAAAGGCAGATCGGCTGGCCTCCTGTATTGTTGCTGGTTTTTTGCAGTCACCGATCATATGGAATTCTCCGGCAATACCGTAAAAAGAAAGCGCCTCGTCTGTTTTTGCTTTCGCACCGGCAGAAACAACAATACTGTCAGCGGGGATGGTATTTTCATTACCATCTTTATCTATGTAAGTGACAACGTCTCTGTTTACAGCGATAACTTTCGCACCTGTGACAGAATGAAACGAAGGAAGAGACTCCCAGGCTTCCTGAAACATGGAGCGGTAGTGGATCTTAGTGGTATCAGCCGCCAGGATATCACGCATTTCTAATACGGTAATATTGTGTCCATGCCCTGCAAGATACATACCGGCTTCCACGCCTACTTCACCGCCGCCGATAACAACTACATTTTTGCCCAGTTCTTCATGGTTCATGAAAGCTTTTTCTGCAAAACAGACATATTTGCTGTCACTCAGTCCGGAAATAGGGGGAGTTATTTGAACTGCGCCTACAGCCGGGATGATAACATCATAATTCTCTGGTTTAAGCAAATCGGGAGTGGCTTTAGTGTTCATTTTTACAGTAATATTCTCTCGTTTACTTACCTGGTAAATTAAAAAGTCTTTAAATTTACGCAGAGGCCATTTAAAATCAACATAATCAGCATGAGTAATGGCACCGCCCAAGTTACCGGCTTGTTCATAAATGGTGACATGGTGCCCTCTGTCTGCTAAATACATTGCACACCGCATACCGGCAGGACCGCCGCCGATAATAGCCACTGTTTTTATTTTTGTGACAGGACGAATCATTCTATCGATTTTATGCTCCAGACCAATGATGGGATTGACGGAACAGACGCTCTGGAAGGGGTCATTTTCTCCGCGGCCATGGCATTTGTTACAGCGCAGGCATGGCACGACATCTTCATTGCGGCCTTCAAGGGCAAGCTGCCCATAGTCGGGGTTTGAAATCCATGCCCTTGCCATTGAGATGAGATCGGTTTTTCCTTCAGCAATGGCTCTTTCGCAGGTCTCCAGATCCTGATAACCGCCAATGGTGCCAACGATAAGGTTATCAACATGTTTTTTTACAAATTCCGCATAATGGAGGAAAGGTGTTTCTTTCAGATTAAAACCGGTAGGATGTGCGGGATCCGCATCAGGCGCACGTAGTTGGACAATATCAATATACTTAGAGGCTTCTTTTAGAAAAGTAACGGTATCTTCTAAAGTGTATCCACCTTCAAGGTCTTCGGCGCTCCATAAAATTTCTATTAAGAAATCTTCTCCAACCTGTTCACGGACGGCTTTTAACACCATAAGTGGGAACCGCATCCGGTTTTTAAGGATTCCTCCCCATTTATCTGTGCGGTGGTTGGTGATCGGTGACATAAACTTGGCAGGAAGATTGCCGCGATAAGCAAAGTGAAGACTCAGCATATCAAAATCCAGCATGTTTAAAATACCAGCTTGTTCAGCATAGGATTTGGCGATTTTCTCAAGTGCTTCCTCGTCGTACTCATGGGGAAGGTCATGAGCATTAATAAGTTCAATCTCAAAATCATCCATTACAGGTGTATCAAATGGACGTTCTACATCCCCAGAGGCACCATTAACATTGCCTTGAACAACATTTTGCTGTTTTTTTCGCATTAATGGATATGCGGAAGGCGGGCCAACAAAAATACCCATTGCGGCAATGGAATCATAAAAATGAATGGTATCAGCCAACTGCAGTAAATAATTTTGACAATTACAATCGTACAAATCATAATCGGGGAAATGGCCAAAGTCCAGATTCATCGGAAACTGTTTGTCTTTGGTGAAGTTATTAATCCCCATACAAGTAACGATAGATGCCCCCTTAGCCTTGTTTGCGTAATGGGAAATGACTGAATCCGCAGGATAGGGTTCGGGACCTTGTAAAAAGTGGGGAAGTGAATTGGCTGCTGACATTCTGTTTTTCAGGACAAAGCTGCGAATTTTTAATGGTGACAGCAGATTTTTGTACTTCGGTTGCATGCATTTTCCTCCTTGTGCATTTTTTGTGAAATACTGAAATTTTAATACTTTATTTATTAAAAAATTATACATTGTTACTTAGAGATATGTCTAATTCGAAAGACACATAATAAATAGTATAAAAAGAATAACCATATATATATACAAAATTAAGAAAAGCATATAAAAGTCCATTTTTGATAATGACAGATTGTAGATTTAATAAATTATTTATCTTTTTTTCATCAATGAGACATTGACAGTTCTGCATAATAGGAGTATCATACAGTGTAAAAGTTAACGTAGTTAATTGTTAACGTTGTTATAATATACTGAGAGGGATTGCATATGGATAGAAGTGAATTACAACAAGCGCTCATCGGGATCACCCATCGGTTTATGAAGACCAATATGAATGAATTATTTGTTGATATTACAAGAGAAGAATTTTTTATGCTAGAGATGATTGGGCGGCATACGGAAGGAGACAATAGCCATAAAGGCATTAATGTATCGGAGCTGGCCAGGAAGCTGGGAGTTTCATCGCCGGCCGTATCCAGGATGCTAAAGTATCTTGAATCAAAACAATTAATTCACCGCCAGGCAGATAAGATGGACAGAAGGAATACATGCGTATTTTTAACAACTGAAGGTTATAAGGCGAGAAGTGCTACAATGAAGATTATAGGTGAGTTCTCAGATAAAATCATAGCTTATATGGGAATGGAAGAAATGATTACTTTGCTTACTTTATGGAACAAGCTGGCGGATGTTTTTGAAATAGAATTGAAAAATAAAAAATCATGAGGTGATAGAATTGAGAGAAAAATTAGCAAGATTTATGCAGGGTAGGTATGGTGTTGATGAACTTTCAAAAGTACTGATGTATGTGGGGTTAGTTGTAATTGTGTTATCAATGTTGACAAGGTGGAATATTCTGACTCTTATTGGCTGGGCAGTCCTCATTATCGTATATGTAAGGATGTTTTCAAAAAATCATACCAGGCGTTATGCAGAAAACCAGAAATATTTACAGTATATTAACAAGATTAAAGGATTTTTCAGAAGGAAAAAAAGCCACATGGAACAGCGGAAAACACATCATATATATGCTTGTCCTTCATGTAAGCAGAAGATAAGAGCCCCAAAAGGCAAAGGAAAGATTGAAATCAGCTGTCCAAAGTGCCATACAAAATTTGTCAAAAGGAGTTAGCATGTTCGGATATATCATTGTAAATAAAGCGGAGCTGAAGTTTAAAGAATTTGACATATACCATTCTTTTTACTGCGGTCTTTGCAGAACCCTTAAAGAAAAATATGGGAAAACCGGGCAGATGACATTGAGTTATGACATGACATTTTTAATTATGCTGCTTACTGGTCTTTACGAACCGGAAGTGGAGTCTGGGAAAGGTAAATGCATAGCCCATCCTTTTGAAAAACATATCTGGAGAAAGAATGAGTATACCGAATATGCTGTTGATATGAACCTGCTTTTATCCTATTATAAATGTAAAGATGACTGGGCTGATGAAAAGAAATATACGAAATTGGTATATTCAAAAGTTTTGAATCCAAAATATAAAAGAATGAAGGCTGCATATTCTGACAAGGTTGATAAAATTGCGGCGCTTTTAAAAGATATCACAGCCAGTGAAAATGCTGGAGAAAGTGATATTGATATAATGTCCGGACGTTTTGGCGAAATCATGGGTGAAATATTTTTATACCGCCAGGATGAATGGGCAGCCAGCATGTATAAAATAGGATTTTATCTGGGGAAATTCATTTATTTAATGGATGCCTACGAAGATATTGAGGAGGATTTGAAAAATAAATCATACAATCCTTTAAATAAATTATATCAGACCGAAGGTTTTGAAGAATATTGTCATCAGATACTCACTATGATGATGGCCGAATGCTCCAGAGAGTTTGAAAAATTACCGATTTTAGAAAACATTGAAATATTACGCAATATTCTATATTCTGGGGTATGGTGTAGATTTGACATGGTTACAAACAAAAGAAAGGTAAAGCAGGAGAAGATAGATGGGTGATCCATATCAGATATTAGGCGTTTCAAGAAGCGCTACAGACGAAGAAATAAAAAAGGCATATAGGACATTAAGCCGAAAGTATCATCCGGATGCCAATATTGGCAATCCCAATAAGGATGCCGCAGAAATGAAATTTAAGCAAATACAGCAAGCCTATCAGCAGATTATGAAAGAACGTACCGAAGGCTACTCATCCACGCAGGATCCCTATGGAAACAGGCAGGAGAATACCGGGCGGAATCCTTATGGTGATGCTGGGAGAGGCTATGGTGATTTCAGAGACTTCGGTGATTTCGGCGGATTTGGTGGTTTTGGCGGCTTCGGCGGCTTCGGCGGTTTCGGAGATAGTCAGCGGCGCCAGGGACCGACTTCAGAAAATAACGAACCTCCGCATTTTAAGGCGGCTGTAAATTATATTAATAATGGCTACTATCAGGAGGCTTTAAACGTACTGCAGGATATACCGGATAGAAATGCCAAATGGTATTACTATAGTGCATTTGCTAATTCGGGACTGGGGAATAATGTGATAGCCTTAGAGCATGCTAAAAGAGCAGCCCAGTTGGAGCCGGGAAATGCGCAGTTTCAGCAGTTGGTCAGCCAACTTGAAGGCGGAGGAACCTGGTATCAAAACAGACAAAGTCCTTATGGAAGGACGAATATGGGCGGAAGCAGCCTCTGCTTACAATTGTGTATTGCAAATATAGTCTGTAATTTGTGTTGCGGCGGAAGCGGCTTCTGCTGTGGCGGACCAGGTTATATGTAGTGTGTCCGGCGAAGGCAAGGCGGATTACACCAAAATTCACCAGAAAAGGAGATCAAATAGATGGGAAAAATCATTGGAATAGATTTAGGAACCACAAATAGCTGCGTGGCAGTCATGGAAGGGGGAAAAGCTGTAGTTATAACCAATGCGGAAGGTACAAGGACGACTCCGTCAGTGGTTGCATTTTCCAAAAATGGAGAGAGGCTTGTTGGAGAAGCCGCCAAACGTCAGGCAGTGACCAATGCGGATAATACTATTTCTTCTATTAAACGGCAGATGGGGACAAATTACAAAGCCACCATTGACAGGAAGAAATATTCACCTCAGGAAATTTCTGCGATGATTCTACAAAAAATGAAAACTGATGCAGAAAGTTATCTTGGCGAAAAAGTAACAGAGGCAGTGATTACAGTTCCTGCCTATTTTGATGATGCCCAGAGGCAGGCGACAAAGGATGCGGGTAAAATTGCCGGGCTTTTAGTTAAGCGGATTATTAACGAGCCAACGGCGGCGGCGCTGGCTTACGGCCTTGATAATGAAGGAACCCAGAAGATCATGGTTTATGACCTAGGCGGCGGAACCTTTGATGTCTCTGTGATAGAGATAGGAAGCGGCGTTATTGAGGTGCTGGCAACATCGGGTGATAATCATCTTGGTGGAGACGATTTTGATGAACGTATAGCCGATTATTTGATTAAGGAATTTAAACGCACAGAAGGTATTGACCTTTCTAAAGATAAAGTGGCGCTGCAAAGAGTCAGGGAAGAGGCTGAAAAAGCAAAGAAAGAGCTTTCAGCATCTGCCACAACTAATATAAATCTTCCGTTTATAGCAACGGCAAGAGACGGAGCTAAGCATTTGGATATTAATTTAACCAGAGCGAAGTTTGATGAAATCACGTTTGATTTGGTTGAGCGTACCACAGTACCGGTTCAAAATGCAATGAAAGATGCAGGATTATCCTCATCGGAGTTAAACAGGGTATTGTTAGTCGGAGGTTCAACCCGTATACCTGCCGTCCAGGAAAAGGTTCGTCAATTAACAGGAAAAGAGCCGGGGAAAAACTTAAATCCCGATGAGTGTGTGGCTCTGGGAGCAGCGATTCAAGGTGGTAAATTGGCAGGAGAAGCCGGACTAAATCAGGTGTTACTGATGGATGTCACGCCATTGTCTCTTTCTATAGAGACTATTGGTGGTGTTGCTACACAATTAATTGAAAGGAATTCTACCATACCCACAAGATACAGTCAGGTGTTTACTACGGCCGGTAATTTTCAGACCTCGGTAGATATCAAGGTTTTACAGGGAGAAAGGCATTTTGCCAGAGATAATAAGCTGATCGGGAATTTCAGGTTAGGCGGAATCAAAAGAGCGCCAAGAGGTGTGCCCCAAATTGAAGTGACTTTCGATATTGATGTGGATGGTATTCTGAATGTGTCGGCAAAAGATTTAGGGACTGGAAAAGAACAGCATATTACGATTACAGCCAGTTCAAACTTATCGGATGCTGATATTGAAAAAGCAGTCCGGGATGCTGCCGAATATGAAACCCAGGATAAAGTGAAGAAAGATGCCGTAGATGTCAGGAATGAGGCCGAAGCGCTCATCTATAAAACAGAGCAGGCTCTTGCCTCTGCGGGAAAAAATATGGATAAAGCCCAGAAGTCGCAAATTAAGGAAGAGTTGTCAAAGCTTAAAAAGCTTGTGAAGAAAACGAAACCGGATACCATTACGGAAGAACAGGCGCAGGAGATAAGACATGATAAGGAACAATTAGAAAATTTAACGAGTGATTTATAATTAAGCAACTTTGACTTATAAATTACTTAATTTCTTTCCAGAGTTTCATTGAGATGTTTCATTGAGATAATTCTACGCTTAAGTAAATTCACTGGCATTGTCCACACAAATGTATTCGTTTATAGCCATTGAGGATGAAGAAAAAATCGTTTATCAGTGGAATGTGCCATGGGAGCGTAACAGTGAAGTGGAAAATATTTTGAGATATAATAAGCTTGCACAAGGGTGAATGAGTACTAATGGCTAAAACGTAATAAGAACTATCAGTGTTATACAGAGCCTGATAGTTCTTATTTTAGAAGTTGTTGAGCTTCATGATTTCATCTAATTCATCTCTATACTTCTGATCCAGGTGAACTTTAAAAGCATCCGGATCAATTGGAATGTCCCTTTCATGCATTCGCTTAATACTCCAAATATACAGGATATCTAATGCAGGTATTAATTCCTCGCCGATAGGCGTTAAGACATATTCAACCTTAAGAGGCATGACCTGATATTGAATTCTTCTGACAAGTCCATCCCGTTCCAGTTCTTTAAGCTGCTGACTCAATACTTTTTCACTGACAGGCAGCGTCTTTTTGGTCTCATTGAAACGAATATACCCATAATTGGATATATGATGTAAAATCGTAACTTTCCATTTGCCCGAAATAAGACCCATCACATATAAGTAAGGATTAACAACCTCCATGACCAAACCTCCCGATAATAAATCTTATTTAATTATATAGTATACTAGCTGAAAAAGAAAGTAAAAATCATAGGTTACCACATAGTAACCCACTTACTAAAATGTAATTATTGTACAAATATGAAAGGTGATATATAATAAAAAAGACAGGTAATGTAAAAAGTTAAATAAATAACAAGTAACAATATGTAAGTATTGTACAAAATTATTAAATATATATTTAAATTATAAATAATATATAACAAATACAATCAAAGGAGAGGGTATCATGGTAAAAAGAACATTGGCAGATTTAAAAACTTATGAAGCGCCCGGTCATTTTGGTATGACTGCAATGCGTATTCATGGCAAAGAGGAAACCGGAGCAAGTAAGTTCTGGATGGGTTTATCCACGTTTCTTCCCGGAGGCGGCGCAGAGTATGCTTATGAGGATAACCCTTTAGAGAAAGTATACTATGTTCTTGAGGGAGAGATGACGGTAACAGATAAGGAAGGGAAAAAATATGTGATACATAAGAATGAATCTATTTCCTTTGCTCCCAATGAAGGAAGATACTTAGTGAATGAGTCAAATAGTCCGGCTACGATGCTGGTTATTATCAACTACCCTGAATAATATCGTAGTATAATGAAAGGTTGTGTTGTGTTTATGGTAGAAAAACAATTTGTTGACAATTTATTTGATGTTAAAGAAAAAGTTGCGCTTATTACAGGCGCTACAGGCGCATTAGGAAAAGCAGTTTCAATGGGTTATGGCCTTGCAGGCATGAAGGTTTTCGTCACGGGACGTAGTGAAGATAAGTGTATGGCACTATGTGATGAGCTTGAGGCCAAGGGAATCGAATGTGGTTTCTCCACCGGTGATCCCGCCGTAGAGGCAGATGTAATTAAAGTAGTCCAAGATGCGGTTGTTAAGTTTGGAGAAGTCAATGTATTGGTTACGGCTGCAGGCTATAATCATGCTCAGCCCATTTTAGAACAAGATTTGGCAGAATGGCAGAAAATCATGGATTCCGATGTCCAAGGAACATGGTTATATTGTAAATATGTCGGAGAACAAATGGTTAAACAGGGAAAAGGTGGAAAGGTTATTCTGGTATCATCTGCACGGTCCAAAATGGGTATGGCCGGTTATACTGGCTATTGTACAGCTAAAGGCGGCATCGACCTTATGGCTCAGTCTTTGGCCTGCGAATGGACTGCAAAATATAAGATTAATGTCAATACTATTAATCCAACTGTATTCCGTTCAGATTTGACTGAATGGATGTTTGATCCGAAAAGTGAAGTGTATAAAAACTTCTTAAAACGTCTTCCAATAGGACGCCTTGGTGAGCCGGAAGACTTTGTAGGACCTTGTATTTTCCTTGCTTCAAGCGCCAGTGATTTTATGACGGGCGCCAATGTTGCTACTGAAGGCGGGTATTGGGCTAACTAATCGAATTCAAATTGTGAAAGGGGCATGGTTATAGATGGAGAATATTAGAAATATTCTGATTTGCGGCTCCGGTATGATGGGAAAAGGAATAGCCCAGATATTTTCGGGAAATGAAGATTTACGAATCACTTTATATGATGTCTGTGAAACAGATGTTTTCAGTGCAATCAAGGAAAACCTTTTACAGCTAAAGATTAAGGGAATCATTACGCAAGAGGATATTAAAGCAAGAATAAGCAGGCTTGACTTTACGACAGATATTGAATCCCAGGCGGCTAAAGAAGCAGACTTAGTTGTGGAATGTGTATTCGAAGATATGGAAGTCAAACAGAACCTGTTTTTACAATTAGAGGGCATTTGCCGGAAGGACACGATTTTCTGCACGAATACTTCAGTGATGAGTCCTACTGAGATAGCTGCCAAGATTCAATATAAAGAGAGGCTGGTAGGAACCCATTTTTGGAACCCGGCATTTTTAATTCCTTTGGTAGAAGTCGTAAAATCGGATTATACGAAAGATTCTGTTGCCGAAACAGTCATGAGCTTATTAGAAAAGTCAGGTAAGAAGCCGGTGCTTTGTCAAAAGGATGTTCCCGGGTTTATTGCAAATAGAATGCAGCATGCCCTTTGGAGGGAAGCAATTTATATTGTTGAACAGGGGATAGCCGATGCGAAAACCGTAGATGAAGCGGTTAAATACAGCTTTGGATTGAGATTACCTAGGCTGGCACCAATGGAAAATGCCGATATGGTAGGTATAGACTTAACCTATAATATTCATGACTATATACTTAAAGATTTATGTGATTCAAAAGAACCTTCGCCGCTGCTTACAGAGCTAAAAGAAAAAGGTGACTTGGGCTTTAAGACCGGAAAAGGATTTGAAAAATGGACTCCGGAGGCCATTGAAGCATCAAAGACAGGTCTTAATGAATATTTAATTAAAATGATTTACGGAAAATAAAATATAAATTTATTTTGGAGGAAATTAGAATGGGAAAGAAAGTATTTGTTGATTTAACACATCCTTTTAGCGCGGATATTCCGCGTTGGCCTTATTTTGTAAAACCGGTTATTGATTCTATGCATACCCTGGCAAAAGGCGGTGTACTCACTCAGAGAATTGATTGTGTTCAGCACACCGGTACTCATTGTGACGCACCCCGTCACGTGATGGAAACTGAATTTGATGGCAAAAGAGCACGCTACACACATGAAATGCCTGTTGATGCATACACAGGTGATGCTGTTTGCCTTGAAATTGAAATTGAGCGTTGGGGTTTAATCATGCCTGAACACCTTGAGGATGCCTTAAGACGTGCCAATATTAAGCCTGAGGAGCTGGAAGGTATGGTTGTTTGTTTAAATACCGGTATGCATCGTAAATTTGATGACTCTAAGGATTATTATCATTATTCCTGTGGTACCGGCATTGATGCAGGAAAATGGTTTGTAAAACATAAAGTAAAGTGTGTTGCTATGGACATGCAGGCTTTGGATCACCCGCTACATACCGCTATGGGGAATAACGGCGGTACCCGTATGAACCTGACAGGCGCTTCCGGAAGACCTATCACAGAAGAGTATATTGAGCAGTTCGGCGAAGAAGCATATGCCGAATTTGATAAAGAACTCTACATCAAAATACATGGTCAAGAAGCCTACGATGAAAAGTTTGGTGAATTAGAGGCAATCGGCTGCTGGGGGACATGGGAGCCTTGCCATAAAGAAATGTTAGGACATGGCATAGTTGGTGTTGAAAACCTTGGTGGAAATTTAGATAAAGTTTCCGGTAAACGCTTTAGATTTTTCTGCTTCCCAATTCGCTGGTACATGGGCGATGGCGCTATGGTTCGCTGCGTTGCAGAAATTGACGAAGACGATTTAGGCGATGCACCGGAGAGGACTTATACATATGGTGGTTGCATATAATTAATAAATTAACAATGAGGGGTGAAAATTCGCCCCTATTGTTGTCTTGAATATGGAGGTAAGATATGTCTGATTTATCTAATAAAGTAATATTAACAGTAGCAACAACCGGAGCCTGGCCAACGAAGGAGATTACACCCTATGTGCCGATTAAACCGGTGGAGATTATTGATGAGATTTGTAAATGTTCCGAGGCAGGGGCTTCCGTAGCACATATTCATGTACGTAATGCGGAAGGAAAAGCCTCTATGTGCTATGAAGCCTTTGAAGAAATAGTAACAAGCGTTCGTACAAGATGTGATATTGTTATCAATACGACAACTTCAGGCGGTATTGGACTGACTGACGAAGAGAGAATTAAACCTTTTAAAGAGTTAAGACCGGAAATTGCTTCATACGATTGTGGTTCGATGAACTGGCAAAATACAACGGTATTTGAAAACAGACCGGACTTTTTGGAAAAGTTAGGCCTTCTAATGCAGGAGTGTGATGTCAAGCCGGAAATTGAAGTTTTCGATGCGGGGATGGTATATAACGCACTTTACTATTTGAAGAAAGGTGTTCTTAAAGCGCCGTTACACTTCCAATTTGTTTTAGGCGCAGCCGGTGGTATGACAGCAACTGTACCCAACCTTGTGTTCTTGGAAAGCCTTTTACCTGATGATTGTACATGGGGTGCATTGGGTATCGGAAAAGGACATCTGCCGATTATGTATACGGCACTGGCTATGGGCGGACATGTAAGAGTTGGTATGGAGGATAATATTATGTATTCTAAAGGCCAGCTGGCCAAGTCTAATGTAGAGTTTGTAGACAGGACAAAGAGAATTGTTAAAGAGATTGGCAAAGAAATTGCAACGCCGGCTGAAACGAGGCAGATTCTTGGATTGAAGAATTGTCAGGCTGGTATAGCATAACTGAGTTAAAGAAAGCCGTTTATCAGTCTGGCGGAAAACTGCAAACGGCTTTCTTCTTGCCAATTATCTCATTGGGATATATCCGCGATATTGGGAATAATTATCGCTTTCTGCAATATCTGTCAGGAACAAGCTTGAGAATCTGAAATATGGTTTTAAGTAAGGGAAGTAATCCGTTTCAGCCCAATCAGGTTTTTTTATGGTTACTGCACTCTCGACAGCCGATTTATGCCATGCGGTTGGGCCATCAAACCACATTTCAACAACCCTGTGGAAAGGACAGTGGTTAACTTCCTGTATAATTTTACTTGTTAATATACGTGTTACTTCCGGCATTGCCGCGAAAGCAGGGATGACTTCTTCGTAAAACCATTTGTCACCCTCTTCGGCAGACACACCTTCAGGATAATTAATGACAAATTGCCAGCGGTAATTTGGACCATCTTCCATAGTTCTTCCTTTGCCTTTAAAATCTTCCTCCCACCAAACAGGTACAAAGGCGAAAATAAATGGAGGCATTCCGCTATCAGAACCGCCTGTTGCCCTGGCATCATCCCCACCAAGCATCAGTTCAGTGTCATTATCATCATCGGGAACGGTTCCCTGCCATTTTAGGACATCAATAGGGAAGTACTCATTCAGGGATTTATGCTGCAATGCAATACTCATAGGATTAACCATCCAGTAATGTTCAGTGAGCTGCATACGGATTGGACCAAAACGTTCTCCATCGGGAGGTGTTGGAAGAACAGGATAAAATGCATATTTGGAAACATAAGGGCCAAATTGTGACATACTTTCCGGAACGTGATACTTATAAAGCCAGTGTTTTAATTTATGGCGATATTCCTCCTTAACACAATCTACATAAATCAAACTACGCATCGGATTAAATTCAACGGACATAATTAATTGCTCCTCTCATTATGTAATATTTGATTCTAAAATTTCTTATTCAGGCTTTATTGGCGAAATAAAGTCTTTGTATTTTTGTACACGGGCTTTATAATCAGGTGTTTTCTTAATCTGTGCTAATTTCCCCTCATTTGCTTTAATGTCATCTCCATGAATAAATTTACCTGAAAGTGTGTCATGGGCATGTTTAAGCTGTTCTTCTGCAAATTCAAATTGAACCCTGTTATCAACAAGTTTTATTTCTCCTTCAATACCACAAAGACAGCAAATTGCATGGGCTGCATCATCATTAAAATAGAAGTTTCTGCTGTGGCAATGTGGACAAACACCCAGATTGCCCATATACGCCGCCGATTCGTAATCTTTGGCGGCTGCCACAATGTTTCTACCGATTTGACGTGCCTTAGCCAGTTTTTCGTCCTCAACCATAATCGCTTTTGACCACATAAATACTTCGTTGTCAATGACTTTCCACATCGGGGTTAAGGCATGCATCGCATGGTCACATTGGACTCTTGTAGCCCAGTCGGAACCGCCGACGCCCAGATATGATACGACTTTGTCCTTTAAAATTCTTGGATCTGGAGCTTTGCCGCCGGTGGCTTCGGCGATCTTAGTTGAGATAATATTATTACCCCGATCCATTCTGGGACCGAAGCGATCGGTAATAGTCCTGAAGATGCCGGCGGTACCTTTTTCAAAGATAGGCATAGAGAAGATGATGCCATCGGCATCCAGCATTTTATCTAATAACCAATCGAAATCATCTTTTAAAGCACAAAGATTGCCTCTGCCGCTCATCAGTGCATTGACACAGGCGATACAGCCTGTACAGTGCTTGATATGTAAGTCAAACAAACGGATAAATGTGATATCAGCCCCCATCTCCTTAGCGCCCATTAAAGCTTCTTTACACATGGCATCATTATTACCGTCTTTGGTTCCGCCAGAAATAGCTAAAATCCTCATAGTAAGTGCCTCCATTTCAAATACTTGTTTTTAATGTTTAAGCCCAGTATAAATGCTTATGGTCAAAAAGGGAAATAGTTATAATGAATCAATTATGAGAAAAGATTTGGAGTTTGAATTATGAAATATGTATATAAATTGGTTCCATAAATCTTATAAAGTACAAAAATACGAGTTAAGATGCATAAAAGAGAATAAGAAATTGACAAAAAATATCTGTCAGTTATTCCAAAAAGCTATAACTAACAGATGTTATGTCAACAGAGGGTAAGAGCATTAATGAACATTGGTATGACCGGATTAACATTACTTTTCTTCCAAACCGCTGCTAGAGTTATTTTAGGGTCACCCTTAATGGGAATTTGTTTTATCGTTGGTTTATCATAGATAATGCAATTCTTATCTAAAATAGAAATGCCTAATCCGGATTCAACTAAAAGAATAATATCTTCTACTGAATCAACAGTTTGAATATTTCCAGGCAAAGCATTCTGTATTTCAAATTCTCTAATTAATTTTTCATAGCCGCCTTTGGAAACTTCAGGAGAAATAGCTATCAGCGTTTCCTGTTGGAGATCCTTAAAAGAGAGTTCTTCTTTGTCAGCGAGCGGATGATATGCTGAAATAAAACACTCTCCGGAAAAATTCAAAAAATTATAAAATTCAAAAGTTTGCAGATCGAATTCATTTAAGTCAAATTCAAAGGTGACTCCAACATCAATCGTATTCTCAAAAAGTAATTCTCTTAAATCCTTAAAATTGCCGCGTGTAAGATGAATATGGATTGAAGGTTGTGATTTTTTGAGATTGGCGACAGCTCCAGGAAGAAAGATATCCGTTTTTTGAGCTTCAACTATGCCTATCCGAATAGAACTTTCAGTATCCAGGTTAACTTTCAAAGCCTTGGTTAGGGCACCTTCATATTGCTTAATCAATTTTCTGAATTCTTCATATAATATTGCACCTGAAGGCGTAAGCCTTACGTACCTTTTGGTACGGACAAATAACTTTATCCCTAATTCAAGTTCCAGGTTTAAAATATTTTTGCTTAAAGAAGATTGAGCCATAAAAAGCTCTGAGGCTGCTCTAGAAAAATTCAGATGTTCGGCGGCAGTCATAAAGCATTGGATTTGTGAACTTGTCATAAAATCACCTCAAAAAATATTCTCATTGATGTTATTTTAACACAAAAAACAACATCAGGCTATATTAAATCACTAAAGTGTGATCATGTAGATTGAAATAGACAAATATTTGTGATAAGATATCATATATAATATACAATGACAGATATTGGAGGTTGAATATGGTAAAAAAAGTGTCTTTAGTAGATCAGATATATGAACAAACGCGGAAAGATATAATTGATTTAGCCTATCCGCTCGGAAGTAGATTGTCTATCAGCGAATTGCAGGAAAAGTACGGTGTCAGTAGTACTCCGGTGCGGGAGGCGCTAAACCGTCTTCAGCGGGAGGGGCTGGTTGAATATGAAAATAATGTGGGAGCCAGGGTCATTACGTTGTCTCCAAAAGATGTGATGGAAATACAGCAGCTTGCACTTGTATTACATACGGCGGCGATTGATTTTTCAATGAATAATGGCAATAATGAGGTGATGGCTGCCGAGATACTACAGCACATTGAAGAATATAAAAAAGCAGATGACGTGATAACAAGGACTTATAGTGTTCATCATTTAGTGGGTGTTTTTTATAAATATTGTGAGAATAAGCGTCTGGATGCGAATATGGGATTTATCAAAGGTCAGCAGTTGATTTTAAGGAATCTATACGGGAGTGTAGCAAAGCCAGGGGATAGCAGTATTGATAACTTTATGGAAATGTATCATGGTGTACTGGCGGGAGATAAGGATAGAGTTATTGCAGCACTTATGAGTAATGAGAATAAGGCCATGCAGGCTACATTGGAAAAAGCTTCTTTATGATAAATATAAGGAACAAATAAGTTTTGGCACTAGTAACAAAACTTATTTGTTTTTTTTGTTAAATTTTATTTGATTTATTGACTTGTACAGCATTAAATACAATGATAAAATAATCATATATCAAATATCATGCACGATATACGAAAGGAAAGCAGGTGAAATATGGAATTGATAAAACAGATTGCAGAAGATATAAACAATTTTATTTTTCTGGGTGGGGCAGGAAGCGGAAAAAGTGAGATTGCAATTAACTTCGCAAAATGTCTGTCAGACTCAGAATCAAAAGAGGTACATTTCTTCGATATGGATATGACCAAGCCGCTATTCAGATCCAGAGACTTAAGGCCGAAAATTGAACATATGGGAATTATCTTTCACTATGAGGAACAATTTATGGATGCGCCTACTTTGGTTGGAGGTGTAAACCGGTTTTTAAGAGATGAGAGCTGCTATGTGGTCATGGATATCGGGGGTGATTATATCGGAGCACGGTCTATTGGGGGATTTGCACCGGCATTAAATAATGAGAATACAATCGCGTATTACGTACTGAATGCTTACCGTCCCTGGTCTTATGATATTAAGCATATTGATCAGACGTTGGGTGATATCCTTGGGGTCTCCCATATCCATCTGGAACACCTTCATTTGATTAATAATCCCAATGTAGGCCCTGATACAACGGCTCAGGATTTTTTGAAAGGCAGCGAGTGGATGACTAAGACCATGTCTGCGTATCAACCAATTGATTTTTCCTGTGTTAAAAAGGAATTATATGAAGAAGTGAAAAATCTGATAGATGAGCCGGTGATGCCCATTAATCTGTACCTTACTTACCCATGGATAAATTATCCATAAATAACAATATAACCCAATGAAAGGAGAATTACTTAATATGGCTGAAATTAAAGTGATAGCAGAGCGCTGTAAGAGTTGTGGTTACTGCATAAAGTTCTGCCCAAAAGGCGTAATAGCCGTAGGAAACAAAGTAAACTCAAAAGGATATGAGTATGTCCAGGCAGTCAATATGGAAGCCTGTATCGGATGCTGTGCCTGTGGGCGCATATGCCCGGACGGAGCGATTGAGGTTTATAAATAAGGAGGATAAAAATGTCAAGACTTTTTATGAAAGGCTGCGAGGCCATTGCAGAATCTGCAGTAAGAGCCGGATGCAGATTTTTTGCCGGGTATCCAATTACACCACAAAATGAGATTCCAGAATATTTCGCCAGACGGTTGCCTGAAGTAGGGGGCTGCTTTGTCCAAGGCGAATCTGAAGTAGCTTCTATCAATATGGTTTACGGTGCGGCTTCGGCCGGAACCCGTTCGATGACTTCATCTTCTAGTCCGGGGATTTCTTTGAAAAGTGAAGGGATTTCCTACTGTGCTTCAGCCCGGATACCGATGGTTTATGTTAATGTTTCCCGGGGCGGTCCTGGGGTAGGCTCTATTCAGCCTGCTCAAATGGATTATTTCCAGGCCACGAAGGCAGCCGGAAATGGTGGTTTTCAGATGCTGGTATTTGCCCCATCGACTGTACAGGAGGCAGTGGATATGACCTATCGGGCCTTTGATTATGCCGACCGTGATCGTAATCCGGTATTAATCCTGGCAGACGGGGTTATCGGTACGATGATGGAACCTGTAGTGCTGCCTGATATGAAGGCGGACGGAGAAATTGCCGCCATCAAGGATGAAAAGAAATCATGGGCATGTGTAGGGCATAGGCTTGATTATGCCAACCGGGCATGGATTCAGCCGGGTCAGTGGTCAACTGCCGTGCAGCAGGATGAAAACGAGAAAGCGGAGGCACTCTATGAGTCCTGGAAAAAGGATGTCCAGGTGGAAGAGTACCTAATAGAAGATGCTGAAATAGTCATTACTGCTTACGGTATTTCAGCCCGTATTGCGAAATCTGTTGTTAATGCACTTCGGAAAAAAGATGTTAAGATTGGATTGATTCGTCCCATTACCGTACATCCTTTTCCTTACGAAACCTTCAATCATATTGAATATAGTAACGTCAAAGCCGTATTGGATGTGGAAATGTCTATTCCTGCCCAGTTTGTTGATGATGTAGCCGTTGGCGTCAAAGGACGCTGTCCCATTAAAACCTGCTTATGTTCTGGTGGCAACATTATGAGTCGCGAGAAAATCATCGAAGCTATCGAGAAAATTATGGAGGGGAAATAAGATGGAAAAAATCTATTCAAGAACAAAAACCATCCAGGAAGATAAAGTTTCTGGTTTTTGCCCTGGCTGTATGCACAGTACTGTGATGAAACTCATTGGTGAAGTGTTGGAGGAAATGAACCTGGTTGAGAAAGCTGCCTGTGTGCTTGGGATTGGCTGTTGCGGCCTGCAGATGGATTACATAGCTTATGATAACATTACTGCGCCTCATGGACGTGCCTGCGCAGTAGCTACCGGTATCAAACGTACCAGTCCCGATAGTTTGGTATTTACTTACCAGGGCGACGGCGATTTTGCTTCTATAGGATTGGCTGAGTCTGTTTCGGCAGCGAATCGCGGTGAAAATATATCTGTTATCTTTATTAATAACGGCATTTATGGTATGACCGGCGGCCAGCTTGCGCCTACTACACTGTTGGGTATGAAAGCTACCACCGCTCCCGGTGGGCGCGATGCTAAGGAGCATGGCTATCCGATGCATATGTGTGAGATTCTTAATCAGCTGACCGCGCCGGTATATTTAGAGAGAACCAGCTGCAATACGCCTGCTAATGTGATAAAAACAAAAAAGGCTATTGCCAAAGCATTTAATAACCAGTTGGAAGGCAAAGGATTTTCCATGGTTGAGATTGTGGCAAACTGCCCGACAAACTGGGGACTGGACCCGCTGAAATCATTGGAATTTATCAGGGAGAAAATGCTTACAGAATTCCCTCTGGGTGTTATCAGAGATAAATAAGGAGGAAATGATTATGGAAACTAATTTATGTGTTGCCGGTTTCGGCGGCCAAGGAGTTATGACTCTTGGAAAATTCCTTGCCTCTGCGACCTGTGATTCTACAGATAAGAATGTAACTTTCTTTCCCTCATATGGTGCGGAACAACGAGGCGGAACAGCCAACTGTTTTGTCGTTATTTCCGATGCGGCTATTGGTGCACCTTTGGGAGATGTTATGGACGATTTAATCGTTATGAATGGTCCTTCACTGCAAAAATTTATTGGCACTTTAAAATCAGGCGGTAATCTGTTTATTAATAGTTCTATCGTTACAGATAAGATTGAAAGAAGCGATGTCAAGCTAGTCAAAGCCCCTGTAACGGAAATGGCACTGGAGATGGGAAATGCCAAAGTCTTAAATGTCATTATGCTTGGCGTATATGTAGGCTATACAAAGGTGGTATCACCAGAAGTCGTATGGGATACTATTGAACACAAACTTGGTAAAAAACCCAAATTACTTCCATTGAATAAAGAGGCATTTGAAAAAGGCCTGGAGCTTGGAAGAAGTCAGAGATAAGCAGCTTAGTTAAGGAGGACGAAATGGTATTCAATAATTTTGAACAACTCATCACAAAAGTGAAGGGATATCCATCTATAAAACGGATGGCTGTTGCGGCAGCTGCCGATGAGCATACATTAGAGGCGGTACTAGCCGCAAGGGCTCAGGGAATTGCCCGCCCCATTTTAGTTGGGGATAAAGCTTTGATTTTAGATATTCTTACAAAGTTGGGTGAATCGGTGCCTGATGAAGATATATATGATGTGAAAGATGAAGCAGAGGCCTGTGAATTCGCCGTAGGATTAGTAAGAGAGGGAAAGGCAGACTTTCTGATGAAGGGCAGGGTGGATACGAAAGTTATCCTTAAAGCAGTGGTCAATAAAGAACATGGCCTGGGAAAAGGCCAAGTCATGTCCCACTTTACGATGTTTGAAGTACCGGCCTATCATAAAATTCTTGTTCCGGTAGACGGCGGGATGGTTACATATCCTACATTGGAACAAAAAAAGGCGATTATCGAAAATACCGTATCTACTTTATTAGATATGGGATATGAGTGCCCAAAGGTAGGCGTACTGGCCTGTGCAGAAAAAGTTAATCCTAAAATGCCTGAGACAGTTGAAGCGGATGCGCTGCAGCAAATGAACCGGAATGGCGAAATCAAAGGCTGTATCGTAGAGGGTCCACTATCCTATGATTGTGCCGTTGATAAAGAAATTGCAGAATTTAAAGGACTTGACAGCCAAGTGGCGGGTGATGTGGATGTCCTCATTGCTCCGAATATTCATGCGGGTAATATTATGGGCAAGATGCTTGCATGTACCTGTAAGGCCAAAATGGCCGGATTTATTGTAGGCGCGAAATGTCCTGTTGTCTTAACATCAAGAGGATCATCTGCAGAAGAAAAGTATTTATCGATTGTAATATCTGCAGCAGCCGTAAAATAGGAGGACATAGAATGGAAAGATTACTCATTATCAATCCGGGTTCGACATCAACAAAAATTGCTGTTTATGATGATGAAACATTGGTTTTTGTTGAAAGCATTGCACACAGCAGTGAAGAAATTGCGAAATACGATAATATCGCAGATCAATATGAATTCCGTAAAGAACTCATATTGGCTACGTTAGAAAAGTTCCGGATAAGGCCGGAATCCCTTACCGCTATTGTTTCAAGAGGTGGTTTACTGCCGCCTCTTAAAGCCGGGGCGTATAAAGTGAATGCGGATATGGTCTGGCAGCTTAGATATGCTCCCCAAAATGAACATGCATCTAATTTAGGTGCAATTATTGCTCATTCTATTGCTCAGGAGAGAAATATACCGGCTTTCATTTACGATGCCGTAACAGTTGATGAGATGCTGCCGGTTGCCAAAGTGACCGGCCTTCCTGAAATTGAAAGAAAAGGCATGGGGCATAATCTGAATATGCGTGCTGCGGCAATGAAATATGCAACGGAAAATAAAAAGGCCTATAAAGATTGTACTTTAGTCGTAGCCCATTTAGGCGGCGGGATTTCTGTCAGCCTGCATCTGGACGGCCGTGTAGCCGATATTATCAGTGATGAAGAAGGACCTTTCTCACCGGAACGTTCCGGTGGATTACCAATTTTTCAGGTGATAAAAATGGCAACCTCAGGGGAATATACCTATCAGTCATTGATGAAGAGAGTTAAGAATAAAGGCGGTGTGATGGCTTATTTCGGCATCAACGATACCAGGGAGCTGGAAGCCTTAATCCATGAAGGTGATGAAAAAGCCAGGCTGATTTATGAAGCTATGGCTCTAGGCGTCGCGAAAGGAATCGCCCAGGAGGCGGTTGTGGCCAATGGAAGAGTTGATGCCATTATCTTGACAGGCGGCATAGCGTATTCAAAGCTATTTACGCAGATGGTTAAAGAACGGGTTGAAGCCATTGCTCCGGTCATTATATATGGTGGTGAAAATGAAATGGAATCATTGGCTTTTGGCGGCTTAAGGGTCTTACGTAGACAGGAAGAGGCAAAAACATTTAAAAAAGTTTCAGGTTAAATGATGGCGTCTTACACGACTGGGACTTAAGCCAAATTCTTTTTTAAAAGCCCGGTAAAAAGTCTCTGCACTTCCAAATCCCGTTTTTTGATAAATATCATTAACAGTTTGATTTGTTGTTCTTAAAAGCTTAACTGCCAGTGAAAGCCGCATTGCCTGGATATAAGAAGAAATGGATAGCTTATATTGCTTTTTAAATGCAGTGGAGAGGAAAGCCTGATTGATACAAAATGTATCCGAAATCTTTGCCACACTTAAATCAGAATCACAGAAGTGTTCATCTATATAGTTTTTAACATTTGATATACGTTGAAAACGAAGAGACTGGCATTTGCTGTTATAGCAAGAAGCAGTATCTTGTAAAAACAGGAAGAACCAATCTTTAATCTCGTGCCAGACAATACTTTTAGCAAAAAGTACTGACGGTTGCTGAAGTAAATAATTTTTATCTACAGGAATTCCGGCATTGCGTAGCTCTTGAAATAGGAATGCCAGAAAATATGTAAAATGCATTTTTAATTCTACAATAGAAGTGATGGGTTCATTTGTAATCCTGGAAATTATTCCGGCGGCACAGTTTTTAAAGTCTTCGAAATTAGATATGGAAGCAGTTAATTCTTTTGCAAAGGTTAAAAGTGAAAAAGTCAAGGGCTCTACCGTAAACTTATCGGGAACTGTAACCACAGAGGGTACTTGGACTAGTTCAAGATATTGTTGATAAATGTCATAATCTAGAAGCTTGTGATATTCTGCAGCGATTGGGCTAATCCCATGAATCATGGAACTTAGGAAAATTTTAGTGTCAATATCAAATTGCTCTTTACAAAGAGATATAATCTGCCGGCAGTCATCTGTCAAAGGCTTTTTTAGGCCGGTTGCATTCCACTTGGAATTTTCATGTAAAAAGCAAAGAATCACCACAAGGCGGCCATCGATTTCAGCACCATAAAACATACAGCGTCCGGTAAACTTTTTGCTGATAATTTCCTGAATGAGGGTATAGGTATAGGTTCTATTGTATAGCTCTGAACTATCAACTTCAGTGGTGTGAAGTGGGCTGACATCAGTTATAAGCAGGATAAAATAGTTTCCATCTTCGCTTAAAACCAGATTATTGACACTGAGATATCGGATTGCGCTTAGATCCAATGTATCTGAACGATGACAAAGCATATCTATATTACGTGTATGAATCAGCTGTCTTTTATATTCTGATGCGGTCAATTCAGTAGAAGCGTATTGGACAATAAAGTCTTTAGCAGATTGATTCATAAGAAAAACTCCTTCTCATTAAAAGTGTAACAATATTCTAACATATTTAGAATGAAATGACAATGTTAGTGTTGAAATATTACGAAAGCATGCAGAATATAATATAACTATTTAAGCCGCTTGTGGTGATAAATCAGCAATGAAATAACACAAATGAATATTGAGAATACGCAATGCGGGTGTTACAATAAGGCTATCAAAAGACAGGGCGTGCGCCCTAATAAATATGAATTCGGAGGAGAAAAGATGGCTGAGAAAAGATTCGATTTTAAAACGGCAGTTTGTGGTGATGCAACCGGTGTGATAAAGGAAGATTCTACGCTGGAAGCATTAGTAGGCGGCAGTGTTACAAGTGAGGAAGTGGTGACCTCGGAGGGTAATAAATATTTAAAAACAACTGTTGCAAATGGTGTTGTTAAGTCTGAAACAGGCAATTTTAATGGCGTAATTTTAAGAGGTGGGGAATGGCTCATTAAAGATACTCAAATTGATGTAAAGGGAGCAATTGGGAATGATTTTATGGGGCTTGGCGCCGGTATCTTTATAGAAGGAGATGCCGACGTTGTTGTTGACAATGTTAAAGTCCACTGCGGGGGCCCGGCAAGAACAGCGGTCCTTGCGAAGCAAAACAGCAAAATTTTAGTAAAAAACTCAAGCCTTTCCGCAATGGATGGAGTTTTAGAGCCGGATTATGTTGGAACCGTATTTCCTGATAAGATGAAGTCAACACCATGGATGCTAGGTATTAATGGTAATGCCCGCGGAACGAACCTTATGGACAAGGGCGTGGCAACCTATTTTAATTCAGATATTAAGGCTGAAAAATGGGGCGTATTATCTACAGATGACAATCAAGGCGTTAACCTCTATGCGATAAACTGTAATGTAGCGCTAAGCGGCGGCATGAAGCCATTAGAGACAATTTTTGCAAATGCTGCAGCAGGTAAATTTGATTTTTATGAAGATGAGATTGACCATGATTTTGCAAAAGGCGAATGGCAGTCAACGAAAAAACCAAGTGGATACGGTACATATTCTATCGGTCCAACAACTGTCACACTTGCCGGAACAACCATGGTGGTTCCTGATTTCCTTGCGATTTGCGCAAATGATGAGTCAAATTTGAGAATCACTTCAAGCGTTGCCCCAAGCATTTCAAAGGCACATAGATATCTTGAGATTGCAAATGAGGTAAAAGAAAAACGTTCAGCTATGTTTTCCAGTCGTTTTGGCGTAATGTACCACAGTGGTTCCGGAACCGGCGTCACTGCTATTGAGAAAGGAACTGTAATATATACGGCGATGGCAGCATTTTTGGTAAAAGGTTGTGGTGCTATCATTAATGTAGATGAATCAAGTATCTATACGGGAAATGGAATAATCCTTCAAGTCATGGATAATGATGATGCTGGAATCAATACGGAAAATCTTGAAACCACAACCGATTACGTAGAGGCTCATGTAGTGGGAAAGGCTGCCGAGACGAGCACTGATGCCGCTTCTGTCGTAAAGGCTGGAGGTGTGTTTGCTACTTTTTCCAACACCACATTGAATGGAGATATTTATAATGCATCTGGCTGGGAAAAAGCAAAAGAAGCTGATGCGCTTGGCGGTATGGGAGATTATGAAAATGAGGTTGGCGGTGGTTCCTCCAAAGCTACGGACTTGAATTTGATTCTTGACAATGTTGCTTATACCGGCATTGTATCCACCACAGAAGCATACCATCAAAAACAGGTTATCACTCATGTTGATTATGACTTGCTTGGCGTAGTGGCCAATACGGTATGTGTACCGGAAAATGCAGGAATTGTTGTAAACCTGAGAAACAATACAACATGGAATGTGACCGGAACAGGATATGTTACAAGCCTTACGGTTGATGAAACATCTTCTATACGAGAGGCTAAAGTATATGTCGATGGCGCCCTAACAGAAGTTAAAGCTAATGAAACATATATCGGCGTTGTTAAAATAGTAGGAAGTGCAACAAAGAAACAAGAGGTGTATGTGAATCCGGCCAAAATCGCGACCGGCCTTAACTAAGAAATTCTTACGTAAGTGATTATAAGGAGGAAAAGAATGAAGACATTATACGCCGTAGTTGAAGAAGGCAGGGTTTATTTAGCAGAAAAAGAATTACCAAATCCAGGACCTACAGAATTATTATTAAAAGCACAATATAGTACATTGAGTCCGGGAACAGAAAATGCACTTATGCATGGATATATCGTACCATTGCCAACGAATATTGGCTACAGTATGGCCGCAACTGTTATCGAAGTAGGTTCGGAAGTTGTGGATTATCAAGTGGGAGATTGTGTCGTTACAACTGGAGAACATGCACAATATTTAATTATGGATGAAATGAACTGTACTCCGGCGCCTAAGAGAATTGATATGGAACAGGCAGCCTTCTGGAACCTGGGACATACAGGAATGTATGCACTTCGTCAAGCAAAATTACAATTGGGTGAACCTGCAGTAGTTATGGGACAGGGATTTGTCGGAGCAATTACAGCTCAATGCGCAAGATGTGCAGGAGCCCTGCCGATTATTGTAACTGACTTAGACGAAGGCCGTTTGGCTGTTGCAAAAGAAATGGGTGTAGATTATGCAATCAATCCGAGTACCGATCCGAATGGACTTGAAAATATTGTTAACAGCCTAGACAGGGGCGGAATTCCGGTTGTATTTGAAGCAACAGGTGCACGTGGGCCATTACAGCAGGCAGCAGAGATTGTATCTGAAAGAGGACGTGTTGTTATGATTTCCCAGGTTCATGGAGAAGTATTGCCGCCGATTGATGATCCAATTATGCAAAAGGGAGCCAGCTTAATCGGGACATATGTCAATTCAAAGCCATTTAAATTAACAAGAGCGGATCTTGAAATTCAGGGTGCATGGCCGCCTGTTATGCCTAAAAGGACAAGGCGTTATGTAAATTCAGATGTCTGGACTTGTGATGAAGATATCCGTGTATTCTTAGATTTAATCTATTATGAGAAAATTAATATTAAACCTTTGATTAGCCACCGCTGGAGTTATAAAAATATAACGAAAGCCTATGAAAGAGTTTGGGAATTAGATCCGACAGTAACCGGTGGGGTTATTAGCTGGAAATAATATCAGTATCTAAATGGAGGAAAACGATGGGACTTATTAAAAAACCACTACATGTTGGTATCAGTGTATACAATATGGATGAAGCAATTGAATGGTATAAAAAAAATCTTGACTTTGAAATTGCAAGCGATGATGGTTATGTACCGCCATTAAAGGCACGAATTGTGTTTATTCGTTATAAAGATTTTGAAATTGAACTGTTCCAATATGATGAACCAAAGGAAATGCCAAAAGAACGTCTGGTTCCGAACACGGATTTACAAACAGTTGGAACAAAGCATGTGGCATTTGAAGTTGAGGATATGGCAGCAGTGAAAGGAAGGTTCTTAACAAATGGCGTAGATATTGCCCATGAAGTAACAATGAATGGCAACTCGGTCATGTTTGTAAGAGACAATTCAGGGGTTTTAATTGAACTTATTCAAAATAATTAAATGAAGCAATAATCATCCGTAAGCACAGTGAGAAATTACAAAAAATTTCTTGAAACTATGAATATGTAAATTAATAACAAAGGAACCGTTGATAATTCAGCTGATTCAGTTGAGTTTGAAATGGTTCCTATTACGTTACCTTAATTTTACAAAAACTACATTGAATATTTTACAAATAATGATTATAATACTGTATAAAGAATATATTAAGAGGTATGATAATCCTAGAGGTGACTTGAATGAAAAAGACGTGGTGTTTGGCGCTGGTTTTAATAATTAGTGTATTCATTTTTTCTGGCTGTAAAAACAAAACAACTGAGGATATAAATGTCATTTCCCGTGAAGATGGCTCCGGTACCCGCAGTGCTTTTATTGATTTATTTAATATTGAAGTGAAGGGAGATAACGGCTCAAGGAAAGATTTAACAACAAAAGAGGCTATTATTGCCAATAAGACTGATGTGATGCTTATCAACATAGCAGGTGATAAATATGCCATTGGGTATGGTTCTCTGGGTTCATTAAATGATACTGTAAAAGCGCTGAAGATTGATGATGTCGAACCTAGTGCTGAAAACATCAAAAATGGCACATATAAAATCTCACGTCCTTTCAATATTGCCACCAATGGTGAACCAACCGGCCTGACAAAGGATTTCATTGACTTCATCCTTTCGGCCGAAGGCCAGGCGATTGTTGCCACAAACTATGTCGCCGCCGAAGATAACCCTCCTGCCTATGCATCTTATGATGCGACGGATAAACAAAACGGGAAGATTGTAGTGGCCGGTTCTTCTTCTGTGGCGCCAATTATGGAAAAACTCAAAGAAGCCTATTTAAAAGTCAATCCGGATGCAACGATAGAACTTCAAATTAGTGACAGTACCTCTGGGATGACAGGCGCTATTGAAGGAACCTGTGATATCGGAATGGCAAGCCGTGAATTAAAGGATAGTGAAAAGGACAAACTAATAGGAATAGAGATTGCCCTTGATGGAATTGTTATCCTTGTCAATAATGAAAATACCATAGATAATTTAACCAGTGAAGACGTGAGAGAAATCTTTACAGGTAAATTATTAAATTGGAGAGAAGTTCAGGAGGAGAAATATGCAGAACCTTAAAGAGAAACTCATGCAGGGAATATTTTTTATATCTGCGATTACTTCGATTATTGCTGTTCTATTGATATGTTTGTTCCTGTTTGCGAATGGGATTCCGGCCATGAAAGAGATAGGTTTTTTAAACTTTATTTTCGGTAAGGAATGGTCCCCATCAGATGTCCCGGCGCTTTATGGCATTTTACCGATGATTTTAGGAAGTATTTATATAACGGCGGGAGCGATTATCATTGGCGTACCGATCGGTGTATTGACGGCAGTTTATATGGCAAAGTTTAGTTCTAAAAAGCTTTATAAAGCCTTAAAACCGTCTTTTGAGCTGTTGGCAGGAATTCCATCGGTTGTCTATGGTTTTTTTGGGATTGTCATTATTGTACCTATGGTTAGAACCATTTTCGGCGGTAATGGCAGCAGCATTTTAAGTGCTTCCATTTTACTGGGGATTATGATTTTACCAACCATTATAGGCATATCTGAAAGTGCTATCCGGGCAGTTCCGGACAGCTACTATGAAGGGGCGTTGGCTTTAGGTGCGAGCCATGAAAGAAGCGTGTTTTTTACGGTACTGCCGGCTGCCAAGTCGGGTATTTTAGCCGCCGTTGTTTTAGGGATTGGGCGAGCCATCGGAGAAACGATGGCAGTCATCATGGTTGCGGGAAATCAGGCACGTATGCCGGCTGGTTTACTAAAAGGAGCAAGGACGCTTACAGCTAATATTGTGATTGAAATGGGCTATGCTGCAAACCTTCACCGAGGGGCACTTATTGCCACCGGTGTTGTATTATTTGTTTTTATTTTACTTATCAATCTCTCTTTTTCAGTGATTAAAAGGAGGAGTGACAAGTGATGATGAAGAAAAAACCCTTTGATATATTTTTAGGGGTAATAGTAAAAGGATCTGCGCTTATTACCGCCGGTGTGCTTGTTTTTTTGGTTGGCTATATCCTTGTTAAAGGCGTTCCACATCTGAAACCCTCGCTTTTTTCATTGACGTATACAAGCGAGAACGTGTCTATTGTTCCGGCTCTTATAACCACAATCATAATGACTTTTCTATCTCTAATTATTGCTGTTCCTCTCGGTGTGTTTACGGCAGTTTACCTGGTTGAGTATGCGAAACGGGGAAATAAAATCATAGGGATCGTCAGGGTGACTGCCGAAACCCTTTCAGGGATTCCTTCTATTGTATACGGTCTTTTTGGGCTTTTATTTTTCGTTACTTACTTGAAATGGGGATATTCACTGCTGGCGGGTGCGTTCACTTTATCTATCATGATATTGCCGTTGATTATGAGGACAACAGAAGAAGCTTTGATGGCTGTGCCCGATGGTTTTCGCGAGGGTTCCTTCGGACTTGGAGCCGGACGGCTGCGTACTGTTTTTAAAATTGTTCTTCCCGCCGCTATACCGGGAATACTATCAGGTATCATTCTTGCAATTGGAAGAATCGTAGGCGAGACGGCAGCATTAATTTATACTGCCGGAACGGTGGCTCAGATACCTCAGAATGCATTATCCTCTGCCAGGACCCTGGCCGTTCATATGTATGCGCTTTCAAGCGAGGGGCTGTATACAAATGAGGCATATGCAACGGCGGTGATACTTTTGGTTCTGGTTATAGGCATCAACACTTTATCAGCATTCATTGCAAAAAAACTAACGAGGGGATAAAGAAAAGAATGAATAAATTTGATATTAATCATTTCGAGCTATTTTATGGAGATTTTAAAGCGCTAAAAGATATTAATGTAGCAATTGAGCCGAATAAGATTACGGCATTTATTGGTCCCTCCGGGTGTGGAAAATCCACATTATTAAAAAGCTTAAACCGCATGAATGATTTAGTTGAAGGCTGCAAAATAACCGGTGAAATATTGTTAGACGGCATTGATATTTATAAAGATATAGATACGACTTTACTGAGAAAACGTGTTGGGATGGTTTTCCAAAAGCCAAATCCTTTTCCTATGAGCATTTATGATAATATTGCTTTTGGACCACGGACACATGGGATTAAGGCGAAAGAAAAGCTTGATAGTATTGTTGAAAAGTCTCTTAGGGATGCGGCAATCTGGGATGATGTATCAGACCGGCTTAAGAAGCCTGCGTTATCTCTATCGGGAGGGCAGCAGCAGCGTCTTTGTATTGCGAGGGCTTTAGCCGTGTCACCGGAGGTATTGTTAATGGATGAACCTACCAGTGCCCTTGATCCCATATCTACATCAAAGATTGAGGATTTAGTTACAGAATTAAAAAATGAATACAGTATTATTATGGTCACCCATAATATGCAGCAGGCTATTAGAATTTCTGACAGAACAGCGTTTTTTCTTTTAGGTGAGCTGATTGAGTATGGGAAAACTGCAGATATTTTTTCAATGCCAGAGAACAAGAAGACTGAAGACTATATAACAGGGAGGTTTGGTTAATGAGGAATAGATATGAACGGCAGCTGGAGCTGCTTGATGCTCAGCTCCTTGAAATGGGTACGCTTATCGAACAGTCCATAGCTGTTGCTATCGAAGCGCTTATTGAACAGAATACAGAACTTGCAAGACAGGCGATTGAGGCTGATGAGGAAATTAATGAAAAAGAAAAAGAAATAGAAAGCCTCTGCCTCAAGCTGATTTTACAGCAGCAGCCTGTGGCCAGAGATTTACGCACCATTTCTTCTGTATTAAAAATGATAACAGATATGGAGCGAATTGGAGATCATGCCGCTGATATATCGGACATAACTTTATCATTAGCCAATCAGAAACGTATAAAGGAGCTTGAGGATATCCCCAAAATGGCAGAGGCCACTTCGAAAATGCTCTCGGATAGTATCCATGCATTCGTTGAAAAAGATATTTCTTTAGCTAATTCTGTGATAGAATATGATGATGTGGTGGATGACCTTTTTGACGCTGTTAAAAGTGATCTCATTGAACTTATCCAGAAAGATGTCAATAATGGGAGCCAGGCTATTGATTTAGTGATGATAGCCAAGTATTTTGAGCGTATTGGCGACCATGCGGTGAATATCGCAGAATGGGTCATTTTTTCATTGACAGGGGAGCATAAGAGCAGAAGGATAATATAGACAAAAGAGGAGAAGATAGGATGAAGAAACTGGAACTTATCAGAGAACAAATCAGTCAATGTGACGATAAAATCATTAATGCATTGGTAGAAAGAATGAATTATATAGAGGAAGTCATTTCGTACAAAAAAGAGAATGGCGTCCCGATATTACAGCCGGAACAAGAAGAAAGGCAGCTTACGGCATTATTGGCAAAATTAAAAGAGAATCAATATAAGGAAGAGATATTGGATACTTTTTCATCAATTGTTAAAAATAGTAAAAAAGTACAGGCAAAAGTCCTATTCTCTTATAACATTATGTTGATTGGTTTCATGGGTACAGGTAAATCAACAGTTTCCGATTATTTAGGAGAAATGCTTGCCATGGAGCAAATTGAAATGGATGCGCTTATTGTTGAAAAAGAGGGAATGAGTATTGCAAAAATTTTTGAAGAATATGGAGAGGAATATTTCAGGAATTGTGAAAGTAACACTTTAATTGAATTGCAGAAGAAGAATCATGCAGTAGTATCTTGTGGCGGCGGAGTTGTGTTAAGAGATGAGAATATTAAATATATGAAGAAGAAAGGTAGAATCGTTCTTTTAACAGCCAATCCCGAAACCATATATGGCAGGGTTAAAGACAGTATAGAAAGGCCAATATTAAACAACAACATGAACATAGGCTTTATTTCTGAATTAATGGAGAAAAGAAGAGAAAGATATGAAATGGCGGCGGATATTATTATTAATACAGATAGCAAATCAATTCGATTAATATGCGAAGAATTAATTGGAAAATTAACTGCCATGGAAACCTAAGGGCAGCCATGGCAGTTACAGATTTAATCCAGATAACCACGTTTTTCAAAAATATTTAAGATGTTTCTGCCTTCCTGTACGCCTTCAATAATCCTTCTGGCTCTGACGCTGTCGCCAATATTATAAACTTCTACATCTTTTGTGTCAAAGTTTTCTTTAAGTGCTTTTAATATCGGTGTATTGGCACGCATTCCTAAGCAAACGAAGCCATAATCAAATGGGAGTACTAAGTCCTCATTATTAGCCTTAACTAAGAAGTTATCTTCTCGGACCTCTAACAATGCAGTATTAGGCATTTGCCTGACACTGTATTCTTTCATTAACTTTTTGATGCTCATTTTAGATACTGGGTCAATATCTTTTCCGATTTCAGGCATCATCTCCACAATACTTACATCAGCTTTTTTAGGAGCAAAATATTCTACAACATCTAAACCTACCGCTCCGCCGCCAATAACGACAACTTTTTTGCCTTCCATATCATCAGGATAATTATCAAGATTATTAATCATATCCTGAATGGAAGCAACTTTAGAGTTGTCTTTTTCCATACATTCATGAAGCCCTTTTATTGGTGGAAGAAGGGGATTCGATCCGGTGGCATTAACGATGATATCAGGATTAAAACTTTTGACAAGGTCAATGGAGGCTTCGGTATTTTTTAGTATAAATAAGTTTCTTAAATTCTCTGCCCTATTCATTAAATATGCAGGGAAGTCCCGAAGTCTTTTCTTATCAGGTATTTTTGAAATTTCTGAAGCCAGGCCGCCAAGAATCTCTTTTTTCTCAATGAGAAATGTTGTGGATCCTACTTCGGCTGCCGTACAAGCAGCTTCTAAACCGGCTGTACCACCGCCGATAACGACTACATTACATGGTTTATTAATTTTATGTTTCCGGTAATCTTCCCCCTGATTAACTGCGGGATTAACGCTGCAGCGTATAGGGCGGTTGATGCCGATACGATGGCCGGCACAGCCAATATTACAAGAGATACATTTACGAATAGTGTCTTCTCTGCCCATTTGGGTTTTGATTACCCATTCCGGATCGGCAATGAGTCCACGGCCAATGCCGATTAGATCAGCTTCTCCTTTTTCCAGGATTTTTTCAGCTACTTGCGGATTACGTATATTACCTACAGCTATTGTTGGCTTGGCAAATTTGTCTTTAACAGCTTTTGCCATATAAGATCGCCAACCGTCAGGTAGATAATTGGAATCAATTTGATACTGTATTGAACTGTTTAATCCTGCTGAAACATCAATGATGTCAGCTTCTTCCTGAAAATATTCCATAAGTTCTAGCATATCTTCAAGATTATTTCCCACTTCAACCAATTCATCAGCACTGACCCGCATAATAATTGGGAAATTGGATCCTACGGCATTTCTAACCTCTTTCATTACCATTGAAGCAAATCGTGCGCGGTTTTCAGGGCAACCGCCAAATTCATCGCTGCGGATATTTGTGGTAGGTGATAAAAACTGACTGATAAGGTAGGAGTGCCCAGCGTGAACTTCGATTGCGTCAAAACCTGCAATTTGTGCACGTTTAGCGGCTTCACCATATTTTTTAGCAAGATGTTCGATTTCAGGCTTAGTTAATGGCCTTGGTATTTCTCCGTCTTCTTTTGTAGGAATGTTAGATGCTGACACCGGCTGCATGTCGGTACGCGATGAAAGAGCGGAAGCACCGGCATGATTAATTTGAATGGCTATAGATGAACCATACTTATGTACCGTTTCACAAAGTTTAAACAGTCTTGGGATATAATGGTCATGGTCGATACGTATTTGTGTCGTACCATTAGAACCTTGAGGAGAATCAATGCTTGCATTTTCAACAATGAGAAACCCTGTTCCTCCTTTTGCCCGTTGCTCATAATAATGGATGTGTAAGAAGCTCATATCACCACCTTGTTCTCCAAAATTTGTCCCCATTGGGGTCATTACGATTCTGTTTGGTAAATTTAATGTTTTTACCGAAAAAGTGGTAAAGATATTTTTGTACGTGTTCATAGAATAACTCCTCCAATACTTTTTGTCAATATCCATTGTAATACAAATAAATACATTAATCAAATTGATAATTTTTAGATATTTGATAGAACGGCTCTATTGTTTCCAAATTTATAGCCTGCGTCTATGATTTGATAGATAATTTTAATCCATAGTTTCTATCAATTATAACAATTGATTTTACCAATTGGACTTATTGATTTGGGCAATATATAATGAAAATGTAAAAAACGAGTATAGATTTTGTAGGAGGTACACAATGAAAAGATTTATGAACTATATCGATGGGCGATGGATGGAACCAAGTTCGAGTGAATATTTAAAAAATTATAATCCGGCAGACCCGGATGATATTATTGGAGAGTTTCCATTATCAACAAAGGAAGATGTTGGTAGAGCTGTTGAAAGCGCAAACAAAGCATTTAAGGAATGGAGTAAATTGACAGTTAATGAAAGAGAAGTATATATTAATAAATTTATATCTGCTCTTGATGCAAAAAAGAATGAAATTGGTAAAGCCTTAACAAGGGAATTAGGAAAGACATATAAAGAATCTCTTGGTGAGCCAAGCAGAGGCGTGATTGAATGCCGCTACATATTGGGTGAAGGCCAGAGAATGGAAGGCATCACAATGCCAAGTGACAGAAAAGGTGTTGTCAGTGTTGCCAATAGAGTACCCATAGGGGTTGTTGCAGCAATTACACCATGGAACTTTCCATTCCTTACACCACTTAGAAAAATCATGCCGGCATTAGTTGCAGGAAATACAGTTGTATTCAAACCTGCTTTAGAAACACCTCATTGTGCGGTATTGATTATGGAATTATTTGAAGAGGCAGGTTTACCTGCAGGCGTGGTTAATCTGGTTATGGGCCGCGGAAGTGAAATTGGTGATGAACTCTCCGGCAATCCGTTAGTACGGGGAGTAACATTTACAGGTTCTACTGCGGTTGGGGCCAGGATTAATACGATGGCAGCTACAAACTTTACAAAAGTTCAATTGGAAATGGGTGGGAAAAATCCTGCAATTGTTGCAAATTATAAGGATTTGGATTTTGCAGCAAGCCAGCTGTCTAGTGCGGCTATGGCGCTGGCGGGACAGAGATGTACCTCTATCAGCCGTGTAATCGTCCTAAAAGATCAGGCGGAGGAATTGGAAAGCCTACTGGCAGAAAAAGTTCAGAAGTTTGTTGTTGGAAACGGTATGAATCCTGAAGTTACATTGGGGCCAATCGTTAACGAAAAAGCTGGAAATGATATTATGGCTTATATTCAAAGCGCTAAAAACGAAGGTGCGGTCATTAAAGTTGGAGGGAAACGTCTTAAAGGTGGGGAATATGACAAAGGTTTTTATATTGAGCCAACTTTAATTACCAATGTAACACCAACGATGAAGGTGGCTATTGACGAAATTTTTGGTCCTGTACTAGTTGTTTTGCGTGTGGATACGTTTGAAGAAGCTATGGAAGTAGCCAATGATACAAAATATGGTTTAGCTGCTTCGATTTTTACAGACGATATAGAAAAAATGTATGTATTTATGCAAGGCATAGAATCGGGTATGGTGCACATTAACCATGGTACGGTAACAGATGGAACAATGCCGTTTGGCGGAGTAAAAAATTCAGGTCTTGGTGCATTTTCCAAGGGGAAAACAAATAAAGATTTCTTTACACAATATAAAGTGGTTTATACAAAGTATGTTAAATAAGGAGATGATAGCATGGTTCATGTAAGAGTAAACATAGAACGTCCTTCCAAAGAGATTGTGGAAGCATTCAGGAAGCACGCAACTGCAACAATTCATGAGGCATCAGGAAAAAAAGGTTACATTGATTATAGAATCAAGCCGATCCAAAAAGGGATAAAGGTTTGTGGACCGGCGTTCATTGTTCAATGTGCGGCAGGAGACAATATGATGCTCCATAAAGCCTTAGAAAAAGCACAGCCAGGAGATGTTATTGTAGCGACCGTAGGTGGTGCAGAAGATTATGGTTACTTTGGGGATTTGATGGCAGCCAGTGCTTTGGCAAGGGGGATAGAGGCACTTGCTATTGAAGGCTGCATTAGAGACAGTGAAGAAATCATTGAAGCTGGTTTTAAGATTTTTTCAAAAGGCTTATGTATCAGAGGAACCGGAAAGGGTACTTTGGGTGTTATTAATTATCCGACCGTCTTTGGAGGGCAGACAATCAATCCTGGGGATTTAATTGTAGGAGATGATGATGGCCTGGTCGTAGTCCGGAGAGAAGAATGCGAAGAGGTATTGAAAAAAACACAAGCCAGAGTAGAGAAAGAATGTGAAAAGGAAAAAGTACTCGCAACAGGTGTATCCAGTGTAGAATATAATAATTTTGCCCCGTTATTTGAAGCAGCGGGTCTTGTGGAAGAATAGGCGGTGGGCACATGAGAATAAATAGGGAGGAATTAAAGGCCTGTGCCGTTGATATTTTAATTGCATCCGGAGAAAGTAAAGCAGGAGCAGATACTGTTGCAGATAGCCTGGTTAAAGCAGATGCCAGGGGAATTGTTACCCATGGAACATATTTGCTGACCCCCATTCATAAGAGAGCTCAGGCGAATCAGCTCTCGCTCCCGACAGTAGCTGTGGTTGTGGTAGATGATAACGCCTCTGCAGTCGTTGACGGAGGAGACGGATTGGGAGCAATTGCCGGTAAACTGGCTGTAGAAACAGCTTTGGGAAAAGCTAAAAAATATGGTGTATCGACAGTACTTATCCGCAACACAAACAATGTAGGTTCTTTAGCAATATATACTGAAGCGGCAGCTAAACAAGGAATGATAGCTTTTATGTGCTGTAATGCAGCGCCGGCAATGGCACCATGGGGCGGTGCCGAAGCATTTGTGGGAACAAATCCTATTGCAATGGCGGTATATACAGGGAAAGATTTAGTGTTTTCAGCAGATATGGCCTCAAGTGTTGTCGCAAGAGGGAAGATCCGAAAAGCAGCAAGAAATGGTGAATGCATTCCGGACAGTTGGGCAATGGATAAAGACGGTAATTTTACGACAGATCCTCATGCTGCGTTAAAGGGAACACTGCTGCCTATGGGTGGTCCTAAAGGTTCGGCAATTGGCCTTATGGTAGATATCCTTTCCGGTATATTATCAGGCTCTCGCTATGCACCGGAGCTAAAGAGTTTTCATTCACCTGAAGGTTCAACAGGTGTAGGCGCTGCATTAACAGTGGTAGATATTTCTAAGTTCATGAGTTTGGATATCTTTGCCGGGTTGATGCAGGACTACATAAAGCGTATAAAAGGCTTGAAGAAAGCCAATGGATTCAATGAAATATATATGCCGGGTGAAATCGAATATGGCAAAGAGCAGGCAGGCAGCAAAGATGGCATCGAATTGGATGATAATGCAGTTGCAGCTATTAATTATCTATTACAGACAATAAAGTCTGATAAGAAAATATAGAATACTTTATAAAGGAGAGGATTAAAATGGCAGGATTAAAATGGGTAGATATAAATGATGTAGCGGGGATTTACCGTGAACCACCGAGAACAAGCTGGATTTTAGTATCAGAACAGACGGTAGGCTCACAGGGACTGGCAATGGGTGTTAATGAAACTCATGTAGGTGGTATGGTTCCCGAACATAAGCATGAAAAAGAAGAAGAGGTCATGTATTTTATCCAGGGTAAAGGTCAGTTCATTACAAAAAATGAAACAATTGAATTGAAACCAGGTATTTGTGTATATAACCCTCCGGGAGAATACCACTCAATTATCAATACTGGTGATGAAGTCCTAAAGTTTGTCTGGATTTATACACCACAATTAGAGGCTCACAGAATAAAAAAAGGAGAATAAGGAGGTAGAAATAATGGGCTGGAAAATAGGCGATTGTATGATCACAGATGAGGAAATGCATAACTGGGAAATTCCTCCAAAAACAAGATATATAGAATCAGATGCAAAAATGTATTACCACACAATGAATAAAAAAGATGTTGAGGGACGTCTGAAAGAAAATGATGTTATTATTATTCCGGTAGGGTCCACAGAGAATCATGGAAATTCAGGACCCATTGGTGAGGACACGTTTATTGTAACCAGGATTGCAGAAATGGTCGCAGAAAAAACTGGTTGTACTGTGGCGTCACCCATTTGGTACGGGTCACATCCTTTCCATCATATTGGCCAACCCTGTACAATTCCGCTGCCGGACAGTGTATTTATTGATTATTTAAAAGCAATTATTTCTGGATTTTGGAACACCGGATTCCGTAAACAAATTTTCATCAGTATGCATGGGCAGGAGTATTCACTACCGGTGGCTTTACAAGAATGGGGTAAAAAATATCAGGTGCCTGCAATGCTTTATTTTGTAGACCTTCCAAGGGTCATGGGTACCGATTTGATGGATCAAAAGCATGGGGGACCTTATCAAAGAGCATTCCAACATGCCTGTGAAGCTGAACAATCAATCTCTTTAGCCTTATTCCCTGAATTATGTGACATGGCAGAGGCTGAGAATACAGATGTTACAGGCTTTTTACCAGCCGGTCATGTAGACAGAGGCGGCGATATTTACGGTAACCCAATTCCGGGGCACTGTCAGGTGGGTAACTGTGGTATTGAGGTTGAGACCTTCCCCGAAGGAGTTTTAGGCCATGCAAAAGATGCCGATCCTGAAAAAGCGAAAGCTTCTATTGCAAAAGTTTGTGATTATCTTGTTAAGCTTCAGAAAGATATACTTACAAATTATCCGGCAGGAAAACTGCCAGATGCAAAGCTAATGAGTCAAAGAGACCCTGAAGAAATTGAGAAGCTATTAAATGGACCGCTAAATGGTGGGAAACATCTCTATACATTGGGGTGGCCCTGTTAATTCGAATATGGCGTAAGCCATAAACAAAAAACACTTAAATGTGGAAAGAAGGGATAATATGAGAGCTTTAGTTTATCACGGTCCGGGAAAGTTATCGGTAGAAGAAAGACCTGCGCCCAATCCTCAGAAGAATGAAGTTCAAATTCAAATCAAAGCTTGCTCCATTTGTGGTTCTGATTTAGGTGCATATAAGCATGCCTCCGATAGGTTTATGCCTCCGTTAGTACTTGGACATGAATTTGCAGGAGTAGTAACTGCAGTTGGAAAAGATGTTACAGGATTAATGATTGGTGACAGAGTAAGTGTGAATCCAATGCTGTACTGCGAGGAATGCTTTTCTTGTGGAAGAAAAGAATATAACCTGTGTGGAAATAGAAAAAGTCTCGGAACAGCCATTGGCGGTGCACCAACAGATGGCGGTTTGCAAGAGTTTATTAATGTAAGAGAATCGGCAGTGTTTAAATTACGGGATGAAGTTTCTTATGAAGAAGGTGCTCTATTAGAGCCGATGGGTGTTTGCCTCAATTGTGCAAAGACAGGAATGACCGATGATGAGGATGAGGTTCTGGTTATTGGTGCAGGTCCCATTGGATTATTAATCGTAAAATTTTTAAAAGCACTTGGTATTAAAAATGTTATGGTTTCAGACATATTGGAAAAACGTTTACAGAAGGCAGAAGAATTTGGAGCAAGCTATACTATTAATTCAGACAGTGAAGATGTTACAAAAAAGGTGCTGGAGATAACAAATAATAAAGGTGCTGACAGAGTTATTATTGCAGCAGGTATCGGTGAGATAATTAATCAATCCTTTGATTTGGTACGAAACGGAGGCGTCATAGTATTAGTGGCCCTGATGCATGAAATGGTTACTATAGATCCCATGCAGATTGTTGGAAGAGGCTTAAAATTCTTTGGAAGTTACATGTTCCAGAGAGAGCAGATAGAAGCAATGAATTTATTGGCAGATGGGAAATTAGGGGTAAAAGATATTATTACATCATCATTTGATGTTGAAGAGGCAAAAAAGGCATTTGATATTCTATCAGCGCCAAATGATGAAATTAAAGTTCAGGTAACATTTTAACTTAAATATAACCAGGAGGTATATAATGAAAGCGTATGTTTACACCGCACCTTATACAATAGAGTGTAAAGAAGTAGAAACACCGGTTCCGGGCCCGGGCGAAGTCCGTGTAAAAGTGAAAGCAGTATCTATATGTGGTTCAGATACAGGAGGGTTTAAGGGAACATCGTCTATGCGGGTAGCTCCATTAGTTATGGGCCATGAATTTTCAGGGATTGTGGATATGGTTGGCGAAGGTGTTACTGATGTGGCTATAGGAACAAGGACAGTGATCTATCCGAACATCTATTGCGGTAAATGTTCTAATTGTAAGGCAGGGCTGCCAAATATTTGTGATAACCGTTTTATTATCGGAACGACAATGCCGGCAGGAAGCTATAACGGTGCTATGGCCGAATATGTTATTGCACCGGCCACAAAAGTGATGGTATTAGATGACAGTATTAGTTTCGTAGAGGGATCACTTTATGAACCTATATCTGTGGCGCTTCGCGGTTCCAAAAAATTAGGTGATATTACAGGGAAAACAGTGACTGTTTTTGGTTCCGGACCGATCGGCTTATTAACAGTGAAATGTTTAAAATACTTAGGCGCCGGTACGGTTATAGCTATGGATATCATAGATGAACGTTTAGCAGTTGCCAAAGAAGTTGGTGCTGATTATGTCATTAATACTCAAAATGAAGACGCCATAGCTAAAGTGAAAGAGTTAACTCATGGTGAAGGTGCAGATGCAGCAGCAGATTGTGTGGGGATTTCAACAAGCCTTAATTCCAGCATTAAAATGGTTAGAAATGGAAGCCGTGTAGTTTTAATCGGTATGGCTTCGGAGGCTGTCGAAGGATTTATTTACAAACATGTTGTATCACATGAAATAGAATTAGTAGGGAGCTATTGTTATGTAGATGAGTTATACGAAATTGGTGGTTTGTTTAAAAGCGGCAAATTTGATGTAGATAAGATTGTTACCTGTGTAGCGCCAATTGAGAAATGCGCTGAGAAAATAGCAGAACTGGCCTCCGGAAAATCAAAAGAAGTTAAAGTCGTTCTGACATACGAATAAGTGAGGTAAGCCGATGAAAATGTATACAAGCTATTTCGGGTTTATTAAGGATATTCCGGATATTGATGCGGCAGGATATGATCATATTGAATTACATATTAAAGAAATTATGTCTTTTTCAAATAAAGAATTTGAAGATGCACTGCAAACACTTAAAAACAGTCATTTGACCTGTCAGGTATGTGATAATCCTCTGCCTTTAGATGTTGTCGTAGCTGATAATGATTTTGATATGGAATTTTATTTCAGGTACTTTGAAAAGGTTGTGGAGCGTACCGCTAAAATAGGTGCAAAGTATTTTGTTTATGGGAATGGAAAAACAAGAAGTATTCCTGAGGGAGATGGAGCCGAAAAGTCAAGGAAGAAAAATGACAGGGTTTTAAAAAAGCTTTGTGAGATTGCTGCAAAAGAAAATATTACAGTACTTATTGAGCCTTTAGCGCCGACTGTATCCAATCGTATATTGAGCTTGCCGGAAGCAGCCGCATATATTGAAAAGATGCAAATGCCAAATCTAAAAACACTGTTAGATTTCAGATGGTTTGTGGATATGAAACATCCTTACAATCATATTGTAAAATATCAGGATATTATAAAGCACGTTCATATTGACAATCCCCTGACACCTTTTCCTAAAAGGTATGTTCCAAAAGTTGACGATGGCTTTGACTATGGTCCGCTTTTTGAAACACTTAAGAAGATTTGCTATCAGGGAATCATTTCGTATGAAGCAAATACGACAGATGATTTTAAAGCGGATTTGAGAAAGGGATTGGAAATTTTAGAAAAATATGATATTATACCATATAATTTAGAGTAAGTAATAATATAGTGCTGCAAAAGGTAGAAAAGTGATGATTTTTGCAGCGCTATTTTTACTAATGGAGGGTTTTATGAAGATAATAAAATGGTTGAATAAGTATTTAGAGGAAGTAATATTAGTTTGTCTTTTGGCTTGTATGATGATGATTATGGGTATACAAATATTTTTCAGATATGTGTTAAACAATTCTTTGACCTGGTCCGAAGAATTGACGAGATATTTATTTATTTGGTCGGCCTTTGTAAGTATAAGTTTTTGTTTGAAAAAAGATATATCTATAAAAATAGACCTTGTTGCCGGAGTATTTTCAAAAAAGGGGAAGAAAGTATTGACGGTGATTAGTGATTTATTAGTTATCGTTTTTTGTATCATTATGACATATTATTCCTATAAATATTTGCTAAGATCAATAGCCATGGGGCAGACCAGTCCTGCGTGTGGTATTCCAATGTATATAGTGCAGTCAGCACCTTTTGTAGGGTTTATATTAGCGTTTATTCGTGGAGTTCAAAAGAGTATCAAAGCTCTAAAAGGGTTCGTGAGCAGGAAAGAGGAGGTGAAGTAATATGTTGGCAGTATTTGCGGTTGTATTTATATTATTATTACTCATAGGTGTTCCTATTTCTATGGCTCTTGGGGGAGCGGCTCTTTTACCAGGGTTGATCAATGATACTTTTACAGCAGGCGGAGAATTTATTACGCGCTCAATGTTTGGCGGATTAGACAGCTTCCTTTTATTGGCCATCCCCATGTTTGTACTTTCGGGGATTATCATGGCTAAAGGAGGTATTTCCAAAAAGCTTTTTGAAGTTTTTGCATTTTTTATCGGAAAAAGGACTGCCGGAATGCCATGTGCAGTTATTGTTACCTGTCTTTTTTATGGTGCTATTTCAGGCTCTTCCCCGGCAACGGTGGCAGCGGTGGGAAGCATGAGCATTCCGATGCTGGTAAATATGGGGTATGACAAAGTGTTTTCTACTGCCCTGATTGCTGTGTCCGGAGGGCTTGGTGTGATTATACCTCCAAGTATTCCATTCATTCTTTATGGATCTGCATCAGGTGCATCAGTTGGGAAGATGTTTACTGCCGGGATTTTGCCAGGCTTCTTAATAGCATTCTTTTTAATGGGATATGCCATTGCCTATTGTAAAAGGAATGGTGAAGATAAGGATAAAATTAATTATGCAGTGAATGGCCTTCGTTCAAAAGGCTTTCTTAAAGTACTAAAGGAGAGCTTTTGGGCATTGTTAACACCGGTGATTATACTTGGCTGTATTTATAGTGGTATTGCATCTCCTACAGAGGCGGCAGTAATATCTGTTTTCTATTCTCTAATTATTAGTTTATTTATTTATAAGACATTGGAGTTCAGGGATTTATGGGACGTGTTTACTGAAGCTATTAAAACATATGGGCCAATACTTTTTATATTATCAGCAGCAGTAGCTTTTTCAAGGGTTTTAAATTTATTACAGGTTCCACAGGTGTCCAGTGAATGGATTCTTTCGACATTCCATAGTAAAATATCGGTTCTGCTTGTCATTACCGTATTTTTACTGATAGTAGGCATGTTTATGGAAACGACACCTGCAATACTAATTATCACCCCGATTTTAGTCCCTATTGTTGAACAATTTGGGGTCGATCCGATTCATTTTGGCATTATGATGGTTGTAAACCTGGCTATTGGTTTTGTGACTCCGCCAATGGGGGTTAACTTATTTATCGCCAGCTCGCTGTCAAATGTACCTGTCGTACAAATAACAAAAAAAGCAATACCGCTGTTATTAATGTTCTTTGTTGCATTACTGTTAATTACATTTGTTCCGCAGATTAGCCTGTTGTTATTGGGATAGTATAGAAAGAGAGGATAAAAATGATAAAGTGTAAAGTAAGAATTCTATTGGTAATTGTCATCTGCTCTTTGGCTATACTCAGCGGCTGTGGCATAAAGGAATTTTCGCCTTGGGTTATTGCTAATGGAAGTCCGGAGGATACGGTTACTTATTACTATACAGTAAAGTTTGCCGAGGAAGTAGAGCGGTTAAGTAATGGTAAAATAGAAGTGCAGACCTATGTAAACAGCACATTAGGAGGCGATACGGAATTACTTGAAAATTGTGTTTCAGGTGATATTCCCTTCGTTGTTCAAAATACTGCGCCTCAAGTTTCTTATATTCCGGAAATCGCAGTGTTTGATCTTCCTTGTGTGTTTTCAGATATTGAGTCGGTTCGTGATACGATAGATGATAAAACATTTATTTCGATTATTAACGAAATTTATAATAGTAAAGGGATTCGTTTATTGGGAATGGCAGATCAGGGTTTTCGTGTGATGTCTACAAATGTAAATGTTCAGTCATTTGCTAATTTTAAAGGTATTAAAATTAGAACAATGGAAAACGAATATCATATAGCCTTTTGGCAGGCTCTTAAAGCAAACCCGACACCAATTAACTTTGGTGAAGTATACATTGGATTACAGCAGGGGGCTTTGGATGCACAGGAAAATCCATATGAGGTTATTGTTTCTTCGAAGTTTTATGAACAACAGGATTATCTTGTAGAAACGAATCATTTGCCGCATTTAATATCTTTAATAACGAGTACGGAGTTTTATGAAGGCCTTACGGCTGGGGAACAGGCCATTGTCGACGAGGCGGCAGCTAATGCAACCGAATATGCCAGACAGCTATCTGATAAAAGAATTACCGAACGTATCCAGACAATTGTGGAGGATGACACCGGAATTGTTAAAGTATCAGATGAATTATTGGCCAAAATGAGGGAAGCTTGCCGGCCTTTGTATGAAAAGATCCACTCGGTTATAGGCGATAAGCTTTATGATGCTTATATGAATTAATTTTATTGAAATAAAGAATGGGGAGAGATTATGAATTATAAAAAGTTTTATCCAACAGCTGTAGTACTTTATATTAGTTATTTTATTCATGGTATTGGAATCAGCATTTTAAGTCAGTATAAAGAGGAATTTTCATCTGCGTGGGGAGCCGGGATGACCGGTGCGGGTGTAGATGTAAGTATGGTAATTACAGTTATTGCTGCAATGGGAATTGGCAGTCTCATTTCTTTACCAATATCAGGACCTGTTTCGGATAAATTTGGACGAAAAATTTCCGCATTAATCGGGATAGCCTGTTATATGATATTCTTTTTTGGGATTGTCTTTGCATCAAATATGTATGTAGCCTATGCCTGTGCTATATTTGCTGGAATAGCTAATTCTTTTTTGGATACAGGTGTTATTCCTGCTTGTCTGGAAATACTGGTAAAATCAGGCGGCCTGGCGACTATGCTGACTAAGTTGGGGATTTCCTTAGGGCAGTTACTGCTTCCTTCCATGATTATTTTTGTTGCAGCCCGGAATTTACCGTATACAACATTATTCTATGTGATGGGAGCGGCAATCCTTATTGATGGTATTCTAATTGCAAAAATGCCCTTTCCGCCAATGAACGGCGAAGTAGAGGCTGCTGAAAATAAACCTGCAAAAAAGGAGAAAATGAAGTTTACACCGACAAGTATAGCCTTGGTTTGTATCGGATTTACATCGACAGCTACATTCCAACTATGGCTGAATTGTAACCAGGAACTAGGTAAACTTTATGGTGTTAAATCACCTGCAGGCTTACAGACATATTATTCGGCTGGAACGATTATTGCCATATTAGTTACAGCGGTATTAGTAAAGAAATTAATTAAGCCCGTCAGGTTTTTACTTCTCTATCCTTCAATAGCGCTGACAGCTTTAGTTCTGGTTTACCTTATCCAGACACCTGTTATATGCTATATCGGCGCTTTTGTTATCGGATATGCCGGAGCCGGAGGAGTGCTGCAGCTTGCGACAGCTGTTGCAAATGAAATGTACCCGACGAATAAAGGGAAAATTACATCTGTTATTATGATTTTTAAAAGTATTGAAAACTATACGGTTATTACCTTTGCAGGATATCTTACAAGAGTTGGCGGTGTAAATGCACCTAGATATGTGCTATTATTAAATATTGGAATTACTGCAATTGGAATTATGCTGGCTGTTTTAGTCAATCTCAAATATAAACCAGCCATACCTGTAGTCGAAGCTATCGAAAAAATAGCTTAAAAGTAAAGGAGTGAGCCTGAATGGTAAAGGTTAGAAACACTATAATAGGAGAGGGAATACCCAAAATATGTATCCCTATTGTTGGTCAAACCAAGGCGGATATTATTAATGAAGCAAAAACTTTTCATGAAATGCCTCTGGATATGGTAGAATGGCGGGGAGATTGGTTCAATGATATTTTTGATTTTGACAAGGTAAATGAAGTTTTAGCAGGATTAAGAGAGGTATTAGGAGATGAACCGATATTATTTACTTTTCGTACATCTAATGAAGGTGGGGAAAAATCCATTAAATGGAGTGATTATACCCGGTTAAACCGACAGGTAGCTGCAACAGGCTGGGTTGACTTGATTGATGTTGAGGTGTTTTCCGGTGATGATATTGTTAAGGAAGTAATTGAAGCCGCTCATCATTATGGTGTTAAAGTAGTTGCATCAAATCATGATTTTTATGAAACTCCATCTAAGGAGGAAATCATCAGGAGGCTTCGTAAAATGAAAGATTTAGGTGCAGATATTCCCAAAATATCTGTTATGCCCACTTGCAAAAAGGACGTTCTTACTTTATTAGAAGCCACTTTGGAAATGAAAGAAAGTCATCCCGAATGTCCGATTATTACCATGTCTATGAAAGGCGAAGGTGTAATCAGCCGTTTGACAGGAGAGGTGTTTGGTTCTGCATTAACATTTGGTGCGGCAAGCAAAGTCTCGGCACCCGGACAGATTAAGGTTAAAGATTTGAACAGGATGCTTCAATTATTACATCAAAGTTTATAAAATATATAAAATGAAGGGGGAGGAGGGCATAACCCCTTTATTTTGAAGTTAAAGAGTGATTTGGGTTATATAGCAAAACTTGAGTTTTTGACATAAGAAATAAAACGTTTTGTTGTCGGAGAGGTATACCTGTTTTTTAAATACCCCATATAAATGGAGCGCGTACACAAGTCACTATTTACGTTGATAGCCTTAATATCATAGTGTTTGATTTCGGGAATATCGGCTGCCAGTGAAATGCCGAAATTTTCAGCCACCAGACCGTAAAGAGCTTGTTCATTTTCAGCTTCACTGATGATATCAGCATTGACTCCGGCTTCTTTAAATACTTCTAAAGTAAGCTTGCCTAACCCAGTTTCCTTGTTATATACAACCAGAGGATATTTTTCTATTTCTTTTAAATCAATTGAATCGTATTCTGCAAGTGGATGATTTAAAGGGACAGCTATGACAAGGTGCTGCTTGAGGATAGGTATAAATTCAATGTCGGTTTCATCTTTTACAAAGGATGAAAATATAACGTCATATTTTTGTGATTTAAGACCTAGAATCAAATCATTAGTTATTCCCTGAAAAAAGGTAAATGTGATATCCCTGTTTTCATAAATATCTAAAAAACTACGGACCATTTTAGGTATATATCGCGGTGCCAGAGGGTATAAATAAGCAATGTCGATACGGCCTTGAAAATCACTGGTAAGTTTTTGAAGCTGTCTTTTACCAAGTTCTAATTCTTCTAGTGCATTTTCCACATGGGTTAAAAATAGTTTCCCATATTTGGTCAGTGTAACATTCCTTCCCTGCTTTTCAAACAGATAGGTGTTTAATTCCTCTTCAAGACTAGACATCGCATAACTTAAGCTAGGCTGTGATATATTTAATTCATTAGCAGCTCTGGTAAAATGCTGGAGTTTTGCAACTGTTTTAAAATAATAAAGTTGGTTTAAATTCATTCATCTAATCCTCCTAAATGAATAATAGCATATGTATAAATATTAATCAATGGAGATGGAGTGTTTTTCACTCCATCACATCGCCTAAGGGGCGGGGGGACTTACTTGATGCGGTTAAATTTTCTACGTTTATATACCAGCAATTTTTATGCTGATTTTTAAGAGCCGAAGAAATTTGCACTGTACCTGCCTTTTGTCAAAAAGCATACCAAAGGATTAAAAAAATTGGCGATCAATTATTGGACTTATTATCGGATTATGTATAGAAATCATACACTATGAGAAAATAACCCATTGGAATTTCATTTTTTATTTAAATATTTATTCGCTATATCATCACTGGTATATTCCGGATGATCTTTATAGATTTTGGTTAGTTCTTTTATATAAACTAAGGGTTGGTTCGTCCATTCTGCAATCAACTCAGGTTTTAAACTGTCTTTTATCATTTTGCAGATAATAGAAATGGTGGCAGCTGCTTTCCCCTCAGCAATCCCCTCGGCCTTCCCCTCAGCCTTCCCCTCAGCCTTCCCCTCAGCCTTCCCCTCAGCTTTTGCCGTATACATCTGTGTCACATAATCCCGTAATGCTATATCTCTGGCATTATATTCTGCGAAGCGTTCCGGATCATGGCGCAGTTCTTCAAGTTCTTTTAATGCTTCTTTAACATATGGATCTTTTTCAATACCCATGCGCTCCTCCTCACTTTCCGTATTAATCAGACAGGCCCACTTGTGGAGGGCAAGGTGCTTTTCTTTGACACTGCAGGATAGCTTCCCAAGCTCAATGACATGATATTCCAGGATATCGCTATACAAAGAGTTTCGCTCGTCCTCTCTGATATGAAAAGAAGAGTAGAAATAATCTGTGTCTTTGCAAAAGTTAAATCCAAGGATGCCTATATGTATGACTCTCCGACACTGTTCATATCCCTGACCTTTCTTTACATCTTCAATGTACATCGTACTCGTATAAAAAATAGAGCGCTCTTCCCAATATGGATATGGCTGCACCTGAAGTTCAATATTGATGTCCCCGAAACCGGCTACATTTAACCGTACATCCAGAATACCCAGTTTACCTTCAATTGATGTCTTTTTCAGATGGCGATCTTCTATCTGGATATTTATGATATCTTTAGGCTTTATACCTAATACAGCGGCGAGAAATCCTTGAAGGACTACCTTATTCTTCATAATCTGGGTAAATGCATAGTCATTTTTCAGGGAAATAAATGGTTGGCCGCTTCTCGTTGTCTGATTAATATCGTTTCCTTTTTCCTTCATCTTTTATACCTCCTATTGTATCATAAGGAATTGTGGGCTGCAAGGAATCAACGCCCATCTCCTCGATTATATTTATTCAGGATAATTATAGATGAATATCAAATAGATAATCAAACCCCACCATTGACAATGGAGGGTACCCTTGGTTGACAAAATAATTGTGTGTTACCTTGGCAACTAAGGATAACTTTTGCGTATATGAAGTGTTATAAAGAATAAATTCTTCATATATGATTGTTCATATGAATGATAATTGCTTGTGTGAAAATCTTTGCATAGATTCATGCAGAAGGTTATGTGAGATATTGCTCTACTAATTTAAGCTGAATAATGTATCTATTATAATTGTTTTTATAAAGGTTTTCAAGTGATTTTTTAATTTTTAGTTTGAAGGTATGATGTTAGTCAAAGAGGATACTCGTAATCCGCTTCGCTTAGAAGCGGGGGACTTCCTTAGGAGGTTAAAGAAAGAAGTGGGCACACATGTTTTTTCCGTGAATAGTATAATATTAGTGAGGTCCCTCCGTTGATAATGGAGGGCAGAAAGAAGGTGACCTAGTTGGCAATCAAAGTATTTGTAGATCAGGGACATAACCCGACAGGCAGCCATAATGCGGGTGCTGTGGGGTTTGGATTATACGAGCAAGATATCACATATAATGTAGGTGTTTATCTGGCTGATTTATTAAGGGCAGATTCAAGATTTGAAGTCCGCCTTTCGAGAAATACACCAGAGGAGGTTTTGGGAACAAGTAATGCTACCAGTCTGGCGGAGAGGGTTAGGATGGCTAATTCATGGCCGGCGGATTATTTTATCAGTATTCATTGCAATGCAAATGTGAATCCAGCGATCAATGGAACAGAAGTCTATGTTTATCAAGCTTATACTCAGGCATATAACCTGGCAGAGCATATTCTTGAGTCGGTTGTTCAGGCGGCAGGGACAAAAGATAATGGCGTACGTGTAAATTCTTCACTATATGTGTTGCGGAGAACCAGTATGCCGGCAGTGTTGGTGGAATTGGCTTACTTAAGCAATTATTCAGATATGCTGCTTCTAAGAGATAATCAACATGAATTTGCCCAGGGCATATATTTAGGACTGTTGAGTTATTTAGGTTTACCAAGGGTATAAACTAATTGCTGTATAAGAGTATGTTATAAAAAGGCATTCTTTTGTACAGCTTTTTTTAAATATTCTTATTTGCCCGACTGTTTAGCAGGTGTTTCATTATCTACAGTATCAGTTGTTTTGAATCATAGCAATAAATTCGTCAGTGAGGAACATAAAAAAAGTGTGCTAAAAGCAGCGGAACAGTAAGGTACAAGCTGCCTCCAAAGAAAAGATATACTAAAAAGACAATTGCTGTTATATTACTGGTTGTAACCAGCTCTTTTTTCTAATGTATTTAATGGCATTGAAAACACCATATCTCAGAACCGGAATCTTTTATTGTATTATAATTCTAATTACAGTTTTGATAAAGAAAAGGCTTGAATTACGACATTGAGAAAGCAATCTAAAAGGCATATGCAATCGTACAATTGGCAACTATGACCAGATATGCTAATATCATGCTTCAAAAAGGCGTTGTTTAAGGGAAACCATGAGATTTCTTAATTAAATCTCATGGTTTTTAAATTTTAGTTGTTATACAGAATAAAATAATGTATACTAAGTGTTAAATTGTTTTGAGTGATAATGAGAGGAATGGATTATGAGTGGATACTATAGAGGAGCAAGCCGTAACATCTTGAAGAAGTCTCCGGTAAATACAGTTATTATTGCGATTAATGTAATTGTTTTAATCATATTTGAAATTATCGGGTCAACAGAAGATGTAGTTTTTATGTGGAAGCATGGAGCCTCTAACTGGGTCAGTGTATTTGAAGATGGGGAATATTACAGGCTGATAACTGCCGCTTTTTTACATTTTGGAGTCGGTCACCTAGCCTCTAATATGATAGTTTTAGCTGCTCTGGGAGAAAGTCTTGAGGAAGCTTTGGGAAGTGTGAAATATGCAATCTTCTATATAATTGCGATCATTGGTTCTAACTTGATTTCCTGTTGGTGGGACAAATATTTTCAGCTGCCTAACATTTCAGCAGGTGCTTCCGGTGCCGTATTTGCTGTAGCCGGAGGTGTTATCTTTTTGCTGATAATCAATAAGGGGCGGTTGGGAGACTTAGGTTTTGGAAGAATTGGTCTTTTTGTTGTATTTAGTCTATACAACGGATTTACCGGAACTAATATTGATAATGTCGCTCACGTATCTGGTTTAGTCATTGGATTTTTATTGGTAATTATATTATATAGGAAGAAAAAACCAAGAGATACTTACGAATATTATTTTTAAGTGGTAAAAATACTCGTTTTATGTTAAATTAATAATGAGGTGTATAAAATGGACAATCTAAATAGAATTTTATTAAAGCTTAGCGGAGAGGCCTTGGCTGGGGAACAGGGATTTGGCTTTGATGAAGCAACCTGTCTCGGTGTAGCTTCTCAGGTGAAGCAGTTAATTGAAGATGGTGTTCAGGTAGCCATTGTCATCGGCGGGGGTAATTTCTGGCGGGGAAGGAACAGCAGCAAGATAATAGAGCGGAGTAAATCAGATCAAATCGGTATGCTGGGAACGGTTATGAACTGTCTGTATGTTTCGGAAATATTCCGTACGAAGGGAATGGACACCAGGGTGTTTACCCCTTTTGCATGTAGTACTTTTACAAGTATGTTTTCACGAGATGCAGCGGTAGAGGCCCTGGAGGACGGTAAAGTAGTATTTTTTGCTGGTGGAACGGGACATCCTTATTTCTCTACTGATACGGGGACAACATTAAGGGCTGTTGAGATTAATGCTGATGCTATATTGCTGGCTAAAGCTATTGATGGTGTTTATGATAGCGATCCCAAGATAAATCCGGCAGCTAAGAAGTATGATTCTATTTCTATTCAGGAGGTTCTTGATAAGCGTTTACAGGTCGTAGACTTAACGGCGACGATTATGTGTCTGGAAAATAAGATGCCGATGCTTGTATTTGGACTGGATGAAGAAGACAGTATTGTGAATGTAATGACTGGTAATGTTAGCGGAACATATGTATACGCAGATTAACGTAATAATGATGAGGAGGAATTTATCATGGATGAAAGAGTAAAAGTTTACGAAGCGAAGATGGAAAAATCATTAAATAGTTTAGAGAAGGAATACGCTTCCATTCGGGCAGGCAGGGCCAATCCCCATGTGCTGGATAAAATCGTAGTGGATTATTATGGTACACCTACCCCTATCCAGCAAGTAGGCAATATTTCGGTTCCTGAGGCCAGAATGATTCAGATTCAACCGTGGGACGCAAAACTTGTAAAGGATATTGAGCGTGCAATATTAACTTCGGATCTGGGTATAAATCCTACTAATGACGGTAAAGTAATCCGCTTAGTATTCCCTGAATTGACCGAAGAACGAAGAAAAGAGCTGGCTAAGGACATCAAGAAAAAAGGTGAGAATGCCAAGGTTGCAGTCCGGAATATTAGAAGAGAGGCCAATGATTCCTTTAAAAGGTTAAATAAATCAAAAGAAATATCAGAAGATGAATATACGGATTTGGAAGAGAACATCCAGAAGTTGACAGATAAGTTTATAAATAAAGTGGATAAGACTGTAGAAGCTAAGACCAAAGAGATTCTTACCGTATAATAGTTGGCTGTCACGTAGGCAGCCTTTCCTTATGAGAGATTCTATATTCTGGAGGATAATAAAGTGCTAAAAGAGATTGATGGGCAGATGCTTGAGATACCCCAGCATGTTGCCATTATTTTAGATGGGAATGGACGATGGGCCAAAAAGCGGTTCATGCCAAGAAATTATGGACATACCCAAGGGAGCAGAAATGTAGAAGAAATGTGTGAAGTCGCATGGAATCTGGGGATTAAATATCTAACCGTATATGCTTTTTCGACAGAGAACTGGAAGCGTCCTGAGAGTGAAATAGAGGCTTTGATGAAGCTGCTTAGGAATTATTTAAAAGACTGCATTAAGCGGACAACTAAAAATAATATGCGGGTCAGGGTTATTGGTGATAAAGCAGGCTTAAGGGAAGATATACGTGAATCAATTATCAATTTAGAAGAAGTTTCTAAAGTCAATACAGGTTTAAATTTTACGATTGCAATTAATTATGGAAGCCGTGATGAAATGATTAGGGCGATGGTTGAGTTGGCCAAAGATATTGGGAATCATAAGATTAATGCGGATGCCATAACAGAAGAGCTATTTGCCGGTTATCTTGACACAACAGATATTCCGGAACCAGATTTGCTTATTAGGACCAGCGGTGAACAGAGACTTTCTAATTTTTTGCTGTGGCAGCTGGCCTATACGGAGTTTTACTTTACAGATGTGCTCTGGCCGGATTTTAAAAGAAGGGACTTAATTAAAGCCATTGAATACTACAATGGAAGAGAACGCAGATTTGGAGCGGTTTAAGGAGGAAACATCATGTTTATAACAAGGCTGATCAGCGGAATATTGCTGCTGGTTATTGTTATGGGTGCTATAATTGCAGGTGAAGGAATTGTATTTCTATTGACGGCGGTTCTATCAATCATTGGGTTATATGAGTTATATAGAACATATAATATACACCAGAATATATTAGGCATTGCCGGTTATCTGGCAGCGGTTATATATATGCTGCTTGTCTGGCAAGATTTGCCGCAAGAAGGGATTTTAGGGATATGTATAACATTTTTGCTCTTTATGTCTATTTACGTATTTAGATTTCCGAAGTATAATATAAATGAAACGGTCTTTGCATTATTCGGAATACTATATGTGCCGGTAATGATGATGCATCTGTACCAGATCCGTCGGTTGAGTGATGGATTCTTTATGATTTGGCTGGTGTTTATCAGTGCATGGGGCAATGACACTTGTGCTTATTGCGTAGGCATGTTGATTGGCAGGCATAAGATGGCTCCTAAGCTAAGCCCTAAGAAAAGTGTGGAAGGAGCTGTCGGCGGCATCGTGGGAACTGTTATTTTAGGTGCTGTGTATGGTCATCTTATGGGCGGACAACTGGTCTCATTTACCTATCCGGTTCTCCAATGTGCTATTATTTGCGGTGTATGTTCTTTAATTGCTATTATTGGTGATTTAAGTGCATCTGCCATTAAAAGAAATCAAAATATTAAGGATTTTGGGACCTTAATCCCCGGCCATGGCGGCGTGCTTGACCGTTTTGACAGTATTTTATTGACTGCACCGTCGGTATATTTCTTAGCAATCCACTTAGGGTCAGTATCTTAAGGAATTGGTTTTGTGAAAAGAGGTTCTATGAAGAAAATCGCAATTTTAGGTTCAACGGGTTCGATTGGGACCCAGACATTGGACATTGTTCAAAATAATCAAGATTTGGCAGTGGTCAGTTTGGCTGCCGGATCAAACATTGTATTGTTGGAAAAGCAGATACGAAAATTTAAACCCAGGCTGGCAGCAGTCTGGGATGAAGGAAGAGCTAAGCAGCTCAAAATAAATGTCAATGATTTGGATATTAAAATTGTATCCGGGATGGAAGGAATGATAGAAGCAGCAACAATCGCTGAAGCGGGGACTGTGGTTACTGCCGTCGTAGGAATGATAGGCATATTGCCGACAATTGCTGCAATTAAGTCGGGTAAGGACATCGCCCTGGCCAATAAGGAAACATTGGTAAGTGCAGGACATATAATAATGCCTATGGCGCAAGAATATAATATTAATATCCTGCCGGTGGATAGTGAACATTCGGCGATATTTCAGTCACTTAACGGAGAAAATCCTGAAAAAATCCATCAGATTATTTTAACGGCATCAGGCGGGCCATTTAGATTGAAAGCACAAGAGGAATTTAACAACATAGAGCCCTCGGATGCTTTAAAGCATCCTAATTGGGTTATGGGTAAAAAGATAACTATAGATTCTGCGACTATGGTTAATAAGGGACTGGAGGTCATTGAAGCCGGATGGCTGTTTAATGTGGCATTAGATCAGATTCAGGTGGTGGTACATCCGCAGAGCATTATTCATTCGGCCGTGGAATATGCAGATGGCAGTATTATCGCCCAGCTTGGTGTTCCCGATATGCGCCTGCCGATTCAATATGCGCTGTTTTATCCTGAAAGAAGGAATTTAAACAGTGAGCGTATCGATTTTTTTGATTTAGGAAGCATTTCTTTTGAAAAACCCAGAAATGAGGTGTTTAAAGGATTACCTCTTGCTTATCAAGCAGGGAAGGCAGGAGGGCTTATGCCGACGGTGTATAATGCTGCCAATGAAAAAGCGGTGGCTAAGTTTCTTGATAAAAAGATAAAATTTTTAGATATTTATGAAATCATTGAATTTGCCATGGGTGAAACGAAGAATATACATCAGCCGACGGTTGATGAGATTTTAGATGTGGAGCGCATGACATATGAGTTAATTGAAAGCAGGTGGTGACTTGGGTATTGTCATTGCAATACTGATTTTTAGCATTATCGTTATTTTCCATGAGTTTGGACATTTTATACTAGCGAAGCAGCACGGGATTGCTGTGACCGAATTTTCTATCGGTATGGGTCCGAAGCTGGCAGGCTTTAAGAAGGGCGAGACTTTATATTGCTGGCGTCTTTTGCCTTTTGGCGGCGCATGCGTCATGATGGGCGAAGATGAAGCTATGGAGGAAGAAGGCAGCTTTAATTCAAAATCTGTCTGGGCAAGGATGTCTGTTATTTTGGCAGGACCGATATTTAATTTCGTTTTAGCATTTGTATTTGCGCTCTTTCTTATTTCCCAGACCGGTTATCGTGATGGAGAAATTGCCAGTGTAGAAGAGGGAAGCCCGGCCATGGAAGCAGGCCTTGCGCCAGGTGATATTATTACGCAGGTAGATGATACAAAGGTTCGTATATTTTCAGATTTAACTTTACATTTTTTCCTGAATCAGGGGCAGGAGTATGAAATAACCTATATACGGGATGGCGAGCCAAATACAGTAAAGGTCACACCGTTTTTAGATGAGAACGGCAGCTACCGTATTGGCATAGGGTCTGCAAAAAAAGATGCCAATTTTCTCCAACTCATACAATATAGCGGCTATGAAGTCGGGTATAATATCAGGATGGTGGTTAAGAGCTTAGGCATGATTTTTCAGGGAAAGGTAACAACCAACGATATTTCCGGGCCGGTGGGAATGGTGTCCATGATTGATGAAGCCTACGACCAGACCATTGACTATGGGATTATGTCCGCAGTCTTAACGATGGTCAATTTAGTCATCATCTTAAGTGCCAATTTAGGTGTTATGAACTTACTGCCGATTCCCGCATTAGATGGTGGACGGATGTTGTTTTTGGTTTATGAAGCTATCCGTGGCAAGCCAATTGACAGGGAAAAAGAGGGGCTTGTAAATTTTATTGGATTTGCATTGCTGATGGTACTTATGGTATTTGTATTATTTAATGATATCAGGCGTTTATTCACGTGAGGTATTCGGCATGTATAAGAGAGGCGAAAGGGATGTTAAGGAATCAGACACGGATTGTGAATATTGGGAATAAAATCATTGGCGGACATCATCCGATTGCCATCCAGTCCATGTGTAATACGAAAACAGAAGATGTCACGGCTACGGTCAATCAAATTTTACGTCTTGAGGCAGCGGGCTGTGATATTATCCGGGTCGCTGTCCCTACCTTTGAGGCTGCCTTGGCTATACAGGAAATTAAACGCCGGATACATATACCGATAGTGGGTGATATTCATTTTGATTACCGGCTGGCCATCGCAGCGTTAGATAATGGTGTCGACAAAATACGTATTAATCCTGGAAATATAGGGACTATGGACAGGGTGAAGGCTGTTGTTGCTAAAGCAAAAGAAAAGAATATTCCTTTAAGGGTCGGTGTCAACAGCGGTTCCCTTGAGAAACATTTTATTGATAAATACGGGGGCGTTACTGCTGAAGGCATCGTCAGCAGCGCTTTGGATAAAGTCAGGATGATTGAAGAGCTGGACTATCAAAATCTGGTTATCAGTATTAAATCTTCCGATGTTATGATGTGCATCAAAGCCCACGAGCTGATTTCCCGGGAAACAGATTATCCTCTGCATGTGGGGATTACTGAGTCGGGAACAATTATTTCAGGAAATATAAAATCATCAGTAGGCTTAGGTGTTATACTTTACCAGGGTATTGGCAATACAATACGTGTGTCCCTGACCGGTAATCCTTTAGAAGAAATCAAATCAGCCAAATTGATTTTGAAATCTTTGGGTTTAGCCAAGGGAGGGATTGAAGTTGTTTCCTGTCCTACCTGCGGACGGACGCAGATTGATTTAATCAATCTCGCTAATCAGGTCGAAACAATGGTTCAGGACATTCCTTTGAATTTAAAGGTTGCCGTCATGGGCTGTGTTGTCAATGGGCCAGGAGAAGCAAAAGAAGCGGATATTGGGATAGCCGGGGGAGATGGAGAAGGTCTTTTGATAAAAAGGGGACAGATTATTAAAAAATTACCAGAACATGAATTGTTGAATGCCCTGAGATCTGAACTGCTGCGATGGGAAGAGTGACTGGAGTGATTTTTTATGGACACATGCTTTTTTACTGTGTTTCCTGTTTTGCAATTAAATAGTAATTTACAGGATCTGTTTGCAGACGTCACCGTTGAAAAAGTGACTGCCAGCAGGTCTAAAAAACATATAAAAATACATATATGCAGCAAGCATTTAATAAGGAAAAACGAAATTATTGATGTGGAAAAGGAAATAAAAAAGCAGCTATTTAGCGACCCGGAAATACGAATAGGACTGGTAGAATATTACCAGTTATCCTCACAATATACACCAAAGGCACTAATGGATATCTATCTTGATTCTTTTCTAGATGAGTTAAGGAAAGACAGTGAGTTAGAGGCAAATCTGTTTTATAAGGCAGATAAGATGTTTGTTGCTGATGACATACTAAAAATCAGCCTAGAAGACAATCTAATTGCGTCAGTCAAGATGGAAAGGGTTAAAGAGAAGCTGATTGGCATATATAAAACCAGGTTTGACCTGGATATTCAGGTGGATTTAGAGTATATTCAAATGAAGAGGAGCCGCCTTGCCAAAGATGCCGATGCGGTCATACAAAAAGAAGTCGCCAATATTGTGACGACTTATGAGCAAAATACGAAAGAGGCAAATCAGGAAAAATCAGATCAGTTAAAAGAAAAGAAAAAAGAATTTATTAAGAAGGACTACAGTTATAAAAAGATTGACGATACAAATATTTTTTATGGCAGAGGTTTTGAAGGTGATGAAATATCGATTTCCGAAGTGAATGATGAAATTGGGGAGGTGGTTGTACGAGGGAAAATATTCAATATCGAAACCAGAGAAATACGGAATGATAAAACCATTGTTATTTTTTCCTTAACTGATTTTACCGATAGCATCACGGCTAAAATGTTTATCCGAAATGATGCGTTACCTGATGTGCTGGGCAATATAAAAAAAGGCGCTTTTATCAAAATGAAAGCCATGGCTATTGTCGATAAATTCGACAAAGAGATAACCCTGGGTTCGATCATGGGAATTAAAACAATTCCTGATTTTACCTTGAAAAGGGCGGATAACAATCCCAGAAAGCGGGTGGAACTTCATGCCCATACAACCATGAGTGATATGGATAGTGTGGCCGATACTAAAAAATTGATTCAGACTGCTATAGGATTTGGGCATACGGCTATGGCTATTACAGACCATGGTGTTGTACAAGCCTTTCCAGAGGCGAATCACGTTGTCGAGAAAAATGATTTTAAAGTCATATATGGCGTTGAAGCTTATATTGTTGATGACATGCAGCAAATTGTTTATCAACCGAAAGGGCAGGACATTAACAGTGAATTTGTTGTTTTTGATATTGAAACAACAGGTTTCAGTGCGGTCAATGACAGAATTATTGAAATTGGAGCGGTTAAAGTTTCCAATGGAGAAATTACCGGACGATTCAGCACCTTTGTGAATCCACAGCGCCCGATTCCTTTTGAAATAGAAAAGCTGACAGGCATTAATGATAATATGGTCATAGAGGCACCGCTGATTCAGGAGGTGCTGCCTGATTTCCTGGCTTTTTCGAAAAATTGTATGCTAGTGGCTCATAATGCGGAATTTGATATCGGCTTTATCAATCAAAACCTTGAGAACCTGGGGCTTCCCCATGACTTTACGGTGGTAGATACCCTGGCCCTGGCCAGAAGTGTATTGGATAACTTAAAGAATTATAAATTAGATACAGTAGTGGAAGCACTTGGCGGAACACTAAAAAATCACCACAGAGCCGTGCATGACGCGGAGGCCACAGCGGATGTTTTTATAAAATTTATTAAGATGATGAAAGACCGTGGCATCACGGATTTAGATGCACTTAATGAGATTAGTTATATGTCGGCGGGTGCCATTAAAAAAACAAAGACATATCATTGTATTATCTTAGTTAAAAATGAAACGGGGCGGGTTAATCTATATCGTTTGGTGTCAATGTCCCATCTTGATTATTATGCAAGACGTCCGAGAATACCTAAAAGCCAGCTGCTAAAATATCGGGAAGGCCTGATAGTTGGCTCTGCCTGTGAAGCGGGCGAGTTATTTCAGGCTGTTTTAAATAACCGTCCGGATGCGGAAATCGCTAAAATTGTTCGTTTTTATGATTATTTGGAGATTCAGCCGATTGGCAATAATGAGTTTATGATTCGCAGTGAAAAAATTAATATTGATACATATGACCAGCTGAGGGATTTTAACAGGAAGATTGTTGAACTGGGTGAAAGATTCAATAAACCGGTGTGTGCCACCTGTGACGTGCATTTTATCGAACCCGATGATTTTCTCTATCGCAGTGTCATTATGGCTGGGAAAGGTTTTGCTGATGCTGATAACCAGCCGCCGCTTTATTTCCGTACGACCGAAGAGATGCTTGAAGAGTTTATGTATCTGGGAGAAGAGAAGGCAGAAGAAGTGGTTATAACCAATACGAACCTTATATCGGACATGATTGAGAAAATATCCCCGGTCAGCCCCGATAAGTGTCCGCCGGTAATTCCTGATTCTGATAAGATGCTTAGGAATATTTGTTATGAAAAAGCTTATTCAATCTATGGAGAGGATTTACCCCAGATTGTAATTGATCGTTTGGAAAGAGAATTAAACTCTATTATCAGTAATGGATTTGCCGTAATGTACATTATTGCCCAAAAGCTTGTTTGGAAATCTGTAGAAGACGGATATCTGGTCGGCTCCAGAGGTTCGGTAGGTTCTTCTTTTGCGGCATTTATGGCAGGTATCACGGAGGTTAATTCATTACAGGCTCATTATCTGTGTCCTGAATGTAAATATGTGGATTTTGATTCAGATTACGTCAAAAGCTTCACGGGACGCTCTGGCTGTGATATGGAAGATAAAGAGTGTCCGGTATGCAAAAAACCGCTATCAAAGGAGGGACATGATATTCCTTTTGAAACCTTCCTTGGGTTTAAAGGGAATAAGGAGCCGGACATCGACCTTAATTTTTCAGGAGAATATCAAAGCAAGGCTCATGAATATACAGAAGTTATTTTTGGACATGGACAGACTTACCGTGCGGGAACTATCGGTACTTTGGCTGACAAAACGGCTTTCGGGTATGCTAAAGGGTATTATGAAGACCGTCAGGCTTATAAACGTAAATGTGAATTGGCCAGAGTGGCGGATGGCTGTGTAGGCGTAAGAAGGACAACGGGGCAGCATCCCGGCGGAATTATTGTCGTTCCCCTGGGGATGGAGATTTATACATTTACGCCGGTACAGCGTCCTGCCAATGACCAGAATTCAAAGACAATTACAACCCACTTTGATTATCATTCGATAGATCATAACCTGCTGAAGTTAGATATTCTTGGCCACGACGATCCGACAATGATCAGAATGCTTCAGGATATTACCGGTATTGACCCAACCGGTATCGGCCTGGATGATCCTGATGTTTTATCATTGTTTACCGGGTTAGATACCTTGAATATTAAGCCTTCTGATATTGGAGGAACAGATTTGGGATCTCTTGGTATTCCAGAGTTTGGAACAGAATTTGTTATGCAGATGTTAAGAGATACAAAACCAAAGGCTTTCTCAGACCTGGTAAGAATCTCCGGCCTCTCTCATGGTACAGATGTGTGGCTGAATAATGCGCAAACCTTGATTCAAGAGGGGAAAGCAGAAATTTCCACAGCGATTTGTACCAGAGATGATATTATGACTTATTTGATTTTTAAAGGTTTAGATTCTGAATTGTCTTTTAATATTATGGAGAGTGTCCGTAAAGGAAAAGGTTTGACTCCTGAATATGAAAAAGAGATGATAGAACATGATGTTCCGGAATGGTACATTTGGTCCTGTAAAAAAATCAAATATATGTTTCCAAAGGCTCATGCAGTAGCCTATGTTATGATGGGATTCCGTATCGCATGGTTTAAAATACACTATCCCCTGGCCTATTATGCTTCATATTTTAGCATACGTGCCACAGCATTTGATTTTGAACTTATGTGTCAAGGTAAAGATGAGCTAGAACGTCATATTAAAAACTATAAATCTAATCCAAACCTCAGTAAAAAGGAGCAGGATACTCTAAAAGACATGAAAATTGTTCAGGAGATGTATGCAAGGGGATATGAATTTATGCCGATAGATATTTATAAGTCCCATGCTACAAAATTTTTAATTGTAGATGGCAAGTTATTGCCGCCCTTTAGTTCTGTCGAAGGCATGGGTCAGATTGCCGCCGAAGCTTTGGCAGACGCTGCAAAGAAAGGTAAGTTTATTTCAAAAGACGATATTAAACAAAGGGCTAAAGTCAGTGGGACAACATTAGATACAATGGCCGGGCTGGGTCTTTTGGGCGGTTTACCGGAAAGTAATCAGATGTCGATTTTTGATATGGGATTTTGAATCTATACTACATAAAAATACCCTTGGCTTGCAAGATTACGCAACATCTTGTAAAACCAGGGTATTTACCTTTATACGTCATATTTTTTGATGAAAGCATATCCCAACGGATAAGGACCGGTATGAGTTGCTACAGTAGCACCGATTTGAAATAAATTCACATTATCATTAAGCCAGAAGGTCTGTTTAACCTCAGCAGCTAATTGCTCGCCTTCTTTGAATTCTATCCCGGTACCTACGGAAAAAAGATAGTCATTGGGGTTTTCGTGAGCTTTTTCAAAATAATCTCTGCCGATTTCAAGTAGTTTTTTAAGGGCTTTCTTCTTGTTTCTGGCAATTCCGCCAGAAAAGATTTCCCCTTCTTTCATAACGATTAATGGCTTTACGCCCAAGGCAGAACCGGCAATATAAGCCATTCTCCCAATCCGGCCGCCTTTTTTTAAATGCTCCAGATTCTTAACCGTAAAGCATATCCGGCCGGTAGGTTGAATGCGTTCTAAATTTTGGACCGCTTCTTTAAAAGATAAACCATTTTTTCTCATTCGTCCGGCTTCTAATACATAAAGCCCTTCGGCAACAGTACAAAGATGGCTGTTAAGGACGGCTATTTTAGCATTGGGATAAGTTTCTAATAAAATATCCCTGGCGGTCCTCGCTGACCCGGAAGAACCGCTTAATTTGCCTGACATACAGATACAGATAATGTTTTTACCTTCATCTAGGGTAGGTTTAAATGCATCCATATAATCTTGTACTGAGGGAAGTGATGTTTTGGGAAAAGCAGCTTCATCTATCATTCGATGGTAATATGTGGTGGCGTCGATATCAAGCTTCTCTTTCATATACTTACGTTCATCAAAGGATACGTAAAAGTAAACTTGATGGATATCATATTGCTTAAGTAATTTCGTAGGTAAATCGCACCCACTGTCACTAAAGATTTCGTATTGCATAATGTCCTCCTGATTATAACTCCAAGTAGGAGCAGATGAAATGTAGTTTTTAAAACTACATTATGGAATTTATATATTATAGCATAGTTTTTATCATATGGATAGGTAATTATTCAAAATCGTATTAAATTGTATAGAATTATGAAGGTTGATTTATAACCCTCCATTGACAATGTACGATATGAGGGGTGGAACTTATTTGGAAATTAAGTTTTTAGAAGTTTATCCTGAAAATGCAAATTAGCTCTTGCGTAATCCCGCAAAAAATGTTATGATATATAGGATTAAATACTTGTTTGATTAAAGAGTGGGCCGAAAGTCCACTCTTTATATATGTACTTCAGTTGGTAAGGATATATATGGTTTAAATAACTACTGTCAACTGAAGTTTCCGAATCTAAAATTAGGAAAGGAGGTATAGTCATGGCACGTAAAAATTATGAAAGCCGTACGGAAGAACTGATTATGCCGATTATAGAGAAGAATCATTTTGAACTGGTAGATGTTGAGTGGGTTAAGGAGGGACCAACTTGGTATCTCCGTGTTTATATTGATAAAAAAGGTGGAATCACTGTTGATGATTGTGAGGTTGTCAGCAGAGCTTATGGAGATATTCTTGATGAAGAAGATTACATTTCGGAGAATTATATTTTTGAAGTAAGCTCTCCGGGACTTGACAGGCCTTTGAAAAAGGAAAAGGATCTTCTGCGAAGTATTGGCAAGATGGTCGAAGTCAAGCTGTATAAGGCGCTAAATAAACAAAAAGAATTTGTCGGAAATTTAAAAGCCTGCCATGGAGACAGTGTTACAATTGAACTAGAAGATAAGACAGAGATCGAACTAAAATTGGTGGATATCGCTATCATCCGGCTGGCATTTTTTTATTAGAATAGGAGGTTGTAAGTAAATGAACGAAGGGCGCGAGTTAATTGAAGCATTGGGTCAGATTCAAAAGGAAAAAGGTATTGATAAAGAAATTTTATTAGAAGCCATCGAAAATTCACTGGTTGCGGCCTGTAAGAATGAATATGGAAGAGCTGATAATATCAAAGTCAGTATCGATCGTGAAACGGGTAAAGTTTTAGTTTGGTCAGAAAAAACGGCGGTTGAAGAAGTCCTGGAGCCATTAACTGAAATCAGTTTGGCAAATGCCAAATTAAAAGATCCTAAATACGAATTAGGAGACATCGTTCAAGTTGAAGTGACGCCAAAAAACTTTGGACGAATTGCGGCTGGGAAAGCCAAGCAGGTTGTTGTACAAAAAATCAGGGAAGAAGAAAGGAAATCCCTGTATAATCAATACTACGGCAAGGAGAAAGATATTGTTACCGGCATCATCCAGCGCTACGTTGGGAGAAATGTAAGTATTAATTTGGGGAAAGTCGATGCGGTTCTCACTGAAAATGAACAGGTCAGAGGAGAAGTGTTCAGGCCAACTGAAAGAATTAAGCTATACGTGGTTGATGTCAAAGATACAACAAAAGGACCTAAAATATCCGTATCAAGAACCCATCCCGAACTGGTAAAACGCTTATTTGAATCTGAGGTCACTGAGGTCAAAGATGGGATTGTGGAAATCAAGAGCATTGCTAGGGAGGCCGGCTCCAGAACTAAAATAGCCGTATGGTCCAATGATCTGGACGTTGACCCTGTGGGCGCATGTGTCGGGGTTAACGGTTCAAGAGTCAATTCCGTCGTTGATGAGCTGCGTGGGGAAAAGATTGATATTATCAACTGGAGTGAAGATCCGGTCATACTTATTGAAAATGCATTGAGCCCGGCAAAGGTTGTTTCGGTGGATGTTGATGTGGAAGGAAAGAGCGCCAATGTCATTGTACCTGATTATCAGTTGTCTCTTGCTATTGGAAAAGAAGGCCAGAATGCACGTCTGGCAGCACGTTTAACGGGTTATAAGATTGATATTAAGAGTGAATCACAAGTTTATGGATATTAGGATGTGATAGAATGAAAACGAAAAAAATTCCCCTAAGGCAATGTATAGGTTGTGTGGAAATGAAATGTAAAAAAGAAATGATTCGGGTTATAAAAACACCTGAAGGTGACATAGTAATAGACGTTACGGGTAAAAAGAACGGACGGGGAGCTTATATATGCCCAAATAGCGAATGTCTTAAAAAAGCCATTAAAAGTAAAGGGTTAGAGCGTTCATTGAAGGTTCAGATTCCGCCGGAGGTCTATGATCAATTAGTTAAGGAGATGGGGAAAATTGACGAATGACCGAATTATGTCCTTAATAGGCCTTGCCACAAAGGCGGGTAAAGTCGTCAGCGGAGAATTTTCTACGGAGAAGTCTGTCAAAACAGGCAAGGCATTTCTCGTCGTCGTTGCCGATGATGCATCTGCCAATACCAAAAAAATGTTTACAAATATGTGTCATTTTTATAAAGTCCCATTGTGCATCTATGGAACGAAGGAAATGCTTGGTCATCGGCTGGGTAAGGAGCAAAGAGCTTCCCTGGCCATACAGGATGCGGGTTTTAGAGATGCGGTTTTGAAACATGTTAACCAAGTTTAAGAAAGTCACGGAGGTAGTCATATGTCGAAAATCAGAGTACATGAAATGGCTAAAGAATTAAATAAAAGCAGCAAAGATGTTATATATGCGTTAAAGGGCCATGGAATTGACGTAGAAAGCCATATGAGCACAGTTACCGATGATAATGCAGAACGTATTCGGCGTTATTTCAATCAACAGACAGCCATCAAGCAAGAGGTAAAACCTACGCCTGTAAAGCGTGGGCAAGGGACTGAAAAACAACGTACGGAAAGCCCGGATAAGACTGTAGAATCTCAGCAAATAGCTCAGCGGCAAAACAATCAGCGCCAGGGAGGCGAAAGACGCCCATACAACAATCAAAGCAGTGATAAGCGTCCATACAACAATCAAAGTGGTGAGAAGCGCCCATACAACAATCAAAGTGGCGAAAGACGCCCATACAACAATCAAAGTGGTGAGAAGCGCCCGTACAATAATCAAAATGGTGAGCGACGCCCATATAACAATCAAAATGGTGAGCGGCGTCCATATAATAATCAAAATGGAGAAAGACGTCCGTACAATAATCAAAGCGGGGAAAGACGTCCCTACAATAACCAAAGCGGGGAAAGACGTCCCTACAATAATCAAAGCGGGGAAAGACGTCCCTACAATAATCAAAGCGGGGAAAGACGTCCCTACAATAATCAAAGCGGGGAAAGACGTCCCTACAATAATCAAAGCGGAGAAAGACGTCCCTATAATAATCAAAATGGGGAGCGACGTCCCTACAATAATCAAAATGGGGAGCGACGTCCGTATAACAATCAAAGTGGCGAAAGACGTCCGTATAATAATCAAAGTGGTGAGCAGCGTCCGTACAATAATCAAAGCGGGGAAAGGCGTCCGTACAATAATCAAAGCGGAGAAAGGCGTCCCTACAATAATCAAAGCGGGGAAAGACGTCCTAACAACAATCAAAACTCAGAAAGACGTCCTTATAATAACCAAAACACAGGAAACAGGCCTTATAACAATCAATCCAGACCGAATAATCCGACAGGCGGAAGGAACTATTCAAATCAGAGAAATCGTGATAAAGATGATAAATTCAACTTAGATTCTGCTATCAGTAAAGAAGTTGTAGCAACAAAAGATACAACGAGAGAGAACAGAAGAAACTTTAATAATAAAGATAAGGCACCGAAAGCTAAAGACAACCAGAAAAGAAATAACAGAAATCAGAATAGAAACAACACATTATCCAAAAAACCTGCCTTAACGGCGCCAGCACCAAAGCAAAAACCTGCCCAGGAAAAGGTCACTAATATCATTGTGCCAGAAACAATTACCTTAAAAGAGCTTGGTGATAAAATGAAAATTCCGGGAGCACAAATCGTAAAGAAATTATTCCTGGCAGGTAAAATGGTAAGCCTTAATTCAGAAATAACATATGAAGAAGCAGAAGAGATTGCTTTAGAATATGAAATTTTATGTGAACCTGAAGTGGTTGTAGACGTGATTGAAGAACTGCTTAAAGAAGATGAAGAAGATGAAAAAGAGTTGGCCACAAGGGCACCGGTTGTATGTGTCATGGGTCATGTTGATCATGGAAAAACTTCGATTCTTGATGCGATCCGTAAGACGAATGTAACCACTGGAGAAGCCGGTGGGATTACCCAGCATATCGGTGCTTATGTGGTCGACGTCAATGGTCAGAAAATCACTTTTTTGGATACTCCTGGCCATGAGGCATTCACCTCTATGCGCCTTCGAGGCGCTAAGTCCACAGATATAGCCATCCTAGTTGTTGCAGCCGATGACGGCGTTATGCCCCAGACCATCGAAGCCATTAATCATGCCAAAGCAGCAGAGATTGAAATTATCGTAGCTATCAATAAAATTGATAAGCCTAGTGCCAATATTGATAGAGTAAAGCAGGAATTAACAGAGTATGAGCTGGTAGCTGAGGACTGGGGCGGACAGACAATTATGGTGCCTGTATCAGCCCATACTGGTGAAGGATTAAGTGATTTACTTGATATGATATTGCTTTCGGCAGAAGTATTGGAGCTAAAAGCAAATCCTGGCCGAAATGCAAGAGGTTTAATTATTGAAGCAGAATTGCATAAACAAAAAGGCCCTGTAGCCACTGTATTGGTTCAGAAGGGAACGTTGAACGTTGGAGATATTCTGGCAGTAGGTCCTGTCCATGGAAAAGTGCGGGCCATGACAGATGATAAAGGCAAGAGAGTTAAGACAGCAGGACCTTCTATGCCTGTGGAAATATTGGGCTTAGATGAAGCACCCCAGGCCGGAGATATCTTTATGGCTACAGATACTGAAAAAGAAGCCAGAGCTATCAACAGTACATTTGTTGCGACAAAAAGAGAAAAAATGCTCGGTGATACGAAGGCAAAATTATCACTTGACGGTTTGTTTGACCAAATACAGGCAGGACAGATCAAAGAATTAAATATTATTGTGAAGGCCGATGTTCAGGGCTCGGTGGAGGCAGTAAAACAAAGTTTGATAAAATTATCCAATGAGGAAGTGGGTGTTAAAGTTATCCATGGCGGCGTAGGCGCCATTAATGAATCTGATGTTATATTAGCTTCAGCTTCCAATGCAATTATTATTGGATTTAACGTCCGTCCTGATAATATGGCAAAATCCGTTGCAGAACATGAAAAAGTAGATTTAAGACTCTACAGAGTTATTTATAACGCCATTGAAGACGTTGAAGCTGCGATGAAGGGAATGCTTGATCCTACCTTTGCAGAAAAGATACTTGGTCATGCCGAAGTGCGTCAGACCTATAAAGTATCCGGTGTCGGTACAATTATCGGTGGCTATGTTTTAGATGGTAAATTTGTAAGAAATTGTAAAGTCAGACTGCTTAGAGATAATGTCGTCATCTATGATGGTGAGTTAGCGTCATTAAAGCGGTTTAAGGATGATGTTAAAGAAGTCGCCTCAGGCTACGAATGCGGTATGTCTTTTGAGAAATTTAACGATATTAAAGTTGGAGATCAGGTTGAGGCCTATATTATGGAAGAAGTTCCAAGATAAATGGAAGTTTTATTAGATTTTCAAGAAAAAGCAGGTGTAAAAATGAGAAAGAACAGTATCAAAAATACCCGTATTAACGGAGAGGTTCAAAAAGAGTTAAGCCGTATCATTTCAAGAGAAATCAAAGATCCAAGGATTAGTGAAATGACCAGTGTTGTAGCGGTGGAAGTGGCGCCGGATTTAAAAAGCTGCAAGGCCTATATAAGTGTCCTGGGAGATGAAAAGGCCAGGGCTGATACATTAGAAGGATTAAACAGTGCGATTGGTTTTATTCGTAAAGAATTAGCGAGAACAATCAACCTGAGAAATACACCGGAAATTACATTTTTTGTAGACCAATCTATAGAGTATGGCGTTAATATGTCAAAGCTTATTAATGAAGTAAATCAAAATAATAATAATTTGGATGGGAATATAGAGAATGAATAATTTGTTATTGACTGCTTTGGCACAGGTAAAAACTGTAGCGATAGCCGGGCATACAAGACCTGATGGTGACTGTACCGGGTCTTGTATGGCTCTTTACAACTATATCATCAATAATTATAAAGAAACTAAAGTTGATGTATATCTTGAACCCATTGCCGGGGCCTATAAGGTTATCAAAAACACGCAAGCCATTAAAAGCAGTTACGATGAAGAAATAAGTTATGACTTATTTATAGCTCTGGATTCCAGTGAACTGAAGCGTTTAGAGGGTGCCGGGAAATATTTTATTTCTGCGTCAAAAACAATATGCATTGACCATCATATCAGTAATAACGGTTTTGCCGATGAAAACCATATAGTTCCTGAAAGTAGTTCTACTTGTGAGGTGCTTTATGATTTGCTGGAAGATCAAAAAGTAAATCTTGATATAGCTGAAGCTCTTTACATAGGCATTTTAAGTGACACCGGCTGTTTCAGGCACTCAAACACAAGTGGAAAAACGCTAAATACCGTCGGTCGTCTTATTTCAAAAGGCGTGCGTTTTTCGATGCTCATTGATGAAGTATTTTATCAAAAAACATTTATGCAGAATCAGTTATTGGGTAGATGTCTCATAGAAAGTATGCTTCTTCTTGATGGAAGATGCATCGTTTCAGTCGTGAGCAAGGAAATTTTAGACTTCTATCGGGCCGGATCAAAGGATTTAGAGGGTGTGATTGATCAGTTACGTGTCACAAAAGGAGTAGAAGCCGCCGTTTTACTTACCGAGACAGGGCCATTTTCTTATAAAATCAGCATGAGATCCAATGGGGCGGTAGATGTTAATAAAGTGGCCTCCTACTATGGCGGTGGTGGACATATACTGGCTGCAGGAAGCCAAATGACAGGTTCAAAACATGATGTTATCAATAATCTAACCCTTCACATTGAGGAGCAATTGGAAAAGAATGATTAATGGTGTTATAAATGTTTATAAAGAAAAAGGATACACTTCTCATGATGTTGTAGCAAAGCTTAGGGGGATATTGAAACAGAAAAAAATAGGGCATACGGGAACCCTGGATCCGGATGCAGAGGGAGTTTTGCCTGTCTGCCTCGGTAAGGGAACCAAATTATGTAGTATGCTTACTGAGACAGATAAAACCTATAAGGCGGCTTTGCTGTTAGGAACGGTGACAGATACCCAGGACATATCAGGCACAATTATTTCAAAAGTACCGGTGACAGTTTCAAGACCGGATGTACTATATACAGTGCATAGCTTTAGCGGAGCTTATGAACAGATACCTCCCATGTATTCAGCTATCAAAGTGGGGGGCAGAAAATTATATGATTTGGCCAGGGAAGGAAAAGTGGTTCCGCGTAAGCCACGAAATGTCACAATAGAGCAAATAGATATAACGGATTATGAAGAGAAAGAAGACACTGTAATAGTGACTCTTTTAGTAAAATGCTCAAAAGGGACATATATCCGAACCCTATGCCATGACATTGGAGAAAAACTGGGTTGTGGCGGCTGCATGGAAAGCTTAGTCAGAACGAAAGTAGGAAGCTTTGATATTTCCGCGGCCATGAAGCTTGACGTAATAGATAAACTTTGGCAAATTAACCAGTTAGAATCAAGAATCATCAGAATAGAAGAGATGCTTAAAGATTATCCCAAGGTTTCCGTAAAAGAAAGATACAGTAAGCTGCTCTACAATGGCAATCCATTAAAGCCAGAGCATTTTATGCCGGCTGATTTTCAGTTACAGAATAATGAGAAAGTCAGAGTTTATGATGGAGAAGAATTAATAGGTATTTACGGTTATGATATGCTTAATAAGCGATTTAAGGTTGTAAAAATGTTTTAACCTCCAAAGTAAGTCTGTGGGTTTACTTGATTCCGATTGATTGGAGCGGTTACGATGATATATATATCAGGAACAAAAGAGTTTAAATTAGATAATACTGCTGTCGCCCTTGGCAAGTTTGATGGGCTGCATCTGGGGCACCAGGTGTTATTGAGTAAAATTAAGGCATATAAAAGTAAAGGGATGAAAGCTGCCATGTTCACATTTGATTATCATCCCGGAAACTTATTTAATAAAGATGAGGTAAGTTTGATTTACACATCTGAAGAACGGCGGATCATTGCAGAAAGAATGGGGATCGATGTACTCATCGAATATCCGTTTACCACTGAAACAGCAGCAATGGAGCCGGCAGATTTTATCAATGAAATACTTATTGAAAAAATGGGTGCCAGATATATTGTTGTAGGTGAAGATTTTCGTTTTGGCAAACAAAGAAAAGGCGATGTAAGATTTTTACAAGGCTTATCTTTTCCTTTAGGATATACAGTTGAAGAATGTACTAAAATCACAACGGTCCTTCCAGCAGGCTTTGAAGGAAATTTGGAGCAGGAAATTGATGATATCAGCAGCACCCTGGTGAGGAAAGCCATTGCAAAAGGTGATCTGGAATTCGCCAATGAAATGCTTGGCAGGCCTTACGCCATTATGGGAGAAGTGGTCCATGGACGTGAAATTGGGAGAACGATAGGAATGCCGACTGCCAATATTATTCCGACGAAAAATAAAATGCTTCCTCCCAATGGTGTGTATTCGTCAAATACCATATTAAACGGACAATTATACCATTCTGTTACTAATATTGGATTAAATCCAACAGTGGCGGAAAATAGTTCAAAAAGAGTAGAAACCTTCGTATATGATTTTGAAGGGAACATTTATGGCAAGCAGTTAGAAGTACAACTTTATCATTATGACAGGGAAGAAATGAAGTTTAGCAGTATTGAGGCCTTAAAGGAGCAGATGCATAAAGACAAGCTTAAGGCTATAAAATATTTTGACCACATCAAGTAAGTCCCTGCATACTTGATAAAATACAAACAAATGTTTGCTTTTTGTTAGAAAGTATAGTACAATAAAAGCAAACAAATGTTTGGAGGTTTGCTATTGTGGATTACTTATCAGAAATGAATGTTGGAGAGAAACTTCAGATATTGGCAGATGCTGCAAAGTATGACGTTTCTTGCAGCTCATCAGGTGTCAAGCGCAGTTCCGGGGGTTCCGGCATCGGTAATGCCACTGCGGCAGGGATATGCCATAGCTTTGCCGGTGATGGCCGATGCATTTCTCTTTTAAAAATATTGATGTCCAATGATTGTGTCTATGACTGCAAGTATTGTGCGAACCGTGTTAGTAACGATGTGCCAAGGGCTACCTTTACGCCTCAGGAGATATGTGATTTGACCATTGGATTCTATAGAAGGAATTATATTGAAGGCCTGTTTTTAAGTTCAGGTGTGGTGAAGAATGCCAGCTATACGATGGAATTAATTTATATGACAATCCGCCTTTTAAGAGAAGTCCATCGTTTTAAAGGGTATATCCACGTCAAGGCAATTCCTGGAGCTGATCCTTTGATTATTGAAAAGACCGGATTTCTGGCAGATCGGATGAGCTGTAATCTGGAATTGCCTACCGCAGAAAGCCTTAAATTATTGGCACCCAATAAGACGAGACAGACTATATTAAAGCCGATGCGTCAGATTCAGAACTGTATCAGTCAAAGTAAGAATGAATTAATTCTTTATAAACATGCCCCCGACTTTGTGCCGGCCGGACAGAGTACCCAGATGATCATAGGGGCAACACCGGAGACTGATTATCAGATTGTTTCTGTTGCTGAATCATTATATAATAAGTTTAGTTTGAAGAGAGTCTACTATTCTGCCTATATTCCCGTGAATCAGGATAATACGCTGCCGGCATTGCCGTTGGGACCGCCACTGCTGCGGGAGCACCGGCTGTATCAGGCGGACTGGCTGTTAAGATTTTATGGTTTCAATGCAGGCGAACTATTCACGGAGAAACAACAAAATTTCAATATTTTTTTAGATCCCAAGTGTAACTGGGCATTGCAGCATCTGGAGCAATTTCCAATCGAAATCAATAAGGCCGATTATTATACTCTACTGCGTATTCCTGGTATCGGAGTGACTTCAGCCAAACGGATATGCCAGGCCAGAAAGTTTAACCTCTTAGATTTTGATGATATCAAGAAGATGGGTGTTGTCTTAAAACGGGCATTGTATTTTATTACCTGTAAAGGAAAGCTTATGTATCCTATTAAGATAGATGAAGATTATATTACAAGAAATTTAGTAGATCCTAAGGAACGCCTGCCAAAAGGAATTTCATATGACGGCGGCATATATAAGCAATTGTCCTTATTTGATGATTATCATTTTGGCCAAGATAATATATTGGCGAATCAGGGGGTCATATGAAGACAAGAAAAATATTTATTTGCGAAGACTCCTTCGAAGGTATACTAACCGGCGTTTTTGAAGCATATATATGTAGATATGGGCATGATTTTATTTCTTTGGAGCTTAATGGTGAAGACCAGCCTCAGTTTTTTTGTGAGTATTATCCGGTAGAGACCGATATAGTGAAAGCAACAAAAGTAGGTCAGGCCATCCGAAAAAAAATATCCTTCGATGCTTATGAGATGCTTCATGAGGCTAGCTTGGCCAACCAGACTAAAAAAGCGGAAGCAATATATCGTTTTCTTGTTTTGGGATTTAAGATGGGACCTCAGGTAATGAGTCATTTAAGCAATCCTTATATTCTTTCGGTAATGAAGTTATCCAAGGCTGTAACGAGAGAACTGCAGAGACTTGAAGGATTTGTACGCTTTAGGGAACTTGAGAACGGTATCATGTTCTCGAAACTGGCTCCAAAGCATAATCAATTGATTTTATTAGCTCCCCACTTTGCAGACCGATTTCCTGAAGAAAACTGGATGATTTATGATGAAGACAGGAAGGCTGCCTGTATTCATAAAGCCGGACAGGGCTGGGGAATGGTTTCAAATATCAAGATAGAAAAAGAATTGATGAGTCAGGTAAGTGAAGAAGAGGAATTATTTCTAAAGCTTTGGAAATCCTTTACAAAAACCATTACTATAGAAGAGCGGAAGAATGCAAGGTTACAGATGAATATGATGCCAAAGATGTACTGGAAGAATATGCCTGAAGTGGAATAAGGCTATATCGTGTGCCCACTGGGCACACGCGCAAGGAGCGAAAGCGGATTGCGAATATCCCCTTTGACTCTCAAGGTACTGCTTTTTTGATGAATATGTGTTAAAATATGAAATGCTTTTAAATGTGGAGTGACATGATGATGATAAAATTGGTTTTAGCTTCTGCTTCTCCAAGACGAAGAATGCTTCTTAATCAAATAGGCCTGAATTTTCAGGTACAGCCAAGTCATTGCGAAGAGATGATAACCAGTTTAAAGCCGGAGGAAGCAGTAAGGGAACTGGCAGAGCTAAAGGCGCTTAACGTAGCAGGTTCCATAAAGGGAGATGCTGTTATTATAGGTGCGGATACAGTAGTAGCCTGTGGTGGTATTATATTGGGAAAACCTAAAGATGCACTGGATGCTAAACGCATGCTCACCTATTTGAGTGGAAAAAATCATCAAGTTCATACAGGCGTATGTGTATTGATTTCTCAGGAAGATAAAAGTGTGAAACATGTTTTTGACGACGTGACTGATGTTCGAATGTATGATTTGACCAAGGAAGAGATTCTCTGGTATATAGAATCAGGAGAGCCTATGGACAAAGCCGGGGCATACGGCATTCAAGGGTTAGGAAGTGTATTAATTAAGGAGATACATGGAGATTATAATACGGTTGTAGGTCTGCCTTTAGCACGACTTTATCGGACCTTAAAACCTTATTTATCGGAGGGTAGTTAGTATATGGGGTGTAATAATATAATCAAGTCATCCAAAAGCTACGAATTTTTAGATTTTATAAAACTTTTTGATGAAAAGGAACAGCGGATTCTAAAGATTTTTTATGAGTACGTTATTGATAAGATGGTTATTCCTTATAAAATCCGTAGAAAAAATTTTCAGGTTGAAGTAATATCTTCTCCAGCATTTTCAATTCATTTGATTTTTAAAAATGTACTCATAGAAGATGGACGTCATCCAAAAGAACTTTTAATATCCAATCCCTCCGGTGAGGTTCTCGATGGTAAATACCGGTTTAGGTTCACCAACAATTTGGCCAGAGAAGGAACAGTCAAAGAAAGCTCTTTTGTATTTGATAAAGTTGAGCCTGTTATTAAGCTCTGGAACTACAATTTTAATATGGTTGATTTGACGCAGTCACCAGATAAGCTTCCATGGCGGTTAGTCTATGAACCCATTGCTGCCCTGATACATAAATCTATGATGCTAGGTGATGATTGCCTCAATAAATACGAGAAGCAGTATTATGAAATTTTTCGTTTCTTATATAAGTACATTGCCTTATATCTATCAGAGGAAACAAGAATTGGTTTTGGAAAAACCAACCTACAGTATAATTACCGTAAAGTGATAAAGCGTCCCGTTGATTTCAAATCAATTAATGCGGGAAAGATGTTGTTTGAAGAGTGCGGTTTGACAGATTTAACGGAATTGTTAACAGGTGATGAACAGGGAAGTCTGCAATTCTTCGAAGCCTTTATCTGGCTTATCACACAGAAGGACGGACAGGTTATATATGATTATGTTAATCATGCAGTAACCAGGTGTACTGAAAATTATCCAAGAATTATACATTTACTTCCTGCATATTCGAACCACCATCAAACGATAGAGGATACACTGAATACTATTTTTATTACTAGGCATTGGGAAGGCCACTATCCGCATTTTCGCAGGATGGAAAGTCCTAAATTCATAGAAACCTTTAATGTCTATGAAAGAAAGTATACCTATATCAATGAAAAAGAAAAAATGATTTTTGTAAGTTTCATTGAGTCCATTGTGGAAGGGGAGCTGGTAATTACAGCAATTAAGGGCAGCGCTTTGGTGAGAAATAAAAATCGTGATCAGCTTTTGGAGGCGATAGCTTCAGATTGTTGTTTTACAGATGGTGGAAAGCGGGATTGTGAAATTGTTGATAGTATCGTTATTGAACAAGATGCTGATCCGGAAGTCGTGCAGGATTCATTGGTTGAATTATGTAGGAACATTCAAATCTCCTAGAACCATATCCGGAACCCTCCATTGATAATCAGAGATGATAGAATATATACTTATAAGTTGCAGGCTTTAAAGTTTGTAGTAGGGGAACATTTGATAATGTCCCCCTAATTTTTTTGTTATACGAAATAAAAACTACATTGCAATATCTCTGCAAAAATTGCAGCAACATAAGCAAGAAGGTCAATTTATACAAAACATTGCAGAAGCAACAGATTTTATTGATTAATGAAGCATTGCTCCGTAAATATGTAAAATGGCTGGCCTCCTTTGATGAACCAGCTGTGGTACATATGAAATGGCTTTAAATGCAAATAAAGTTGGGGATATGTTTATGGCACCGGGCTGGACTTCCTATCACCAAAGGCTGCAATATCAAACTTATGATATCACATCACTTCTTCAAAAGGAAAATGAAATAGCACTAACTGTTGGAAATGGCTGGTACAAGGGATATTTAGGTTTTGTCAATGAGCCAGATCATTATGGAAGTCAAACGGCAATATTAGCGATGATTCGTCTGGAATATAAAGATGGAAGCGTTGATTACTTTGGGACAGATACTGATTGGGAAGTAACAACGGGTGTAATCATAAGTTCTGAAATCTATCTTGGAGAAACGCAGGATTATACTGCCAAACAGAAGAGATACGGTAATGCAGTATTATTTCAAAAAGAAGGTACAATCGGTGCAATAGTTGCACAGGAAGCCGAGCCTGTCCGCATTACAAAACGTTTTCCGGTCAAAGAGAAAATTGTGACGCCTAAAGGTGAATTAGTTTTTGACTTTGGACAGAATATGGCTGGTTTTGTTGAAATAAAATTGCCGAAACTAACAGGAGAAAAGCTGGTTGTGCGTCATGGGGAAACATTGGATAAGGAAGGGAATTTTTACAATGAAAATCTTCGGTCGGCAGTCAGTGCAGACACTTATATTTACAATGATGATGAGGAGGATAAAGTAGTAATCCCACATTTTACCTTCCATGGATTTCGTTATATTTGTATAGAGGGCGTGGATGAAAATGTAGATGCCGACAGGTCCCGTGATGAGGAGGTGTCTAAAACCTATAGCAGATTATTTGATTCAATCGTAGCTGCAATTAATAAAGAGTATGTGACGAAGACAGGCCGCTTGGTGTCTGAAACGCAGACAGCCTGTGTATTGATGCTGTATTTAACATATTAAAGCCAATGCACCGGGAAAGAGTACAAAAAACCCTGGAAGTAAATCTGGGAGCACATAAGAATCATTTGACTACAGGCTTTCTGGGAACACCCTATCTGTGTCATTGCTTGTCAGAAAACGGAAATACAGTAATAATTGCTATTATCGCTCTTTTTTGTATACCTGCCGATGCTTCTGCCAATGCTAAAACCGGCTATGCCTTGGTGACTAATATTTTTGCTTCTGCTATTGTTTATACAGCCATAGCCATTCCTTACGGGGCATTGATGGCGGTACGTACAAAAAGCACAGATGAGAGAAGCAAAATGGGGATTTTTCGTGCACTATTCGGTTATATTATCGGAATGATTATTGCCATTGCATTGATACCTATTACAAATATGCTTGGTGGAAATCAAAGGGTGTTTTTCATACTGGGTCAATATGATTTAGATAAAAAATATGCGGATCTTGTTAGAGAATATGAAGAAAGAAAAAAAGGTGTTTCAAATAAAATCATGTTAGGAAGATATGGCATTTCCTGCAAATAAATTGTTGAATCCGTCATGTCTGATATCCACTTCCAATAAAAAACCAGATGATTCTTTTGAGTTTTCGGAATTTTTTCATAGATTTGCAAAAAAAAGGATTACATACTTAAAATAATATCTTTAAAATGTACTTTTATTCTATATGATTCTAAAAATATAAATTGATTATGTGCAAATTAAATATCACTTTGAAAAATAAACAAAATACTTAATTTTTATTTGGCTAAATGAACCATAGTATGCTGAAAGTGATTAGTGTAGTATATACTCAGATGAAACAAAAGAATCTAATATTATATACCACAAGGGGGATATTTGATAATGGCAAGTTTATCACTAAAAAACATTGACAAAACCTATCCGAATGGGTTCAATGCAGTTAAGGACTTTAATCTTGAAATTGAAGATAAAGAGTTTATCATCTTCGTTGGTCCATCAGGCTGCGGAAAATCAACGACACTTCGTATGATTGCCGGTCTTGAAGAAATCAGTAAGGGTGAGATGTATATTGATGATCGTTTAATCAATGATGTAGAACCTAAAGACCGTGATATTGCAATGGTATTTCAGAGTTATGCATTGTATCCACATATGACAGTATATGATAATATGGCATTTGGCCTTAAATTAAGAAAGACTCCAAAAGATGAAATTGATAAGAGAGTTAGAGAGGCAGCGAAGATACTTGATATTGAGCACTTATTAGACAGGAAACCAAAGTTATTATCTGGTGGACAGAGACAGCGTGTGGCCATGGGACGTGCTATTGTTCGTGAGCCGAAGGTTTTCCTTATGGATGAGCCTTTATCAAACTTAGATGCCAAGTTAAGGGTTCAGATGAGAATTGAAATATCTAAATTGCATCAAAGACTGCAGACAACTATTATCTATGTAACCCATGACCAGACAGAGGCTATGACGCTGGGAACAAGAATCGTTGTTATGAAAGATGGTATTGTCCAACAGGTTGATTCTCCTCAGAATCTTTATGATCATCCAGAGAATCAGTTCGTGGCAGGTTTTATCGGCTCTCCGCAGATGAACTTCATTGATGCCACCCTTACTAAAGAAGGCGACAAGGTGTATTTGGTATTTGGGCAGAATAAAATCACCGTAACGCCTGAAAAAGCAGCTAAAGCAAAAGATTATATTGGAAAAGAAGTGACCTTTGGTATTCGCCCTGAGAACGTACATGCAGCTTCTTCTTATGCAGAAGCCAATCCTAATAATACGGTTAGCTCTACTGTAAGAGTATATGAAATGTTAGGTGCTGAAGTATACTTATATTTATCAGTTGAAGGCGTTGATGTAACATGCCGGGAGAATCCTACAACAGTTGCTAAACCTGGCGATGCTATGGATTTAGCCTTTGAGGTTAATAAGATTCATATTTTCGACAAAGAGACACAGTTAACAATCACAGATTAAGCATTTTTCATTAATTAAAGGGAAATACATAAAAATATGTGTTTCCCTTTTTTCATATTCGTGTTAGAATAATAGCCAGGAATACAAACAAGGAGGAAAGATGAATGGCCTATAATCAAATGCTTCAAAGCACCATTGAAGGAGTAAAATCAATAGCCCGTACTGATTTATGTATTATGGATACTGATGCTAATATCATTGCATCAACAATTAATACCACCCCAGAATACAAAGATTCCGTATTAGCTTTTGTTGATTCTCCGGCAGAAATACAAGTTATATATGGCTACCAATATTTTAAAATATTTGATGGCGGGCAACTGGAATATATTATGATGATTCATGGAGACAGCGACGATATTTATACCATCGGAAAGCTGGTGGCATTTCAGATACAGAACCTGATGTCTGCATATAAAGAAAAATTTGATAAAGAAAACTTTATTAAAAATGTACTGCTTGATAATATGCTCGTTGTTGATATCTATAGTAAGGCTAAAAAGCTTCATATTGATGCTGAAGCCGACCGAGTCGCTTTTGTTATCGAAACTGCTGTTGAAAAAGATAGTAATGCTATGGAGATCATCAAGGGATTATTTTCCGGACGTTCAAAGGATTTTATTACGGCTGTTGATGAAAAGAATATCATTCTTGTCAAAGAGGTTTCTGAAGGCGAGACTTATCAAGAACTCCATAATACAGGAAAGATGATTATAGATATGCTTAATTCAGAGGCTATGTCCAATGCGTCTGTGGCCTATGGCACCATTGTTAACCAGATTAAGGACATTTCAAAATCTTATAAGGAAGCCAAGATGGCTTTGGATGTCGGTAAGATTTTTTATTCAGGTAAGCCTATTAGTGCATATAACAAGCTAGGTATCGGGAGATTAATATATCAGCTTCCCGTACCGCTATGTAAAATATTTATCAATGAAATATTTCCAGGAACGACTCCTGATGATTTTGATGATGAGACATTATTGACGATTCAAAAGTTCTTTGAAAATAGCCTGAATGTATCAGAGACAGCCCGTCAGTTATATATTCACCGTAATACCCTTGTATACCGTCTTGACAAAGTTAACAAGGCAACAGGGCTGGATTTAAGGGTTTTTGAGGATGCGATTACTTTTCAAATTGCTCTGATGGTTTCAAAATATATGAAATTTATGGAATCTAATGATTTTTAATCCTTACAATGTGTAATGCTATTGCATAATTATTCATTATTATGCAATAGTGTTTTTTTTACTGCTAAAAGTCATGAGATACGGATAAATTGCAATGCTTTGTTAGAAAAATAACAAACTCTTTTTGGTTAAAATAGATAAAAGATGAATATTATTTTGTTTTTTTTGTATAAAATTAAATACATAAGTGTTGAATGTTGAAATGACAGATAATTAATAGTAGAATATATGATATATATTGGACTAGGAAGAGGAGGATTCAAATGGCGAGTAATTCCAATAGATTTCTTGGTAAATTGGGGTTGGTGAAAAGTCCGGGAGCACCTGTACCCCACAGGAAGAATACCAAAGACTCTGAAACTGTGGATATGCCGGTTCCGGCAGTTGTGCGTATAGCCATGTCACAGCATATGGGTGTGCCATGTGTGCCGATGGTGAAAGCCGGTGATGAAGTCTTGGTTGGACAAATGATTGGTAATAGTGACAAACCATTTAGTGCGCCAATACATTCCAGCGTGTCAGGAAAGGTAAAGAAGATTGAGAACTATTTGATGCCGAATGGGACAAAAACGGAGGCAATTCTTATTGAGTCTGATGGTCTGCAGACCATTGATCCTTCGATTAAACCGCCTATCATTAATAATAGTAGAGATTTTGTGAATGCGGTTCGAAAATCAGGGCTTGTCGGTCTTGGGGGTGCCGGCTTTGTAACTCACATCAAACTTAATCTGCCGCCTCATGTAATGAATGATATTGATACCCTTATTATCAATGCTGCGGAATGTGAACCATACATAACGGCTGATGAGAGAGAGATTTTAGAAAATTCCTGGGATGTCCTCTCAGGTGTATATGCCGTCTCTGAATTACTTGAAATCAAACAGACATATATAGGTATTGAGGATAATAAACCGGAAGCGATAAAGATTATGTCCGATATTGCGGCAAAGGATGATGAACGCGGAGATATTGTGAAGGTTAAGGTATTGCCTTCTAACTATCCTCAAGGCGCGGAAAAGGTATTAATAGAACAATGTACCGGGAGACAGGTTCCTCCGGGGAAACTGCCTTCAGATGTAGGGGCAGTCGTCATGAATGTTGCATCGATTGCTTTCCTTGCCAGATATCTTAAAACAGGAATGCCGTTGATTTCTAAAAGACTTACGGTCGATGGTTCAGCAATTGCCAATCCTAAAAATGTGCGTGTACTCATTGGGACCTCAATAAAAGACGTGGTAGAATTTTGCGGCGGTTATAAAGAAGTGCCGGGAAAGATTCTTTATGGAGGACCGATGATGGGAACGGCGGTAATGTCTGATGAATGTCCCGTATTAAAACAGAATAATGCAATTTTGGCCTTTAATAAAGAAGAGGCACAGCTTTATGAACCGACGGATTGTATTCGCTGCGGCCGGTGCGTTAATGCATGTCCAATGAATCTGATGCCAACGTTACTTGAACAGAATACTAAGTTTAATAATGTAGAAGGATTAAATAAACTTAATATTATGTCATGTATGGAATGTGGCTGCTGTTCGTATGTATGTCCGGCCGGTAGAAAGCTTGTACAATCAATGAGAATTGGTAAGATGATTCTTAAGAATAGTGGAAAGTAGGTGTGATAATGGATAATAAATTAATCGTTTCTTCATCACCTCACATGGGAAGTACGGTGAAGACAAAGAACATTATGATTGACGTTATTATTGCCTTAATACCTGCTTTAGTAGCATCAGTCTATTACTTTGGGGCAAGAGTCCTTTTAGTAACTTGTGCATCAGTTGCCACCTGTGTGATTTCAGAGTACATATGCCGTCTTGTTATGAAGCGGCCCAATACCATCAGTGACTGCAGTGCCATTGTCACAGGTATTCTCTTGGCCTGTAACCTGCCTTCTGGGATACCTATCTGGGTAGTTATCATCGGCGGAGTTGTTGCAATTGTAGTGGCAAAGCAGATGTTTGGAGGCATTGGCCATAACTTTGTAAACCCTGCATTAACTGCACGTATTGTTTTAATGGTTTCATTTCCTACTTTGATGACTACATGGCCGGCAGTCCTTGGCGGAACCGATGCTGTATCTGCCGCTACACCGCTTGGAATATTAACTGAAGGCGGGATTAGCGGCCTACCAGATTATATGAACTTGTTTTTAGGAAATCATGGAGGAAGTTTGGGAGAAACCTGTGCTTTAGCTTTATTAATTGGCGGAATTTATTTAGTTATTAAAAAGGTGATTTCTCCTATTATACCGATGACTTATATTGCAGTTGTTTTCGTTTTTTCATCGATTTTAGGACAGGACCCTGTTGTTTGGATACTTTCCGGAGGATTATTTTTAGGAGCGATTTTCATGGCTACGGACTATACCACCTGCCCGCTGACTAATAAGGGTAAAGTCATTTATGCCATCGGCTGCGGTCTTTTAACGACAATTATTCGTTTGTTTGGCTCACTCCCTGAAGGGGTATCGTTTTCAATTATCCTTATGAATATATTAGTGCCTCATATCGAAAAATTGACGATGCCTAAAGTTTTTGGCACCAGAGAGGAGGCGGCAAAATAATGAATGCAAAGAATATATTAGTCCCTACAATAACATTGACAGTCATTACATTAGTTGTTACAGCTTTGCTTGTTTTGACCAATGGAGTGACTAAAGACAGGATAGCTGAACTTAAAGTTCAGGCTGAAGAGGCGGCTAAAAAAGAAGTTTTGCCTGCTGCAGACAGCTTTGCTGAAGTCATATTAGATACTGGTATTGATGGAGAGGAAATCATTTATTATAAGGCCGACAATGGTGCCGGGTATGTTTTCTCAACATCCAGCAAGGGATATGGCGGTACCGTGGCCGTGATGACAGGTATCACTTCCGAGGGTGAGATAGCCGGAATAACCATTACCTCCCAGAATGAGACACCCGGACTCGGGCAGAAGGCCTTAAATACTTCATTTACGGATCAATACAGAATGGCTATCCCTGATGGCGGCATTCTTGTTACTAAAAGTGGTAATTCGGCAGATAATGAAATAGATGCTATTGCCGGTGCGACCATTACAACAAATGCAGTGACAAATGCAGTTAATGAAGCAATTAACATATATCATGAAATTGTAGGGGGTGGCAATTAGTGGCTAAAAAAGAAAAGAGTTTAAGAGAGGTATTTACTGCCGGATTTGTTAAAGAAAACCCGGTGTTAAGGCTTGTTCTTGGAACATGTCCCACGCTGGCGGTATCGACGCTGGCGTTTAATGGTATAGGGATGGGTGTTGCGGCGACGGCAGTTTTGGTCGGCTCGAATGCTGCTATATCCTTGCTCCGAAACATCATTCCTGATAAAGTAAGGATTCCTGCTTATATTACCATCATTGCAGGATTTGTAACGATTATTCAGATGCTGGTTAAGGCTTATGCACCGGCTATTGACGATGCACTGGGAATTTATCTGCCTTTGATTGTTGTTAATTGTATTATTTTAGGCAGAGCGGAAAGCTTTGCAGGTAAAAACAAAGTATTGCCGTCAATTCTTGATGGACTCGGAATGGGTATTGGCTTTACAATGACACTGCTTCTTATGGGCAGTATTCGTGAAATTATTGGAAGTGGTACATGGTTTGGAATGACATTAAATAATGGTTCAATTATCCAGCCAATGTTGATACTTATTTTACCTCCGGGGGGATTCTTTGTTTTTGGTTTATTAATTGCCTTGGCCAATAAGATTGCCGAAGGAAAAGGAAAAGAGCCGGCCGCATTGGGCTGTGGAGGCTGTCCTATGGCAGAGAACTGCTCGAGGGCAGTATCAGAAGAAGGAGGGTGTAAATAGTGTCAGTTACAAATTTAGTATCCATTCTATTAGCTGCAATTTTGACAAATAACTTTATTCTTTCAAAGTTTTTAGGAATATGTCCCTTCTTAGGGGTCTCTAAAAAGCTTGATACGGCAGTAGGCATGAGTACCGCCGTTATCTTTGTCATGATAATTGCCACTGCAGTTACATGGCCTATTCAGACTTACCTGCTGACTCCTAATGATTTGGATTATTTACAAACAATTGTCTTTATTTTAGTTATTGCAGCATTGGTTCAGTTTGTTGAGATTATATTAAAGAAGTATATGGTTAGCCTGTATAATGCCCTTGGCGTTTATTTACCGTTGATTACGACCAACTGCGCCGTACTTGGTGTTACAATTCTTAATTTTGATGAGAATTACAATTTCACCCAGTCTATGGTTAATAGTTTAGGCGGAGGTGTTGGGTTCATGCTGGCTATGGTTCTTTTTGCAGGCGTACGCACAAGGCTTGAAACCAGTGATATTCCCAAATCCCTCCAAGGTTTGCCTATTACGTTAATATCAGCATCATTGGTGGCGATTTCATTCCTTGGTTTCCAGGGTTTGGTAGATGGCTTGTTTAAATAAGAGGAGGATAAAGATGACCGGAGTTATTATTGTAGCAGTTATTGGACTTATTTCAGGCCTGATTTTATCCGTTGCGTCTGTTGTATTTGCAGTGCCGGTAGATGAAAAACAAGAAGCAGTTCGTGAGTGCCTGCCGGGAGCAAACTGTGGTGCCTGTGGCTATTCAGGTTGTGACGGGTATGCCAAGGCTTTAGTCGATGGAACTGCTGAAATTGGTCTTTGTTCGCCGGGAGGACCTGATGTGGCTGAAGAATGTGCCGAAATGCTGGGTAAAGCAGTTGGAGCCATGGAGAAAAAAGTTGCAATGATCCAATGTGGCGGACACTATGACAATGTAGGTACAAAGTTTGAATATCATGGAATAGATACATGTAAGGCTGTCACTATGATTTATGCAGGTGACAGCACTTGTGCCTATGGCTGCCTGGGGCATGGTGACTGTGTGGCCGTATGCCCTGAAAATGCCATTACCGTATGTAACGGCCTGGCCGTAGTAAATGAAGAGGCTTGTATAAGTTGTGGGTTGTGTAAGAAAGCTTGTCCTAAAAATATTATAGAAATTGTACCTGCCGGGATCAGGCAACACGTTCGCTGCAAAAACACAGATAAAGGCGGGGAGACACGGAAAGTTTGCAGAGTTGGCTGTATTGGCTGTATGAAGTGTCAGAAGACTTGTCCGTTCGAAGCTATTACCGTAGCAAACAATAATGCCACAATCAATTATGAAAAATGTAAAAATTGTGGTAAATGTAAAGATGTTTGTCCGGTAAATGCGATTGCATAATGTGTGTTGAATTCTTGCAAAGAAAAAATGTATTTAATAAGTTGAAAAGTGTACTGGCCGTCTGATGATTGATTATTGGACGGCCGATATTTTTTGTTGCTTGTGTATTATGACGGAACAAAATAAGAAAATTGCAAAAAGATTGAGTACATAGTCATATTGATAATCAAATATAAATAGTGTATAATGTTTTCAGTTAAGAAAGAACGGAGAAAAAAGACATGAAAACATATGAATCTATGAAGAAAGAAGAATTACTGCAGCTAAAGTCAGAATTAGAGGCTGAATATAATGCATATAAAGCCCAGGGGCTTAAGCTGGATATGTCCAGAGGCAAGCCTTGCGAAGAACAACTGGATATGACATCGGGTCTTCTGGAGGTTTTGAACAGCCACTCGTCCATAAAGGATAAAGAAGGTGTTGACTGTAGAAACTATGGCGTGTTAGACGGTATTACAGAGGCAAAGGCATTATTAGGAGCAATGGCAGGTGTCGATAGTGATAAAGTTGTGCTCTACGGGAATGCAAGTTTAAGTGCGATGTTTGATACGATATCAAGATCCATGACTCACGGTATCGCAGGTAATACACCTTGGGATAAATTGGATAAAGTGAAGTTCCTCTGTCCTGTTCCCGGCTACGACCGTCATTTTACAATTACAGAATATTTTGGCATTGAGATGATTAATATACCGATGACAGGCGAAGGTCCTGACATGGACATGATTGAAAAACTAGTTTCTGAAGATGAGAATGTTAAAGGAATATGGTGTGTCCCTAAATATTCTAATCCCCAGGGAATCACATATTCCGATGAGACGGTAAGGCGTTTTTCAAAGCTAAAGCCTGCGGCTTCAGATTTCAGAATATTCTGGGATAATGCTTACTGTGTTCATCATTTATATGAAGACCGGCAAGATACACTACTGGATATTATTTCAGAATGTGAAAAGGCAGGAAATCCTGATATGGTATATGAATTTGTTTCAACATCGAAGGTCAGCTTTGCCGGTGCCGGGATCAGTGCGGTTATTTCATCTAAGAATAATTTAAAAGAAATAAAAGCTCACCTGTTTGTACAGACGATCGGCCATGATAAAGTAAATCAGCTGCGCCATGTAAGATTTTTTAAGGATATGGCAGGTATTATAGAGCATATGAAACGCAATGCCGATATTCTTCGTCCCAAGTTTGAGGCAGTATTGAATCGTCTGGATCAAGAATTGACAGGCTTAGAAATTGGCTGGTGGGTTAAACCTAAGGGAGGCTATTTTATATCCTTTGATTCTATGCCTGGTTGTGCCGATAAAATTGTCGCTAAGGCAAAAGAAGCCGGGGTCGTTATGACGGGGGCGGGCGCTACTTACCCGTATAAGAAGGATCCTGATAATAGTAATATCCGTATAGCGCCAACATTTCCGACGACAGAGGAATTAGCGGCCGCAACAGATTTGCTTATTGTTTGTGTGAAGTTGGTTAGTGTGGAGCAATTGTTGGAAAAAATAGCATAATTAATTTTGACTGCATTACTTATATGTTAAAGCGCCACTGCAAAAGCAATAGCGTATTCACCATCGAAAGATAAGGATATCATCACTTGGCGGATATCCTTATCTTTTGCGATTATTTTAGCATTTCTGTGTAAAATGACTGTAGGCTGACCCACCTCGTTTTCCAATATCTCTATTTCGTTCAATCGAACAATGTTACCAGCCGTACCAAAGGATTTGAATACCGCTTCCTTGCCGGCAAACCGCGTGGCAAAGGCAGCCAAAGGAACAGGACGTGACAGAATCAAATCCAACTCTTTTTGTGTATAGGTCTTTTGAATAAAAGGATCATCTAAATCCTTAGTGACAAAAGCCAGCTGTTTTATTCTAATAATATCTGTGCCAATACCCTTCATAATTACCCCTTAGACATTTGTCCAAAAAAGTGTGAAAAAAATAACAAAATATCGTATGTTTGTTTGAGGAAAGTCTCTAAAATTAATGTTATTATTTTATATAGAGTATAACATTATTAATAAAATATCGCAATCTAAAAGAAAGGGAGAAGACGATGGGAAAAAAAATAATGGGTATTACTGCAGGAAAACGTGATGGAAACAGTGAAATTCTATTAAAGGAGGCATTGTTGTATTGTCAGGAGACAGGGGCGGAGGTTACGATGATTAACTTACGGGATTACAGCATTATTGACTGCAGCGGCTGTACTTCATGTAGTATGGGGATGGCTCAGGGAAAAAATGTGGGTTGCATATATGATGATAAAGATGACAAAAAATGTATCATGGATGTCATGCTGGCACAGGATGGATTAATATTTTCCGCACCTACATATGATTTGGAATGTTGTGGAACGATGACCAGATTTCTACAAAGAAGCCTGAGCTATGAAACGGCATTTTTAGAGACAATTCATGCCATTGAGCATAAAGATCGTGTTGGTGCATTAATTGCAGTTGGCGGGTCCACCAGGTCATGGCAGTCTATGGCCCTGGAATCCTTGCAGGCGGGGATGTTTACCTGCGATGTAAAGGTTATTGACATGTTGCTTGCAACAAGGGTTCCAGCCAAGGGGCAGTGTCTGTTGAATGATGATTTGATTGCTCAGGCAAGACAGATTGGCGAACATTTAATGGAAGCTGTAAATACACCGCCGCCTAAACGTAAGTGGCTGGGTGATGAAGATATGGGCTGGTGTCCAAATTGTCATTCTAATGCGTTGGTTTTAGGTGAGGAACAGTGGGATGGACTACACTTTCCAATTGAATGTCAAGTTTGTGGCGCAGGCGGAACATTAGAGCAGACACCGGACGGCAAATGGAAATTTGTTATCCAGGATGACGGCTTGTGCCGTGACAGAACAACAGTAGAAGGCAGGGCGCATCACCTAAGGGAAATCGGTGCAACAGAGGGTGGCTTCCACCGCAACCCCCAGAATCATCAAATTGTAAAAGAAAAAATGAAAAAATATAAAGTGGTACAGTTTAAAACTGTCTAAAAAGGGAGGTATAAGTAATGAAGAAAATGGAAGCAGATGTCATTGTTGTAGCAGCAGGTTTATCCGGACTGGCAGCAAGTATCGCGGCTGCTGAGAATGGTGCAAGTGTTATTGCGTTTGAAAAAGCGAATACTCCCGGGGGTGCGGCTAACATGGGAATGGGCCCCCTTGGAGTTGGTTCTTCAATACAGAAAGAACATATGATTACCCTTACACCTGGTGAAGCATTCAGGAGGCATATGTATTTTACCCATTATCGCGTGAATGCAAGATTGGTTCGTGATTATTATGCTAAATCCGGAGATACCATCGATTGGTTAATAGATATGGGCGTGGAATTCCTGGGTGTACAAAAGGCTTTTAGTGCGCCGGAGGCAACAAGAGCCTATTCAGATGGTGAGCTCACATGGCATGTGGTAAAACCGGAAGGCGGTGGCGCACCGGGACCACGATGTGCCGCTTCCATGATTAAGAGAATGACAGAGCGGGCAATGGAACTGGGCGTAGAAATTGTTCTGGAAACACCGGTATATAAAATTATGATGGAAGATCAAGCGGCAGTTGGTATACTTGCCAGAGATAAAAACGGAGAAGAAGTTGAAGCAAGAGGAAAATCTGTCATTCTGGCTACCGGCGGATTTGGTGATAATCCTCAGATGATTAAAGAAGAAACAGGGTATGAGTTCGGTAAAACAATATATAATTTTGCCGTGCCCGGAATGAAAGGAGACGGATTAAAAATGGCGTGGGAAGCAGGTGCAGGGCGTGTGCCTGCTACAATGGAATTGATGTATCAATTACCCGACAATCTGAATCATTTTTATGTTGAAGGTGCATTCCGGCAGCCGTGCCTATGGGTAAATAGAAATGGAGAACGGTTTATGCCGGAAGATCAGATAGCAAATACAACCTTTACCGGTCATGCCATTACTGCACAGCCGGGCTATATTGCTTTTTCTATTTTTGACAGCAAGCAGTTAAAGAAATATAAGAAAAAAGGCCCGGATATCATATCTCATGTGCATCCCCATGACTTGTTTGAACATTTTGAAGAGCAGTGGGAGAACGATTTGGCAGCCGGATATGAAGCGATTACCCAGGCGGATACACTTGAAGAATTGGCCAAGAAGGCAGGCATTGACGTCGAAGGATTTATGGAACAGATTGAGGAATATAACGAGATGTGTAAAAATGGGTATGACGAAATTTTTGAAAAAGACAGAGTATATATGCAGCCTATTGAAAAAGCCCCATTCTACTGCTGCAGGCAGAATGTAGGCGCCTATGGGTCCTTAGGCGGCATTCATATTAATCATAAGACACAGGTGATGACTCAGGAATCCAAAGTGATTCCGGGACTTTATGCGGCAGGAACAGATGCGTGTAATATTTATGGTGATAGCTATCCGTTTATTTTGTCAGGAAATACAATGGGATTTTGTTTAAATAGCGGCCGTATTGCCGGTGAGAATGCGGCAGAGGCAATAGAGGAATTCTAACGGAGGTTACAATGAGATTTACAATTGATGGAAAAGAGATAGATGCAAAAGAAGGACAGTCTATTTTAGATGCTTCTCTTGCGGCGGGAGTATACATTCCGCATCTATGTAAACATCCTGATTTAGAGGCGGTCGGTGAATGCCGCCTCTGTTCAGTCGAAATAGATGGCATGGAAGAAGCAGTTCCGGCTTGCAAGACCGAAGTCAAAGCCGGAATGAAAATTTCCATTAATGGAGAGAAAGCAGAGAAAGTCCGAAAAATGGCAATGGAGTTAATTCTTGCTTCACACCCGTCGGAATGCACCGGTTGTCCAAAGTATGGAAAATGTGAATTGCAGTCCATGTATCAATATATGGGTGTAGGAGCAAAACGTTGGAGGAAGAAATCCAGAGTTTTACCCAATAATGACAGCAATCCGTTGATTACACATTTATTTACCAGATGTGTAAGATGCGGACGCTGCATTCGCGCCTGCCGGGATTTAAGAGGTGCTAATGTATTGGATTACCAAGTGACGAAAACCGGGGTGCGTGCCGGAATCAAGGGTGATATATCCTTAAAGGAGGCCGGATGCAAATTCTGTGGAGCATGTATTGAGGTCTGCCCGACCGGGTCAATTATGGATGCTGTGGGAATTATTAAGGAAGACCGTTCTTACAGTGACTGCGTAGTTCCGTGCCGGTCGGCCTGTCCTGCGCATATAGATATCCCACGATATGTCAGATATATAAAGAATGGTGATTTTCAAAAGGCAATTGCCGTCATACGTGAGAAGGTTCCTTTTCCGGAAACTTTGGGAAGTGTATGTACTCATGACTGCGAAACGGAATGTAAAAGAGGAGAACTGGGTTCTCCCATCTCAATATGTAGGCTAAAGCGCGTTGCGGCGTCACAGGATAATAAATCATGGAAGAAAAACACCATGAAATCAGAACCAACGGGTAAAAAAGCAGCCATTATTGGCGGCGGGCCGGCAGGGCTTACCGCAGCATATTACCTGGCTAAAAAAGGACACAAAGTTGTTGTGTTTGAAGAAAACGAGAAAGCAGGCGGACAATGCCGTTATGGAATCCCTGCCTATCGACTTCCTGATGAATTACTTGAAGGCGAGATTGGTGACATCATGGATGCCGGTATAGAGCTAAAAACGAATACAAAAGTTGATACGCCGAGAAGATTGCTCGAGCAGGGCTATGATGCGGTACTGGTTGCTGTTGGTACCCATCAGGGAAATATTCTCCCAATTGAAGGATATGACCTTCGAGGTGTTTATGTAAATACAGATTTTTTGAAACAGGCACGTCTTAATACACCAAGGACCGTAGGAGAAAAAGTAATGGTTTTGGGCGGCGGCAATGTGGCATATGACTGCGCCAGAACTGCCATAAGACTTGGAGCAAAAGAAGTACATATTGCCTGTTTGGAGAATGAAAAGCAGATGACGGCGACCAAAGATGAAATTGAAGAAGGAACGAAAGAGGGTATTATACTTCATAATGCTCATTCATTCCTTCGAATTACCGGAGAAGCAAAGGTAGAAGGAGTAGAATTACAGAAAATAGAGAACTTTTATTTTGATGAGAATAACAAAGCTGTCCTTGAACTGGTGGAAGGTTCTGATAAAATTATTTCAGTTGATAATGTAATCTTTGCAATTGGCCAAAAACCGTCAGGAACTGCCGATATGGATTTAGAACTTATTCATGGTTCGTATATAAAGGTTGATGAGAAACTAAAGACAAGCGTATCCGGTGTTTACGCGGCAGGTGATGTGGTAACCGGTACAAAGTCTGTGGTTGAGGCCATTGCCGCAGGGCGCCTGAGTGCACAGGAAATAGATAGATATCTTGGTGGGAATGGAGATATTTTGGAAGTACTTATTGAGCCTGAAATACCATCTGCCTTCATTGGAGAGTCTAAAGAATTTGCCAATTTAGAGCGTGGAGCCGTAATTGATGTTAAGAATGCACGACTAGAAGCCAAACGTTGTCTGCAATGTGATTTAAGGTTGCAGCTTACAAATCCAAAGCTTTGGACAGAGTATTAGAAGGAGAGTGCGATATGGACATTAACAAGGTAGAAGCTGTTAAGAATTTAAGTGAATCGGAATGTGTCGTAGATTTCCTTTTGAAAACAGTTTCGAACAATGAATGCAAGACATGCGGTAAATGTGTTTTTGGATATGAGGGCATAACTCAGTTGGAAATGATACTTCGTGATATTACCGTGAAAAAAGCGAAGCCTGAGGATGGAGAATTGATACGTGATTTGTGTGGACAGATGATTCATCAGTCTATATGTGAAATCGGAAGCGATATAGCCGAAGTCATATTGTTTGCTATGGATCATAAAGGCGAAGAGATAGATGGGCATCTGATGAAAAAATCCTGCAAGGCAGGCGTCTGTAAAAAGTTTGTGACCTATCATATTCTTGCAGATAAATGTGTCGGCTGTATGGATTGTATAGATGAATGTGAAGAAGATGCAATTCTTGGGAAGAAAAGGTTTATTCATGTGATAGATCAAGATGAATGTAATCAATGCGGAGCTTGTGCAGATGTCTGCAAAGAGGAAGCGATTGTAAAGGCGGGAGCAACTAAGCCAAGATGTCCTAAAAAACCGATACCATGTAAAAAGCATTAAATATGTGTTAAAAAGAATGAGAGGGTTTCCCTTAAGTCATTTTCTAATGGCTTTTGAGAACCCCCTCTTTTTTGATGCTAAAAAAGGACTCTATTCAAAACTCCTTTTATTTAGAACCTTGTGCCCGTACGGCCAACATAATTAAATTTTCAACAATTTCATCAACAGGAGCCGAACGTGAGAAATCTGTCACCGGTTTTGCAAAGCCCTGAAGTAATGGTCCGGGCGCGGTTGCACCACTGAACATCTGGATGAGTTTTACACCGATATTTCCAGCTTCTAAGCTGGGAAAAACGATAATATTGGCTTTTCCTGCAACTTCACTTACCTCGCCCACTTTCTTAGCAGCAACTTGAGGAAGCAGGGCGGCATCTACTTGAAATTCGCCTTCAATTTTTAAATCAGGACGTTTCTCATTGGCAATGCATACCGCCTCTCTGACCTTGTCAACCAGTTCGTGCTCACTGCTGCCTTTTGTGGAGAATGAGAGCATAGCCACCCGGGGTTCCCAGCCAAGCAGGCTTTTCATAGTATTCGCCGATGCAATAGCTATATCGGCAAGTTCTGTGGAATCTGGATTTTGACATACGGCACAGTCGGTTATTGCCAATAAATTGCCCTCTGATGTCTTAAGCGTTGGAGAAATGACAATTCCCAGGCTGGAGATGGTTTCAACGTTATCCAGCATACCAATAAAACTCCCGGCCGCTAAAATAACTTCACCGGTGGTATGGGTAATACCGGCAGCCAGTGCATCGGCTCTGCCTACTTTCACCAAAGCAGCGGCAAAATTCAATGGTTGTTTAAACTTACGATTCAAGGCCTTTTCGGAAAAATCACTGCTTAAACCCAGGTATTCACGGATAACAGCCTGGCACAACTCCTGATCTGTATAGTCTGCAATTTGTATACCATCGACAGAAACATTGATAGAAGAAGCAAATTCTTTAATCTTATCAGGCTGACCGACCAAAACCGGATAGGCAATACCTTCATCTAAGATTTTCCGTGCGGCAAGATATATTTTTTCTTCATCTGTTTCCGGAAAAACAATCTTTGGTGGATTGGTTTTGGCCTGTGAGGCCAATTTAGAAATAAAATCATTTTCCATGTTTTTACACTCCTAAATCTGATCATTAACGATAGATATAATCGCCTGCTTTATATTTTGGCGGTACAATTGGAAGCTGAATAAATGATTCAAACTTACCACCTGTATGAATCTTATGCAATCCCTTATTATCAGTTTCCCAGGATAAGGGTTCAAACCAGCCTTCGCGGATATAGCGTCCTGCGATTTCAACACGGAATGTCTGTCCCTTGTGCCAGATGCGGCTTGTAGGTACAATTTCTATGTCACATTGAACGATTTCTCCGGACTTAAGCTTCTCTTCCTTGCGATGAGACTGTACAGGCTGGAATTTAGTTGACAGCTTTGGATCCAATTCTCGGTGGGAGACCCTCATTTTACCCCAGGGTCCTGGGTGGGCTTCACCAAGAACGTTGGTTGGCAGCCATTTCCGCTTTTCGTCCAATTTCTTTATTGTAATGAATAAATCCATATCGTCGTGTCCATCCGCTTCGACAAATAAACGTATGAAGCTGTATCCTGTAATTTCTACGTCTTCATTGAAAGTAATATCAAAGTTAACCTCTTCATTCTCCGGATTATAACTTATTTTAGATACGCTCTTCACGGGTTCGGTATTTAAGGAGCAATCTTCGGCACTTAAGTAAAACTTCGTATATTCAGTTCTCTTTAGTGGAAAAGCTTGTTCAGGGCGATTGGACTGGTAATCACAATCATAAGCATCCATGACCTCTAAACGAACCTTAGGCGTCATTTCCCAGCCATTATGGATGCCTTTTAGGTATCTATCGAAAAAGCGTGTCAGATCCACGATGTTATCTGGATTATACATATCCGGCCATTCAAATTCTCTGTGGATACGCAGCCATTTCTTCGTTGATTTGATTTTTCTAAAGCCTATGATGGAACCGGCTAAATGGAAGTGACTCCATGATGCGCATACATATGCGGGAATACGGATTTTGGACAAGTCAGGAATCTTGTCTTCCCAATATTCGTTCATCAATGGATACTTCTTACCCATGGCTACCTGGTCATCAATCAATCCGGGGCCGGTCATGGAACTGACAATAAATTCATTAAATGTTAGTGCGGGGATACCACCCTCATATAAAGATTGACGATAGATATCGGTTGAACCTTCCCAGGGCGCTATACATACAAGGTGGGGAGGACACTGTGCGGCTATTCTCCATTGGGTCATAGCGACGCATGAATTGCCGCTCATACCGACCTTGCCGCTGCACCAATGCCTTGTGGCAAGCCATTCGATAAAATCATAGCCATCTAATGCATCCTGTGTCTGAAACATACTGATGTCACCTTCGGAATGTCCGACACCTCGGGGATCCACATTGGCAACGGCATAACCTTGATGGCACCAATATCCGGGATCCGGGGATTCGAATTTTGCCATGGTAGAGACTGTTCCGGGAACAACTCCCATTACCTGCCATTCACTCATGCCATCGCCGGGACGCTTGCCATACATGCTCCATGATACTAAAACAGGTATATTTGTTTGATTTTTAGGACGATAAATATCTGTGTATATGGTGGTTTTGTCCCTCATTTTAACAGGGATATCCTGTTCGCAGATAAGTCCGTCTTCTGTTTCAAAAGTACGTTGATTAAATGCCGCACAGAAACCATGTGCGGTAGAAGCCAAACCTCCAAGTTTTGATAAATCTAAATCTTCGGCAGGATCTACAGGTACCCTTGATTTTCGATACAACGTTTCAATTTCTACACCATTAAATGTTTCTTTTTTTGTAAAAAGCTCTACTTCCTGTGGTTTTGGTATTTCCGACATAATATTCCTCCTATTTTTAATATATTTTTTATACAATTTCCATGGCGGCCATATATCCGGCCCTTACTGCATCTCCAACCTTGCCGGCGGCCTTGCAATCGCCAATTGTACAGACAGGGATAGTTCCTGCAAGTGATATTATTTCGCTCACTGTTTCATTATCAGGCCTGATGCCCATTGAATAAACATAAGAATCTGCCGGCAAGTTGCTTTCTTTTCCGCCCTTTAAGACCTTTACACCTTTATCGGTAAAAGCAAGGCATTTTGTATTTAGCATTTGCTTGATTCCCCGCTTATCCATCTCGTCTAATAGAGCATTACGATAATAACCAAAAGTTTCAAAGGCCATCATTTTCTGCATTTCCATAACGGTTACATCATGACCTTCATTTGCTAAATGCAAACCAACCTCACAACCAACCAAGCCCCCGCCAGCTATGATCACATGCTTTCCCAATTGTTCATTGTTTGCATATACGTCAAGAGCATTCATTGCATTTTCTATGCCTTTTATTGGCGGAACTAAGGGCTTCCCGCCTACTGCTATTAAAATGATATCCGGATTGGTTATTTCAATCATTTGTTTTGTAAGTTCTGTATTCATTTGGATATTTGCATTACTTTCGATAGCTTCTCTAATCAAAAGATTTTTAAAATTCCTCAAATCTACTTTGTCATGGTCTGTATCAGTGAAATTTATAATACCTCCAAGTTTATCCGATTTTTCTATTAAAGTGACTCTGTGACCGCGTTTTGCAGCTGTAATTGCAGCCTGTAAACCGGCGGCGCCGCCGCCGACAATCAAAACATTTCTAGAGGCTTTAGGTAAAGGCATCCGATCCGGATAATGATCGAATCCGGAATTTGGATTAATAGCACATCGCCCCATTGATGCCGGACTATAAATCTTTTTGACCTCTTTAGGTGTCAATCCTTTTTCCCAGAGCGGAACATCCGTAGAATGTTCACAAAATCCAGGGTAACACTGGAAGCAGCGTACACAGCGTCTAATATAATCCTCGTTGCCGCTCATAGCCTTATTGGGGAATTCCGGATCTGCAAAGCCCTGACGTCCCAATTCAATAAAGTCAGCATTGCCTTCGGCAATAATTTGTTCTGCCAATTCAGGACTATTGATTCCTCCAATAACAGCAACCTTAGATTGTTTAACAGCGGCTTTTACTTGTGCGGCAAATTCTACGTTTACCCCATGAATATCAAAGAAATCAGAAAATGTCTGAGTTTTATTCCCCAACCATTTTAATCCATTGGAGATATGGATGATATCAACTTTTCCGTCAATGAGTTTACAAAATTCGACTGTGTCTTCGATGGTCATGCCGCCTTTTACACCATCCTCGGCACTGAATCTAAACTCGATAATCATATCTTCTCCAATGGCTTCTCTGACTGCATCAAGCAGCATAATAGGAAAACGTGCCCTGTTTTCCATACTGCCGCCAAATTCATCGGTTCTATGGTTTGTCCATGGAGAGATAAATTGCTGCATATTAAAGCCATGTCCGCCATGTACCAAAACACCGTCAAATCCACATGCTTTTGCAAACTTAGAGATTATCCGGTAATCTTCACAGACTTTCTTCATCATATTAGTAGTCATGGCTTTTACCTTGCCCCCATCCTCGCGAACATATTCATCTGGGCCCCATGGCTCATAGGGAGGCTTGACTTCTGCTCTAGAACCCTCGTGGCAAAACTCCAAGTATGCAATCGCACCATGTTTTTTGATTCGGTCCGCATATTCTTTCATTTTTTCAAAATCGGAACCCTCATAAGTCTTAAAATCAATAGGACGTTCCATAAACAAAGTAGTACCTTCTTCGGCATTAACAGAGATCTCGCCTGTGGAAACAGCCGCAAAACCTCCTATTGCCCGGTTTTCCACCATGCGATAGACATTTTCTGCAATTTCCGGTAAAAAATATACTGCATGGGAAAATAGCGTAGGAGCGGCTATCAAGCGATTTTTATAGGTGTACCCCCGGATTTTAAGCGGACTCATTAAATTTGGAAATTTTAACAATATATCCACCCCTTTCTCCAACTTATTCTTCTAAAAGTTCGATAATGAAATCAGCTGCTTCCCCAAAAGTTTTCTTTCTCCTAAATTCCATAAAAGGGATTTCCACATCATATTCGTCTTCGCAGTAGGTAATTATTTGTGAATAGTTGACAGATTTCATTCCCAATTCATCGAAGGTGGTTCCCCCGTTAAATTCAGCTGCTTCCTTGTTAAATAAAGTGGATGCGCGTTCGGCCATTGTGGCGATAATTTGATCTTTTAGTTCCATAAAATTCCTCCTTATTAAATGTTACAAATAATGGCTTGTTAAAAATTAATCATTGCAAGTATATGAGCATTATAATATAATGGATATGCAAAAACATCGTACGAACGCACGAAGATATATTTATCGGAGATAGTTAATTTGTATGAAATAACTAAAAAACCAAATAATGAACAAGTTATTTGCATAAAATTGTGAGAAAAACTGAAAAAAGGTGATTTTATTGAAATTTAGTGAAATGTTAGAAGTGTTGGATAATTGCCCAATAGAAATATTCTGTAAGGAAAACTTCTCCGTGGATATTGGAGGGATTAAAATGATTGAGAAAAATCAATCAACATTGTTGCCCAATATACTATATTTTGGACATGTAGATAATCTTCCTAAAATCATACAGATGGATTACACTGTGAATATATTGTGTTATGGTGATATTAGAAACACAAATACATACTACGATAACAGCCGTTTGAATCTTTTGGTGCTCGGTGACACAGTGGATGCTTTCACCATTTACAATCAGCTGCAGGAGGTTTTTTGGAAAGTCAGCAAGTCGTTGCAGGAATGCGGGTATTTTTAGACGCCCTATATTCCGATACGGGTTTACAGGGGATGGCGGATGCCGCTTATGGTGTATTTGGAAACCCCCTTTTTGTTGTAGATAAAAGTTATAAGTATCTGGCCATATCTTCTGGGACCGTACCCAATAATTTATTGATGGAACAGGAAAATACATTAGGGTACATTGCAGATGAAGGTATTCAATTTATCCGAAAGGTACAGTTGGATGATAAAGTAAGGAAGAACAAGCGGCCTCTTTATTTCCTCAATCCTGTACACAATAACGGAATGCTGGTTGGCGCTATTATGATTCATAATATTGAAGTGGGACATGTGATGATATATGAATTGAATAAGCCTTTTGTTGATAGTGATTATGAACTTTTACAACGTTTATGCAAACTTATATCTGTTGAACTGCAAAAAAATGATTTTTATAAAAAAAATAAAGGAACAATGTTTACCTTTTTTCTTGCAGACCTTTTGGATAATCAAATGGGTAACCATAAAGATGTTAAAGGAAGACTGGAGGCTCTGGGTTGTAAATTAAAGGAAGAACTCTATGTATTGTCTATCAGTATGCGTAATAATCCGTCGTCAGAATCTAAAATGGAGCTCATTATTAATGAAATACAAAGAATTATTCCAGACAGTCTTTATGTGATTTATCAAAACGCTATTGTTTTATTGCTTCATTTTAAACACGGTAATAAGCTGGAAGGCTATGCATTTGAAGAATTGTCTGACTATTTAAAAAGCAATCAGCTTGTGGCTGGGGTTAGCAATAACTTTAGTACTATACAGGACATGCGTAAGTATTACGAACAGTCTTTGAAGGCGGCCGAATTAGGTTACCAGATAGGAAACGAGTTTGGGATCTATAGATACGAGAATGTTTCCATATTCCATATTATGGAAATTTGTGAAAAAAGCGGACATAATCTGGTGGACTATTGCCATCCGGCATTAGAGACATTGATACGATATGATAAAGATAAAAACGCAGAGTTTCTTAATACACTATATCAGTATTTGAACTTTTCACAAAATACCATGAAAACAGCCAAAGCACTTCACATACATAAAAACACCCTGTTATACAGAGTTGATAAAATTAAAAAAATCACAGGAAATCCGCTGGACCATGGGGACGAGTTAATAAAGCTGCATTTCTCTTTTAAAATTTTACAATATCTAAAGATTATTTAACCTTATCAGGAAAGCTTCACGAGATTGGTATTTTGCACAATTATAAGCATTATCAAAAATCTATCTTCGTGCGTTTGTATGATGAATATACATATACATTGTATTATAATGGTGAAAACTAACCAAATGTTAATTCATTAACATGCTTCTTGTGAAATGATTACCAAGAAGCACTTAATGGGAAAGGGGATTGTTATGAAACTATTAATGATGCTGTGTGTAATGAAAACTGAAGGGGAGGTATCTTTATGAGTCCGGTAATTGGTTTGATTGGTGTTATTATAGCGTTGGCACTGTTTTTGGTTTTGGTTTACAAGGGTTGGGCATCCCATTGGGTCGCACCGATATGTGCAATTATCGTTGCAGTATTTAATCAGATGGCACCGGAAGAATTAATCAGCTCCTATATCAGCGGCATTGCTGATTTGATGACAAGTTTGTTCTTTATCGTATTTTTTGGAGCAACACTTGGGAAGATTTACAGCGATACGGGAGCGGCATCTTCAATTGCAAAAACATTGACAAATACCTTTGTTATTAAGAGAAAAGGAGATGCACAGATTAGAGCTGCCATATTTTCAATATTGATTCTCAGCGCATTATTGACAATGGGCGGTATTGACGGCTATGTCCTAACCTTTACAGTTATTCCGATTTGTTTTGTCATCAGTGAAATGGTTGATATCCCACGTCGCTTTATTCCGGGTATGATGGTATTAAATTGTGGGTTTATGGCTGCGCCCGGGGCACCTCAAATCGATAATATTATGGCACAGGCCGGTATCATGAGTGGCGTTGCTAACAACGAGGCACTGGCTCCGGCCCTGGCGCATGGTTTTCATGTTTCTTCAACAGCAGGTCTTATTCCTGGAATCATTGCGGTAATCATTATAGCAGGTGGCGGTTACTTAACGCTGACTCATATGATTATCAAAGCAAAACATAATGGTGAGCATTTTGACTGGGGCTCCCGCCCTAATATGAATGAAGGCGAGGAACGCGGCCTGCCTAATTTTATTGTTTCACTAGTACCTTTGATTCTTGTATTTGGGGCGTATACGTTATTCCCTGCAATTACGGGCATTAATGTAAATATTGCAATTGCTCTTGGATTGGGTATTGTGGCGGCACTGATTTTAATGGGACGAAATCTTCCAACTAAGGATGGCAGAGGAAACACACTGAGCATGGGAGGCTCGGTAGTTCAAACACTTAACAGAGGAACCGAGGAGTATCCGGGTGCGTTGTTAATGGTTACGACACCAGCCGCGCTGGCGGCGGTAGTTACAGCAACCGCAGCTTTCGGCATGGTTATCGAAAGTCTGGCTAGCTTTAGCGTACATTATATTGTTTTAGCCATTGTTGTTGTGTGTATCATTGTTGGAATGACATCTTCTCCACCGGCAGCTCTGATGGTTGCCCTGCCGGTGGTCTTGGGTGTAATGCTCGGCCAGGGATATACAACGGATGAGGTGCTTTCGTCCGCACCGGCATTGGCCAGGGTTAGCGCTTTAGCGGCCACCACCTTTGAAACATTGCCATTCAATGGGCTGATTGTTTTGACGCTTAAAATGACGGGAACAACTCATAAAGAATCTTACAAACCTATGTTTATTATGAGTGTTGGGTTTACATTACTTGGTACAATTGTTGCCGGAATACTTCTGATGCTATTTCCCGGACTTGCATAAATAATTATAATTCGTTAATCTTGTTTCAAAGATTTGTGGATTGTCTTGCTAAATCATAGTGTGACAATCCACTTTGTGAGTTATAATATTATGTTGAATAAATAATTAAAATATTGTCTTGGTGTATGGTCTAAAATTCTTACGAAGTAGTTTCCTTTTGAATTAATGTGGCAGGTACGATGCTTTCATAAGCCTTATATGTATCCAATGCCTCCAATGCAATTTGAGCCATTAATGGAATATTTTGAGCAATAGATGTGATTGGATATACTGCATAATCGGAGATAGGCGAGTTATCGTATCCAATTAGTTCTATAGTTTCAGGAACACTAATATGACTCTTAATACAGCATTTTAATGTCAAATTAGCGATATCATCGTTTGAACAGAAAATGCCTATTTTTTTGTTTTGATACTTTATGATAAGGTTCGCCAGTAAATTGCTCATAGCTTGGTCTGCCTCCGATGAATAAGGATTATAATAAATTTGATCGATAATGGTTTCGTGGAGAAAATCTTTAACGGCAAATTCAAAACCTATAATTCGCTTAAAAGCCGGCCAGTCTTCTATGTAATCATTATTAATGTGAATAAAAACTTCACATTTATTTTTGATTAATAGTTCGGCAGCCAGTCTGCCGCCGGACATATTGTCATTGTTTATTTGCATGAAATTACCGCCTGTGCGTTCTACTGAGATGACAGGTACCGGTAATTGTTCGAGTTCTTTACTGCCTAAAGTGTGACTAAGAACAATCAATCCCTTGATTCGATATGAAATCAATTCCTTGATAGAAGACAGCTCAGATTCTTTCGAAGCGTCTGAAGTATGGATAATAAAATTATAGCCCTTAGTTTTTCCTTGCTCAATGAGCTGATTCAATAATTCGGTATAAAATCCAAATCTAAAATGAGGTATAATAACCCCTATTAAATTGGATTTGCCTGTGACCAGTATGCGTGCAAGTTTGTCCTGACTGTAATTAAATTCTCTGATAGTCGTCTCTATGTTCTTTCGGGTAGATTCCGATAGTAATTCTGGTTTGTTAAAATATCTGGATACAGTGGTTAAGGATACCCCGCTTTTTTTTGCTATGTCTCCAATGCGTACTTTATTCATAAGTAATCTCCTCTGTTTTCGTTTATGAGTAAAGTATATCATACTATTAAGGAAATGAAAAGTTTTTTATGAAAATATTTTCATAAAATGAAATTTAAATAATCTAATTTAACGGCAAAATTTAAATCGAAAATATGTTTCAGTACTTTATGTACAAAAAAATAGCATAAAATCTGTGAAAAACTCCAAATTATGAAAATATACTATGAAAACGATTGACATAGGAATTATCATTGTGTATGATGAAGGTGAAAAAATAAATTTAAGCAAAAAAGGAGAGATTGTATGAATGTATGGCAACCAAATAGTCCATTAGGAGGACTGCCAATGATTAAGTCCGCATCATCGAAGAGAGCATCCAGCTATGATAAGACAGGAGGTAATCGTGACTTTTGGGTTGTAGAGCCGGGAGATACTGCGGTTATGGCTGATATTCAGGGAGCGGGCTGCATCAAGCATATATGGATGACTGTCAGATGCTACGATGAGATGTATTTAAGAAAACTGGTTCTGGAGATGTATTGGGATGATGATAAAACTCCCAGTGTACGTGTGCCCTTAGGTGATTTCTTTGGCGTCGGACATGCAACTTGCAGACACTTTATGTCTTTGCCTCTCAATATAACGTTTGGGGCCAGACGAGGGCCTAAAGGACCTTTCTCGGGCTCTATGAACTGTTATTTTCCGATGCCTTTTGGAAAATCAGCAAGGATTCAAATCGTTAATCAGGCAAATAAACCAATTCAAAATCTATTTTTTATGATTGACTATGAACTTTATAGTGAAAAGATGCCTGATGACATGGGACGTTTTCATGCCTGCTGGAGACATGAAAACCCATGTAAAAAAGTGGTTCATGAATCTGAACTTAAAAATCCCGCACCATGGGATCTCCCCGGCTTAAATACAACCGGAGATGATAATTATGTGATATTAGATGCGCGTGGGAAAGGACATTATGTAGGCTGTGTTTTGAATATAGATAATTTTGAGGCCTCAAATCAGGAATTTACCTGGCCGGGTGAGGGAGACGATATGATTTTTATTGATGGTGAAGAATGGCCGCCTGCCTTACATGGGACAGGAACAGAAGATTATTTTGGCTGTGCATGGGGATTCCCCAGCGGAGAATACGATGGGCCATATCATGGGATTTCTCTGGGCAGCGATGTACAGGAACATTTTGGGAAGTGGAGCCTGTACCGCTGGCATATAGAAGATCCGGTACGCTTTGAAAAATCTATTCGGGTTACTATTGAACATGGTCATGCAAATGATCAGGGAAATGAGTATTCCAGTGTGGCTTACTGGTATCAGGTTGGAGAGCATAAACCTACGGAAGAGTTGGAGGAAGTTAATAAGCGTCTGCCAAAGAGATGGCCGGAGCATGGAACATGGGATCGTTAACAGGCATTTTTTGAGGAGGATATGAAATGAGTAAAAAAATTTTGGGTAGTCTATTATGTATTGTGTTAATAGCAACATTACTGGCAGGCTGCGGTAATAAGCCAAGTAATGAAACCGGTGGTAATTCAGGTAGTTCGGCAAGTGGAGATAAAAAAATAACGGTTCTTGTTGAAAGCGGCAGTCCTGCTGAAACAGTGGCCAATGCGACAGCGGCAGAATTTAAAGAAAAGACCGGCTATGATGTGGTTGTGGATACAGTACCTTACTCAGGGATGTATGATAAAGTATCTACTGAAGTTAAGGCCAATGCAGCGGCACACGATGTTGTTTGTTTAGATGTGCTGTGGTTATCAGCATTTGAAAATGCGTTAGAACCATTAAATGATATTGCAACTGATGAGATTGTATCAGATTTCCTTCCGACATTGGAAGAGGGAGGAACTCTGAATGGAAATTTATTAGGCTTTCCTATGTGGATCAACTGTAAGGTTCTGATTTATCGAACAGATTTATTTGAAGATGAAACCAATAAGACAAAGTTTAAAGAGGCGTATGGACGTGAGTTGACAGTGCCTGCCACATGGGATGAATACATGGAATGTGCCGAATTCTTTACAACAGATGATATGTATGGTACGGCGGTGTTTGGTCTGGCAGGAGGAGATTCTGTCTGCAGTTTCCTAGATCATGCCTCACAGGCGGGCGCAATGCCATTAGTGCTGGAGGAAGACAACAACGTACTGGTAGATGAAAAGCCATATGTAGATGCACTTCAATTTTTATGTGATTTATATGAGGGTGGATTCGTACCGGAGGAAACATTATCCGTAGCAAGTACTGAAGCGCAGGAGATGTTTAATAATAATAAGCTGGCCATGCAGTTAAACTGGAGCCACCAGTATCCGGCGGCTTATGCGGTCAATAAAGGAAATGTGGGAGTAGCACCAATGATCGGCGGAGAAGCCGGTGTTGCGGCAACTACAGGTCCTTGGTATCAATGTGTTATGAAAAATTCGGAAAACTTAGATATAGCAAAAGAATATGTAAAGTTTATGTATGACAAGAATGAAAAATATATGACTGAGGGTTCTCTAAAAATAGCAGGAAGGACCTCCGTTTATGAAAAATTCGGTAAAGAACCGGGGAATGAGCATTTAGGTGCAGTATTGGAGACATTGGATAATGAGTATTCACAAAACAGGCCTGCCACTCCTTACTGGACTGAAATTGAAGAGGTCTTACAAAATGCAGTTCAGGCTGCACTTTCAGGAAAGGCGACACCCCAGGAGGCATTAAGTGATGCAAAATCAAATATTGAAAGCATTGTAAACTAGAAACTTTAAACCATGATTACATAACGGATTTATAAAATGTATAGGCTATTGTTAAAGACAATGGCCTATATTAAAAAAGGGGGATTTCTGATGCGGTTAATATCAAAAAGGACTCTGATCGCTTTCTTTTTACCTGGAGCACTTTTTATGGGAGTATTTTTAATATATCCTATTTTTAAAATGGCATATGATAGTTTATTTGTTTTTGATCTTACGGGAGTCGGAGAATTCGTGGGATTTGATAATTTTATTAAAGCATTTACGGATGAAAGTTTTTTACAGCCTCTAAAAAACACACTGATGTACATTGGAATAGCAGTCAGTGTTGAATTGGTTTTTGGTACGATTTTTGCATTGATATTTGAATCAAACTATAAGGGAAGTAAGGTTGTTCGTTCTTTAATGATGACACCCTTAATGATTGCTCCTTTAGTGGCCGGTTTGATTTGGAAATTAATGCTTAGCGCTCAATTCGGTATTATTAATCAACTATTAGTGAACATCGGAATATTAGAAAATACAAGCAGCATACTATGGCTGGCTGATGAGAGATGGGCGTTGCTATCCTGTTGTCTTGCAGATATTTGGTTAACCACTCCATATATGATGCTGATGATTTTGGCTGGTTTACAGGGACTTGATGGAAGCATGCTAGAGGCCGCCAGAGTAGATGGTGCGAATATTCTGCAACAGGTTTTTAGCATAAAAATGCCTAATATTAAACCGGTATTATTAACTGCGTTATCTGTTAGAATTATTGATGCGGCCAGAACATTTGATATTGTCTGGGCAATGACTCAGGGAGGACCGAATGGTTCTTCAGAGTTGTTAAGTACGGTGATCTATAAAACATTAACCAGATACAACAAAGTCGGGTATGCCAGTGCAATGGCAATTATATTTATTATTGTATTGGTAGTGTTCACATTGGTAATCATGCAAAGCTTATGGAATCCAAAGAAGAAAAACGCATAATTCATGTGATGTAATTAGGAGGATATTAATCAATGGAGAATAAGAAAGGAATTCATACCAAAGTTATTGCTATTATATCTGCAGTATTTACGATATTTTGGCTGTTTCCATATTTGTACTTAATCAGCTCATCTTTTAAGCCTGGGAGCGAGGTTGTATCCATACCGGCAAAATTTTTCCCCAAAATATTATCGGTAGAAAATTTTATTGATTTATTTGAAAGGCTGCCAGTATTACAGTATATTGGGAATAGTCTTTTTGCTACTCTTTGCAGCACGGTTATAGCGGTTGTCTTAGGGGCCCTTGCGGCCTATGCAATCCAGCGTTCGGGAGCAAAGCTGGCAATTTTATTAATTGTACTGGTCCTTTGCTTAAAAATGATTCCAACCTCCAGTATAGCTGTACCTATTTATGAACTGATTACAGGAATGGGATTGTATGATAAAAAAATTGGATTGATTGTTGTATATGCTGCAATTAATATGCCCTTTGTCATGTGGACGATGTTGGGTTTTTATGAAGGTATTCCAAGTACGTTGGATGAAGCGGCTTATGTGGATGGTGCTTCCAGTTTAAGAACTTTTATAAGTATCATTCTGCCAATTTGTAAGCCGGGTATAGCAACTGCATCGATTTTTACATTATTTTTAGCGTGGAATGATTTCTTGATGTCATTACTTCTTACAAGTACCAATGCAAAAACATTTACGGTAGGCTTATCAGAATTTTTATCCGCATACAGTATGGATCTTGGACCCATGTGTGCCGGTGCACTTATTTTCAGCTTGCCGGTTATCGTTTTGTCGTTGTTTGCACAGCGCTATATTGTCCAAGGAATGACAGCCGGTGCGGTGAAAGGCTAGAGATGAAATCGGAATGGAGGAGTCATGTCAAAAGAAATATTACAAAAAAACCTATCTAGAGCGCATGAAGAAATAGCTTCTAAAAAGTAATTCGTCCAGCAGAGAAAAATGAGACAGAAATATCATTTTATGGCTGAACAGGGCTGGCTCAATGATATTGAGCATGAGGGAAAGCTTTATCTGCTCTATACGGGAACGACTAATGATATAAATATATAAAATCTTTGCTATAGAGCCAAGTTCAAAGACGGTTTGTAGTTCCCATTTAAGAAACTATAATATTTCTATCTCATGACGCCTGCCATCCCATATCTTCCAACTGCTTATATTTGGCGTACCAGCCGTTGTCTTGTGCCAGCTCGTCGGGTTTCCCTTCCTCGACGATTTTGCCGTGGGAGCAAACATAAACGTAATCTGCATCTATAATTCCCGACAGTCGGTGGCTGATTGTTACAATCGTCCTGTTTGCGGACACATTCTTTATAGCCTTTAGGATCCCCGCTTCCGTAACAGCGTCCAGCCCGGAGGTCAGTTCATCTAAAAGTAATATGGGCGGATTGGTAACAATCGCTCTGGCAAGGGTCAATAGCTGCATCTGACCAAAGGAAAGGTTGCTTTCACCCTCGCCTATGACCGT